>Ga0315274_10001004_pt1 | contig 43896 bp, 31 predicted proteins | sample YL17G02_20_MG_FD_203700 | JGI IMG/M metagenome (GOLD analysis project Ga0315274, IMG submission 203700) | Sediment microbial communities from Yellowstone Lake, YNP, Wyoming, USA - YL17G02_20 | ecosystem: Environmental > Aquatic > Freshwater > Lake > Sediment | place: USA: Wyoming | collected...
GGGTATAATAATTAAAAGATAAGAATTTTTTGACAGGATAACAGGATTAACAAGATATTAGAAAATTCATAAATTTCTATTATCATGTAAATCGTAAATATTAAAGGAATCCAAAAGAATCTACAAATGGAATATAAAGAATTAACTGAAAAAATAATTGGTTGTGCATATAAAGTGTATAACAGAATGGGTTATGGTTTTGTCGAATCTGTTTATGAGAAATGTTTATTGATAGAACTAAAAAAGTTAGGCTTGAAAGCAGAATATCAAAAACCCATAACTGTTTCTTATGAAAATGAGATTGTAGGAGAATTTGTGGCTGATATAATCGTTGAAGATAAAATTATTTTAGAATTAAAATCTGTGAAACAAATTGTACAAGCATATGAAGTGCAATTAGTGAATTATCTTGTAGCGACAGGAAAACCTGTTGGATTAGTTATAAATTTCGGAGAGAAAAAGGTAGAAGTAAAAAGAAAGGTTAAGGATTTACCTAAAGATTAACAGGATATTTTAAAATCCTGTTTATCCTGTTATCCTGTCTAAAAGGTTTTTTAATATGAGTCTTAATTTTGAGAGCGAGAATATATTTTACGTTCCTGAAGGTGAGATGCTCACATATTATGATATCTTTAAATGGAGAAAAATTCTTTTTAACATCCTGAAATTTAAGGTGAAAATGAATCGTTTCAGGAAACAGATTATCTACGAAAGAATTACAGAAAATCTTGAGATTATTAAGAGTGAAAATCTTTCTGAATATGAAGAGAAAAAGGGAAAGTTAAAAGATTTTTTGGGGAACCTCTCGTTTTTTGATCAGGAAAATACAATACTAACTGACCCAAATGCACTGAAGAATTTTGTTGATATCAGTTTCTGGGTGAGGATTTCAGATAAGCCTCTTGAGAGTTATTTTGAGGAAGATTATTTAGATGGGGTGGTAAGTGAGAAGGAATATTTTAATTTACCTATTGTTGGTGGTATACCTTTATCATCTCTAAATGATTTTGAAATGAATTTTTTTGATAATGAACTGGACATTATTTTGCAGATACCCAAAAAGGATGGGATTATATTAAAACCTTTAGAGATTAATGAGTTTTTACCGATAACAGATGAGTTCTGTGGTTATTTTGGGACATCAAATATTGGGAATCTAGTCAATTATGATTTGTCCGGGAAAATTGCGAAAGAGAATTTATGTTGTTCTCCTATATCCCAAAAAGAGAAAAATTTGTATCAAACGTTATATTTTCAAATAAAAACAGATTCACAAAATGATATTCTAAAAACGGTAAACCCAAATAAAGCAGTTGAGAGGTTGAAAAGTTTGCGGTTTAAAGTAATGAAGGAAGAAAGAAGGGCAATTGTATTTATTAGAAATGACGATATAGTTCATCTCTATACTGATTGCCCGGGAGTTGAATATTCTGATTATCCTATAGTGCCTACATTTCTTATCGCAGTCCAATATAAAGGAAGCAATGAACCTAAGGATAGGGAAATATTGATGAAGGAGATTTTGGGAAAGTAAAGAATAATTTCACGCAGAGACGCAGAGGTCGCAGAGAATATAATTATAGAGGAGGCATATATGCGTTCCCTATGATTTATTGTTGTAGGTGGTAGTCGCAATCTTTAGATTGCGTTTATTTAACACAGGCTAAAGCCTGTGGTTACCACATTAACATAGAGTTTCTCACTCTGTTTTTAGCACTGGATTTGAATAATTATGGAAAATAAAGACGATAAAGCAAAAAGATATAATCGGATTAAAATAAAAATCACTATTACGGGGATTATCCTTGACCTTCTATTTCTCATCATTCTTTTATTTACAGGTCTTTCGGTTTATATCAGAAGTCTTGTAGAGTCTTCAACAAGTTCATTTTTTTTGACCATAGCAGTTTATTCTTTAATTATAGGTTTTTTTGATGAGATAATATCTCTGCCTTTGCATTTTTATTCGGGTTATTTTTTAGAACATAAGTTTGAGATGTCAAATCAGGGAATCAAGGATTGGATTGTAGACCAGTTAAAATCATTAGGACTAACGATAGCGATTGGTTTACCATTAGTATTAATATTCTATTTTATACTTAAAAATTTTCCAAATAACTGGTGGTTTCTGACCGGGATTGTATTCACATTATTATTTGTATTACTTGCGAAATTTGCCCCACTCATTTTATTTCCTGTATTCTTCAAATTTAAACCATTGGAGAATGAAAATCTAAAAGAGAGATTAATTCAACTATGTGAAAAAGTTGGGACAAAAATAAATGGCGTTTTTGAAATGAATTTGAGCAAGAAGAGTAAGTCAGCAAATGCAGGTTTGGCTGGAACAGGTAAAACAAGACGAATTATTTTATCTGATACTCTTCTTAATAATTTTTCCGAAGATGAGATTGAATCGATAATGGCGCATGAATTGGGTCATCACATATACAAGCATATGTTAAAAGGATTAATACTCCAGACAGTTTTTATCTTTTTTGGATTTTTTATTGCGAGTGTAGTTCTGAAAAACGCTATTGGATATTTCAGATTCAGGACTATATATGATGTGGCTGGACTACCATTAATAATATTGGTTGTATCGATATTAAGCGTGATATTATTACCAATTGTAAATTCAATAAGCAGGAAGATGGAATTACAGGCTGATGCCTATGCGTGCAGGATGTCATCAAATCCGCAGGCATTTCTTGCCGGATTAGAGAAATTAGCGAATTTGAACCTTGCTGATAGGAATCCTAATCCTATCATAGAATTTATCTTCTATAGCCATCCATCGATTGAGAGAAGATTGCAGTTTGGACGAAAAATTTTAGAAACCACAAATCAATCATAAATAATTACAGATAATACGAAAAAATACAAAACTATCCGCGTTTATCTGTGGTTATTTGCGGTTTCATAAGTATTTTAAACCATCAATCTCATTAATCCATGCAAATTTAAAAAATTCATTTTAAAAATTAAAAATTGACTAATGGAAACCTTTTGAAACAGTATTAAGATAATTAAATTTGGTGGAATTTTTTAGTAAGGATAATGATATGGCAAAGAAAGATTTGATGATAAGTGTGGCAGGGATTAGAGGAATTGTTGGTGACAGCATTATCCCTGAGGAGTACTTGAAGTATGTGATGGCTTTCAGTAATAGTTTGAAAAATAAAAAGATAATTGTCGGTGGGGATTCAAGGAAGTCTCGGGAGATGATGAGGCATATCGCCTTTTCTGGACTGATTGCGACGGGAATAGAGGTAATAGATATTGGGATTGCTCCTACTCCAACTGTAGGATTACTCGTCAAAGAATTAAATGCGGGTGGTGGGATTGCGATTACGGCAAGTCATAATCCCAGAGAATGGAATGCTTATAAATTTTTTAGCGATAAGGGAATATTCTTAAATAAAGAAGAGTTTAATGCCTTGATGCAGATATATCAGGCTGGTGAATTCAAATTGGCTCGTATTGATGAAATAGGTAAAGTAGTAAAAAATGAGGATGCATTCAGAATTCACTTAAATAAGATATTTAATTATGTCGATGTTGATATCATAAGGCAGAAAAAGGTTAAGGTTGTTGTTGATTGTTGCAATGGGGCAGGATCGGAGATTATTCCAAGGTTACTTGAGGATTTAAATTGTGAGACGATTATCATTAATAATGATATAACAAAGGAATTTCCACATATTCCAGAGCCTTTGCCAGAGAATATTGGTGAGTTGTGTGAGAAAGTAAAAGAAACAGGAGCAGATATCGGGTTTGCGATTGACCCTGATGCGGATAGAGTTGCGATTGTCGATGAGACCGGGAAGGCAATTGGAGAAGAGCGTTCTGTTACATTAGCGACAAATTATGTATTGTCAAAGAAGAAGGGTCCGGTAGTAGTGAATTTATCTACAACAAGGGCTGTGGATGATGTGGCGAAAAGAAATGGTGTCAATGTCTTTAGAACCCCTATTGGAGAGGCTTACGTAGCAAAAAAAATGTTAGATATTGGAAGTGTGATTGGTGGTGAAGGCAATGGAGGGATTATGATACCCGGGATACATCCGTGTCGGGATGCTATTGCAGGTATCGCATTGATTCTTGAAATGCTTGTTAAGAGTAAGAAGAAAATTTCGGAAGTAAATAAAACTATTCCTGATTATGCCATAATAAAAAAGAAATATGAAATAGATAGAGAGAAATATGAGACAATTATTAATGCGGTGAGGTTTAAGTTTCAGAAGGCGTCTATGACGGATATTGATGGACTAAAGATATCGTTTGAGAAATCGTGGATACATTTGAGATTATCCGGGACAGAACCGATATTGAGGTTATTTGTTGAGGCTCCGACTAAAGATGTGGCTAATGATTTAATAAGGGAAGTGGAACATTTGGTTTTAAAATTTAAATAATAGGAGCAGACCCTGTGTCTGCCCACTGTATAGGGCGAACACGGGGGTTCACCCCTACATTTTGTATTTTTCAATAATTTTGATTGACTATTATGTATGGTTTTAAAAAAATATTTCTTGTTAATATCTTTAATATTAAATTAAGATTGTCTCGGTTTGATTTCTGAAAAATTGTGGTGCGACATTTATGTCGCAAGAAATGCGAGCTAAAGCTCGCACCACAAAATCCGACCGCTACAGGATATATTTATCATGGATAAACAAGAGAATGGTCATCAAGAGGGAGATAAACAGTTGGGTGAGGCGTTGAAGCAAGAGGGTATTTTAACGGACAACCAGCTTCAACATTCCATTCAAATTCAACAGGAGTCTCTAAAAAAGAAAAGACTCGGTGAAATACTCATCGAGCTTGGGTATATAACAAAACGACAATTACGCGAAATTGCACGGAAGTATAATCATCGAGTCCATTTAGGGGAAATATTAGTTGATAGCGGTGTTTTATCTGAAGAGAAACTTGAACAAGCTCTCGACACTCAGAAAGTAAATAAAAAATTGCTTGGTGAAATTCTTGTTGAATCCAGTGTTATTACGGAAGAGCAGTTTGCTATGGCATTGAGCCAGCAATTTGATTATCCTTATATCGTCCCGGATAAAAGATTGATTGATAAAAAATTACTTCAGCTTTTTCCTGAAGATTTTCTGAGACAACATATGGCTCTGCCTGTCTGGAAGAATGAGGACGTTGTAACGGTTATTGTGCAGAATCCACTTGACCAGTCCCTTCAAACAATGCTCAAGCATCTGTTTGGCACAAAGTATGAATTAGCGATAGCACCAAAAACACTTATCAAAAAGGTGCTGAGAGAGATTATGGAAGAGCGTTCTATACTCACTAAGGGAATTGCTCCAATCATAGACCAGACCAGAGATCGAACTTTTCAAAGATATGTTCTTGATAATGTTGCCCCAGCAGAATCTACCACGGGGCAAATCATAAATATAGTTGATTATATTCTATGTACTGCCATAACTGAACGAGCGAGTGACATTCATATAGAGCCTCTATATGATAGACTCAGGATTAGATACAGAATAGACGGTAAACTGATTTATAAAACGGATTTACCGAAAAATTTAGCCGATTCACTTATGAGAAGGATAAAGATTCTTTCTAAGATTGATATTGCGGATTCTAAGGATAATCTTGAAGGGCATATTTATGTTACGTTGAATAATAAGGATATTGATTTAAGAGTAGCAATATATCCGACGGTGCTTGGAGAGGCGATTACAATAAGATTATTAACGAAAGAAATAGGATTGAGGGATCTTGAGGACCTCGGGATGTTGCCTAAGGTTTTAAGTATATTAAAAAAAGTTTTGGATACTCCATCAGGATTAATTTTATTCACAGGACCGACAGGGTCAGGTAAGACGACGTCACTTTATGCCTGTTTGAATTATTTAAATAAGCCTGATGTGAAGATTGTTACAATTGAAGACCCGGTAGAATATAGCATTGAAGGCATATCTCAATGTCAGATCAAGGATGCAACAGAAAAGCAGATGAGCGATAGAATAAAAACGATGATGCATCAGGACCCTGACGTTATGGTTATGGGAGAAATCAGTAACGAGATAACAGCCGTAGGTTCGATTCAAGCGTCTTTATCAGGGCACAAGGTATTTTCTACAATTCATACAGATGATTCAATTGGAGCTATTCTAAGATTGATGGAATTGGGATTGAGGACATACTTGTTATCCAGTACAGGAATTGCTGTATTATCACAGAGACTTGTCAGGAAGATTTGTAAAAATTGTAAAGAACCATATACTCCATCGAAAGAATTAATTAAGGAGTTTAAGTTAAAAGATATTGACTCTGATTTATTTGATTTTTATCATGGGAAGGGATGTGTCAATTGTAATTACTCTGGTTTCTTTGGCAGGACAGGTGTGTTCGAATTATTAGCAGTTAATGATGAAATCAGGATTACATTTTTGGATAATAATAATGCGTCAGTCATTCGTAAAGTAGCCCATAGTACAGGTAACTACTTATCCTTAAGAGAGGCTGGTTTTATTAAGGCACTTCAAGGTGAAACTACGCTTGATGAGGCGATGAGTTTATTGTCATATAATGAGAAAGAAACTTTTTCTATGATGGACCTTAAAACAGAAGAAATAAAATATTGGATGGAAGAAGAGTAAAAATAAATATAAAAAAAGTCAGCCACGAAATGACACGAAAAATTACAGTTACTTAAATAATGTAACCAATCAAATATATTTCGTGAAATTTCGTGTTTTTTTGTGGCTAATTAAACTAATAAAAGAGTGAAGAAATGGGAAACTTTTTAAGCAATATTTTTAAAAAAAGAGCTGATTCTCTTGTTGTAAAAGGGAAGAAGAAGAGCGCAATAAAATGGTATTCATTGTGTAGAGCTTACGAGAATGTCGGTGATATACATAACGAAATAGGTAATTACTCTTCTGCAATTAAGTGTTTTCTAAAATCGGGGAATTATTTCAAAGCCGGTCAATCCGCATTAAATAACAAAGAATATAAGCTTGCCTCTGAATATTTCTTAATGAATAATAACACTGATGAAGCGGCTAAGGCGTTGTTAGAAGGAAATGATAAGGTGGGAGCTATTGAGATTTATTTAAATAATCAGATGAAAAAACAGGCAGCACAGATATATGAAAATTTAGGGAATTTAGAGCAAGCTGCAAGTTTGTATTCAGATGTGAATGAATTTGATAAGGCGATAGAGCTTTATAAAGGGCTGAGGAAATTAGATGATGTGGTATATGTATATAAAAAAATGGGGAATTTAACAAGGTCTGCTGAAGAATGTAAGGAAAAAGGAGAGTTGATAATTGCAGCAAGATTGTATGAGGGAATGGATAACTACAATAAGGCAGCAGAGATATATGAATCTATGGGTAGATTAGACAGGGCCTTTGAGTTATATGAGGTTGCGAGTAACTATGGAAAGATAGGTGAGATTTATGAGAAGAAAGGAAAATTGCATTTGGCAGCGGAGATGTATGAGAAGGATTCAAAAACACAACTTAATGCAGCTCAAATTTACAATAAATTAATCATCTTAAAAGAGATTGAATCTTATGACATTAATTCAAATGTGATTTGCGGGGTTATGGCAAAGGAAGTTGACTGTATAGCCTTGGGATTGATGAGTAAAGAGGTTGTGTATACATCTAAAACATTTGTGCCAAAATGGCGTTTTAAGATTAGTGGTGAAGGACATCCCATTTCTATTGCTATTACAAGTGATGGTAAGTTCATTGGTGTTGGAACTGATGACCATATGTTTTATTTGCTCAATAATGAGAAGCAATCATTATGGGAAAAGAAGTTTGATGCACCAGTAAAGGATGTTGCATTTTTACCTGATAATTCGGGGGTGATTATAACTGTATCAGATGTTATTGTTTGTTTAAGTCGCGAGGGTGGAACGAAATGGGAAAATCGAGTTGATTTTAAAGCCTGGTCGATTGATTTATCTAAGAATGATAGTATCTGTATTGTAGGGTCATTAGGAGGAGGATTATTTATTTATGAACTGAATGGTGAATTGAGAGAAAAAATTCAACTACAAGAACGGGTCTATAAAGTCAGATTAAGTCCTGATGATAAATATATCATAAGTGCGATAGGAGACAATAAGTTAACGCTATTTAATATGAACTTTGATAAGATATGGGAGTATTTACATAAAGGGATATATCGTTTTATTGGTTTTGTTCCCGGGATGAATATGGTTGTGGCTGCTGAGGATAATAGTGTTTCTCTTCTGGATAATGAGGGGAACTGCGATTTTATGCGGGATTTCAGCAACAAAATAATAACTGGTTTTATGAATAATCAGGAGGAAAAAATTTACTTATCATTTAATAATAGAACAATTCTTGGATTTATAAAAGCTGATTGTAAGATGAAGGCGGCGGAATGTTTTGTTAGAGCAAGGGCGTTAAAAGAAGCAGCGGAAATTTATCGAAATATTCAAGAATATCAGAAAGCTTATGATCTTTATAAAGAGATTGGTGATTATGAAAATGCGGCGTATACAATGCAACTTACTGGTGATATTATTACAGCGGCAAGGCATTTTGAGGTTGTGGGAAGATACGATAAAGCAGCGGATTTATATGAACAGATAGGTGAGCTTTCTATGGCAGCAAAATGTTATGGGAAGGCAAATAATTTTGTTAAGGCGGGTGAATTATATGAGAAATTGGGAGACATTATAATTGCGGCTGATTTCTTTGAAAGGGTCAAAAATTATAAAAAAGCAGGCATTCTTTATAATAAAGTCAATCAGACAGAGCAGGCTATTTCAAATCTCGAAAAGTATTTCGCTGAACATAGTGAAGATAAGGATATTCTGTTTGAATTGGGAAGACTCTATATGTATAAGGATAAAGTGGATGATGCGATTAAAATGTTTCAGCAGTTAATTGATGATGAGCAATATAAAAGAGAATCTTTGAAAAATTTGGGAGAGTGTTTCTTACAGAAGAAATTATACGATGTGGCGATTGATAGATATTTTGAGTGTCTGGGGGATGAGAAGAAAGTTAATAGAAGTAATCTGGATATTCATTATGGTTTGGGCTGTACTTATGAATTTGCAGGACGATATCAGGAGGCAAAGGATACATTCAATAAAATACTTGCAATAGATTTTTATTATAAGGACGTTCAGGATAGATTGAAAAGGGTGGAGGAGTTTTCCGAGATATATTCAGATGTGTCTGCAGGACCCAATAGGACGATGCGGATGGATAGTTCAAAGCAATTGCGTGAACTAACGATTCAGACGCGTAGACGCTATCAAATAATAAGGAAACTCGGAGAAGGTGGGATGGGAGTTGTTTATCTTGCCATTGACCAGAGATTAAACAGGCAAGTGGCATGGAAAGTTTTACCTTCTCATTTGGCAAGTAATAAGGAATTTCAACAGAGATTAGTCCGAGAAGCACGTGCAACCGCACAATTAAATAATCCTCACATTATCGCTATTTATGATTTTGGTACTGAGCAGAATGAGTGCTATATTTCGATGGAGTATATCGATGGAATAACATTGAGAAAAATTCTTGCAGACGAAAAGCAGTTACCTATGAAGAAAACACTTGTTTATGGGATACAGATAGCAGAGGGACTATATGCAGCTCACAAAGCCGGGATTATTCATAGGGATGTAAAACCAGAAAATATAATGATTACGACAGAAGATGAAAAGATTAAGATGATGGATTTTGGATTAGCTCGTTTGGGAGACGATGTTCAATTAACAAGAGAAGGATGCGTTGTGGGTTCAGTTAGATATATGGCTCCTGAGCAAATTAAGGCACTCGAACTTGACCAAAGAACTGATATTTATGCATTTGGAGTAATATTATTTGAGATGTTAGCTGGAAGAACTCCCTTTGTTGGAGATAATATTCTTGCACAACATATTCACAAAGACCCACCTTCTGTAACTGAATTCAGAACTGATGTATACGACGACCTTAATGAATTAATTTTAAATTGCTTGAAGAAAAAGAAAGAAGAAAGACCTGAAAATTGTAATGATATTTTTAAGATATTAAAAGATGTCTATTCACGATTAACCACATCTCAACCAATGTAAATTTTTTATCAATTCCGTCTCACCTATGTGATTTTCATTTAATGAAATTGAGATTTTCCAGACACAGATAAACGCTGATAAACACGGATAAAAACAGATTTAAGATAAAAAATCCGTGTAAATCCGCGTGAATCCGCGTCTAATAAAGGGATGTAAATGTCTTATGGTTTTATTATATTTTTATTATCCTGTAGGTCTTAGTATGAAGTAGTCAATTCCAGCCACATCAGGTTCGATGCGATAGAGAGAATAGTTTTGTCGAATTGCTTCGAGCATCTCAGGAGTGTAATTATCTACAAAGATTTTCCTATCAAGGATGTTTTCTGTTGCAATTATAAAATCAAATCTTCTTCTCTTCAAGTCATTCACAAATTGTGTTTGATCCCAGAGTTTTTGATTGCTTAATTGAGTCATAATGAAGGGATGAAAAAGGACTTCTTTTCCTGAGAGAATCGCGTAGATGGGATCCTCTGTGATTATCTCTCCATCCGTTGATGAGATGATGTAGAGAATTTTCCTGCCTTTGATATTGTCCGTATAATCAGGCGTTGTGTTCGCCCATTCGATTCGTTTGTGAATAGTTATTCTTTGGGAATGAGAGATTAAAAATATTATGCCAAGAATGATGAATATGTATTCCAAATACTGAATTCGAGATTCTTCGCTACGCTCAGAATGACAAAGTGGCGGTGTTGAACTTATCCTGTTTCTTAAAATTGAGAGAGTGTAGGAGATGATGAAACCAATCATTATGGCTAATGTCAAAATTGGTTCTATGAGATAGTTGGGTGCTGAGCCAACTTTAGCTGTGCTGATGAGTGTTAGCTGACTAATGACAAAATAAATGATGAAAAGGAAAAGGGGATTAACTCTTTTCAACTGAATTTTGTTAGAATCTTTATCCTCGGAAAAATTTTGCTGAGAGGCATTATCCGATATTTTGTTTTGTTTTTGGGATTTTATCACAATTTTAATTAGCAAATATAAAGCGGCACAAATTACCAACAGAATTAGATATTGATAGAAGAAAAAATAATGTCTTAGCCAGACTTTAAGATCAAACAAACTAAATTTGTTTACATTATAAACAATTGCATTTTTCGCATATTCATTATGAGTCAGCAAATTCAGGATGATAAAGATGTTGAGGATGATGATACATAATTTGAAAATGAATTTTAGAGCTGTTTTATAATTGGTTATAAATAAAAATATTACTGTTGCAATAATTGGAGCAATTTCAGTCTGTTTTGTATAAAAGGCAAGCGTGAAAAATAATAGTGATAAATTCAATTTGCTTTTCGAGATTACGTAAATACCGATGATTCCAAATAACATCGCAAGAAAATCAACTCGGTAATAAGGCGCCCAAATATAAATACTGTATGATGATAGAAAAATTACAATTGTCAGAAACGATGCTAATAATTTCTTTTTATGATTATAAACGATTAAACCTGAAAAGAATGATATAAGAAGATAAGCGATAAGATTGATAAGTCTTCCGAAAAAAAATGTGGGTTCTGAGAAAATCAGGAAAAATGCATTGATGAGCGGAAAGACAGGCGCATAAGTTCCAACAAGATATGGATAATCATTGATGGATGTGTAAATTGGTTTGCCATCTTTGAGTTTTAATGCCTGGTCAAGCAGGTATCCTTCGACATTATCGACTTGAAATTGATAGGTGAGAGTTTTAATTGAACGAACTATTGGTAGTGATGCAAAATAAGAAAGATAAATGATAATGACGATGAGAACTGTTAAGAATGCGGTATAGAGAAGAGGGACAGACGATATACGTCTGTCCCTCTTCTCTTTTTGCTTATTATTCTGAGAAGCATCCTCCATTTTCTATTTCCTGCTAAGTAGAGACGCAATGCATTGCGTCTCTACATTATTTTCTTTTGTAAGCTATGAGCATTGCTAAGGTGGCTTTCACAGTTGTCCAGAGTTTCAGTTTGCTTATACTTCCCTTTTTATTGTAGTGAAGAATAAACGGGACTTCCGAGACCTTTTTTGTAATGGTCAGTAAATTCAGGAGCAGCTCGTCAGTGCAGGCAAATCCTTTTCTTGTGATAATATCTTCACCGAATTTTTCGTATGCTTCTCTAACGATTTTTACTCTAAAGGCTCTGAAACCGCAGGTGTAGTCTCTGACATTTTTTAGATTCAGAAATATTTTGAATGTTATTCTTGCGCCAAAACTTATTATTTTTCTTAAGAGTGAAACACCGATTTGTTTACTTCCTTTTATAAATCTCGAAGCAATAACGATGTCAAAACCCTCTTCGATTTTTCTTATCATCGGAAGAATATACTTAGGGTGATGAGTATTGTCAGCATCCATACAGACCATAATATCCTCATCTGAAGCGATTTTGAGCGTTTGTCTGATAGCCGTTTTTATCCCCTTACCTAATCCCTTATTTATGATATGAGTTATAATTTTTATCGGCGCTTTTGCAGCGTAAGATTCTACGACCTCAACAGTTTTGTCAGAACTGCCATCATCGATTAAAACAATTTGATAAGGATAGTTCGAATTATTGAAAGTATCTATGATTGCATCGAAGAGCGGTGGGATGCTTTTTTCCTCATTATATGCAGACATTGTGATAAATATTTTCATCGGGTTTGATTATCACTTTGAATTTTTAAATTATCATTAAAGTAAGGTGGGAAATTAATCAATAAGAATTTTTATCTATTGAAATTAATAAGATTTTATGTGGAGTTTGGTAGCTTGCTACCGCCTTATTTGGCGAGACCTTGGTCTCGCCTATTTGTAGGGGACGCATATATGCGTCCCCTACAATATTTAATTATTTTTGAATTCCTTCAGGGTCCTTCTGGCTTCTGTAAATAGCGCCAATACTGACAGTCCCATTTGTTGGGTCATAAGAAGGTTCTGTATACCAAATATAATACCAAATATAACCTGGTGGAATCATTCTGTCAGGTCCATAACTATCCATACGCCATTTTCCGGCAACTTCTATAAGCATGTTTTTATCTGATTCTGAAGCTGGTGGAGAAAGAGGGGGTGTATGAGTAGTGTTGAATAAGAATGTATTAATGTAACCGAACCGGTGATATTGTTTTCCAATACGTTCATTTGTTTCAGCGAAAATGTCGATAAAACTTGTTACACTTGTAACATAAGCTACTGGAGTAGATAGTTCATTGGGAACATTATAGGGTGTCAAATTTTGCCAATCGAATGGAATAGGATAGTTATTGTGATCAATAGCATATGCCTCGAGCCCTGTTGAAATACTTCTCATATCTGCTTTTGTTCTTGAGACCTTAGCGCGAGTTTGAGCTTCAAGAAAATTAGGCACTGCAATAGCGGCAAGAATGGCGATTATTGCTACCACAATTAATAATTCAATGAGAGTAAAAGCAAATCGATTCCTTTTCATTTTTTCCTCCTTTCTTTGCGTTATTAAAATGATGAATCTATATATTTGATTTTTCTTTCAAACGAATCATTTTTATACAGTTTTTTACAGGACAAACTTGAACACACATACCACAACCAACACATTTTTCATCATCGACGAAAGGATAACGATTTCTGCCAATTTCAATTGCTATATGAGCGCCATCTCTACAAGAAACAACGCATTTCAAACATCTTATACATAGATTTTTATCTATGAAGGCTCTAATTTCTTCTTTATAATCAAGCTCTTCATACATCTTCAAACGTGGCAATGCCTTGCCGATAATCTCAGAAGCTGATTTGAAGTTGTGAGAATCCAAATACTCATTGAACCCATCAATTAAGTCATCTATAATTCTAAATCCATCTCTCATAACTGCGGAGCATATCTGAACGTTTGAAGCTCCTAATAACATAAATTCTACTGCATCCTTCCAATTCATTACACCACCGTTGCCTGAAATTGGAATATCAACATTCCTGGCTATTTCTGAAATGACACGTAAGGTTATCGGTTTAATCGCTGGACCTGAAAAACCGGAATAGGTCGACATTAGATTCACATTGGGAAATGGGACAAAGGTGTTTATATCAACACCCATCAATGCGGGAATAGAATTGCTTGCGGTGACAGCATCTGCTCCTGCTCGCTTTACCGCATTTACAATTTCAACAATGCTCGTTACCAATGGTGTTATTTTTATGATTACTGGCATATCCTCAGCTGCTTCTTTTACCCACCCTGTGACCATTTCAGAGGCTTCAGCACTCTGCCCAAGCATTCGTGTAGGATGGTCGCCTAAAGAACCCTGTGGACAAGAAAATGAACACTCAATCATATCTGCATCCGTTTCTTTTAGTCGAGAAGCGAGAGTTTGCCAGTCTTCCTTGATTGAACCCATTATGCTCGGAATAATAATTTTTTCTGGAAACTCATCTTTAAGAATCTTGATTCTTTCAATAATTATATCGATATGGTGTTCAGAAATAAGGTCGATATTACCAAGACCAAAAACTCTTTTTTCCTCAAAAGAAATCGAGGTCATCTGAGGATATTTGAGAGGTACCGGTGTTCCTTCAACGGACGTAGTTTTCAATACCGCACCCGCCCATCCTGACTTTAAACCATTGCGTAACATCTCCAGATTATCGGTAGCAGGAGCGGCGCTTAATACAAACGGATTCTCAAATCTTTTGCCTAAAAAATTTATGGATATATCAGCCATCTTTATCCCTCAATAATAACTTAATCACAAATATCAATAATTTTCACGAATATTATCTGAGATTCCTGAAGAACTAACCAGAACAAACTGTAGCAGTGCGATTTATCGCACAAATATACACGTCGGATAAATCCGACCGCTACAACTGAAGGCGTATTGCAATACGCCCATACTCATCAATTATTTGTTAAGAAAACTGAAAAAAGAAAGCAATGTCAATTGATTTTTTATAACAATACAGATTATCCATAAATCAATAAATTTACCCCCTCACCCTTCCCTCTCCCCTCTGGGGAGAGGATTAAGGTGAGGGGTTGAAGGTCTATAGCAATATAAATAAGAAAATAATTAGTCTTGACATAAAAACGGTGTTTTCATAGCTTTTTCACAACTATATTTATTCAGTGAGGAATTTGGTATGCCAAAATTAGATAAGGAAAAGGCGAAAGAGCTCGATGCCATTCGACATAGCACTTCCCATATTATGGCGGATGCGGTTTTAGAAGTTTTCCCAGAAGCAAAATTAGCAATTGGTCCACCAATTGAGAACGGTTTCTATTACGATTTTGATTTACCACGTGCTTTGACATTGGAGGATGTGGAAGAAATTGGGAAGAGAATGAAAGAGATTGTAAAACAGAATCTGAAATTTGAAAAATCAGAGTTAACAAAAGATGAAGCACGAAAACTATTCAAAGATCAGCCATATAAGATTGAGCTGATAGATGACATCGCAGATGAAAAAGTTTCAACTTACAAACACGGCAAATTTACTGATTTATGTGCGGGACCTCATATTGATTATACAAAAAGATGCAAACATTTTAAATTATTGAATATCGCGGGGGCATACTGGAGAGGCAGTGAGCATAATAAAATGCTCCAGAGAATCTATGGAACGGTCTTCCCTACTAAAGAAGAACTGGAAAATCATCTCAGGATGCTCGAAGAAGCAAAGAAGCGAGACCATAGAAAGTTGGGAAAAGAATTGGAGTTGTTTTTCTTTCATCCATCATCACCGGGTTCTCCCTTCTGGTTGCCAAAAGGTGCTTTTATATTCTACAAATTAATTGACATCTGGCGAAAAGTTCATACTAAAGCAGGTTATACTGAGATAAAGACCCCGTTAATGTTCAATAAAGCTCTCTGGGAGCAGTCAGGGCATTGGGACCATTATCAAGATTATATGTTCTTAATTCCTCACAAAGAGCAAATGTATTCTTTAAAGCCAATGGATTGTCCCGATGCAATGTTAACTTATCTTTTTAAAAAACATTCGTATCGTGATTTACCATTAAGATTAAATGAAATCGGTTTGATTCATAGAAATGAAAAGTCTGGAACGCTTGGTGGATTGATGCGAGTCAGACAGGTAACTCAAGATGATGCCCATATATTCGTAACAGAAGAGCAAATTTTAGATGAGATTACAAAGGTCATTGAGATAGTTGATTATTGGTATAAAATTTTCAATCTCGAGTATGATGTTTATCTGAGTACTCGTCCTCAAGATGCGATGGGAGAAAAAGCACTGTGGGATAAAGCGGAATTGGATTTGGAATCATCAATTAAAGCGAATAAACTTGATTTTACAGTCAATCCTGGGGATGGGGCTTTTTATGGTCCGAAGATAGATTTTATTATTCGTGATTCTCTTGGTCGTGAATGGCAGTGTGCTACAATCCAATTAGATTTTCAGCTTCCAAGAAGATTCAATCTGACTTATACTGATAAAGACAATACGGAGAAAATTCCTGTTGTAATTCATCGTGTTATTTACGGTTCGTTTGAGAGATTTATCGGAATATTAATTGAGCATTATGGAGGAGCATTCCCTGTATGGTTAGCACCTGTTCAGGTAAGGATAATGAGCGTTGGCGAAAATCATATTCCGTATGCTCAAAAAATTTACAAAGAGATGTTTGACAAAGAAATCAGGGTTGAGCTTGATACCCGCTCTGAGACGGTGAATTTCAAGATAAGAGAAGCGGAGTTACAAAAAATTTCCTATATGCTTGTGGTGGGAGATAAAGAAGTTCAAAGCGAAACCGTCGCAGTGAGAAGTTACAAAAGTAAAAAACTCGATACGCGTCCTTATAAGCAATTTATGGATGACTTGCTCAAAGAGGTTGAGGAGTTTAAATAGTTTCCCACAGTTCAATGATTTAATAACGATTAGTATATATAAAATCTATCTTCTATAATTTAATACAAAATTCATTGCTTCTTATTCTTGGGCTTTTTGAACAAAAAATCCTTTAATGACAACTTCAGAAATTGTTTTTTCTGTAAACTTCGTAAAGGTCTCCGGATATTTTTCCAATAAGTCAAGTATGGGAAGACGATGCGCCATATAAATGAATAACCAGAGCCTTTGTTTATCATTACTGAAGTTCTGAACCTTACTTAATATTTCTTTTTCATCTTCCAGATTTTTAGAAATTCCCACTCGATTCATATACGCGACATTATAAAGAAAAAAAGCATTTTTTAACCCTTCTTCCCGGCAAAATACCACACCGTCTCCTTGTTTATAATTTTCCTTTAAATAATCAATGCCTTGTCTAACACCGACTCCTGACCAACTCATCTGTAAGAAAATCATACAAGATAGAACCAGCATAAAAAGGAAACGGATAATTTGCCTTAATGTATTATTTTTTAAATAGGTAAATCCAATTGCCATTATGATAGTCATTGGAGGCACTAAAAAACAATAATGTCTTCTTCCTCCCGTTTTATCATAGAAAAATGTTCCTATGATATAAAATAAAATAACAGTTACTATCAGCCAATAGAAAGTGTAATCTAACAAAAAAGCTTTTTTCTTTTTCTCCTCATTCGATTTTGGAGAGGAAGCATCAGTAATTGCTTTGCTTTTTATCCTTAATGTTATACTGCTAAGAAGGAATATCAGAAAAAAGGGAATGGGAAGATACTCAATTATTTTTTCTAAAGAAGGGAAATCACCATAAAACCCTGAAGGACTTATCAGAGATAGAGAAGCAATTTTTCTCAGGAATTTTCCAATTCTTACGTAGTTAATAATAAAATCCTGAGAATATTTTTCCTGTGTAGTTAGTAATAAATAAAACATTATTATAAAACTTATTCCAGGTATAATCAGAGTCAACGACCATTTAGAAATTAATCTACGATGTTGAATTAGGATATAGATAAAATGAACGATAATCTGAAGAGGAAAAACAATATGGAGATTTACTCCAATAAGTATCGAAAGTGTGTACCATAGCAGATAAGAATTCTTTCGAGTTTCAACAAACAATAGAAGATAATAAGACGAAATGATACTGATAAAAATAAGAAGAGAATACATACGAGCTTCTTGAGCCGCCCAAAACATAAAGGGATGAAAGAAAAATAGTATATTGGCAATTAAGAAGGTGAAAAGGTTTCTAATATATCTTTTTGTTAAAAAATAAAATGCCAGAAAGGAAAGCGAAGAGAATATTACGGATGGAATTCGCATAGATAGCTCAGAGAATCCGAAGAATTTACACCAATACTTAATGAAAATAAAATACAGAGGAAAATGTCCTGCAGTTAGTCTATGTTTAATCAATTCATTAAAAGGCAATCTTACTGCTTCGTAAGTACTGAATTCATCGCCCCAGAAACTATGATGCGTTATCCCAATAAGTTGGAAGAGAAAGATTAATATTGTGAGCAAAAATCCCGTGTAGTTTGAATAGATAAACTGATTGATTTCATTGCGAGAATGTAAAGGAGTTCTTATCATAAATGAAGCAAACCAATTATATTCTTTATTTTTAAATAACTCATTTGTCTGTTGATTGACTCGCTACAATTATTTTTTCTATTGAAACAGGATCACAACGAATTACTATATACATATTGTCTTCATAACATCTAAGAGATTTATCTATCCGAGGTAGAATGTATTGTTTTTCAGAAGAAAAGGGATATTTGAGTTTCAGGTTGTTATTTAAAGGCTGATAAATTAATTTTTTCTCTTCCCATCCTACCTTCGTAAAAACCTTCTTTTCACATATTATATAGTTGATACCATATTTTTCTGCAAACCGTTTTAAGTCTAACAAAGAATCCGTGAAATAGGCTCTATAAAAAGCTTCAGCACGGTCTTCTACTATTTTGCGATAGTTTTTGAACCAGGGATGAGACAATTCATATTTGAGAAAAACCTTCCGCTTTGAAAAAACACTTATATCATCAGAAACAAATGGTTCCGCCGCAATAACAGAATCCGTCGGAGTTGTGCTTAGATACATCAGCATCTTCACATCATCGGTATAAGCCTCGTATTTCTTTCTTAAAAATTTCTTCATCGCTCCCACATTGCAAATAATACTGATTACAATAAACATTATCAAAACGATTTTTTGTGTCTTATAATTTCTAATCAACATCAAGATAACAAAAACGACCATAGACAATAAAATTGTGCTTAATATAACAAACGTGTACTCAAGATAGCGATTAGGAATATAGAGTTTAAGAAGGACTAATTTGGCTAATTCAAACAGAACCACACTTGTCAAAAAAACCGATAGCATCGGAATCCATATATGTTTTGTGGACTTCCCTTTTATCCAAGTAAAAATAAAAAAGAGGAGAGAAAAAGGAGTTAGTATCCTATAGAATCCTCTATTTCCCATAAGAATATCTTTGATGAACTCATATAAGGAATTAAAAGGAAGATAGGTAGACCTTCCTCCAGCATAAAAAACCGGGTCATTATAAATCTCACTTTTCGATACCATCCCACCCAAGAAATCAGGCTTTTGAATAATCCTCTGGGCTGCTAATAGAGCAAAAGAAACGATGAGAAATACATAACCCCAGATTACTCCCTTCCCTTTAAAAAACTCTTTTCTTGAGGACGAATCAAGAATCATATTTACGATAAGAATCGCCAGTGAAATTAATGCTGTTACAGGATAAAACAAGATTTGTAATCCTATCAACCAACCGTAAAGATTTTTCTTCTGGATACTCAAAAAATAAATAAACATAAATAAAAAAGGGAAGGAAAACGAACGTTGCAAGCCTCCCATAAAACGGTCAAGAAATTGGGGATGTCCGATAAAGAAAAAAACCATTAACAGCCCAAATAATTCGCTCCAATAATGGCGACCTAATAAATAACAAAAAATACCCGTTAATCCAAAGAGAAATATACAAAGAAGTTTCCCCGCAAAGATAGGGTCCATCAAGTACGTTAACATATAGTAGAGAAACTGATATCCAGGAGGAGAAAGGTATTGAGCATATTTTACATAGATATCATTCCTAAAAAGCTCAGGATTATGATATTTAACCATCCAATAGGAGTGTTGGGTCACATCATATTCAACCTTGTACTGAGTAATAAGCTGACTTCCTGTAAAGATAGTCGCCATTATAATACCAAAGAGAAAAACAAACCATAATGTTTTAGTCTCTATTTTTTTATTAATAGATTGTTGACCTAAAAAGAGAGGAGAATCGACCGCAACGAGAGATTTTTTACTGGATCCCTCAGAGAAAATTTCTTTATCTTTGAGACAAAATCGTCTCATTCTAAAAATACTTTGAATAAAGTTTTTAGTAAAAGAAAATCGTTTAACCTTTGACGTTCCCTTTCTCTTATTATATTGAATAGGAACATATTTAATAGGGAGGTTCATCAGTAAAAGTCCATAAGTTAACGAAGAGGTAAGAGAAAATTTGTCTCCGATTCCCGGAAGTAGTTCTTTGAAAAGATTTGTCTTGATAATGCGCAAACCCGAATTAATATCAGTAACATCTCTATGGAATAGGGAACTTAATAAAAAATTAACAATCCGTTTTGATACTTTGTGAAGCCAGGGATTTATGCGAACGTCCCTTGCTCCGACCACCATAGGATAATCCTTAACATACTTCATTAATTCGGGAATATCACTCGGAGGATAAGTACAATCACAATCCATTATACAAACATATTCAGATTTTGCATCTTTCACACCACTCTTGATGGCAGCTCCATATCCTCTATTTTGGCTATGAGAAATATATTTTAAATTATGCGTTTCAAAAATTTCTTGAGGATTATCAACTGATCCATCATCAACAAAAATAATTTCATAAGTGAAGGGAACATTTTTCAATGCCTCGTTGATTGCCCTTGAGACAGGTAAAATATTTTCTCTATCATTATAGACAGGAATAATAATGCTAAGATCTTTCATATATTCATAATCACTGGATTAAGATATGTTTACACTATTAAAACGCAAAAAGCTTTTGAATTTTTTAATTATGGATTGAATCTGTCAAGTAGCAAATGTAAATAATAAGCAACATTTATCAAATTTTTTATTATATGGTAGCTTATTATCTATTGGGGAATATTAATATGATCAATTATTACAAAAAATTTCCTATTGATATTCTTTGAACGATATAGCATTATAATTCTTGTTAGTTATTTAAAGTACAGGTATCAAAAAATGAATATCATATTTATGGGAACGCCGTTTTTTGCTGTTCCTTCTTTAAAAGCTTTGACTGAATCAAAACATAATGTTGTGGCTGTTGTTACTAAGATAGATAAACCGAGTGGTAGAGGCTATCAAATCACCCAATCACCAGTTAAAAAAGTTGCATCGGAATATAAGATACCGATTTTACAACCTAAGTCAATTAAGACACCGGAATTCGAAGCAGAACTTAAGGGTTATAACCCTGATATAATCATCGTTAGTGCTTATGGTAAGATATTACCTAAGAACATATTAGACTTGCCTCCTAAGGGTTGTTATAATATACACGCTTCATTATTACCCAAATATAGAGGGGCAGCTCCCATTCACTGGGCTTTAGTTAATGGAGAAAAAGAGACTGGAATTACTATTATGAAAATGGTGGAAGAAATTGATGCGGGTGATATAATATTGACAAAGAAAATTTTTATTGAAGAGAATGATGATGTTGGAACACTTCATACTAAGTTGTCTCATCTTGGAGCTGAGGCAATAATTGAGGCTTTGGAACTGATTGATTCAGAAAAAGCGATTCCAATGCCACAGGATTTATCAAAAAGCACATTCGCTCCAATGATAAAAAAATCTGATGGGGCTATAAATTGGTCATATTCATCCGATAATATTATAAACCTTATTCGTGGAATGAATCCCTGGCCCGGAGCGTATTGTAATATCAATACTAAAATGATTAAAGTCTTAAAGGCACAGAAGTGTGAGGAAGTGCATGCTACTTCATTCCCGGGTATCGTTGTGAAAATGTATAAGGATGAAGGACCTGTGATAAAGACAGGTGATGGAGCAGTTGTATTGTTGGAAGTTCAACCAGAAAATAAGAAAGTAATGTCTGGTAAGGATTTTGTAAATGGTGGTTATGTACATATAGGAGATATTTGTGAAAAGGTGGTGTTTGAACAAAATGAGTGATAAAAAAATGACAATCCCAGAAATACAAAATAAAAAATCTGAGGGTAAAAAAATAACGATGATTACTGCTTACGACTATGTCTCAGGGAAGATAGTCGATGAGACAGGAATTGATATTGTCTTAGTCGGTGATTCTCTTGGAATGGTCGTCTTGGGATATAAAAATACTCTAAGGGTAACTGTCGACAATGTCGTTTATCATACCGGAGCAGTGAGAAGAGCTGTGAAAAAGGCCTTACTCATTGCAGATATGCCATTCCTCTCATTTACGATCGGAGTAAAAGAAGCACTGTTAAATGCAGGGAGAATGATGCAAGAAGGTGGTGCTGAAGCGGTTAAGATTGAAGGTGGTGAAGAAGTTTGCGATGTTGTTGAAGCGATGGTCAAAGCCAAAATTCCCGTGATGGGACATATCGGACTAACCCCACAGTCAATTATGCAATTAGGCGGATTTAAAGTGCAAGGAAGAGAAAATAAGGGGGTTGATAAGCTAATCAAAAATGCAAAGGCACTTGAAAAAGCTGGTTGCTTTGCCATTGTTATAGAAGTCGTTCCAGAAGAGGTTGGGAAAAAAATTACTGAATCTGTGAACATTCCCACGATCGGAATAGGTGCGGGAAGATATTGCGACGGACAGGTTCTTGTCTTTCATGATGTTGTTGGTCTATATATGGGAAAAACTCCTAAACTTGCGAAGAAATACGTGAATGGTGCAGAAATTTTTTCGGATGCCGTGAAGAAATACATTAAGGAAGTTGAAGAAGGCATCTTTCCATCTGAAGAAAATATCTATGAGTAATAGATAGATTATAAAAATGTTGTAGTGCGAGATTCATCTCGCACATATTAGCAACATAACTGTCGCACCACAATTTTTATAATGCGAGAAGAAAGAAGGATAGATATGCGTAAAGTATCAATAATGTGTTTCATTTTGCTGTTTTGTGTGTTACTATGTTCTTTTGCAAACGAGTCCAAGCCAAATCTTCCAAAAGAACCAAAATATTGTTCTACGAACCCCTTATATGTCAATATTACATTCGGACAAGAGGGCAAAAATTCAATGCTATGTGCCTTCGATGAATCTAAAGGGACAGGTAAAGGTTATGACATTGTTTATGTAGATGAAAATATGAACAATGATCTTACCGATGAGTCAGCCAAGAAGTTTCTCAGGGATGAAGATGCATCGTTTGATTTTAAAGGACCTTTTGATCAGAATGAAAATGCAAAGTACTCACTTGAGATTTATACTCTCAGAGGGAAACACAGCAAGTCACCTATCGAGAAAAAACAATATTTTACGTGGCATTTGAAAGTGAAACAGTGGTCTTATTATTTTATAAATGGTCAAATGGAACTTAGTTCAACTGCCACAGAAGCCTTAAAGAACAAGCCAGTAATTTTAGGTGGAAAATGCAAATGGGATATTACTACTCGTCCTAAAAACAATGATACTATAATATCAGTAGGTTTAAAAGACGAAAACGGTTGTACACTTAGGACTCTTCAAGGAAGGATTCAAAAAGAATTATCCCCTGTTCTTACATTAGTTAAAGATAACAAGGTTGTCAAAAAGAAAAAGATGACATTTGGGTGAAGCGGCGTATGCGAATTAACTGTCCGCGTGCCGGATGGGAAGTATACTGCTAAGGTCGAGCTTGATATGGGACCTTACGGTGGAATAGTCACAGGTGAAAAGGAGATCGAAATAAAGAAGCCTTAGGATTATTCGTAATGGCAACACCCCCCTCCTTAATCCTCTCCCACAGTTGTAACGCAGGCATTTTGCCTGCTTTAACAAAGCCGACGTGATGTCGGCGCTACTTAGGGAGAGGAAATAAAGGGTGTCATTGCGAGGAGCTTCAGCGACGAAGCAATCTCGTCCTTATAATTTTTTAAATTGTCACTATCACCAATATATTTTGAGCCAATATGAATAGAAAATTGAAATTTGATAATACTCTAATTAGCCTTTTGAGACTCTCTATAAAAGAAGATATCGGTAAAGGGGATGTTACATCTGATATTCTTATCCCGAAAACAAGTAAAAGTATTTCTCATATTATTGCCAAAGAAGAAGCAGTCATTTGTGGGATTCCTGTTGCGAAAAAAGTTTTTGAACTTATAGATTCATCAATTCAGTTTAAAGCATCTGTGCTTGATGGAGAGAGGGTATCGGATAAAGAAATTATAGCGACTATTTCGGGAACAACGCGGTCGATATTGATGGGAGAAAGGCTTGCTTTGAATTTTCTGCAAAGATTATCAGGAATTTCAACGCTTACACGAAAATTTGTTGAAGCTATTGTAGGGAATGGTCGCGACCGTTCCCTACAACAACGTTTGAAACCATTTCAACCAGCAAAAATATTAGATACCAGAAAAACAACACCATTGTGGAGAAGACTTGAAAAATACGCTGTAGTTGTTGGTGGTGGTATAAATCACAGATTTGGACTCTATGACCAAATTCTTATAAAAGACAACCACTTAAAGGCGGCGGGGTCTGTAACAAAAGCTATCGAAATAACTATGAAGAAAAATAAATCCAAACTTCCCGTTATTATTGAGATTCAAAATAAGAAAGAACTTTTAGAAATTTTTGAGGACAGATATGTATCACCTGTCCCTAAATTTAGCGTAGATGTGGTTATGCTCGATAATATGAGTGTAAAAGAAATAAAAGAATGTGTCGATATAATCAATGGTAGATGTGAAATTGAAATATCAGGCAACGTCAATTTAAATAATATTGAGAAATATAAAAATTTAAAGATAGATAGGATTTCCATCGGTGCCTTAACTCACTCAGTTAAAGCAGTCGATATATCGCTGGAGATCATATAGCAGGGTTTTTGGAATTTATGGAAAAAGAATCTAAGAAGATGATTTTCTTAAATATAGGTTGGATGGAGAAATATAAAGGATTAAAAAACGATTCAATTAGATATGGTGGTTCATCCGCTAAAAAATACGAAATATACAATTATTTACCATACGAAGGTTATATGTATGGTTATGTTTCAGCTGTACACGCAACAATAGACTTGAATAGACTCGGAGCATTGCCAAATGATAATTCAATTGATAATATTTTAGCGATATGGACTGCAAAGTCGGACGATAGAGGAACTGTTATAATAGGTTGGTATGATAATGCTACTATTTATCGAAAAGAACGATTAGATAATAAGATTGATAATCGAGAAAATTGTCCATATCAAGTTAAAGCTCAAGAGAAGGATTGCAAGTTATATGATATTGATGAACGAGTCTTCAAACCAATTGGTCGAGGACGGTCTCATGTATGGTTTGCAGCTTTAGATAAACACAAACAGCTTAGAAAAGAAGTTTTAGATTATGTTGATAAGAACCAGATTCCAAAAAGAAGTAGACCAAGTAAAAGATTATGGCAAACAAATCCTTATAAAAGAAATGTAATTGAAAAAAAAGCCATAAAGATAACCACTGAGTATTATGAGAAATTGAATTATCTTGTGAATTCAGTTGAAAAAGACAATGTTGGATGGGATTTAGATGCCACATTGTATGGAATCAAATTAAAATTAGAGGTAAAAGGATTATCCGGGGAAAAAATACTGATTGAATTAACTCCAAAAGAATATAAAAGTATGAAAAAGTATAAGAATGATTATCGAATATGTGTTGTGACAAAAGCATCTGAAAAACAACCTATGCTGAAAGTTTTTTCGTATTCAAAAAAAACCGGAAATTGGGAAGATAAAGACGGAACTAAAATGATAATTAATGAAAAAATCGGTGCAAGAATAAATACATAGTATTTTTGAATAGGATTTATTTTATGATGATTATAGAATTATAGAATTGTTTTTAATAGATTTTAAGTTGTTTTTTTGAATATCAATATTAAAATATTATAATTTAAGAGGGAAAAACAAATGGGGACATTAAAACTTATTTTATACTTTTTACTTTTACTAATTATGTCTATTATATGTATCGATCTTTTTGCGGAATCGTCTATGAATTGGATATCAATTACTCCATCTGCATCCTTTTCTAAAAGATGGGGGCACACCAGTGTTATATTTGATGATGGTGAAGGTGAAAAAATATGGATTATAGGAGGAAGAATTAGTAATTGGACACTTAAGAATGATGTTTGGTGTTCTATTGATGGTGTTAATTGGATTCAAAAAACCTCTAATGCTGAATTTTCCCCAAGATCTTATCATAGTAGTATAGTATTTAAAAACAAAATGTGGGTCATAGGTGGTTGGGATGGAAATAGAAAAAATGATGTTTGGTGTTCAGATAATGGTATAACATGGACTTTAATAACAGCATCTGCCGGTTTTTCTCCAAGGAATGGTCAAAGCAATATAATATTTGATGATGGAGATGGGGAGAAATTATGGATTATAGCTGGTACTGAGGATGGAAATGATAAGAATGATGTTTGGTATTCGACAGATGGATTATCATGGACGTTAAAAACGCCATCCGCCAGTTTTATACCAAGAAGAGAACACTCAAGTGTGGTATATAATAACAAAATGTGGGTTATTAGCGGAAACGAAGATATGACAGGATATAAAAATGACGTATGGAGTTCGAGTGATGGTTTTTCATGGACTCAAGAGACTTATTCTGCCGACTTTTCTTTAAGGACGATTCATAATAGTGCTGTTTTTAATAATAAGATTTGGGTTATAGGCGGCACAGAAGATTATTACAATCCAGATAAGTATAAAAATGACGTATGGAGTTCAGTAGATGGTATAAAATGGATAGAACATATCGATTCGGATTCATTTCACCCAAGAGGAGAGCATACAAGTATAGTATTTAAAAATCAGATTTGGATTATTGCCGGTTTTGATCATCTAAATTATTATAATGATGTTTGGCGTTCTGATTTTTATTCTAATGTTGATTTTGTAAAGGATTTTTACAAATAAAAGTTAATCTAAAAAATAATGAGAAATACAAAGTGCTTTAACTCACTCAGTTAAAGTGGTAGAAATATCGATTGAGATCACATTAAGAGGTTTTTAAATCTATAGAGGAAAAATCAAAGAAGATAATTTTTCTTAATATCTACTGGATGAAACAATATAACGGACTAAGAAATAAAAGATATATGTATAGTTATATTTCAGATAAAAAAGCGACAATAAATCTTGTTACTATAATTCTTAGAGATAATAGTTAAAATGTTACCTGAATTTAACATCGACGGAAATTTACCAGAAGGAATTTATACGATAGGTGCGGAGGAATTTTTCAATAGTTTCTCGACTGGTTCAGGAAGACGCAAGTGGCTTGGGCGACAATTGCATGAATTATTTAGATTAGTTAAATTGACAGGCAAAGTTGAGCGTGTTTTTGTTTGGGGTAGTTTTATTAGCGCAAAAGAATCTCCTAACGATGTTGATTTGCTATTATTAATGAATGTCGATTTTCAACTCGAAGAAGTGTCTGAAGAATGTAAGTGCCTGTTCAATTATGGTGAAGCTCGAGTTAGGTTTAATGCAGACATATTTTGGGCTAAGTCCTCGATTGATAATGAAATACTTAAACTTTGGTTAGATACATATCAGAATACAAAAGATTTTAAACGACGTGGAATTGTGGAGGTAAAATTATTATGATTCAAAATGATGAGCAATTACTTAAAGCTCAACAGTCTATTATTAATTTGCAGAAAGTTCTTCTGGAACTACGTAAAGTTCATTCTAAACAAGAATATCGAGCAATATCAGAACCAATTTTGTTAGAGATTCAACAACGTGAACAAGATATCTTAGAATATTTAAGTAAGACTAAAGCCGAAGTTTCATAGGAAAGCAAAGTAAATATGCATCGGTTCTTAGTAGTGATTGAAAAGGCAAACGGCAATTATTCTGCTTACTCACCAGATTTACCCGGTTGTGTTGCAACAGGAAAAACTGTTGAGGAAACGAAACATAATATGCATAAAGCAATAGAAATGCATATACAAGGATTAATAGAGGATAAAATGCCTATTCCCGAGCCCGATTCTTTTGCAGAATACATAACTATAAAATAGAAAAGAAGAAAATTTAAGAGATCTCAAATTGATATCTCTGAAATACTGTGGTGCGACATTTATGTCGCAAGCCTATGCGAGATAAATCTCGCACCACACTGGATTCCCACTTTAGTGGGAATGACACATTAGCTATCTCTTCAGTGGTCTCAAATTGAATTGAATGAAATATTTAAACCTTATTATTTACATTGAATGAATATTATGAGTGAATTGATTCCTGAAAATATTATTAAAGAGGTTCTGGCAAAGCTTGATCCGTTGAAGGTTCTCAAGCTTATTGATTATCGTACGGATACTATCCAAAAATCAGAGGGAAGTGTTCGCTGTTTTTGTCCTATTCATAATGAGTTGGTGTTCAGGACTCTTGTCATCGATATTAAGAAGAAGAACTACAGATGTTCTTATACTTTATGTCCTGGAAAAAAGGGTGGTGATCTAATCGGCTTATACGCCCAGACACAATCGATTGAATACGATGAAGCCTTGCATAAACTTGTAAAAGCCCTTAATATCGATGTGGAATTACCAACTCCTCAGGAGTTTATTAATAAGAATATTGAGATCGCTGAAAATTATCTCGCTTTAAATGAATTAGAAGAAGCTGAAAAGTGTTTTAAAAAAATTCTCTCCTTACAGGCACATAACATTCGAGCCTTAAACGGTCTTATCTCCCTCTACTCCCAACTCAACCAGAAAGCAGAGTTGGGTAAATACCTCGATACCCTCACCGATATTTACTTTAATAATAAAGATTATGAAAGTGTATCAAACCTTCTTGAGATAATCGTCAATAATCTCCCCGACGATATTGAGCTTAGAACAAAGATTGCTGAAAAGTATTTTGAGGCTAACGAGAAGGATATGGCTATTACTACTTATCTAAGCATTGTTGATTATTATGATAGTCAAAAGAAATTCGAGAAATCAATTGAGATATATAGAAAGATAGATAACTTAGGTTATGATGCTATTGATATCTACTCGCTAATTATTCAAGCCTATAATGTTATGGGCGATAAAGTGGGGGTGATAAATGAGCATATTAGATTTGCAGAAAAAAGTTTGAGCGAAGGGAAGCTTGATAGCGCTATCTCTGGCTATGAGAGCGTTCTCGAACTCGATAATGCAAGAAATGATATCAGGACAAAAATAATAGATATCTATTGTCAAAAGGGGCTTACCGAAACCCTTGTTGAAAAATGTCTCACCATCATTAATGAATTGATTTCTCTTGATGCAATAGATGATGCGTTAGTTTCTCTTGATAAAGTCAATCAAACCTTACCTGATAATGTCGAGATAATATCAAAATTAATTGAGGCGTATAAACTTCAAAGAAACATCGATAAAGAGTTAGAGTTCACTTATAAACTTGCGGAGATTCTCTATCAATCTCATAGACAAGATGAATCCATCCAAAAGTTAAAATATATCGTTGATAAGAAGCCGGAGGATCTCAAGACATTAACCTTCTTAGCCAGAATCTATCAAGAGCTTCAGGATAAACAGAATGCGATTTACTATTATAAGACGATTGCTAAATTTTATCAAAATAATAATCAATTGAACGATGCCATTAACATTTATCAAACTATAATTGATATGGCACCTGATGAAACTGATAATCAGGAAGAACAAATTGAGTTGATTAAAAAATCAGGTAATCCTGAGCTTGCCTTTGAAAAGTCGCAAAATCTGAGTAATCTCTTTATTTCAAAAGGAGACAATAAAAAAGCCATAGAATATCTTGAATACAGCCTATCAATTAAACCTGATAATATCGAAACATCGCTTCTTTTAGCCCAAACCTTTGAGCACAACAATCAGATTGATAAGGCAATCAACATTTATATGTCGATGGCTGACAATTATATTAAGAGCAATAATAAATCTTCTGCTATCGACACCTATAACAAAATTATCAATATCCATCCTGATAATATCCGAGTTATTCATAATCTCTCATTACTACATTGCGATATCGGAGAAATTGATAAAGCCCTAAAAGATTTCGAGCGGTTGCTGAATATTTACGAGAAGCAAAATGATAGAGAAAACGCTATCATCATTCTCAAAAAGATAACTGAGATTAATCCTGATGATGTCGACGTGATGATTAAATTAGCTTCATTGTATGATAAAACTGCTCAAATAGAAAATCGAAATGCAACATATAAAAAGATAACGGAACATTATTATAAAAATGACTCCCATCTCAAATGTATAGACTTTTGCAGAAATGCCCTCGAAAAAGATAAGGATAATCTTATCTTACTTGAGTCTCTTGCTCAAGTCTATGAAAAGATAAATCGGAAGAAGGAGCTTATTGATACTTATTCACGAATCGCTGAGGTTTATCAAAATCTTAACATCCGTGAGAATGAGAGGAAATATTATGAACTAATTCTAAAAGTTGATGAGAGTTTGGTGGATGTCAGAAACAAACTTATTATGGTTCTCACACAATTGAATGAGTTTGATAAAGTAATTACAGAATTTGATAAACAATATACTTTATATAAAAAGGGAAATAAACTCGTAGAGCTTTTTAACTTTGCGGAAGAAATTTTTAAGATTAAATCTGATTTTATTGAACTGCATAAATACCTCATAAATAAATATGAAGAGACTGGCTCGATTGTTGATTTCGTTTCACAATCCACTTCGCTTATCGAAATTTATCAACAAAAGGGGAAACACAGCGAAGCTATTGAACTTTTCCTGAAGATACTTCAAGTAGAACCCGAAAATGTTCAGATAAGGATTAACTTTATTGATACTTTAATTACAGCTGGTGAAAACTCCAGGGCGGTTGAACAGTATTTCGTATTAGCCAATCAATATGAATCAAGAAAAGCTATTGATGATGCTAAACAAATTTATGAAGAAATCATTAAGATAGATGAGAAGAATGTTGAGGCAAGAAAAAAGCTTATAAGAATTCATATTGAGAAGAATAATTTTGTTAATGCAACTGAAGAGATTTTTGAACTGTCCCAGATTCTCATTAATGCTGAAAAGTATAATGAGGCGATTGATGTTATCAACGGAGTTTTCAGTTTTGACTCTAAGAACATTCAATCGCATAAAAAGTTAATAGAAATTTATAGTTTGCTTAATAATAAAGAATTAGCGGTGAAAGAGTACAACATCCTTGTGGATATTTACATTAATGCGAATGATTGCCCGAACGCTATCAGTCTTGTTACCGAGGCAATCAATCTTTTCCCGGATGAAATAGATCTAATGGAGAAGTTGGCTGATATTTATCTTAAAGATAACAAAGTAGATTCTGCTGTTAAAACACTTTATAATACAGTCGATAAACTCACACAGACTGAGAGACACAAAGAGGCAATTCCTATACTGTCAAAAATAATTGAGATAAAACCGAAGTCATCCAAAGCAAAAAGATTAAAAGCCGAACTTTACGCAAAAGTCGGAGAGGACAAAAAAGCCTTAGAAGAGTTCCTCGAATTTTCTAAAAATTTGGAGAAATACGATTCTGACGAAGAAGCGATAGCCACAAAAAGGATAAGAATTACTGAGGATATCAAATTAAAATTAGTTTCACATTACACATTCGATAATTTCGTGATTGGAGATGGAAACAATTTTGCTCAAGCAACTGCTATGGCAATCGCTAAAGCTCCTGCAAAAAATTATAATCCGTTGTTCCTTTATAGTGACGTCGGTCTTGGCAAAACCCACCTTGTGAATGCTATCGGAAATCAGCTATTGCAAAACAATCCTGATATAAACCTATTGTATACGAACACGGAAGAATTTACGACTGAACTCATCGAGGCTATTCAGAATAATACGATCAATACCTTCAGGAACCATTACAAAAATATCGATGTTCTCATCATTGAGGATATTCAATTCATTGCAGGTAAAGAAAGGGCTCAGGAAGAATTCTTTCATATCTTCAACACCCTTTTTCAATCAAGAAAACAGATCATTATTACCTGCGATAGACCACCTAAAGATATTGCCCATCTCGAAAAAAGGCTTAAATCACGCTTTGGTGGCGGAATTATAGTCGATATTAAAGCCCCAGAAATAGAAACGCGTGTCGCCATACTCAAAAAAGACCTTGAAAATTATAATATTCCCATCAAAGAGGAAATTATTTATCTTCTGGCTGAGAAGGTTAAATCTAATATTCGTGAATTAAAAGGGGCTTTGAACAGAATCGTTGCGAACTATCAATTAACAGGGAAGGAAATTACTTCTGAGGATGTCATAAAAATTGTTAACACCCTTTTTGAAGAGTTGGGACAATAAAAGTTAAGTGGTACGAGATTTATCTCGCAAAAAATGCGACATAAATGTCGCTCCACAGTTTTTCAGAGATTCTAATATAGAAGAATCAGGTGTTACTAATGTTTAGAGATCCTGTTTTAAAAATACTGACAAATATACTCATTTCCTGGGAAACAATAGTTGTAGTATTCGGATTCATAGCCATATTTATCTTTTTTACCCTTTCAAAGAAAAAATATAAACAAACCTCAGATTCTTCATCTAACACAAGAATTTACACTGATTTATATAGTTTAAATGATATGTATAAAAAGGGACTGATCAATGAAGAGGAATATAAGAAAGGAAAAGAATTTGTTTCGAAGACAATTAAGGAATCGCTTAAAAAAGAAAAAGAATCCGCTCAAGTAGAAAAAATAACTCTACCTGAAACAAAAAATGCGAACAGTCGAGTATTGTCAGTCCCCTTTTTAAATCAGGATTCAACTCAAGTCCAAACTTATGTAGGGAACAGTTTGAAACCGTTCCCTACAGCTTCTTCCATTACGAAAGAGATTACAATCTCACCATCAATTCAAAAACTTATTGATAATGGACTGATAACAAAATCGGAATATATACGTCAGGTAGAATCGTTTCTAAAAAAGCATTGAATTAGACTTTTGTCCATTTTCGTTGAATAATCATTGCCTTTTAATCCCATTTTTTATTATTATTAAATTATTGACTTACAAGTTCAAAAGTTAAAAGTTTAAGTAGGAGTAATAATGATATTTCATTATTAAGACTGATTTATTTTGTTTAAAAGTAATAAATTCAGAGTTTAATTAGTAGAAGAAGTTGCTCAACAGTTGATTTTTATTAGTAATTCTTTTGAATTTTATTGACATTAACTTTCATATTGATAAATACTAATATTGAATCGATATATATATATATAAAGGGATAAGTTATGGGTTCGATATATAATTTTTTCCATAAGTTGTTTTCGAGAGATTTAGGGATAGACCTTGGCACAGCAACAACGCTCGTATATGTTAAAGGAGAGGGAATCGTATTGAGCGAACCATCCGTTGTTGCTATTGAGAAAGGACATAAGAAACCAAAGGCAGTGGGACTCGAAGCAAAGAAAATGCTCGGCAGAACACCCAGCAATATAGTAGCGATAAGACCTATGAGAGATGGCGTCATTGCAGATTTCGAGGTTACTCAAGCAATGCTTAGCTACTTTATTCAAAGAGTTCACAATAACCGAAGATTCGTCAGACCACGGATTATAGTGGCTGTTCCATCAGGGATTACAGAGGTTGAGAAAAGAGCTGTCAGGGAATCTGCTCTACAAGCAGGTGCCAGAGAAGTTTATCTTATTGAAGAACCAATGGCAGGTGCAATTGGGGCTGGTCTGCCCGTAACCGAACCTTACGGAAGTATGATTCTTGATATAGGCGGAGGCACAACAGAGGCGGCTGTCATTTCACTTGGTGGAATCGTCGTCAGTAAATCCATAAGAATTGCGGGTGATGCAATGGATGCTGCCATTAGCAGTCATATTAAAAGAAAATACAATCTTATGATTGGTGAACGAACAAGTGAAGATATAAAAATTAACATTGGATCTGCAGATAAATTACCTGAAGAATTGAGTATGACCATCAAGGGAAGAGACCTTGTTTCAGGGCTTCCCAAAACTATTGAGGTGACTTCCGAAGAAATACGAGAGGCATTGCAAGAGCCTGTGAATAACATCATTGAAAGTGTGAAATCACTTCTTGAGAGAACTCCACCAGAACTTGCCGCTGATATAATGGAACGCGGTATTACAATGGTAGGTGGTGGTTCCTTACTCAGAGGTTTTGATAGGCTTCTTTCTTCAGAGACAGGTCTGCAGGTAAAAATCAGTGAGGAGCCACAAAAAGCTGTTGTGCTGGGAACAGGTATGGCTCTTGATTCTATCGAGTATTTTTCTAAAGATGAAGATTCCCGTCCCTTCTTTGCTTAATCTTCATATTTTCACAGTGTTATTAATAGATGTTACGACAAATATTACTAATAATCTTTAAAACATATATTAATGTGGAAAAAGGTATGGAAATATAGAACAGAAATCCTCCTGATTTTCCTAATCATAATCGCTATTTCCGTAATTGCATACAATTCATTAAATCCTCAACAATCTTCTTTCATCGCAAAGGGTATTCTTACTATTCTCTACCCTTTTCATAAAATCACATTTTATGTAACGCACCAAATTGAAAATGGATTTAATTTTATATTTCAATTGACTCAACTCAATGATGAGAATGTTCAATTAAAATCAGAGCTAAAAGTTCTGAAAAAAAAATATGATACATTAGTAGAAGAAAATATTGAACTGAAACAATTATCAAAACTTTCTGCCTTTATTGATGAACATCAATACAAATATATCCCAGCATATATAATTGGGGTAAACCCATCTCCTTTATCAAATCTCATCATTATTAATAAGGGTGAAAAGGATGGTATCAAAATAAATATGTGCGTTACTTCTGAAGATGGTTTGATCGGAAAAATTAAACAGGTGGCTCCTCATTCCTCTAATGTTTTATTATTGTCTGATAAGAAAAGTATCGTATCAGCCATTATTCAGGATACACGTGAACGAGGCATTGTCATTGGCAAGAATCTCATTAATGAATATACATTCATTCCTGAAAACCCAGCCTCTGTATTATTGAAAGGACAGAAAATAATTACTTCAGGATTAGAAGGAAGCATATATCCAAGGGGAATACCGATAGGTGAGATTGTTAATATTCAGAAGGCAAAATATGGGATATATTTCGCAGAGGTTAAAGCCTCTGCGGATTTGAACAGATTAGAAACGGTTCTTGTGGTTACTGATACAACTGCAAATATTGAAGAGAAGAAAGTCGAAGATAACAGTAAACAAAAGGATTAAAGCAAGAGAATCAAAATACTTAACCGCAAAGGTCACTTTGTAGGGACAGAACAGTGTTCTGTCTCTACAAGAGGAATTTAAATTGGTAAAGAAGGTTGGTTTTATAATCATAAGTTTTTTTATTTTTATTTTAATCCAAACAACGATCGTTCAATACATAAGGATAAATAATTATTTACCTGATTTTATCTTTATTTATCTAATCTTTTTGAGTTCATTCTATGATGAGAGAGTTAGTATGATTTTAGCATTTATAATAGGGATTATTGTGGATACTCTGGCATTTAATATTGTAGGACTCTCATCTTTGTTTTTTACTATGATTGCTTATATCATTGGAAAATTGAAAATAAAATTTGTGAGTGAAAACATTCTGATTCAAGTTATATATACTTTTTTTGGATTTCTTTTCTATTCGATTATTCTCAAGATGTTCTCGGGACCAGAAATAACTCTTATTTTAAGGCAGGAGATTATTGACGTTCTTATTACAGCCATCTACACATCCTTTTTTGCTCCGATAATTATCTTTCTTCTCTTAAAAATTAAAAAGGTGATTTTTTTAGAAATAAGAACCTATGAAGTTTGATTATAAGATACTAAAGAATTTTGATTTCACACTGTTTTGTATAGTTCTCATCTTAACATCAATTGGGATCCTCACTATATTTTCCACAACTTCTACAATATCATTCTTTAAAGATTATTACCAAAGGCAGTTGATTTGGTTTGTTATCAGTCTAATAATCTTTATAATCATACTTTTTATAGATTATAACAAGATTGTTAGATATACTTATATTTTGTATGTTGGGGCTATTGGTCTGTTGGTTATTACTTTATTTTTAGGGACAGAGATTAGAGGAGCAAAGAGCTGGCTTATATTTGGTATTATCAGAATTCAGCCTTCCGAGCTTGCAAAAATTTTTACTATCTTAGCCTTAGCAAAATATCTGGCAAATAGAGAATCTCCACCGCAAAAATTATATGAGATGATTATTCCTCTAATCATATTTGGGCTTCCTATGGCGCTTATACTTAAACAACCCGATTTGGGCACAGTTGCCATATTTATTCCCATATTTTTTATGATTATATATATGGCAAATGTCTCGAAAAAAATTATTATTTTTCTTATCTTTATTTTCATTTTATCATCAGCTTCTTTTTACCCCTTTCTTAGTAATTATCAAAAAGATAGGATTAAAATCTTTCTTAATCCCTCTAAAGACCTTCTGGGTAAGGGGTATAATTTAACCCAATCTAAAATTGCAATTGGTTCGGGGAGAATCTTTGGTAAAGGCTTCAGGAAAGGGACTCAAGCCACTGGAAGATTTTTGCCTGAACATCATACGGATTTTATATTTGCAAGCTGGGCAGAGCAGTTTGGTTTAATCGGCTCAAGTGCTTTGTTATTGCTTTATGCTATTTTAATTATTCGCTCATTTCAATCAGCGATTCTTGCTAAGGATAATTTCAGCAAATTGACCATAATAGGTTTTTCAACTATGGTTCTTGCTCATACGATTACTAACATTTCTACTGTGATGGGTTTATTACCCATTTCAGGATTGCCATTGCCATTTATGAGCTATGGTGGTTCATCGCTATTAGCAATGTATATTGCTTATGGAATTATATTTAACTTCGTAATAAGAAGATATATGTTTTAAAGTTTACTTCCTTATTCTGTTACTATGACCCAGAAGCTCTATCATAATCTACTGGGACGCATATATGCGTCCCCTACGACAGATTATTTTTATTTTGAAGTAGAGGTGCATAGTTTTTGAAAATAGATATTAATAAATTTATAAATAAAGTTCGAAATCCGGGTAGATATATCGGTGGCGAGATAAATGCTGTTGAAGAGATTGATTCATTACATAATTTTGATGCTTCCATAGTCCTGGTCTTTCCTGACTTATATGAAATCGGGATGTCTTATTATGGTTTTCAACTCTTATATGAGCTCATAAATAACAAACCGCATTTCCACGCAGAAAGAGCTTATGCCCCTGCTCCTGATCTTGAAAACATTTTGAGAGAACATAAAATACCTATTTTTTCCCTTGAATCACGATTCCCTCTTTCCTCTTTTGATTGTATCGGATTCACACTTCAACACGAACTCACATATACCAATATCCTTAATATTATAGAACTTGCACAACTTAGTATTTACTCATCCGAACGAAAAGAAAAGTTTCCAATAATTATTGCAGGTGGACCCGGTGCTTATAATCCTGAACCGCTTTCACCTTTTATTGATGCGTTTGTTATTGGTGATGGAGAAGATATAATTATTGAAATCCTAAATGTTATTGCCTCTGCAAAAAATAATTCTCTTAACAAACAGCAAGTTCTGAAACAATTACAAAAGATTCAGGGAATCTATGTCCCTTGTTTTTATAAAGATACTGTAGAGAACGGTTTGAAACCGTTCCCTACAAAATTCGTGACAATTAAACCCGTTGAAAAGGATGTGCCTGAAAAAATTAAAAAACGAATATTCAATATTCGTGATCTTAATCTTTCTATGAAACCGATTATTCCCAATATACGTTCCGTTCATAATCGCCTTGCTATTGAGATTAGAAGAGGCTGTTCAAGGGGATGCAGATTTTGTGTATCCGGAATGACTGCGAGACCTGTCAGAGAAAGAAACACATCTCAAATTTTTGATGCTGCAACTCAAGGTATTGAAAATAGTGGAATGGAAGAAATATCCCTTCTTTCCTTGAACACGAGCGATTATACTCATATCAATTCATTGACTGCCTATTTAATAAATAATTTTCAACATAAAAAAGTTTCTGTTGCGATTCCATCCATAAGGGTTGATGCATTTGATTCTACAATAGCAAGTGAAATAAAAAAAGTGAGAAAATCGGGATTCACATTTGCTCCTGAAGCCGGTTCAGAAAGGCTCAGAAGGGTTATTAACAAGGTTTATGATGAAGAAAATTTTTATCAACTCATTGAAAAAATATTCGAAGAGGGTTGGTATCTTATTAAACTTTATTTTATGATTGGTTTACCGACTGAAACTTATGAGGATTTAGATGGTATTGTTGATATGGTAAAGAGAATTGCGAATATCGCAAAATCTATAAGGATTAAACGTCATCAGATTAATTTATCTTTGTCTCCATTTATTCCTAAACCCTTTACCCCATTTCAATGGGAACCACAGATAAATACTGAAGAACTTGCAAATCGATATGAGTATGTAGAATCAAAGCTAAAAAATCCACATATACATTTTAAAAGGCACAATATTAAGCAAAGCCTGATAGAAGCGGTAATATGCCGTGGCGATAGAAAAATAGCAAATGTTATTGAGAGGGCTTACAGATTAGGATGCAGACTGGATTCCTGGTCAGAATATTTCAATTATGATTTGTGGGAAAAAGCATTTCAGTTAGAAAACATTAGTCCAGAGCAAGTGGCTAATATGAAATTGAAGATAGAGCAGGCTCTTCCTTGGGACCATATTGATGTTGGTATAGATAAGCCTTTTTTAATCAAAGAATATCAAAATGCTATGAATGGTTTAACTACTATTGATTGTTTCATCGATGATAAGTGTATTTCGTGCGGTGTTTGTAGTGATGCGGTGAAAAATATTAAGGCTACTGATGATTTAAAAAACTCATCATTAGAGGAAACCAGGAGTAGAGACGCGATATATCACGTCTCCACAATTCCGATGCAGAGAGTTCGAATCAAACTTTCAAAATCAGGTGATATTATTTACTTATCTCATCTTGATTTTCAGGAGATATTTAAAAATCTTTTGAGAATGACTAATTTAAATCTTTCATATTCTCAAGGCTTTAATCCTCAACCCAGATTACAGTTTACTCAACCAATTCCAGTGGGCTACAGAAGCGAATCTGATTATGTAGATATATTTTTTAATGAAAAGTATAACACATCAGAAATAATAGCACGGTTTAACAGTCTGAAGTATAAAAACATAAAATTCATTTCGGCTGAAGAAGTGCCTTTAAACGAACCTTCCTTAAATTCACAGCTTTGTATGGTGTCCTACTCAATAAACTTTGAGCCTATTTATGAAATTAACGAAGAAGAACTAAAGACAATATATTTAACGATACAAAATAATATGGATGTAATAAAAAAGACTGATAAAATTATTATTGAGTCAGAAGGTAAAAAGAAGAAACAATTTAAGAACTTGAAAGAATACTTGGAATTTATCAAATTAAATTTAAATAATAATACTCTATCTCTTGACTTGAAGATAAAAATAAATCATAAAGGAAGTGTTAAACCTGAAGTTATCTTAAAAAAAATAATTAATGATGACATCGGGGCTAAATTTAATGTTGTGATTACAAGGAAAGAGCTCTTTAAAAGCGACAATGTGGCGGTTTGATCTATCAAATATTAAAACTACGGAGATGTTATTGTTTGGTTAAATAAACACAATTGATATTTTTAAAATAAATAATTATATGAGATAAATTATGACACAAAAAATTATAATTAATAAAGACGATGCACTTATCCGTATCGCCGTTATGGAAGACACAGCTCTCGAAGAATTAATCATTGAGAAGACTGATAAACAAACGATTCAAGGCAATATCTACAAAGGGAAAGTGGCGGCTGTTTTACCCGGACTTGACTCCGCATTTGTTGATATTGGACTCGGTAAGAATGCATTTTTACATTCCTCTGATGTAGTATTTCCTCACCCAGACCTTATGGGAGAAAAAAAGCGTTCAGAAGAGAAAAAATATTATGGTAGGAAACCTAAGATACAGGAAATTTTCAAAGAGGGTCAGGAAATCATGGTCCAAATAAACAAAGAACCTTATCGCACCAAAGGACCAAGAGTTACGACAAATATCTCTCTGCCTGGTCGATTCCTCGTTTTTTTACCTATATCAAAAAATGGTGTTGGAATATCAAGGAAAATCGAGGATAGGACTGAAAGACAACGCCTGAGAAAAATTCTTAACTCCATTACAAGAAACAAAAATAATTTCATCATCAGAACCGCCGCTCTTCACATCGATGAAGATGATTTAAAGAAAGATATAGTTTATCTTAAAAAACAATGGATATCCATTCTGAGAAAATTCCGGAAAAGTAGGTCTCCTTCTTTATTGCACACAGATTTGGGTATTGTAGAACAAATCATCAGGGATATCTATAATACAGAAATTAAAGAAATTATTGTTGATGATTATCAAGAAACATTACAGATTCGCAAAGTCCTGAAGAATATGAACAATAATCATAAGACGAATGTAATATATTATAAAGGTGTAAACGTCTTCGAGCAATACGGTGTTGAGAAGCAGATACAGAAGGCACTGAATAAGAATATCTGGTTAAAGAGTGGCGGACATATTGTTATCGATGAAACAGAAGCATTAACTACTATCGATGTCAATACAGGAAAGTTTATAGGTAAGAAAGATAATCAGGAAACCATCCTGAAAACCAATATGGAAGCCTGTGATCAGATCGCCAAACAACTCAGGTTGAGAAACGTCGGTGGAATCATTGTTGTTGATTTTATTGATATGAAATCAAAGACAAATAAGGAAAAAGTCTTAAACGAATTAAAAAATAAACTGAAAAAAGACCGAGCAAAAACAAAGGTTTATGGCTTAAGTGAGTTGGGAGTGATTGAATTAACACGACAAAGACTCAGACATAGTCTCAAGACATTGCTCACAAGACCCTGTCATTATTGTAGCGGGAATGGGCATATTCTCTCGGAATCTACTATATGGCATAAGATGAAATATCACATTATTTCTAAAGTGCAGGAATTGCTCCCACAACATCAAAAAAATATATTGGAAATAATAATTCACCCCGATCTATTTAATTATATTGCTGAAGACATTCCTTATTTTATTAACAAAATTAAAAGACAATTTAAAATCAAAATCGAATTTAAGATTGATGATAAATTACACATTGAAAAATTCAGAGTTAACTCAATCAGCGTGCCAGTGACAAGTTTGTCGACGAAATAGGATTATGAGGAAATCATTTCTGTAAAATGAGATCTCTGAAAGATTAAATAAACTACGAGATTCTTCGCTTCACTCAGAATGACACGAATACTCTTTCATATTTCCACTTAGAGAGCCTATGAGTGTCATTGCGAGCGAACGAAGTGGTGAACCGAAGCCCTGAGCGAAGCGAAGGGGTGGCAATCTCATCATTAAAAGTCCAAAATCTTAATATTTCAGAAATCTCAAAATAGGATTTATTCAATGAATAATATAGATTTTGCACACCTTCATCTTCACTCTGAATATAGCCTTCTGGACGGAGCCTGCCGATTTGATAAAGTCATTGAGAAAGCCTTAAAGCATAATATCAAAGCAGTTGCTCTAACTGACCATGGGAATATGTTTGGTGTTGTAGATTTTTACAAAAGTGCAAAGAAAGCTGGTATTAAACCTATTATCGGATGCGAGTTTTACGTGGCGGGTAAATCTCGGTTTGAGAAAGAACCTCAAAACAAAGAGACTTCGTATCATTTAATCCTCCTGGCAAAAAATCAAAATGGTTATAAAAATCTAATCAAGCTCTGTTCTCTCGGTTTTACAGAAGGTTTTTATTACAAGCCACGCATAGATAACGAGCTATTAAAACAATACTCCCAGGATTTGATTTGCTTTACTGCTTGCTTAAAGGGTCTTATTCCTGTTAAAATTTTGCAGGACGATAAGGAAGGATTACGAGAAGCTATTGAATTTTACCTTGATTTGTTCACAAGGGAAAACTTCTTTTTTGAGCTTATGGATCATGGTCTTACTGAACAAAAGATTGTGAATAGGGAGCTATTAAAACTCTCTGAAAAATATAAAATCAATGTTGTGGCAACTAATGATTGTCATTACCTTGATAGGTCTGATGCGCGCTATCATGACATATTACTCTGTATTCAAACAGGGAAGAATGTCAACAGCACTGACAGATTAAAATTTACGGGCAACGAATTCTATTTCAAGACTCCTGAAGAAATGGCAAAGGTGTTCGCTGACGTTCCTGAAGCTATTTCCAATACTATAAAGATTGCTGAAATGTGCGATGTGGAAATTACTTTTAATCAAAAACTCTATCCTGATTTTATCCCACCTGATAATATTTCCCCTGATGAATATTTAAAAAATCTTGCCCATAAAGGATTCGAAGAAAAATATCCCAGACCATCAAAGGAGCTTCAAGAAAGATTAGAATACGAATTGAGCACAATCAACAAAATGGGTTACAATACCTATTTTCTCGTTGTGTGGGATTTGGTAAGATTTGCAAAAGAAAATGGTATTCCTGTGGGACCAGGTCGAGGTTCAGCGGCTGGAAGTATTGTTTCTTATTGTTTGGGGATAACAGCCCTTGACCCCATTTCCCATAATCTTCTTTTTGAACGATTTTTGAATCCCGAGAGAGTTTCTCCACCTGACATTGATATAGATTTCTGCTACGAACAAAGAGACAAAGTTATCCAATACGTTAAGCATAAATATGGCGAGAATAATGTGGCTCAGATTGTTACTTTCGGGACGATGAAGGCAAAAAATGCTATCAGAGATGTCGGTAGAACTTTGGGAATGGCTTACGGTGATGTCGATAAAATTGCCAAGATGATTCCTGAGACTCTAAATATTACAATTAAAGAATCGTTCGATATAAATCTCGAATTAAAAAGCGCGTATGAATCAAGTGAACTCATTAGAGAGCTTATCGACTCAGCAATGGCTCTGGAAGGGATGGTGAGACATTCTTCAACTCATGCAGCAGGCGTTGTCATTTCTTCTCAAAACCTTATGGAAATTATTCCCATCTATAAAATAGCTAAAGACAATGACATTGCCACTCAGTATCATATGAAGAATGTCGAGGAGATAGGTCTCTTAAAAATGGATTTCCTTGGCTTGAAGACACTCACCATTATTAATAACACGCATAAGATTTTAAAACAGAATAGAAATATAGATCTGGATATTTCATCAATTAAGCTTGATGATAAAAAAACCTACAAGTTACTTCAAGAAGGCAAAACAGTGGCTGTGTTTCAGCTTGAAAGTTCAGGGATGCGTGACATTGTTAAAAAGCTTGCACCATCATCCTTTGAAGACATCACAGCTCTTCTTGCCTTATATAGACCCGGTCCTTTAGGGAGCGGAATGGTGGATGACTTTGTTAAACGGAAACATGGTGGGAAAAAGATTGTATATGACCATCCGATTTTAGAATCGATATTGAAAGAAACCTATGGAGTCATCGTTTATCAAGAACAAGTGGCTCAGATTGCCAGAGCAATGGCAGGATTTACACTTGGACAGGCTGATATTATAAGAAGAGCGATGGGGAAAAAGAAGCCTGAAGAGATGCATCGGATGCGAAATGAGTTCATCGAAAAAGCTGT
>Ga0315274_10001005_pt1 | contig 43868 bp, 42 predicted proteins | sample YL17G02_20_MG_FD_203700 | JGI IMG/M metagenome (GOLD analysis project Ga0315274, IMG submission 203700) | Sediment microbial communities from Yellowstone Lake, YNP, Wyoming, USA - YL17G02_20 | ecosystem: Environmental > Aquatic > Freshwater > Lake > Sediment | place: USA: Wyoming | collected...
GACAGACGCGGACGCTGGCCGAGGGCGAGGACCCGCTGCAAGCGCTGAAGGCGCTGCTCTCCGAGTACAAGTTCGTGCCAGTCGAGGGCCTGCCGAAGTTCTGCGGCGGCGCGGTCGGGTTCATCGGATACGACACGGTTCGGTTCTTCGAGAAGCTGCCCGAGCGCGCCGAGGATGACCTTTCGCTGCCGGACTCGGTGCTGGTGCTCACCGACACCTGCGTCATCTTCGACCACGCGTTCCATCGCGGGAAAGTCATCTCGAACGCGCTCGTCAACGGCGACCCCGATGCCGCCTATGACGAGGCAGTCCGCAAGATCGACGCTCTCTGCGCGCGATTGGCGGCGCCGGCGCCAGCCGTCCCCGCTCCCAGGCCGCGTCCGAAGGACACGACCCTGCGCACCAACCTGAGCCGCGATGATTACGAGCGCATCGTCAACCAGGCCAAGGAGTACATCACCGCCGGCGACGTCATTCAGGTCGTGCTCTCGCAGCGGCTGACGCGCGAGATCGCCGCGAATGCCTTCGACATCTACCGTGCGCTGCGGTCCCTGAATCCATCGCCCTATATGTACTACCTCACCTACGGCGATCTGCGGATCGTCGGCAGCTCGCCCGAGCGCCTCGTGTCAGTCGAGGATGGTGAGGTCATCACAAGGCCGATCGCAGGCTCGCGGCCGCGCGGCAGCACGCCGGAGGAGGATGAAGCGCTCGCGACCGAGCTGTTGGCCGATGAGAAGGAGCGGGCGGAGCACATCATGCTGCTCGACCTCGGGCGCAATGACCTCGGCCGAGTCTGCCGTTACGGGACGGTGAAGGTCGATGAGCAGATGGTGATCGAGAAGTACTCCCACGTCCAACACATCGTCTCGAACGTGCGCGGCCAGATCCGAGCGGACAAGGACCAGTTCGATGTGCTGCGTGCGTGCTTCCCTGCTGGCACTCTGTCGGGCGCGCCCAAAGTGCGCGCGATGGAGATCATCGAGGAGCTGGAGCCGACCCGGCGCGGGCCGTATGGCGGAGTCATCGGGTACTTCAGCTTCTCCGGCAACATGGACACCGCCATCACCATCCGCACCATCGTCTGCACGAATGGCACCGCCCACATGCAGGTCGGAGCCGGCATCGTCGCCGACTCGGTGCCGTCACGTGAGTACGACGAGTGCGTGAAGCTGAAGGGCGGTGCGCTGCTGAGGGCAATCGAGATGGCCGAGGCTGGACTGGAATAGGAGACCACTGCAATGCTCGTGATGATCGATAACTACGATTCGTTTACCTACAACCTCGTTCAGTACCTGGGCGAGCTGGGGCAGGTGATCAAGGTCTACCGGAACGATCAGGTCACGGTGGACGAGGTCGAGGCGCAGAAGCCCGACAAGATCGTGATCTCCCCCGGCCCGCGTACGCCGCTCGAGGCAGGCATCTCGAACGAGATACTTCGGCGGTTCGGCGGCAAGACTCCGATCCTCGGCGTGTGCCTGGGCCATCAGTGCATCGGGCATGTGTTCGGCGGCGAGGTCGTCCGCGCGCCGCGGCTCATGCACGGGAAAACGTCGATGATCCATCACGACGGAAAGACAATCTTTCAGGGACTGCCCAATCCGTTCGAGGCGACGCGCTATCACTCGCTCATCATCAAGCGCGAGACGTTGCCCGACTGCCTGGAGATCACCGCCGAGACCGATCAGCAGGAGATCATGGGAGTACGACACAAGCAGTACGCGATCGAGGGTGTGCAGTTCCACCCCGAGTCGATCCTGACCGAATGCGGGAAGGAGCTGTTACGCAATTTCCTGGCTCTGTAGGGCGGGCATGTCGGCGTGCCATCTCCGATCGCACGCCGCATACCCGCCGCCGGTTCGATGGCAGGAGACACCTACCTGCCCCGAAGGAGACGGCGATGATCGCTGAGGTGATTCGGAAGGCGGTGGACGGCGTGGACCTGAGCAGCGAGGAAGCGAACGCTGCCATGAGCGAGATCATGTCCGGTGAGGCGAGCCCGGTCCAGATCGCCGCGTTCCTCGTGGCGATGCGGACGAAGGGCGAGACGGTCGAGGAGGTCACGGAGTTCGCGCGCGTCATGCGCGAGCACGTGCGGCCGGTGAAACCCACCAGGCGCCCGGTCGTCGACACGTGTGGCACGGGCGGGGACGCCATCAAGACCTTCAATGTGTCGACCGCCGCGGCCTTCGTTGCTGCGGGTGCTGGGGTCGCGGTCGCCAAGCACGGCAATCGCTCGGTCACGAGCAAGTGCGGCAGCGCGGATGTGTTGGAAGCGCTCGGCGTTCGCTTCGACCTGTCGCCGGAGGAGTGTGCCCGGTGCATCGACGAGATCGGGCTGGGATTCATGTTCGCGCCGTCGTACCACCCGGCGATGAAGCATGCCGGCCCAGTGCGGAGGGAGCTTGGCATCCGCACGGTCTTCAACATGCTCGGTCCACTCACGAATCCGGCGGCGGCGGAGGCGCAGGTGCTCGGGGTGTACGCGCCGGCCCTCACGGAGATCCACGCGCGCGTGCTGCGTAACCTCGGCTCGCGGCGCGCGTTTGTGGTACATGGCGAGGGCGGGCTTGACGAGATATCGAGTTTCGGGGTGACGCGAATCACCGAGCTGCGAGACGGAGAGCTCACCACATATGACATCGTGCCTGACGATGTCGGTCTGCCGCGCGGAGCGGATGCGGAGCCAGTGCGAGGAGGCACGCCTGAGGAGAACGCGCGGCGGCTGGTCGGCATCCTGGAGGGTGACGAGGGTCCTGCCCGCGATATCGTCATCCTCAACGCGGCCGCGGCGATAGCGGCAGGCGGGCTCGCGGTGACACTGTCGGAGGCCGTGCAGATCGCGGCCGAGTCAGTGGATTCTGGCAAGGCGCTGGCAAAGCTGCAAGAGCTTCAGGGATTCTAGGGCGCAGTGATGATCCTCGACGAGATACTGGCGCACAAGCGACGCGAGATCGACGACCTGCAGCGGCGCTACGCGGATTGGTCGCCGCCGGCCGCGGCGGCGCCTCGCCGCGAGTTCAAGCAGGCGCTGAGCACGGAGGGGATCTCGCTCATCGCAGAGTTCAAGAGGCGGTCGCCCTCGAGAGGGGGTATTCGGCCGGGCGCACACCCGATAGAGGTCGCCCGGGCGTATCACCAAGCAGGGGCGGTGGCCCTTTCTGTGCTGACGGACGAGCGCTATTTCGGCGGGAGCATGGAGGACCTGCTGGCGGCCAGGGGCGCGATGGCTCTGCCGGTGCTCCGCAAGGACTTCATCGTCGACCGATGCCAGATCGCTGAGTCGTCAGGAGTGGATGGGCCCGACTGCCTGCTGCTCATTGCTGCGGCGCTGGAGGCCGGGCAGCTTCGGGAGCTACGAGAGCTTGCCGCGCGGTGCGGCCAGGCCGCTCTGGTCGAGGTGCACGACGAGGTCGAGCTCGGCCGTGCCTTGGGGAGCGGAGCCGAGATCATCGGCATCAACAATCGGGACCTCAACACGTTCGAGGTCGCGCTCGAAACGACACTGCGACTGCGAGCGCGGGTGCCGGCCGGCATCCCGGTAGTGTCGGAGAGCGGCATTCGGACCCGCGACGATGTGCTGAGACTCGCTGACGTGGGCGTCGACGCGATGCTGATCGGCGAGGCGCTGATGGCGGCGGACGACCCGGGGGCGAAGATCCACGAGCTGTTGGGGATACCATGACGCGCATCAAGATCTGCGGCATCACGAATCTGGAGGACGCGCGCTGGGCCGCGCAGTGCGGAGCCGATGCCATCGGGTTCGTGTTCGCAGATAGCCCGCGCAGGATCACACCCGAGCATGCCGGCCAGATCGTGCGGGAGATCGAGCCGTTCATCGCGGCCGTCGGTGTGTTCGTGGACTGGCCGGTCGAACAGGTGAGAGAGACGATGCGCGTGAGCGGCTGTACGGTCGCCCAGCTCCACGGGAACGAGGATGGCGAGTACATCGAATCACTCGCTCCGTGCGCGGCGATCAAGGCGATGCGCGTGACAGACGGCATCGACCGAGCGGCGCTGGCCCGCCGCAGGATGGCGAGAGCGATCTTGCTCGATACCTACGTCGATGGCAAGGCGGGGGGGACAGGACAGCGCTTCGACCTGTCTATTGCAGCCGAGCTCGTTCAGGACGGTTGGCGTGTGATCGTGGCCGGTGGGCTCACCGCGCAGAACGTCGGTGAAGTCGTCTCGACGGTGAGGCCGTACGGCGTCGATGTGAGCAGCGGGGTTGAACGAGAGCCGGGCCGGAAAGAACCGGACAAGGTCGCTGAGTTCATCGCGGCGGTTCGGGCCGCCGATGGCCCCGCTAGCGCAGGTTCCCAAACCTGCGGCCGTTACCCCCACGGAGGCAGCTAGCATGGCGGTCCGATCGGATCAGCTTCCACAGGACGAGACCCACTTCGGCCGCTTCGGCGGCATCTTCGTGCCGGAGACGTTGATGGCCCCGCTTCAGGAGGTCGCCGCGGCCTACCGGGAGGCGCGGCACGATCCGGCCTTCCAGTCCGAGCTGCAGACCATGCTCCACGACTACGTGGGCCGGCCCACCCCGGTCTACTGCTGCCGGAGGTTGAGCCGGCACTCCGGTGGCGCGCGCATCTACCTGAAGCGCGAAGACCTCTGCCACACCGGCTCGCACAAGCTCAACAACGCGCTCGGCCAGGCCCTGCTCGCCCGGCGCATGGGGCGCACCAGGCTCATCGCCGAGACCGGTGCCGGCCAGCATGGCGTCGCGACCGCGACCGTTGCCGCACTGTTCGGGATGGAATGCGACATCTATATGGGCGAGGAGGACGTCCGGCGCCAGGCGCTCAACGTCTACCGCATGAGGCTGCTCGGCGCGAATGTCGTCGAGGTGGGCTCCGGTAGCCGCACCCTCAAGGACGCCATCAACGAGGCCTTCCGGGTGTGGATGGCGTCCGCCGACACCACCTACTACCTGTTCGGCACTGCCGCCGGCCCGCACCCGTATCCGACGATGGTGCGCGACTTCCAGTCCATCGTCGGGCTGGAGGCGCGCCAGCAGATGCTCGACCACGAGGGTCGCCTGCCCGACTACCTGGTCGCCTGCGTCGGCGGCGGCAGCAACGCCATCGGGCTGTTCCACGCCTTCCTGGGGGATGATGTGCGCATTGTCGGCGTGGAGGCGGCCGGGCGCGGCCTTCGCACCGGCGAGCACGCTGCGTCGCTCACAGCGGGCTCTGAGGGCGTTCTGCACGGCGCCAGGAGCAAGATCCTCCAGACGCCGGAAGGCCAGATCCGGGCCACCCACTCGGTGGCGGCCGGCCTCGACTACCCGGGAGTCGGGCCGGAGCACGCGCACCTCCAGGCCAGGGGGCGTGCCGAGTATATCGCTGTGACCGATAGCGATGCCTTGGACGCGTTCGAGCTGCTCACCCGGCTCGAGGGGATCATGCCGGCACTGGAAAGCTCACACGCCGTCGCCTATGCGATGAAACTCGCACGCGGGCTCCCTCCTGAGGCCGTCGTGCTGGTCAACTTGTCCGGCCGGGGCGACAAGGATGTCGCGGAAGTGCAGCGCATCCTCGAGGAGCGCACTCAATGAGCCACATAGCCGAACGGTTCGACCACCTTCGCAAGGCCGGCGGGGGCGCCCTCATCGTCTTCACAGTCGCCGGCGACCCGACGCCGGAGGTGGGCGCGCAGGTTCTCCTGGCGATTGCGGACGGCGGAGCCGACATCATCGAGCTGGGGATTCCGTTCTCCGATCCGCTGGCCGATGGGCCGGCGATCCAGGCGGCGTCACAGCGCGCGCTCGCTAACCGCATCACCCCCGGCCATGTGCTGGAGATGGCCGCGGCGCTGCGCCGCGAACGCGACGTCCCCATCGTGCTGATGACGTGCTACAATCCCATCTGCCAGTTCGGCCTCGACCGGTTCGGGAAGGAGGCCGCGGAGGCAGGCGTTGACGGAGTCATCGTCACCGACCTGCCGCCCGAGGAGTCGGACGACTGGGTCAAGACGGCGCGGGATCATGGAATAGACACCGTGTTTCTGCTCGCGCCGAACAGCCCGATGCCGCGCGTCAAAAAAGTTGTTGACCTTGCGACTGGCTTTGTGTACTGTGTTTCCCGGATGGGAGTAACCGGCGCGCGGGCCGAACTTCCCTCGGACCTGCGGGAGTTCATCCTGAGGGTGCGCGGGGAGACGACGAAGCCGATCGCCGTCGGGTTTGGCATATCGCGGCCTGAGCACGTAGCTGAGGTCTGCCGGCTGGCCGACGGCGCTGTTGTCGGGAGCGCGCTGGTGTCGCTGATCGAGAGGGAGCAGAGTTCGGCGGGACTCGCCCAGCTCGTCCGGGGCTTCGTGAGCGACCTCAAGGCGGCGACGAGATGATGGGCACTGAGCAGTACTTCGCACCGGAGGTGCGGAGGGACGTACGCTGGGAAGGGGAGTGGCATGTTCTCGAGAATCGCCCTGGCGAAGATGATCGATCACTCGGTCCTGCGACCCGATGCCGCCGAGGAAGACATCTTACGCTACTGCGATGAAGCGATCGAGTACCACTTTGCGTGTGTCGTTGTCTTGCCCTACTGGTGTCATGTAGCCGAGAGACGGCTCCGCGGTTCAGATGTGAAAGTCGGCAGTGTCGTCTCCTATCCCCTTGGCGTGACCCCCACTCAGGTAAAGGTCTACGAGGCGCGCCAGTGCATGAGCGCGGGGGCCACCGAACTGGACATCGTGGTCAACGTCTCAGCGGTCAAGTCGCACGACTACTCGACCGTTCAACGGGACCTGGAAGACGTCGTCACTGTCTGCAATCTCGCCGGCCTCACTGAGGACGGCGATGACATTTCGACCAAGGTTATCATCGAGGTCGGCCTCACCACGCGGGAGGAGCAGACCCGGGTCTGCCGCATCGCCAAGGCTGTCAGGGCCGACTTCATCAAGACGTGCACCGGCCTGGGTCCGAGGGGCGTGACCGTCCAGGATATCAAGCACATCCGCCAGGCCGTCGGGCGTGAGATGGGGGTCAAAGCGGCCGGGGGCATCCGCAGCATTGAGCAGGCCACCACCCTCATCAACGCCGGCGCCAACCGGATTGGGACCAGCACCGGCGTCGCCATCGTCGAAGCGTACGATCAGTCGCAGGGCGCTTTCACAGAAGAGGTCCTGCGATAGCTGTTAGCCCGTGCTGAACAGTGTGTGACATCCGCGTCGGGCTCGCAGCGTGTCGTGGCAGAGCCGGGGGGCCTTCGGGAGGTCGTTGGTCCCGATTCGCGGGGCAACCTTATAGAGTTTCTTGCATTATGGTTAGGAGCACCCATAATGTAAGAAACTCTACAGCGCACCGCGTGAGGCTCACACAGCAGATTCTCTTGCATTACGGTTGGGCAGGAGCGAAGCTCCTGCCAGCGGGCAGGCCCATCGCCCCCGCCTCGCGGAAGCTCCGCTTCCGCCTCACCGTAATGCAAGAGAATCCTTAGAGGAGGCTGCATGAGTCGCATCTACTTCGCAGATAACCTTCCAGTTCTGCAGCAACTGCCCCCATCGTCGGTTGACCTTATCTACATCGATCCGCCCTTCAACACTGGCACCGACCAGACAAGAACGCGTATCAAGACAGTACGGGCGACGGATGGAGACAGGACCGGCTTCGGGGGACGGAGATACGCGACGATCAGGATCGGCACCAGCAGCTTCGCCGATGTCTTCGACGACTACCTTGAGTTCCTCGAGCCGCGGCTAGTCGAAGCGCACAGGGTGCTCGGCGCGCACGGGAGCCTGTACTTCCATATCGACTACCGGGAGGTGCATTACTGCAAGGTCCTTATTGACGCGATCTTCGGCCGAGACTGCTTCCTGAACGAGGTCATCTGGGCCTACGACTACGGTGCACGAACACGGCGTCGATGGCCGGCGAAGCACGATAACATATTGGTCTACGCCAAAGACCCCGAGCAGTACACGTTCAACTACGCCGATATTGAGCGCATTCCGTACATGGCCCCCGGACTCGTGGGTAGAGAGAAGGCTGCAGCGGGCAAGCTACCCACCGATACCTGGTGGCATACGATCGTGCCCACTAACAGCAGCGAAAGAACGGGCTACCCGACCCAGAAGCCGCTCGGTATCCTGAAGAGGGTCGTCCAGGCATCCTCGAACCCGGGCGACCTCGTTCTCGACTTTTTCGCAGGCAGCGGAACGACCGGCGCTGCGTGCCTCGCGATGGGCAGACGGTTCATATTGGTCGACAACAACGAGCAGGCTTTGGAGGTGATGGCGCGGCGCTTTGGTGGCGTGCCAGATATCGAATGGGTCGGCTTCGACCCTGTTCCCTTCCGGGGTGCGAATGGACAGGCCTCACTGCTGACTGCCGGCCTGTCTGCCGAGGATGCGTGACCGTGTCGACCAGACGCATTGCTGACCCTGAAGTGCAGCTACTGGCGGCCATCGCTGGCACTCTCAAGGCTGATTACATACGCGAAGGTGAAGCTGATCCTTGGGCGGGAAGCCCTTTCGCCTGGATCCGGACTCTCCCATCACGCCAGCGAGGGAAGATCGGTGAGCAACTGGTTGCTGGATGGTGCGCTGCGAAGGGCTTCGATGTCACTGCCAGTGGAGACAGCGAGGCCGATCGCGTAATCGCCGGATGGCGAGTGGAAGTCAAGTTCTCAACGCTGTGGGCGAGCGGCGTCTACAAGTTCCAGCAGATACGGGACCAGAACTACGATTACGTGATCTGCCTGGGTCTATCCCCCTTCGACGCGCGGTGCTGGGTCATATCCAAGAGCTTGCTTAGGGACCATGTCATCGGTCACACCCCCCAGCACACCGGCGCCCGCGGCACTGACACCTTCTGGCTCTCATTCCGTGCCTCCGAGGCGCCTGCATGGCTGTCCGACTGCGGAGGCATTCTGGCTGAGGTCTACGAGGTGCTGCGTAGCGTCGGGAAACCGTGAGGCGCGTCCGCCTATACGCCGTCTCCGCCGTTGTCATCCGCCAGCGCGAGCTTGGCGAGGCGGACCGCATCCTCGTCCTCTACAGTCGCGAGCGCGGCAAGCTCTCGGCCGTGGCGAAGGGGATCAGACGCCCGCGCAGCAAGCTCGCCGGTAGCCTTCAACTCTTCAGCCAGGCCGAGATCCAGCTAGCCGCCGGACGATCGCTGGAGGTGGTGACACAGGCGCGCGCCGCCAACGCCTTTTACAACCTCCGCCAGGAGATGTCCCGCTACGCCCACGCCTCATATGTCGCCGAGCTGCTCGACACGCTGACAGAGGAGGGGCTCGCCGACCCTTCTCTCTACGAGTTGCTTGTGGAGACGCTGTCCGCTCTGGACGCGGGCGGGGACCCGGCCACGCTCACTCGCGCCTTCGAGCTGAAGCTGCTTGGCCAGCTCGGCTATGGGCCGGAGCTCGACTCATGCGCCTCCTGCGGGGCAGAGATCGACGGAAAGGCGCGAGGGTTCTCGGTCAGTCAAGGCGGAGTTCTGTGCGCGAGATGCCTGTCGACCGCCGGCGGCGCGGCCTTGTCGGCCGCCGGCCTCAGAGCACTTCGAGACCTGCGAGGGCTTGATACCGCTGTCTTGGCAGGCAAGCGGATGAGCAAGGCGGCGCGGGAAGAGGTGGGGCGGCTGATGAGAGCATACGTGCCATTCCATGCGGGGCGCGAGCTCCGCAGCGCCGCCTTCCTCGCCGGAGGCGGGTAAACCTCGCCGGGGACGGGTGAGACAGATGGCTGGCATGACCAACGCCCAGGTTGCGCAGATTCTGGAGGAGATCGCCGAGCTGATCGAGATCAAGGGGGAGATCTCGTTCAAGGTCCGCGCCTATCAGCGCGCCGCGGAGGCGGTTGCCGGCGCCTCACACAGCCTCGAGCGGGTGAGGGAAGAGAAAGGAGGGCTCGACTCGCTGCCGGGCGTCGGGAAGTCCATCGCCGAGAAGATCGAGGAGCTGCTCGACACCGGCAAGTGCAGCTATCACGAGAAGCTTCTGGCCGAGATTCCACCAACCGTGCTGGAGATGCTGCGGATCCCCGGCCTGGGCCCCAAGAAGGCCAAGATGCTGATGGATCGCGCGAAGATCACGACCATCGAGCAGCTCGAAGAGGTCGCCCGCGCCGGGCGGCTGCGGAAGCTTCCGGGCATGGGGGAGAAGACCGAGCAGGAGATTCTCCGCGGCATCGGCCACCTCCGCGAGTACAGCAAGCGCACGGACCTGGGCCTCGCTTGGGAGATCGCAGGCAACATCATGGACCAGTTGCGGGCCAGCGCGCCAGTGGAGCAGATGGAGGCCGCCGGCAGCCTCAGGCGGATGAGGGAGACGATCGGGGACATCGACATTCTCGTCACCTCCAGCGATCCCGAGGCCGTGATGGAGCGGTTCGCCAACCTCCAGCTCTCCACGGAGGTCATCGTGCGCGGGCCCACGAAGACGACCATCCGGACTGCCGCCGGTATTCAGGCTGACATCCGGGTCGTGGCGCCCGAGTCGTTCGGCGCAGCGCTTCAGTACTTCACCGGCTCGAAGCAGCACAACATCAAGCTCCGCGACTTCGGCGTGCGCCATGGCATCAAGCTCAACGAGTACGGCGTGTTCCGCGTGAAGGACGGGAAGGAGACGCGCATCGGCGGGCAGACCGAGGAGGAGATGTACGCCGCGGTCGGCCTGCCACTGATACCACCGGAGATACGGGAGGACCAGGGCGAGATCGAGGCCGCGCGCGAGGGCCGGTTGCCCCAGCTCGTCGAGATGTCCGATGTGAAGGGCGAGATGCACTGCCACACCTCCTGGTCCGACGGCCATGACACGGTGGAGGCGATGGCGCGGGCGGCGAAGGAGGCGGGCTACAGCTACGTCGCGCTCACCGATCACTCCCCATCTCAGACCGTCGCCAACGGCCTGAAGGTCGATCGGCTGCTAAAGCGGCGGGAGGAGATCGAGGGGGCGAGGAAGGCGGTGCGGGGTATCACCATTCTTGAGGGAACCGAGGTCGACATCCTGCGCGACGGAAGCCTCGACTACCCCGACGAAATACTGTCTGAGCTCGACTACGTCGTCGCCTCGGTGCATTCGGGCTGGAAGATGAGCCGGGATACCATGACGGAGCGAATCGTGAGGGCGATGGAAAACCCGTGGCTCGACTGTATCGCGCATCCGACCGGTCGTCTGATCGGCCAGAGAGAACCCTATGAAGTGGACGTAGAGGCGGTGATGCTGGCCGCGGCGCGCCTCGGTGTCGCGATGGAGATCAGCTCGGACCCGGTCAGGCTGGACCTGCGCGACGTGCATGCTCGGCGGGCGAAAGAGCTTGGCGTCAAGCTCATGATCGTCACCGACGCGCACTGGCCGCGAAGCCTCTCGCTCCTGCGCTTCGGGGTGGCCACTGCCAGGCGGGGTTGGATCGAGGCGAGCGATGTGCTGAACTGCCTGCCGCTGAGCCAGTTGCGCAAGCGGCTGAGGCGGTCGAAAGTGAAGGTGCGCGGCACGTGATCCGGCGCCGCGGGCAGAAGGACTTGCCGAGAGGGGGAACGAAACCTCCGCCGCCATTGGGTGGAAGTCGCACAACGACGCAGGGAGGTGGAGCGGTGACGAAGGCCGATCTGATCGACGCGGTGACCGAGCATACGGGGCTCAGGAAGAAAGACGTCACCACGGTGGTTGAGGCGGCGTTTGGCACGATGGCGGCGGCGCTCACGCACCACGAGAAGGTGCAGATCGTGGGGTTCGGATCCTTCGAGCCGCGCCAGCGAAAGGCGCGGCTCGGGCGCGATCCGCGCAACCAGGCCGAGATCAAGATCCCGGCCTCCTGGTCACTCGGGTTCCGGCCGGGGAAGCAACTCAAGCAGGCCGTGACCGGCAAGTCGCGTAAGCGCGCGCGGTAGGGGAGGAGCCGCCGAGGCGCTCAGACGCCGGGGAGAACCAGCCCGCCTTCGGCTGGCTGACAGGAGTTGACTTCGCGTCCTTTGCGGCTTTGCGGTGAGATTGACTTGATGCTATAATCGTCTTGCTCGTCGGGGCGTGGCGCAATTTGGTAGCGCACCGGAATGGGGTTCCGGGGGTTGTGGGTTCGAGTCCCGCCGCCCCGACCAACTACACGTGACAGTCTCTTGTCTGATGTTCGCCGTCTCTCCATTGCACCTGCCACACCGTTGTGCTATCATTCGCGCGAGAATAACAGCTTGCCCTGCGGTGTGCGTGTTGTCCTTGAAGCTTTGAGCCAACACCTCTGTACCGGGAGCCAAAGTCTGGCGCCCAAGTAGAGTCCAGGCCCTGCCTGGTTTCTCGCGAGCGACCAGCGCGGCACCCACCTGCTTCGGCAGGTTCAAAAGCTCCTAGGGCTCACGGCACTCGCGGGGCTTGTTGTCGTATGCCAGCGGGGGCGCCTCGTGACAGCGGAACTGGATCGGGCGGAGCGGGAACTCGATGGCTTCGATCTGTCGGTCAGAAGCCAGGCGCTCGGCTGGTTGATCGGCGCGGCGGAGCATGGGGCCCTGTCGTTGCCGAGGTCAAAACCCTGGGTCAACCTCCACTGCCACACGTTCTTCTCCTACAACGCGTTCGGCTACTCCCCGAGCAAGATCGCTTGGTTGGCTAGAAAGACAGGGCTTGCCGGAGCCGGCGCCGTGGATTTCGATGTCCTGGACGGGGTCGAGGAGTTCCTCGCGGCGGGTCGGCTGTTGGGGCTGCGCACCTGCGCCGGCATTGAAACCCGCGTCTTCTTCGCCGAGTTCGCCGATAAGGTGATGAACTCGCCCGGCGAGCCAGGCGTCTGCTATCATATGGGCGTGGGCATGCCGCGCGGCGCCGTTCCGCCGGAGTGGCAGCCGTTCCTTCTGAGGCTGCGCGAGACGTCCGCGGAGAGGAATCGCGGGCTCGTCGCCAGAGTCAATGAGCACCTCGATCCGGTTCGCCTCGATTACGACCGCGATGTGCTGCCGCTCACTCCCGCGGGCAACGCGACCGAGCGCCACATCTGCCTGGCCTACGCCCGCAGGGCGCGGGCCGTGTTCGTGGACGATCGCGCGTTGGCCGGCTACTGGCGATCGAAGCTCGGCGGCGAGGCCGATGAAGTCGTGCTCCTCGAGAGCATCGCGCTTCAGCTTCTCATCAGAGCGAAGACGATGAAGCTGGGCGGGGTCGGCTACGTGCAGCCGGACAGTGGCTCATTTCCCCGATTCGAGGAGATGAATCGCTTCATCGTCGCCGCCGGCGGAATCCCGGCCTATGCCTGGCTCGACGGGCTGTCAGAGGGAGAGTCCGATCTGGAGCCGCTCATTCGCGCCGCCATCGCCACCGGCGTTGCTGCGTTGAACGTCATCCCGGATCGCAACTACACGCGAGGCAATCCCGACCTGAAGCTGCGGAAGCTCTATGAAGCGGTCGAGCTCGCCGAGCATCTCGGCCTGCCGGTCGTGGCCGGAACGGAGATGAACAGCCCCGAGCACAAGTTCGTCGATGACTTCGACTCGCCTGAGATGAAACCGGTGGCCGACGTCTTCATCAAGGGGGCGTACATCTTCTGCGCGCATAGTGTGCTCCAGCGCGAGGCGGGGATCGGCTACATGAGTGAGTGGGCGACAACCCACTTCCCTGACGCCAAAGCGCGAAATGCCTTCTACCACGAGTTCGGCAAGCGATTCGAACCAGGTGGGGAGGGTGTCCTCGACGGCCTCTCCGCGGCGGCAACCCCGGAGGCGCTCCTTCGAAGGCTGGAGAAGTAGCGGGGGATCACCATGGACTACCCGCTTCCCGAAACCCAGCACGCGCTGCAGCTTGTCGGTCCCCGCGAGGCCGTGCTCAACACCTCGAAATCGGTCCATCGCCCTGGGCCGCATCAGATCGTCTGTCGGGTCGAGGCCGCTGGCCTCTGTTTCTCCGACCTCAAGCTGATGAACCAGTTCGCCCATCACCCGCGCAAGTCGGCCATCATCTCCGGCATCGAGCCCGCGGTCTTGAGCGAGATCCCGAGTTACGTTCCGGGCGAGCTGCCGACAGTGCCCGGGCACGAGACAGTCGTGCGCGTCTGCGCGGTAGGGGAGGAGGTCCGGCTCTATCAGCCGGGCGAGCGCTATCTTGTCGAGACCGATTATCGTTGGCTGCGCACCGAGGGCTCCAACGGTTCCTTCGGCTACAACTTCGAGGGTGCGCTTCAGCAATACGTGCTCATGGATGAGCGGGTGATCACCTCGCCCGACGGCGAGAGCATGTTAGTCCCCGTCTCCGATCATCTCTCTGCCTCCGCGGTTGCACTCGTCGAGCCATGGGCCTGTGTTGAGGACGCCTACGCGGAGAAGCAGCGGCTAACGCGGAAGACGGACGGGAGAACGCTGGTCGTCGTCGATGACCCGAGAGGCATGCCGGCGTTAGCCCGTATCTTGCGTCAGCACGGGGTGGAGTCCGCGGCCGCATTCGAGGCACCCGGCCTCCCCGAGGGTGTGTTCGACGACATCTTCTACCCCGGAGCATCCGCGGAGACGGTGGAAGCGCTGTTTCCCGCGCTCGCCCCGCGCGGGCTGCTCAACCTGGTGCTCTGCGGCCGCCGGTTCGACAGGAAGGTTGTCTGCCCGGTCGGGCGCGTTCACTACGGCGGTATCAGGATCGTGGGCACGCCAGACTCCAATCCGTCGATCTCCATGAAATCGATCCCGGCCTCGGCCGAGCTGCGGGAACGGGCGCGAGTGCACATCGTCGGCGCCGGCGGGCCGATGGGGATGATGCATGTCATCCGCGCGCTCTGCTCCGGCATCGCAGGGATATCCGTTGTGGGGAGTGACACGGACGATGCCAGGCTGGAGGCGCTCACTCGGATCGCCCGGCCGCTGGCCGAGGCCACCGGCGTTCCGTTCCGCGTCTGCAACCCGACCAGGGAGTCTCTTGAGAACGCGTTCGACTATGTCGTGCTCATGGCGCCGGTCCCCGCGCTTGTCGCGCAGGCGGTCGAACGAGCAGCCCCTCACGCCATCATCAACATCTTCGCGGGCATACCCGCCGATGTGACGGCCGAGATCGACCTCAACGCCTACGTTGGAAAGCAGCTCTACTTCATCGGCACGAGTGGCTCGGTGCTGGAAGACATAAAGGCGGTGTTGGCGAAAGTCGAAGACGGCCGGCTCGATACGAACCTCTCCGTCGCCGCCATCAGCGGACTCGATGGGGCTGCGGACGGCATCCGCGCCATCGAGAACCGCACAGTCGCCGGCAAGGTGATCGTCTACCCGTGGTGCCACGGGCTGGGACTAACGCAACTCGAGGAGCTGGGCGAGCGACTGCCGAGCGTCGCCGCCGCACTTGACGATGGTCGCTGGACGCAGGCGGCGGAGACGAAGCTGGCGGAGGCGTTCGGCTATCACACCGTAGGGGCGATTCGGTGACTCGCCCACGGCGACCCGGCGGGTCGCCCCTACGCACGGGCGAGGACAGTGCATGGACAAGGCGCTTCGCGATCTCATAACGATCTCTCGGGCCGTCGGCGGCGACCCCACCCTCGTCCAGGGCGGCGGGGGCAACACCTCCGTCAAGTCCGCCGACGGCGAGTTCATGTACATCAAGGCAAGCGGCGCCGCCATCAAGGATATCTCGGAAACCCGAGGATGGCGGCGGCTTCGCGTCTCCGCGGTGAAGAGCATCCTCGCCGGAGCCGAACTGGCGCAGCTCGACACCGCCGCCCGCGAGGCGGAGGTCGCGCGGCTGTTGTTGGACTGCTGCGAGGACACGTGCAGCACCGACGCGCGGCCATCGGTGGAATCACACCTTCACGCCTCGCTGGGTCGATGTGTGGTCCACCTTCATCCCACGGTGGTCTGCGCCTATGTCTGCGCGCGGAACGGCCAGGCCGAGTTAGAGAAGCTGTTCAGGCGCCTCGATCTGCCGCCGCTGTGGGTTCCCTACGCGGACCCGGGCTACATGTTGGCCCGTTCAGTTGCGCGCCTGACCGAGGCGTACACTGCTCGCCAAGGCCGGGGCCCGTCCATTCTGTTCCTGCAAAAGCACGGATTGCTGGTCACCGCGGAGACACCAGTGGCGGTGCTGCGGCTCGTCAAAGAGGTGATCTCGGTCTGCCAGCAGGGGCTGAAGTGGCATCCCGCCGCCAGAATGCCGGTGCCCTCCGCGGACGAAGTGGTGGCCGCGCAAGCGGCCGTCCGCAAGGCTCTCTGGGAGGCGACCGGGACGCGCTTCGTGGTGAGGCATTTCGTCGACGCCGAGATCGCAGCGTTCCTTGCACTCACTGACGCGCGTGCGCTCGCGTCTCTGCCATCGCTCATGCCAGACGAGCTTGCCTGCGCCCAAGGTCCTCCGCTCTGGGTCGATCGATGGGAGGCAGAGCCGATCGGCCGCGCGCTCAGCCGGCGCACCAGACAGGACGATCGGCCGCCGGTTGCTACTCTGCGAAGTAGCGAAGCTCCTTCGCTACGAAGCACGAGCAGCTTCCTCGGAAAGGACATGGGCCTGCTCGTCGCGGGAACCGAGAAGAGCATCCCCGCGATCAGAGATCTGATAGTGACGTCGCTGACAGTGCGCGGCCACGCGGCGCGATTCGGGGGACCGAATCCTCTAAACCGGCGCCAGCGCGACTTCATCGCCAAGTGGGAGGGCGAGAACTTCCGGCGCGCGATCCTGGCCGGGCTGGGCTCGGGGTTCGTGAACCCCGCCAACGCAGGCTTCACGAAGTCTGCGCCCAACTGCGGGTCGGGGGCAGGTGAGCTTGCCGGTCATATTGCCCTGGTGACGGGTGCGGGCAGCGGTCTCGGCCGTGCCATTTCGATCGGGCTCGCGCAAGCAGGAGCGTTGGTCGCTCTCGCCGATGTCGACGGCCCCGCCGCCGACGAGACCGCCGATGAAGTGCGTAGGGGCGCACCGCTATGCGCCCCCCCTCTCCCGCTGCGATGCGATGTCACCGACGAGGCGACAGTTGACCGCGCCTATCATGCCGTGCTGGAGTGGTGGGGCGGACTGGACATCCTGGTGAACGCGGCCGGCGTCGCGCCCGCATACGACCTGGTGGACCTGCCCGCCCGCGAGTGGAGGCGCGCGGTCGACATCAACCTGACCGGCTACTTCCTCATGGCACGCGGCGCGGCGCGGATCATGATCCGGCAGGGCATGGGCGGCGCCATCATCAACCTCAGCTCGAAGTCGGGGCTCGATGCCAGCCGGAGCAACACGCCGTACAATGCGACGAAAGCAGGCGAGATCCATATGGCCCGCGGCTGGGCGCTGGAGCTCGGGCAGCACGGTATCAGGGTGAACTCGGTCGCCCCTGGCAATGTCTTCCAGGGCTCGAAGATCTGGAACCGGACATACATCGAGGCGTGCGCGCGAAAGTACGGGATCAGGCCGGAGGAAGTCATCCCTTACTATGTCAGCCTGACGGCATTGAAGCGCGAAATCACAGGGCAGGATGTCGCAGACGCGGTGATCTTCCTATGCTCTGACAGAGCGCGCACCATCACCGGGCAGACCCTCGTCGTCGACGGCGGCCAGGCGATGGTGCGGTAGAACCGGGCAGCGCAGGCTTCAGCCTTTGGGCGCGAGGTTCGTGAACCTCGCGGCGGGTGCGCAGGCTTCACCAAGCCTGCGCCCAGGGGAGTGAGGATGCATCGGCATCTGGCATTCGATCTTGGGGCGAGCAGCGGGCGCGCGTTCATCGGCGCGCTCGGGAACGGGAAGCTCGACATCACCGAGCTGTCGCGGTTCGAGAATGGGATGGTCAGCATCCGCGGCGGTCTGTACTGGGATGTCGTGGGGCTGTTCCAGCAGATCGTGCGGGGGATTGAAGCGGCCGTGCAGGCCTGCGCAGGCCTGGGCTCGGGGTTCGTGAACCCCGCGAATGGCCCCAGAGTCCTGGGCTCGGGGTTCGTGAACCCCGCGAATAGCCCCAGAGTCCTGGGCGCGGGCGTCTTGGAGAGCATAGGGATCGACACATGGGGAGTGGACTTCGGGCTGCTCGCCGCTGACGGCAGCTTGGTCAGCCTGCCTCGCGCGTATCGCGATCACCGGCTCGATGCGGCAATGGAGGGGTTCCTGGAGATCGTGCCTCGGGAGATGATCTACCAGCTCACAGGCATCCAGCTCATGCAGATCAACACGCTCTTCCAGCTCTGGGCGATGGTTCGGGACCGCTGGCCTCTCCTCGGCTCCGCCGCCGATCTGCTGATGATGCCGGACCTGTTCAACTACCTTCTCACCGGCCAGAAGCGGGCCGAGTTCACCATCGCCACCACCTCGCAGCTCTACAATCCGGCCGCGCGCGCATGGGCCGGCGAGCTGTTCCGCGCTCTGGGGCTCTCGCCGGAGATCATGCAGGAGATCGTGCAGCCCGGCGCCGTGGTGGGAACGCTCGACGGAGAGGTCGCCAGGCAGACGGGCATGGGCGGGCTGCCTGTCGTCGCTACCGCCAGCCACGACACCGCCGCTGCGGTCGCCGCCGCGCCCGGCGAGGGCCGCGACTGGGCTTACATCAGCTCGGGAACGTGGTCGCTGATGGGCGTCGAGAGCGACCGCCCGATCATCACGCCCGAGTCGCTGGAGCTGAACTTCAGCAACGAAGGTGGAGTCGGCGGCACGTTCCGCCTGCTGAAGAACATCCCGGGGCTCTGGCTGATCCAGCAGTGCCGCCAGTCGTGGGCCCGCGACAGGCTCTACAGCTATCAGGAGCTGTCCGGAATCGCCGCCGAAACCAGGGGCTTCACCTCGCTCATCGAGCCGGACCATCCGGACTTCCTGAACCCGGCCGATATGCCGCTCGCGATCCAGGAGTTCTGCCGGCGCACCGGGCAGCCTGTCCCGGAAGCAATCGCCGATACGCTGCGCTGCATCATGGTGAGCCTGGCGCTGAAGTACCGGCTCGTGCTCGACCAGTTGAGGCGCATCTACCCGCACCCGATCAACAGGCTGCATGTCATCGGCGGCGGAGCGCGGAACGAGCTGCTCTGTCAGCTCGCGGCTGATGCGACCGGCCTTCCCGTGTTCGCGGGCCCGGCCGAGGCGACGGTCATCGGCAACCTGCTCGTTCAGGCGATGGGCATGGGACACATCGCGTCGCTCGTGGAACTCCGCGAAGTGGTGAGGAGCTCCTTCGGGATGAGGCGTTACGAGCCCGCCACACGGCCGGCGGGCGAGCCCACGGGGACCGCCGGCTGGGATGTGGCCTATGATCGGTTCCGCGAGCTGACTGAGCCCGGAGGGCACTCGGGGTGACAACGAAGCAGATCGAGGCCGCCTACCAGCAAGCGAGGTCTCGCTATGCCGAGGTGGGCGTCGATACCGAGCACGCCCTTGCTGTGCTGGCGACAGTGCCGGTGTCGCTGCACTGCTGGCAGGGCGATGATGTTGGTGGGTTCGAGCGGCAGGGCGCTGCTCTGTCCGGCGGCGGGATACAGGTCACCGGCACCCACCCGGGGAAGGCCCGGACCATCGACGAGTTGCGCGCCGATCTGGCGAAAGCCTTCTCGCTGATCCCTGGCAAACATCGCCTTAACCTGCACGCCATGTATGGTGACTTCGAGGGGAAGCCGGTGGGCCGCGATCAGATCACCAGCCGGCATTACAGGAGCTGGGTGGACTGGGCCCGGGAGCGAAGCCTCGGCATTGACTTCAACGCGACCTGCTTCTCCCATCCAAAGGCGGACTCCGGCTTCACGTTGAGCCACAGGGACGAAGGAATGCGGCGCTTCTGGATCGAGCACGTCAAGCGCTGCCGCGAGATCAGCGCGTTCATGGGGAGGGAGCTGGGCAGCGCGTGCATCCACAACCTTTGGATACCGGATGGCGCCAAGGACATTCCTATCGACCGGTGGGAGCGGCGCCGCTTACTGCGAGACGCCCTGGACGAGATCTACGCGGTCGACTACGCCCCCGATGAGATGAAGGACGCGCTCGAGAGCAAGCTGTTCGGCATCGGCAGCGAGTCCTTCGTTGTGGGCTCGCACGATTTCTACGTCTGCTATGCGCTGCTTCGAGGGAAGATCATCTGCCTGGACCTCGGTCACTACCACCCGACCGAGTCAGTGCCCGACAAGATCTCCGCGCTCTTGCAGTTCTTCGAGGAGATGTTGGTGCACGTCAGCAGGGGAGTGCGGTGGGATAGCGATCACATTGTCATCCTCACCGATGACCTTCGCTCCCTTATGGAGGAGATCGTGCGGGCGGACGCACTGGGCCGCGTTCACCTCGCGCTGGACTTCTTCGATGGGAGCATGAGCCGGGTGGGGGCCTGGGCGATTGGAGCAAGAGCGACGCTCAAGGCAATACTGAGTGCGCTCCTTGAGCCCCGGGACGCCCTGCGGCGCCAAGACGCGGCCAACGATGCTTTCGCCCGGCTGGCATGGCTGGAGGAGGCGAGGGCTCTGCCGTGGGGCGCCGTCTGGGACCACTACTGTCTTACTCAGTCGGTCCCGGTCGGCGAAGCGCTGGTGGATGACGTGCGTGAGTACGAGGAATCGGTGACTCGCAAAAGAGGATAGGGCAGGGGGGCTGATTGGAAGCAGTCGCGAAGTCGGCCGAGGCCACCGCCGCCAATAGCGCGACGCGCATCCTGCTGGTCGCGCCGCCTGCCGCGGGCGGCCTGGCCAGCCACGTCATCGCCCTGCTCGACGGCGTGCACAATGCCGGCTATGCTGTGCGCGTTGTCTGCGCGCCGGACGGCAGGATCGCCAGCGCCGCGGCCGAGAGAGGCATTCCCGTAGACGGCATGATGCTCACTGGCCAGGGCGGGCCATCCCGCGTTGCGCTGCGGGCGGTGCAGTTGGCGCGGGTCATCAGAGGGTTCCGCCCGCACATCGTGCACACGCACTCGTTTGGCGCGAGCACCACCGGCGCCGCTGCTTGCACCATCGCGCGGTCGGCCAGGCTGCTGATCACGATCCACAACTATCCGCCGGGCACCGACACAATGGCCCCGACGGGGAAGGGCCAGCGCTGGGCTTCCGGCCGGGCGCTGCAGAGGGCGAAACGCATCATCACCGTGTCGGAGGCGCTTCGGCGAGACCTCGTGCTCGCCTACCCAAAGGTGATGGCGAAGTCCTGCACTATCTACAACGGCGTCGACACCCACCTATCGGTCTCTCGCAGCGCGTCTGAGATCCGCGCCGAACACGGCCTTCCGGCGGATGTGCCGCTGGTGGGCATGGTGGCGCGGCTCGCGCCGCAAAAGGGCATCTTGGAATTCGTCCGGACCGCGCGCATCGTCACTGACATCTACCCCTCGGTCGCATTCGTCCTCGCAGGAGACGGGCCGCTCGCGCAGGATGCCGTCGACCTCAGCCGCGAACTCGGCCTCGGGCATCAGCTCCATCTGCTCGGGCACATCGACTGGGCGCGAGAGCTGATCGCGTCGCTCGACCTGCTCGTGATCTCGTCGCTCTCCGAGGGATCCTCTGTCGTCGCGATGGAGGCGATGGCGCTGTCGAAGCCGGTCGTGGCCACCGCTGTCGGCGGGGTGCCGGAGGTGGTCGCGGGCGGCGAGACCGGCATCCTGGTGCCTCCCGGCGATGTGGAAGCGCTCGCCGGCGCGATCATCGATGTGCTCAGGGACCCGGCGCGGGCGCAGGAGATGGGCGAGCGCGGCCAACAGCGCGCCGTCAGGCAGTTTGATATCAGCGACATGATCGAGAGGACGAAGGCGGTATATGCCGACATCATGAGGGAGACGCTCGACGCCGAAGGTGCGCGGCCATGAGGAAGGCCCTGGTCGCCCTACTGTTGGCCTGTTGCCTTCTAGCAGGAACACCGCTGGCTTGCTATGCGGCCGAGCGCAAGCTCTTGATCGTGATCGTCGACAAGGTCACGTGGCATGACCTGCTCGCCGAGGATGTGGCCGCGCCGACGCTTCGCCGGCTCGCACAGGAGGGCGCGCCCGGGATGATGTGCGCCCGGGCGGCCCGCGGGTTCGGCGGCGAGTACGCGACCATCGGGGCGGGCTCGCGCGCCGCCTCCCGAATGGACCCTGTCGCGCGCGCCAGCGTTGAGGCGAGTGCGTTCCAGGCGTCCGAGCGCGTCGGCGCAGTGGATGCCGGGCGTGTGTTCCGGGCGCGGACAGGCTGGGCGGTCGGCGACAACGCCATCGTTCATCTCGGCATCGGCGACCTGCTCAACCAGAACGACGAGGCCTCCTACCCCCTCCAGCTTGGCCTTCTCGGCGGGACTCTTCGGCGTGCCGGCATGCGGGTCGCATGTGTAGGCAATGCTGATACGGCGGACGCGCTCCATCGCGAGTTGGTCGCGATCGGCATGGATGAGCAGGGACTTGTGCCGATGGGCGATGTCGGCGGCGACCTGGCGGAGCGCGCCCCGGCGGTTCCCTACGGCCTCACGACCGACCTAGCGAAGCTCCTCGCAACCGTGGTCCGCCTGTCGGCCGTGGCCGACCTGATCGTCCTCGACACCGGCGAAACCACCCGCGTCGAGACGTTCGCCGATTCGATGACGCCCACTGCATTGGTGAACGCTCGGCGCCGAGCGCTCGAGAAGGCGGATTCGCTGCTTTCACGGATCATCGCGGCGCTGCCGCGCTCGCGATGGTCGGTCCTCGTCCTCACACCCTCACTCAGAGCGCCCGCCTACAGCGAGACGTTTGCCAGCTTGGCGCCGGTGATCTGGTGGCCCGCTGAGCAGCTCGTGCTTCGTAGCGAAGGGGCTTCGCCACTTCGCAGAGTAGCAGGCGGACATCTCCTGACATCGCCGTCCACCCGACGGCCGGGCATCGTCGTGAACACCGATGTCGCTCCCTCCGTCCTCGCCCATTTCGGGCTCCCCGTTCCACCGCAGATGGTCGGGCGCCCGTTCGAGTTCGAGGCGATCGCGGGCGGAAGCCTCGAACGACTTGAGTCCGATCTCTCCCGGCACGACGCGGTTGATGCAGCGCGTCCGCAGCTCTTCCGGGGCGTTGCCATCCTTGCCGCGATCGCCTTGTGGCTGTCGGCACTGCTCATGCTGATCGGTGCGAGCGTGCCGAGGAGCTTTCGCACACTGGCGAGGGCTCTGCTCCTTATCCTTCTGTCCGCGCCGGCCGCCATGCTCTTGGTTGCTTTGAGGCCGTTGGCGCCCTCGGCGATGGTGGTGACGGTCATCGGCCTCTCGCTGGTGATAGCGTTAGTGAGTAGCTGGCTCACGCGGTGGCGGTCGGGGTACGTGATTCCCTCGCTGCTCGCGGTCGGGCTGCTCGTCTACGACCTCGTGCATGGCCAGCGATTGCTGTATTGGTCGCCGTTGAGTTACTCGCCGGCTTCCGGGGCGAGGTTCTATGGCATCGGCAATGAGTATGGCGGCGCCTTCCTCGGAGCGGCTATCATCGGCGCGGCTGCTCTGCTGCGCGGAGAGCGATCTTCGGCCGGAGCGCGCGCGTTGCTCGTGCTTCGGAGCGAAGTGGCTTCGCTACTTCGCAGAGTAGCAATCGGCGCGCTCGTGCTCGCCCTTGCCGCGCTGACCGGCCTGCCTCGGTTCGGCGCGAACCTCGGCATGTCGCTTGCATTGGGCGTCGGAGGAGCGATCCTCTGCCTTTACTTGTGGCGACGGCAGGTCGGCTGGCCGGAGGCGGTCGGCGCGATCGTTGCGGCAGGCGCTCTCGTCGGCTCGGCTCTCGCCCTCGACTACGTGTTGCACGGGGCCGAGACATCGCACATCGGCCGGTTCGTCGCGGCGATCCGGCAGCAGGGCTTGTCCGCCGGCCGTGTGGCGGAGTGGCAGGCGGCCTCCTCTGTGATCGCGCGCAAGCTCGGCATGAACTTTATGCTCGTCCGCGTGTCAGTATGGACCGACGCGGCGGCCGCCGCGCTTGGCGTGCTCGGTGTCGCCGTCGCCGCGCGGCCTCCTCTCATGCTCGCGGCCCTTCGCGAGCGCGCCTGGTTCACGCCTGCCATCATCGCCAGCGTTGCCGGCGCCGCCGCCGCCTTCGCGCTCAATGATTCCGGGATCGTCGCCGCCGCGGTCGCCCTCATCTACACCTCGGGATCGCTCGGGTACATCGCGCTTGGCGGGCCCGAAGTCCGGCTGTAGCAGGCCGCCCCACGCTCGGTATTGCACGCCGACCGCGACAAAGCGGCGCTAACTGAGCGCCGCCTGTCTTGCTCAGCAGCCCATCGGCGGATAGAATGGGGAGACCGCGAGGTGAACCCGATGGGGCAGTTGGGCCTCAAGCAAGCGATGTACTGGGAGAAAACCGAGGGGGGTCGCGTCCACTGTCTCCTCTGTCCCCATGGCTGCAGGATCGCCGACTCCGAGGTCGGGCTCTGCCGCGTGCGACAGAATACAGACGGCGTGCTCCGAACCCTGAACTACGAGCGCGTTTCTTCCGTGCACTGGGACCCGATTGAGAAGAAGCCGCTCTTCCACTTCCACCCGGGGTCGCAGATCCTCTCGCTCGGCACGGTCGGCTGCAACCTCGCCTGCGCCTTCTGTCAGAACTGGTCTATCTCCCAGGCAAGCTGCGGCACCCAACGCATGTCGTCAGAGGAAGCGGTGAACCTCGCCAAAAGCCGGCCCGGCAACCTCGGCATCGCCTATACCTACAACGAGCCCTTCATCTGGTACGAGTTCGTCCTCGAAACCGCGAAGCTGATCAGAGAACAGGGGATGAAGAACGTCCTCGTCACAAATGGATACGTGAACGAGGAGCCGCTGCGGGAGATCCTGCCATACATCGACGCGATGAACGTCGACATCAAGTCGATGGGCAAGGACTTCTACCGCGAGCTGTGCCGCGGCCGGCCCGAGCCCCCGCGGCGCACTGTGGAGATCGCCTGCGAGGCCGGCTGCCTCGTCGAGGTGACGAACCTCGTCATCCCGAACTGGAACGACAGCGAGAGCGATCTCACGTCGCTTGTGGACTGGGTGGCGAGTGTCGGCCGGGATGTGCCGCTGCACTTCTCGCGGTACCATCCCGATCACCAGCTCACCGAGCCACCCACCCCGACGGAGACGCTGCTGCGGGCGCGGCAGCTCGCGCTGGCGAAGCTCGACTACGTCTACATCGGCAATGTCTGGGACGTCGACGGGGAGAACACGGTCTGCCCCCAGTGCAAGAAGACGGTTGTCAGCCGGCGAGGGTTCGAGGTTTCGAAGGTAGCGGTCAAGGACGGACGCTGCCGCTCCTGCGGCGGCACCGTCAAGATCATCGGCCTGTGAACGCGATTCCCGAGGGAGAAACAAGATGAGTGGTGAGACGAAGGTCGGCTCTTGGCGAGAGCTCTTCGAGAAGACCGTCGAGATCGGACTCGGCGCCGCGCTGCTGACGAAGGAGTCGGCGACCAAGCTCGTCGATGACCTGATCCAGCGCGGCGCGGTGACGAAAGATGAGGGCAAGAAGCTCGTCACCGACATGCTGGAAAAGGGCAAGACGCAGAAGGTGAAGATGGAGGACTTCGTCGTCGAGGTCGTCCACCGCGTGATGGACAAGGCCGACGTTGCACGCCGAACCCACATCGAGCAGTTGGAGCATCGGCTCGCTCAACTGGAAGAGCGGCTGAACAAGCAGCAGGGAAGCTGAGCGTGGTCGACCGATGAGCATGACCCTCGGCATCGGGCTGCGCAACCTCGGCCGCGCCCGCGAGATCGTCTCGGTCCTCGTCTTCCGCTACGGGTTCGGCTACGTCTTCCAACAGCTCGGCATATCGCGGCTGCTCCCTGTCGGCCGGCGCCGGCGGCCCGCGCCGGAGTATGCCGAGGTGCCGGGGCCGAGGCAGTTGCGATTCGCACTGGCCGAGCTCGGCCCGACCTTCATCAAGCTCGGCCAGATCCTGGCCGCGCGCGGTGACCTCTTCCCCCCGGCCGTCATCTCCGAGCTTCGGCGCCTTCAGGACGAAGGCCCCAGGGTCCCGTTCGCTGAGATCCGAGCACTGATCGAGCGCGAGCTCGGGCGGCCAGTCGGCCAGTGCTTCGCGCGGATCGACGAGGAGCCGCTGTCCGTCGCCTCCCTCGGGCAGGTCCACGCCGCGGTGCTTCCCGACGGGCGGGAGGTCACGGTCAAGGTGCTCCGGCCCGGTGTCCGGAGGGTCGTCGAAACCGATATGCAGATTCTCTTCGACGTCGCTGCGCTGCTGACTCACCAGGTGCGCGCGCTCCGCCGGTACAATGTTCAGGGCCTCGTCAGGCAGTTCGCCACACAGATGGAAGATGAGATGTCCTACACGATCGAGGCCCACAACTCGGGCCGGTTGAGGGCGGGCATCGAGGCGGCAGGCATCAACGTCCGCATCCCGCAGGTCATCTGGGAGTTCACCACACGCGAGGTGCTCACCACCGAGCGCGTCTATGGGCGCCGGGCCGATCGGATGGCCCAGGCCGAGATCGCGGTCGACCGCAAAGCAGTGGCCGGCGAGATGGGCCGGGCCGTTCTCCATCAGATCTTCGTCGACGGCTTCTTCCACGGAGACCCGCACCAGGGGAACATGCTCGTTGCCGATGACGGCGCCATCGTCTTGCTCGACTTCGGCATCATTGGCTACCTCGATCCGCGGACACGCCGCCTGATCGCTGAGGCCCTCCGCCGCGTCTACGAGCAGGATGTTGACGGGCTCGTCGCGGACCTCTCCGAGCTTGGCAGCGTCGGGCCGGACACCGACCGCCAGTCCCTGCGCAATGACCTGGCCAGGATCGTCAGCAGGTTCGTGTTGCTCCCCCGCCACGAGTTTCCAATGGGCGACGTGCTCATGCGCACGCTGCGCGCGCTGTGGCTCAACCACGTGCGCGTGCCGCCCGAGCTCTCGCTCGCCGCCAAGGCGATGCTGCAGGCCGAGTCGGTTGCGGACGACCTCGACCCGGGGTTCGACTTCCGGGACCTGGCGCAGCCCGTGCTGGAGGAAGCGAGGGTGAAAGAGCTTGCCCCCGGCGTGCTCGTCGATCGCGCCCTCCGATCGCTCGAGGCAACCGCGCGCCGACTGGGCCGCTTGCCGGAGCGGGTCGACCGCGTGCTCGCCCTGGTCGAGCAGGGCGGGCTTCGCATGAGGGTCGAGGAAACCGAGGCCGACGCACGCTGGGGCCAGCAATCGCGGGTGCTCAACCGCCTCGGGCTGAGCGTCCTCTCGGCAGGCCTGCTGATCGCCAGCGCTCTCTTCCTGGCTCTCGGCCAGTACCCCGCCCACGTGGGACTTGGGACCATCGCCCTGGTCCTGGCGATTCTGCTCGGGCTTGTCGCCGTGATCAGGATGCTGCGGCCTGGGCAGATCTGAGATCCCTGCATGACAGCGGAACTGGAATGCAGGGATCTCGCACGAGGACTCTCGCCTGCAGCCCAGAGGGGTTGCTAGGATGCTCGTCCTCGCCTCGCGCTCCCCCAGGCGCCGGGAGCTGCTGCGGGCCGCGGGGATCGAGTTCAGGGTCGTCCCGCCGCAGTCCGAGGAAGGGACGCCTCGGGGGAGGCCGGGCAGGTACGCAGATGTCGTGCGGAGATCAGCCCTCGACAAGGCCCGGGACGTTGCGCGCCGGCAGGACGGGCTGATCCTCGCCGCCGACACGATCGTCGTCTGTGAGGGGAAGGTCATGGGGAAGCCACGGGATGAGGAAGGCGCGCGGCGCATGCTGCGCAAGCTGAGCGGTCGCTGGCATAGTGTGTACACGGGGGTTGCCCTGCTCGAGGGAGCGCGGTGCATGCTGGGATACGAGCGCACGGAGGTGGCCTTCCGCCGGTTGTCGAACACCCAGCTAGAGTGGTACATCGGGACCGGCGAGCCCATGGATAAGGCCGGCGCCTACGCCATCCAGGGCCACGGCGCGGCTTTGATTCGGGCCATCCGGGGCTGCTACACGAATGTGATCGGGCTCCCGCTCCCAAGAGTGCTGGAGATGCTTGAGGAGTTCGCGCGCGGAGCGGGAAAGCAGACTGATCGCCGCGGGGGCGGCGGTGGATGATCTGGCGATACCTCTGGTCGAAGTACGGCCGGGACATGGGGATCGACCTCGGCACCGCAAACACGCTCGTCCACGTGCGTGGTCGCGGTATCCTGGTCAATGAGCCGTCGGTGGTGGCGGTCGACCGCACCACCGGCGAGGTGCTCGCCGTGGGCGAGCCGGCAAAGCGCATGCTGGGCCGGACGCCGGCCAACATCGATGCCGTGCGGCCGCTGAAGGACGGGGTCATTGCGGACTTCGACATCTCAGAGGCGATGCTGCGCTACTTCATCCACCGGGTGCACCGCCGGCGCACCCTCGTGCATCCGCGGGTCGTCATCGGCATTCCCTCCGGGGTCACCGAGGTCGAGCGCCGCGCGGTGCGGGACGCGACCATGCGGGCCGGCGCCGGCGAGGCGCATCTCATCGACGAGCCGATGGCGGCCGCCATCGGGGCCGGGCTGCCCGTCTGGGAGCCGAGGGGGAACATGGTGGTGGACATCGGCGGCGGCACTTCGGAGGTGGCCGTGATCTCGCTCAATGGCGTCGCGGCTGGAAAGTCTATCCGCGTCGCGGGCGATGAGATCGACGAGGCGATCGTCACCTTCATGCACCACCAGCACAGCCTGGCCATCGGCATCTCTACCGCCGAGCGCGTGAAGATCGAGGTCGCGTCGGCGTATCCGTTCGAAGGCGAAGAGAACCGGGTGACAGTGGCCAGCGGCCGCGACCTGGTCACGGGGCTGCCGCGGTCGATCGAAGTGAACGCGGCGGAGATCAGGGAGGCAGTATCCGAGCCGCTTGCGGGCATCATCGATGCTATCATGCAGACTATCGAAGTAACGCCGACTCAGCTCATCCCCGACGTCATGGACCGGGGGATCATGCTGACAGGAGGCGGGGCGCTGCTCCGGGGTCTCGACCGCCTGGTGGCCGAGCAGACCGGTATGCCGGTGCACGTGGCGGAGGCGCCGCTGGCGTGCGTCGTTATCGGCGCCGGACTCGCGATCGAGGACCCGGACCGATTTGACGGGGTCTTCACGTTGCTCTAGAGGGGGACGATGCTCGCACGACTCGATAACGACCGAAGCCGGACCTTCATCCTGCTGGCCGCGCTGACGGCGCTCGCGCTCGCGCTCGACCTCTGGCAGGTGTCAGCGAGACAGACCGGCCGGACGACGTGGTTCGAGAACGCGGTGTGCACGGTCTCCGGCCCGCTCCAGCAGGCGCTTGTCAGCACGGTGGCATTCGCAGAGCGGGAGTGGCAGGCGGCGGTCGGTGCTCGCAGGCTCGTCCAAGAGAACACGCATCTCCAGGCTCGAGTCGCCGAGCTCGATGGACAGCTCTCGCAGCTGACTGAACGGCGATTGGCAGATAAGAGAGCAAGCGCTCTGCTATCCATCCCGGCAGGAGCATCGCGCCGCAAGCTCGCGCGGGTGATCGGGCTGGGCGAGGACGGGTCGTCCGAGATCATGACCGTCGACCGCGGCAGCGCCGATGGCGTGCGGCCGCAGGACGTGGCCGTGACCGCCCAGGGAGTCGTCGGCCAAGTGGTCGCAGTGACGACCGGCACAGCTCGCATCATCACGCTTACCGACCCCGGCTCGGCGATCGCGGTGAGGCTCCAGAGGTCGCGCGAGGCCGGCATCCTCAAGGGGTCCGGGAGCTGGCGGTGCGAGCTGCGCTACCTGGACCCTCAGGCCGATGTGCGCCCGGGGGACGTCGTCATCACCTCCGGGCTGGGGGGGATCTTCCCGGCGGGGCTGCGGGTCGGCACAGTCACGGCGGTGCGCAAGGATCGTGAGACACCCGGCAAGGCCGCTGAGGTCCGGCCGTCAGGGCAGCTCCGCAAGATCGAAGAGGTCGTGCTGCTGTCCAAGCGCTGAGGGAGCGCCCTTACAGGCCGGTCACAATGACGTAGCCCTCTTCTTCGCTGCCGGAGTTGCGCACCACGAACTCGCCCTTGTACGGCCGCCCGCTGCGACGCCAGACCTCATAGCTCACGCGAACATCATCTGACTCGGGCAGCGCCTCCGCCTCGCCGACGTTGACCTTCGTGACCGGGTCCTCGCCGAATCTCTGAGAGAGATGGAGAGCGGCCTGTTGGCGCGAGCCGTAGTAGTCGACGAGCGCGGGATAGAAGACGGTCGCCCCTTCATAGCGGCGGTTGGCGATCGAGCTCCAGAATCCCCGGACCGCCTCCTTCGCCGACATTGCCGGCGCCGGCAGGGGCTCGGAGCGGAAGATCATCACTGCAAGAGCGATCAACGCCAGGCCCACGACGCCGAGCACGATCCATGGCCAGCGGCGAGGACCCTTCACCCGGACGGCAGCTCGCTGCTCCGCCTCTTGTCGCTCGCGGATGGCCTCGACCGCGCCCTGGATGTCGCCCCGGGCGCGCTTGTGCTCCGCCTCCCGTTCCCTCTGCGCGCGGCGCTTCGCCGCGTCGGTGTCGGCCGGAGCGGACGGCTGGGTGCCGGCAGGCTTCTTCTGCTGCCGTTCGAGCTGGCGTAGGGCTTCCTCGAGTTCGTCCTTCGAGTCGCCGCCGCCTAGGTCAATCCGTGCCATCTCTAACTCGGTCTCTCAAGAAGGCTTCTTCGCGCCGGACCCGCGTCCTTCCTTGACGCGCGGCCCCGCTCTTGCTAGACTCAGAGCGCTGCCCCCGTAGCTCAGGTGGATAGAGCAGGGCTCTCCTAAGGCCCGTGTCGGGCGTTCGAGTCGCCCCGGGGGCTTGCCGTCGCTTCGCGGCGACACAGTACCCCATCGGCCGTTTCGACTCTCGACTTCTCGGCTCTTCGCCTCTCGCCCCCGCAAAGGGAGTATTCCCCACCCTGCCGAAAACGTCGCACGTCATGAGGGTTATCATCGGCCTGGGCAACCCTGGTTTCTCCTACCGCCGAAGTCGCCACAACTTCGGCTTCATGGTCGTTCAGGCGCTGGCCGAGCAGCTAGGGATGCGGTTCCGCCGCGCTCAGCACCGATCGAGCCAAACGCGAGGGCAGATCGGCAAGGAGGACATCCTGCTCGTCCGTCCGATGACCTTCATGAACGCCAGCGGCGGCGCCGTCGCGGGCGCGCTGAAGCAGTCCGACTCCCCCCTTGAGAACATGCTCGTTGTCTGCGATGACGTAAGCCTGGACCTCGGCCGGATTCGTCTGCGGCGCTCCGGCAGCGCCGGCGGACACAATGGCCTCAAGTCTATCATCGACCACCTGCACACCGACCAGTTCGCCCGCCTCCGCCTGGGTGTTGGCCAGCCGCCCGAAGGCATGGACATGATGAGCTACGTGCTCGGCGTCTTCCGGCGGAACGAATGGCCGATAGTCCACGAGGTCGTCGCGCGAGCCATTCAGGCAATCGAGACCTGGGTCTACCACGGCATCGATGAGGCGATGAACCGGTTCAATTAAGGCCACGCCGCGAAGCGGCGGTCGGGTACCGCAGGCTTTAGCCTGCAATCTGCGTACCGCAGGCTTGCCCGCCGGCCGTGTGGAGGGCTTCAGCCTGCCCGCCGTCTCCGCGTTCATCCGTAGGAGCGTGGCCTTTCCCATCTGTCTGTCAGCATCGCTAACCTCACCCCCTATCCCCCCTCGAACGGCTGCGGAGAGGGGGCGACGAAGGCATAGGAGGAAGTCGCGGGAGAGGTGGGGTGAGGTCCGTGTTCATCTGTGGTTCCCTGCCTCTCGCCGATTTGACACCCGCCGCCTCCTTCGGCCATAATCAGACCTCCTGGATACCCTGTCCCATAGCGAGGAGGCGACCGTTGGACGAGAAGCAGCTTCTCATGATCCCCGGCCCCACCATGGTGCCGCAGTCCATCCTGCTGGCCGGCGCCGGCCCGATGATCAACCACCGCGGCCCTGAGTTCAAGGCGGCGCTGGATGAATGCACCGCGGGGCTGAAGCGGGTCTTCCAGACCTCGGGCGACGTCTACATCCTGACGTCTTCCGGCACCGGTGGGCTGGAGGCGGCCGTCGTGAACATGCTTTCGCCCGGTGACCTCGTGCTTTCGATCAGCATCGGCGTCTTCGGTGACCGCTTCGCCACTATCGCTGAGACCTATGGAGCGAAGGTCGAGAAGCTCGACTTCCCGATGGGGAGCGCCGCCGACCCGGAGAAGATCCGAAAGCGCTTGGCCGAGGACGCGAAGAAGCAGATCAAGGCGGTCTTCATCACCCAGAACGAGACCTCGACCGGCGTGATGAACGACCTCTCGAAGATCGGGCCGATCGTGGGAGAGCATGGTGCGCTGCTGCTCGTCGACGGAATCAGTTCGCTCGTCGCGATGGACTGCCAGATGGACAAGTGGCGCCTCGACGTCGTCGTCGCCGGCTCCCAAAAGGCGTTCATGATCCCGCCGGGGCTCTCCTTCGTCGCAGTCGGTGAGCGTGCGGCGGCCGCCATGAAGCAGGCGAAGATGCCGCGGTTCTACTTCGACCTCGCGCAGGCGCAGAGGTACCTCGTGCAGGGGCAGACGCCGTGGACCCCGGCGGTGCCACAGGTCTTCCAGCTCCGTGAGGGCCTCAGGCTGCTGGAGAAAGAGGGGCTGCGGAACTGCTTCGCGCGCCACGCGCGGTTCGCCAGGGCGACTCGCGAGGGTGTGAAGGCGCTTGGGCTGACCTTGCTGGCGGAGGAGTCGTGCGCCAGTAACGCGGTCACCTCTGTTCGCAACCCCGAGGGCATTGACGGCGCCGCCTTCCGCAAGCAGATGCGCGAGAAGTATGGTGTCGTCCTCGCCGGCGGGCAGGGCGTCCTCAAGGATGCGATCTTCCGCATCGGCCATCTGGGCTATGTGGGTGAGGCGGATATCATCGCCACCCTCGCGCTCATCGGTCTCTGCCTCAAGGAGCTGGGTCTGAAGGTTGATCCGGCGGCGGGCGCGAGCGCAGCGATACGAGCCCTCGGGAGCTGAGGCCGTGACTGCCCAGGGCAAGCGATGGCGGGTGCTGGTATCCGATGATCTCGCCGACGAGGGCCTCGCCGTCCTCCGGGAGCGTCCGTCGATCGACCTCGTCGTGAAGACCAGGCTGGACCCGGCTGCCCTGAAGGAGGAACTGCGAGAGGCCGATGCGCTGCTGGTCCGGAGCGCGACGAACGTCACCGCCGACCTCATCGCCGCCGCGCCCAAGCTTGTAGTCATCGGCCGGGCCGGCGTCGGTATCGACAATATCGATGTCGACGCCGCCACCCAGCGGGGCATCGTCGTCTGTAATTCGCCTGAGGGGAACACGGTCGCCGCGGCGGAGCACACGATGGCGCTCATGCTCGCCCTCGCCCGCAACATCCCTGCGGCGAACGCCTCGGTGGCCCTCGGTGAATGGAAGCGCGGCGCCTTCATCGGCGTCGAGCTGCTGAACAAGACCCTCGGCGTCATCGGCCTCGGCAAGATCGGCAGCGAGGTCGCGGTGCGCGCGGCCGCCTTCGGGATGAAGGTCATCGGCCACGACCCCTTCGTCGCCGCCGATCGCGCCGAGCGGCTTGGTATCGAGGTCGTGGATCTGGACGAGGTGCTCGCCCGCTCCGATTTCATCACAGTTCACGTGCCCCTCACCCGCGATACCCACCATCTCATCGGGCGCAGCACGCTGGCCAAGGTGAAGCGCGGCGTGCGGATCATCAACTGCTCGCGCGGCGCCGCGATCGATGAGAGCGCTCTCGCCGAAGCGATCGAGAACGGCACGGTCGCCGGAGCCGGCCTCGACGTCTTCGAGCAAGAGCCTCCTGCCGACAGCCCCCTGCTCGGGCTTGAGAACGTCGTTCTCACGCCTCACCTCGGCGCCTCGACGGCGGAGGCCCAGCTCAAGGTGGCGGTGGACGTCGCCCAGCAGATCATCGACGTGCTCGAGGGCAAGCCGGCCCGCAGCGCGGTGAACGTGATCCCGGTGAGCGCGGAAGCGCTCCGCGCGCTGGAGCCCTACCTGCCGCTCGCCGAGAAGCTCGGCAGCTTGCAGGGCCAGCTTGCCGAGCGCCCGGTCAGGTCGGTCGAGCTGGTCTATGCCGGCCAGCTCGCCGAGGAGGACTGCCGGCTGCTCACGCGTGCCTTCCTCAAGGGTCTCCTGTCGCCGATCATTGACGAGCCGGTGAACCTGGTCAATGCCTCCCTCGTTGCCGAGGGCCGCGGCCTCCAGGTCATCGAATCGCGCAGTCGTCAGTCTGAGGATTACGTCAGTCTGATAACCTCGCGCGTGTCAGCGGACGGCGTCGAACGGGCCATCGCCGGCACCCTCTTCGGGCGAAGCGAGCCGCGCATCGTCCGCATCGACACCTATCGCTTCGACTTCGTGCCCCAGGGGCACATGCTCGTGTCCATGCACATAGACCGACCTGGCATGATCGGGCGCGTCGGCACCATCCTCGGTGAGCGCAGCGTCAACATCGCGGGAATGCAGGTCGGCCGCATGGAGCCCGGAGGCCTTTCGGTGATGGTGCTCGCGCTCGACGGCCCGGTTCCCGACGATGTCATGGACCATCTCCGCGAGATCGACGGCATACGCACCGCCCAACTGGTCGAGCTGTAGGCGACTGCGGCATGCGCATTCTCATCACCAACGACGACGGCATCCACGCCCCCGGCCTGGCGGCGCTCTACACCGCGCTCCGCCAGCTCGGCGAGGTGACCGCTATCGCCCCCGAGCGGCCTCGCAGCGCCTGCGGCCACGCAATCACCCTCCACAAACCACTCCGCCTGCGGCCGGTCGAGATGCCTGACGGCCGGACGGGGTATGCGAGCAACGGCACGCCCGCAGACTGCGTCGCCCTTGGCGTCAGCGACCACCTCGGCGGCGTTCCCGAGCTCGTCGTCTCCGGCATCAACCTCGGCCCCAATCTCGGCGTTGATATGACCTATTCCGGCACGGTGGCGGCCGCGATGGAAGCCGCCATCTGCGGCATCGCCAGCTTCGCCATCAGCGTTGCCTCCTACGAGAGGACGGCCTTCGAGCCGGCCGCCGAGTTCGCAGTCTACCTCGCCAGGACCATCTCGGAGCGTGGCATGGGCGACGCCGGCTTCCTGAACGTCAACGTGCCCGCCCTGCCCCGGGACCAGATCCGGGGAGTGAGCATCACTCGCCAGGGGCGTCTGAGGTACAGCAATCGGATCGAGCGGCGCACCGATCCGCGCGGCGGCGTCTACTACTGGCTGACCGGCGAGCGCGTCGGCCGCTCCGAGCACGCGGGCGGTGATGTCGACGCGATCCAGGCGAATCGCATCTCCATCACTCCCGTGCGGCTCGACCTCACAGACGAGCGGCCGCTGGACACGCTGGTGGCGTGGAACCTGCACTGGCCTGGGTAGCATCACCGGAGGAGCTCAGCGTGACCTCTTGGTGTCGAGCGCATTTCATAACCCTCAGTCGCCTGGCTGTTCGCCAGAGACGCTGGCATGAAATGCGCCTGTTGCAGCCTGGCGGCTTGTGCTGCTGTTTCATAACCCGCCGAGGCGGGTTATGAAACAGCTCCCAGGCAATTCTGTTCGTTCCCGCGCTGCCGCCAACAACCTCGCCCCCTTCCCCCTCGAACGGCTGCGGAGAGGGGGCGGCCGGGGCTCGGAGGGAACCGGTAGGGAGGCGGGGTGAGGTTCTCGGAAGCGCGCGATGATGATGGCTGACACTGCCTTCGTCCCTGGATACCTCCGGCTCACCGACCAGCAACTGGCCCACCGCGCGGCCGGCCTGCGAGAGCTCATGCGCGCCTGCCGCCTCTGCCCGCGCGCGTGCGGGGTTGACCGCTTCTCCGCCGAAACCGGCACGTGCCGCACGGGCTCCCAGCCTGTTGTCTCCAGTTGCGGTGCGCACTTCGGCGAGGAGCGGCCGCTGGTGGGCCGGCATGGCTCGGGCACGATCTTCCTCACCCACTGCAACCTCCAGTGCATCTTCTGCCAGAACTACGACATCTCGCACCTCGGCGATGGCCGGGTCGTGACTGTTGAGCGCGTCGCCGGGATGATGACCGAGCTCCAGCGACAAGGCTGCCACAACATCAACTGGGTGACGCCGACGCATCAGGTTCCCGCGCTGGTCGAAGCCACGGCCATCGCCCGAAGTCGCGGGCTGCGCGTTCCGATTGTCTACAACTGCGGCGGATACGAATCGGTCGAGGTGCTCGCGCTGCTCGATGGCATCGTCGATATCTACATGCCGGATGCGAAGTGCGGCGACAATGACGCGGGACGCCTGCTGTCCGGCGTCCCCGACTACTGGGATCGGTGCCGCCAGGCCCTCGCCGAGATGCACCGGCAGGTAGGCGATTTGCAGATCGATAACCAAGGCATCGCCACTCGCGGCCTTCTGGTCCGCCATCTGCTCCTGCCGGAAAACATGGCGAACACTGCTGTCGTCATGCAGTACCTTGCCTCTCTGAGCCGAGACACGTATGTCAACGTGATGGGCCAGTATCGCCCGCAATACCGGGCGAGCGAAGTGCCCGCCATCGCTCGCCACCTCACCCCCGACGAGTTCCGCGCGGCGGTGCAGCGCGCCCTCGACGCCGGGCTTCACCGGCTCGACGATCGGCGGGCCGGGAGATGACCTCTGCCGCCCCGCCGCGCCGGCAGACCGCCGGCCTCCTCGTGCTGGTCGTATGGCTCGTTGCGGCCTACGCAGTAGCCCTCAAGCTGATCGCAGGAAGACCGTGGGAGCAAGCGTTGTGGCAGTCCTGCGCCTGCCTGCTCGTCTCGCCACTAATGACGACGTTCGTCTTGAAGGTCCTCAGCGCGCCAAAGAAGCTCGCACCCGCCGCCATGCTCTACCAGGCGCTTATTCCCCTACTGACACTGGGTCAGTACCTGCTCCCCTGGTTCGGCTGGTCAGCGCTGATCCGCTGGATAAACGGCGACAACATCACGTGGACACTGGCGCTCCGCGCCGGCGGCGCCGTCACCGTGCTCTCCTATCTCGGCGGCTTCACGTTCATGCTCGCGCTGCGTCCCCGGCCGAGCGATGTCGAGGTCACCGACCTCGAGGTCCGGATCGCCGGCCTGCCGCCTGCCTTCGATGGCTATCGCATCCTCCACGTGTCGGACATCCATGGCGGCTCGTGGCTGGCCAGGGCATCGGTCGCGGCGAAGCTGGCGCCGGCCATCTCGCTGGCGCCCGATCTCGTGGTCTTCACGGGCGATCTTGCCGCGCGGTCGACTGCCGTTGATGCCAGCGCCTCGGACCTGGTCGACCTGCGGGCGCGCGATGGCAAGTTCGCCGTGCTGGGCAATCATGACACCTGGGTAGGGGAGGAGCTCCTGGCCAACGCTCTCGCGCACGCTGGTTTCCGAGTGCTGGCCAACGAGCACGTCGCCCTCGAGCGAGGCGGCGATACGCTGTATCTGGCAGGAGTGAAGGACGCCTCCTACACCCGGCAAGACGATCTACCGGCCGCGCTCCGCGGCATTCCCGATGGCGCGCCGGTCATCGTCCTTACGCACTCTCCCGACGTCGTCCTCAAGCCAACGAGCGTGGGGGCGGACCCCCTGAGGCCCGCCCTCTTCCTTGCCGGTCACACCCATGGTGGCCAGATCGTCTTCCCATGGTTCGGTCCACTCTACGTGCCTACCCGGCTTGGCCGGCGGCGGATGTCGGGGCTGATCGAGGTCAATGGCCGCCAAGTGTTCGTCAACCGCGGACTTGGCGAAGTCTTCCTGCCCCTGCGCCTCAACTGCCCTCCCGAGATTGCACTCATAACACTCCGCTCGGTTTGACACCGGCCCGACACGTCGCGTATACTCGGCGATGGAGAGATGGCCGAGTTGGTCGAAGGCGCACGACTCGAAATCGTGTAACCCGTAAGGGTTCGTGGGTTCGAATCCCACTCTCTCCGTTTGCGCTCGGGAAGGGGCGCAAGTCCTGTCCTTTCCGCGATGTGAGCGCCGTGTTCGTGGGTTGTGGGAGAGAGGCGGATGCTCACTACCCAACACGATGCGCGGACGGCTCTGCTCAGCGGACGTCACGCGAGGTCGGCCCGAATACTGATGCACCGGGGGTCGGCCTATGCCTCGCACTCGCCGCCTCACCCTGCTGCAATCGTCGTCGCCGCCGGACGCGCTGCGCCAGGCGCTCGACTCTTTCTACCAACGAGGCCGGGCGCGCAACCTCTCGCCGAGTACGCAGACCTTCTACCGCGTACGGCTGGAGGCATTCGTTCGCTACCTGCAAGGCCGGGGCCTCGAGCTGAGTCTGGAGCAGCTCGCCCCGAGCATCCTGCGTGACTTCCTGGCAGCAGAGCGGCAGCGGGTCAGCGCAGCGACCGCACAGCATAGCTATGTCGCGCTGCGCGCTCTCTGCCGGTTCCTCGTGCGCGAGGAAGTCCTGACTGAGAACCCGATCGAGAAGGTGGAGAAGGTGCGTGTGCCCCGCAAGGTCATCCAGACCTTCACACCGGTGCAGATCGAAGCGCTGCTTGCCCAGGGCGGCCACGAGTTCAACGGCGCCCGGCTCCGAGCGATCGTGCTCACACTCGTGGACTGCGGACTCCGCGTCTCCGAGCTCTGCGGCCTCGACCACGAGCACATCTCCTGGGATGAGCGCACCTTGCGGGTCATGGGCAAGGGCCGGCGAGAGCGCGTGGTTCCCTTCGGTGAGGTGACCCGCGATGCCCTGTTCGCCTACCTGAGCAAGCGGGGGAAGTTGCCGACACAGCAGGCGGTGTTCGTGACCTGCTACGGCGACAGACTCAACCGCCACGAAGCGCACCGGATCCTGAGTGCGGCGGGCCGGCGCGCGGGACTGACAGGAGTTCGTTGTTCGCCGCACACCTTCCGCCACACCTGCGCACTGATGTATCTGCGCAATGGCGGCGACGCCTTCACGCTGCAAAAGTTGCTCGGGCACTCGACGCTCGAGATGACCCGCCGCTATTGTGAGATCTCCGAGACGGACACGGTGCAGAAGCATCGACTGGCGAGCCCGGGCGATCGGTTCCGGGACGCGGTGAAGGGGGCCGGTCGACGCACCCGGCTCCGGTAGCTCCCGGCCGGCGCCGGATTGCACCGGGAGGGCGATTTCGTGCTTGACTCACGGCGGTTGTATGGTATCATGTCGGTGGAGAGAGACGGTGAACCGAAGGGCGCTTTTGCTATTGGTACAGCCTTCACGTTCGCACCCGCGGTTTGGCCCCGGGCGCCCGCCGTCTCTCTCCAAAGAAGCGGCCTTCGGCGTTCGGGGCCTCTTGTTGGCCCCGCGCTCCCCGATCGCCGCGCACATCACCAAAGGAGGACGTAACGATGATGCATCACGGGTCGGGAATGCAGACGGCGGAGCGGGAAGGCGAATCCGATCGGCTGCCCGAGTCCGAGGCGGCCGAGGCCGAGGTATTCAAGGGTCGCTGGCAGAAGGCAATCGAGGCCGAGATGAAGGATGCAGATTCCGGTCAGCGGTTGAGGCAGTGGCACGATCGGAACATCGCCGTGACAACCTGGACGTTCTTCGGTCAGACTGAAGGCCCCAGGCGCGGCCACATCGGTCTCGCCCTGAGCGAGGACGGCGCGCAGGTCATCCTCACCATCTGCCAACACCAGGGGAACCACCTTGACTCTGATATGGAGATGGACCTCGAGGCGATTCTCTCCATACCCGAGGCCGAGGCACTGGCGATGGCACTCCTGGCCCGACGTCCCGGGCACCTGAGCAGCGACTATGCCAATGGGGTGAGCGCGCAGTGCCTCGAAGTCCCCACACCAATTGTCTGATGACTGTGAACCCAGGGCCTGCCGCGGACCGACGGTGTGAGCTCTGCGGCAGGCCACCGCGAAAGGATTGGGCGAAGTGAGAGTGGCCATCTATACCGGGCCATCGACGGCGGACGCGCTGAGCCTGGCCGACCAGGAACGGCTGTGCCGCGAGAGATGTGAGCGGGAGGGGTTGTCGATTGTCGAGGTCTACTGCGATCGGGCGAAGTCGGCCCGCAAGGATGACCTCTCCAAGCGGCCGGCGATGCGCCGACTCCTCGCCGACGCGAAGGCCGGGCGGTTCGAGGCGATGATGTACATCGGCATGAATCGGATCATCGACGTCTTGCCCGAAGAACTGCTCGACGGCTTCGCGGACGCGCTCGCCGACTTGGTGCGCGCCGTGCTGGAGAGCGAGGAGCAGGGCGAGCAGATCGAGGCAAGGAGCGCGGCGAAACGAAGCCGCAGGCGGCGCTCAGAGATCCCCGACCAGGAAACGTGACCGCTCAAGCAATGGCGAAAAGGCGAGGAAGCGCCTCTACTTCTGGGATGCGCCCGAGAACGGCCGCGCAGGTTGACCGGAGAGCGGCGCTTCGAGAGCGGGATGGGTGATAGGCCCGGGGAATCCGATGCTCAGTGAGGCAAGGACGCGATGACAGAGAGCAGCTCGGGCAAGGAGATCGCGGGGGAACACTGGCGACGACTAAGGCAGGCGCTCACGGTCGACGCGCAGGACATCGGCGGGTATGGCTATGTCACGGTCAAGATCGCATTCGAGGACGGCCTGCCGGTCCAGGTTGACACGTTGGAGCGCCAGGCGCGCCGTCGCCTCGATCGGGAGCACCGGTAGCGGGAGGGGGAACGGACACAACGGGTGATCGCGGGAGTCACGCGCGGCGGCGTTTGGCAGGCCGCTTCGGTCCGGCATAGCGCTCGAGGTGCTTCGCCACTCCTAGCATCGCCTTCTTGTCTGACGGGTTCGGCGCCACGGGCGCCATCGCGCGGATCTCTGCCGCAAGATCCGCCAGAACGTCAGTGACCTTCCTATCGGGATCGTCTGCGGGCGGATTCCTCACAGTCATCCGCGATGCGATCGGCGCTATCTGCGCCCACACGTTCACCGACGCGGGCATCCGACGCAGCCACAGGGAGCGGCGCTCCTCGACGTAGCGATCGGCGAGGCCGTCTTTCTCAGCCCGGATCACCAATTGGGCAAGGCCCTCGGGTGTGCGAACCGTCGCCGCGTCTTCGGGATATGCGGCCGACCATATGGGATCTAGGGCTGTCCAGTGGGTAGGGTTCGGCCTTTTCGGCCGGCCATTGAGTGTCGATAGCAGCCTCACGACCTGGTCGTACACGACTGCCAGAGCGCGGTATCGCCGCTCCTCATTGGAAGCACTGTCCGCTCTTCGCCGACGTGGCGATTGCCCGCGAGCCTTCTTCTGCCGAACCGGCCCTATCACTCCGTCCGGGTGCTCTGCGCGCCAAGCTGCTATCGACTTGGCCATCTCCTCGGCCTCCCCTTTGTATGACTTCAGGCCGTCGCAGATGACGTCGCGGACTTGTTCTTCAGATCCGCATTCCCCCAGGTCGGCGTTGAACATGCAATCCAGGCGGGACCTCTCCGACGCTGGCAGGTCATCCGGGAGACCGTACCTTCGCGTCAGGCTCTTCCGCACCTGGTCCTTCAGTTGCTCCGCGAGTTCAGTTAGGTCAGCGTCCATCCCATGCCTCTGCGATTGGGCAACAACTTGTTGGCCTGTCCCGCAGTGGCATACAGTAGCGTAAGGTTGCCCACCCTGTCAACCAAGAGAGGAGATCTCAACACATGACTCAGGCCACACCAGCAACCCTGACCGTTGAGGAAGCGGCCAGGAAGCTCGGGATTTCGCGGGGTCTGGCCTTCAGACTCGCCCGGAATGGGCGCCTACCGGCGTGGAGGCTGGGTCGACGTCTTCTCATCTGCCGCCCAGCCCTCGAGGCGATCCTGAAAGACCCTGCCCGCGCCGCTCAGATCGCGAGCGGCCGGAAGACGCGAGTCGCCGCATGACCCTCGCCTCGCCCCCCACAAGGACCGGTCGTGTCGCCTCACGATGGCAGGTGGTGCGCGTCCGCGGCCGCGTGGTCGGGATCGTCAGGCCCTGGGGCGAACAAGGCGAGCTCGCACTCGTGCGGGTAGTCCACGGCCGACGCCACCAACTTCAGAAGCCACCGGCGTGGGCGATTGCAGTCGAGGTGTTGCAGGCGGCGCGGGCGGCAGGCGCCGAGCGCGTCGTCGTAGTCGACCAGGTCGAGAAGCTGGAGTGGTGGGCCTACCTCGGTGATTTCGAGCGGCACGGCATCGAGGTCAATCTTGGGTATGGCGCGCAGGTGGCGCTCCCTCTCGGTTGGTGGTCGCGCCGGCCATTGCGGCCAGAAGGGGCGGCCGCCCTTCTCGGGAGGGCCGCCCGATGAGCCGACTTCACCGCCACCGCGGGTCCCCCGAGCCGCACTCCGTCGCCGATCACCACATGACGGATCCGGAGGCCAGTGTCGCCCATTACACGGAAGTGAACCACTGGCGCCGGCGCCATGGGCATCGGCCGCGATGGGCCAGCGAAAACCGGCCTGGCAGGGCCGGTTTATGCCGCACCCGGGAGCGAGTAGGTGCGACGCCCGGATGATACCGCGAATCAGACGAAGACGCAAGGCAAGTGGGGGAAGGTCCCTCGCTGGGTTCTATCCGACAAACGGCTGTCGCCAACGGCGCTCAAAGTGCTGATCGGATACCTCACCTATGCCGACTCGACCAACCCGGCCCGCCCGATCTGGGCGCCGCCGAAGATGGTAGCGGCCGACCTCGGCCTCGCGACCACGCGCGGCGGCGTCAACCGAGTGCGATCATCAGTGAGTGAGCTCGTTCGCCTCGGCTACCTCATCCAGACTTCGCCCAGACACGGCAAGATCACGGTGGTGGCCTACCCAGTGTTGACGGCCGCCAGTGCATCGGAACTGGAGACGCGGTGCACCGAGTTTCAGAACATCCATGCATCGGAAGTCGGTGCACGGGTACACCGGAAGTCGGTGCATAGTGCATCGGAAGTCGGTGCACCCTACGTAACAGACCAGAAGAACAAACCAGAAGAACAGACCAGTCAAACAGACCAGCACGACGCAGCGCCGGTCTCGTCTGTCTCCGCTTCGCGTTCTCTCAGTCAGGGGAACGACGGGAATGGCAACGGCCGACGGCCCCACCCAGAGGCGGACTTCGACGATATGCGGACGGCGGCGACACTGCTGGAGGGCAAAGGCATACGGCCCGCTGACCTCAAGCGGCTGATCGACACAAAGGCCCACCATCTGACGGCAGCGACGGTGCTGGCCGAGGTTGGCAAGTGGATCGATGAGGGTTTCTGGCGGACGGCCAGGCATCCGGTCGCCAGTCTCGGGGGATGGCTCGGGAAGGCCCGCGCTACGGCCAACCCACCACGGATGAGTGGTCTGGATTGCGGATGGTCCGAACGCCAGAGCGACGAAGAGCGGGAGCGAGACCGGAAGCGGAGCAAGCAGATATGTGACTCATGGACGCGGCGCCCACTGCCGGCGAGAGCTGAGGACTTTGCCGAGACAGGAGAGGTGAAACCGTAATGCCCGCGATAACCACCAAGCTGACCGGCCGCAAGGGCAGCAAGTCGGGGGTCCTGGAGTTCGAGTTCGTCGGCATCGACAAGGTCACCCGCGCCTTGTCCCCTGCTGGACTGCCTGATGAGATCGTGGGGATCGTCGGCTTCAACACGCCCTATGCGCTGGCTCAGCATGAACGACTCGACTTCCACCATCCGAAGGGCGGCAAGGCCAAGTACCTCGAGGACCCGCTCAAGGAGAACGTGCGGCGATACGGCCAGCACATCAACAAGCGGCTGAAAACGGCGGTTGCCGGGAAGGCCTGGCGCGGCGGCCTGGCGGCGGCCATCGTGGACGGCTGTACTCAGGCCATGACGGAAATCGTCGAGGACCTGCTGAGTCGGGCTCAGCGCGAGGCGCCGATCGATGAAGGGACCCTGCGGGCCACCGGCAGTGCCGCGGTGCTGGTGGACGGCAGGCGGATCTCTGGGAGCGTCACTCCCCAGACCAAAGGCGAGCAGGGCGGACCCACACCTACCGACTGACGCGCCGATCGAGGCGCAGGCATAGACGAGAAAGGGACAACAATGGGTTTTGACTATGGGCGGAGACCAGTAGAAGGACTCACACCAGAGGAAGAGATGGCAGCATCGGCCGAGCGCACGCGCCTCGCCGTGAAATCCGATCCGATGGAGCAAGCGCACGTCGCGATGGAGATCTTCCTCCTGGAAGGGCAGGAGAGGGATCTCAACGCCAGTCGCACGGAACTCGAGGGCCACTTGCGAGTAACCGAAGCGGCCCAGACCGAGAGAGAGACATCCGTCGAGGCGGCG
>Ga0315274_10001006_pt1 | contig 43865 bp, 39 predicted proteins | sample YL17G02_20_MG_FD_203700 | JGI IMG/M metagenome (GOLD analysis project Ga0315274, IMG submission 203700) | Sediment microbial communities from Yellowstone Lake, YNP, Wyoming, USA - YL17G02_20 | ecosystem: Environmental > Aquatic > Freshwater > Lake > Sediment | place: USA: Wyoming | collected...
ACGGATAGACGTTGAAAAAACCCATCACTGGAAAAAGCGACCCACCGAAAAACAGCATCGCCGCCAAGGGAGCCCGGGAGCGCTTCCGCAACAGCCACAGCACCGCCAGCAGGGGGACCAAGCCGAGGGGATAGAGATACTGCCACCATACGCTCTGGCTGATTTGCCACCGCGGGTAGATGAAGCTCAGGTTCGCCGGCCATAACAGCTTGCCGAGATAGAACCAGATCACCCGCCCGGCGATCAAGCACCGTTCGATCAGTGTGAACTGGTACTCTCCGCCTTGGGCACCGACCATCGCCCGCTCGACCCAGGCCGTAAGCGCGCCCGCGGCCGCGCCCAGCACGAACCACGGCGCCAGCGGCCGCACATCACGGCGCCAAGTCAGCCTCCCGCGTTGCCACCAGAACGTCACCAGCAGCGCCGCCGGCAACGTGGCTGTGACCGTCTTCGTCAGCAAGGCCAGGACGAAGAGGACCATCGCCAGCGCATAAAGCCGCTTCCGCCTGCTCTGGTCAAAGTGCAGATACACGAGCGCTGCACTCAGATAAAGCACGCCCGAAAGCGCGTTCTTTAGCTCGGCAATCCACGCCACGGACTCCACCTGCACGGGATGCAGGGCGAAGATCACAGCCGCCAGATAGGCCCCTGGCGCCTCCAGTTGCCGCAGTACCACCGCAACCAGAAATGCCGCGAGTGCGTGCAGGACGATGTTGACCAGGTGATAGCCCAGCGTGTCGTCGCCCCAGAGCTTATGCTGGACCCAGAAGGCTGAATGGGTAAGCGGATAGTATTGCTGGGTCGCCCCCAAGTCGAACCAGATGCGCCACAGACCCTCCGTCGAACGCAGATCGCTCCGAGTGATATGGCGATCGTCGTCCCAAAGCATGCTGCCATGCCAGGCCGGATGATAGGCCGCGAGCGTCGCCAGCATCAACGCCAGCAACAGGACCCACACTCCCCAGCCGCGAGTTGCACTGCGGGCGACGCCTTGCGCTCTTGGCCGCTCGTGCTTCTTGTTCGGGCGGCCCATGGGTCGAGATGCCTTGCGTCTCGCGTGGCTCATCAGGCGGCATTTATATAGGCTTTCGCACCGAAAGGCAACGCCCGGCTGAGACTGCGAACAGCCCGCGGCGGAGCGGAGCTAGTCCGTTATGCGTGGCGTTACGTGAGTTTTGTTCTCGTTAGAATCAAGAAGCCAGGAGCCAGAAGCCGGAATTTTCAAAAGCGCCGCCCATGCTGCTTTCCGGAGGCGATGTCATGCAAACAGAGCGAGCAAAGGCGAAGACCTTTCGAGATCTGATGGTGTGGCGCAAAGCACACGAGTTTGTGCTTGCCGTGTATCGATTCACCTCGGCATTCCCGAAAAGCGAAATACAAAACCGGGGACGTCTCCCTATTCCCGAGGTCGTGTGGCGAACAGGCAGAGAAAAACGCTGGAAATAGGGAGACGTCCCCGGTTTAAGCCCACCCGTCAGAACATACCGTCTTGTGATCAGAACCGCCATGGGCACGGCCGCCGCGTTTACGACCAATTGGAACAGAGCCAGCGCCACAATATTTCCCAAGGTTGCGGCAATCGTTCTGGATGATTTCGGCCCAGACCGATGCTATTCTTCTCTCACCCACGAAGGACAGATCATGACTGCTATCTCTCTGGCAAACACGGAGCGAGGATTCGGCAGCGAGCACATCCCCGCCTTTGAAAATAACGGAACGAAGAAAATGAACTGGAAAAAAACTGTTCTCTTCGCGTGCGCTTCTCTCCTCTGTTTTATTGCCGGTCGGGCGCAAGCACCGGAATATGACCTCGTCATCACCGGAGGGACTGTGTTCGATGGAACAGGAGCTGCCGGCGTAAGCGCCGACCTCGGCCTTAAAGACGGCGAGATCGTGGAACTCGCAAAAGTAGTCCGTCCACACGGGGGCATTTATGCAAGCCACATCCGGGATGAGAGCAACTACACAACAGGCCTCAAGGCGTCGATAGCGGAAGCCATCGTGGTCGGCGAGGAAGCCGGCGTCCCGGTGGAGATTTCGCACATCAAGGCGCTGGGCAAGGCGGTCTGGGGGCAGGCGCCCGAGGTCTGCCGGATGATCGAGGCGGCGCAGGCACGCGGCGTAAGAGTCTATGCGGACCAGTATCCATATAACGCCTCTTCCACAAGTTTGGCCGACGCGACGCTGGCACGCTGGGTCGAAGCAGACGGCAAGACTCGCGAGCGGCTTCAAGATCCTAAGCTCCTGCCCAAGATCAAGCAGTATGTTATTGAAAAGAGAATCATCACAATGCAGCATGCAATCCGTGCAGCCACGGGTTTGCCGGCCGAAGTATTGGGCCTCAAGGACAGGGGCCTGATTAAGCAGGGTTTTGCGGCGGATATAGTTGTATTCGATCCGGCCACGATGGCGGACCGAGCGACTTATGAAAAGCCGCATCAATACTCCGAAGGGATCGATTACGTCCTGGTGAACGGTAGATTAGCTGTTGACGAGGGCAAGGTGACCGGAATGCTCGCCGGCAGGCCTTTACCCTTGGCCCGCGAAATTCGGTGACACGAAAATCGGTGACAGGCGCCGAATTGCCTGAAGAAGGTTGCATCCGGGCAGAACCAATCGGGAAATTCCGTGCCTGTCACCGAATTTCCGGGGAGGCGATCATGAAAGACAGTTCACAGCAGATCAGGTTCAGACCGTATGTGGGATTGGCACAACTAAGAATGGCCTTCCTTGCGCTTTTTCTGGCCTTCTTGCCCGCATACACAGCATTCGCTCAGAAGCAGCTCCAGGAAGACACAGTCAAGATCTCAAGTGGTGATCTGAAAATCACTTGCATCGGCCATGCTTCCGTGATGTTCGCGTTTGGCGGCAAGGTAATCCACGTGGACCCGGTATCAAGCATGGGAGATTACACCAAGCTTCCCAAGGCGGACCTGATTCTGATTACGCATGAGCATGGGGACCATCTGGATCTGAAAGCCGTCCAGGCTGTAATCACGGACCAGACGGTCATAGCTGCAAATGCAGCTTCCGCCAAGATCCTGCCGAAAGCGATTGTCATTAATAACGGCGAGACAAAGATCCTGGCAGGTTTCAAGATCGAGGCTGTGCCTGCCTACAATATGGAGAAAAACTACCATCCCAAAGGAAATGGAAACGGCTACATCATTGCATTCGGAGATACACGAGTCTATGTAGCAGGCGACACCGAGAATACCCCGGAATTAAAAAGCCTGAAACAGATTGACATCGCATTCCTGCCAATTAATCTCCCTTTCACGATGACTCCCGAAATGGTTGCCGATGCAACGAAAGCGCTCCGGCCGAAGATCCTATATCCCTACCACTTCGGCAGCACCGACACGAGCATTCTCGTAAACCTGTTAAAGGACGAAAAGGGAATCGAAGTTCGGATTCGCGATATGAAGTAATGACGGATGAGAGGACTTTAGGGCTGCCATGGAATCGAGGTGGGCAATGATCCCTTCACGCAGAAGCTTCTTCAAGACCGCGATCGGCGCGGCCATGCTGAGCCGGGGACCCCGCGTGTCCGCGGCGTCCGTCTCGAAGGATTCCTCATTCGATCCCTGGGTGGAAATCGAGACGGCGAACTTCAAACACAATGTGGCGGAGGTCAGCCGCCGCGTCTCTGGGAGGCCGATCCTGGCCGTAATCAAAAATAACGGTTACGGAACCGGGGTGGTCAACGTGGCCCGAGTCCTGGAGCCGGAGCGCGCCATCGCGGGCTTTGCCGTGGTCAAGCTGCACGAAGCACATGCCTTGCGGGACGCCGGCGTTCAAAAGCCGATTTTGCTCATGGGCCCTTGCAACGAAATGGAACTGCAAGATGCCGTAGTCCGGAAGATCCGTCCCATGGTCTATACACCGCTCGGGCAGGCACTGGACAGGATCTCACGCAAGATCCAGAGTGCGGTCCCGATCCACATTTGCGTCGATACCGGCATCGGTCGCGTCGGGGTTCCTTATAGGCAGGCGCCTTCGCTCATCAAGGATCTGGCAAGCCGGAAATCAGTACGAGTCGAAGGGACGATGATGACCTTCACGGAGGATCCTGAGTTCGATGCGGAACAGCTGCGGCGATTCCAAGCCCTCTGCGCCACACTTGATGGCGAGCGGCTTCAGTTCGGGACAAGACATGCGGCTTCGAGCTTCGCGCTCTTCCAGCACGCCGACGCGTTTCTCGACATGGTCCGACCGGGAATGGCTCTGTTCGGCATTTACTCCGAAAAGGAATTCCGCTCTCTCGGCCTGATGGACCTGCGGCCTGCGCTGCGGTTGAAAGCGCGCGTCATCTACGTCAAGCAATTGGCTAAAGGCGAGAGCGCAGGCTATAACCGCGCCTATCGAGCCGAGAATGACGTGTGGCTTGCAACGGTGCCGGTCGGTCACGCGGATGGCTTGCCCCGCGCAGCCGCAAAGGGCGGGCACGTACGCATCGGAGGGGCACTGTATCCCATTATCGCATCGATCTCCGCCAGCCACTGCATCGTGGAAATCGGCGCGGAACCGCGCGCGAGCATCGGGGATGTCGCTACTTTCTTTGATGCGGAAGAAGGCTCCCGGCCGGAGGACTTCGCGGCGTCGTGTGAAAGCTCAGTCTATGATCTGACCATGCACCTGAGCGCCCTGCTTCCCCGGCGGGTACTCTAAAGTAAAGGGGGTCACATCGGCAAGCCGGCGCCGTTCGGCTTGCCGGTCTTCGCAAACTGCACCCATCGGCCCTTCGAAGTGCGCGCCGCCTCGAGCGCCGATCAACGTCAAAACCGCCAGGAAAATCGGAGCTTGCCTCATGGATGTGCTGACGAACCAGTGCGCTGAGCGCCGAGAGCTCGTCTTAGACTCGTCGTGTCTCGCCACCGACAACCAGATTCCACTTTCGAACCCGCCAGGACTTCACGAGCCCTGCCTTCACGTAGGGATCGTTCTCGGCAAAGCGCTCCGCAACGGACCGATCGTCTGTATTGAATACCAGGGCTGCGCCATCCACAGGATCAGCGAGAGCCCCTGCCAGGACAAGCACGCCGCGCCCGTGCGCTTCGTAAACGAGCTTCAGGTGCTCCTCCCGAAGGACCGCCCTGCGTTCAATGAAGTTGTCGACGACATCGTATATCAACATGTAGTACATAGGAGACCCTTCCATTTCTGACCGTTCTAAGTCTCCCATTATAGCTTAGGAAGGGATCTCATAAAGCGTTGGCCGTGCGCGACGCTCCTATTGTACGATAGCAGCCGAATAACCATGCTCCCATCTGCTTCGGATGCAAAAGCCGTACGCGAGATTACCCTGGTGCGTTCCGAGTACATCAGCGCCCGGGTCATCTGCGCCAACCTGGAGCACCGGCTAGCCGGAACGCGCCACGACCGTCAGCCGGGATACCTGCCTCCCGAGATCGACTTCGCTTGCGCAGCCGGCGACTCCCGCACCATTGCCGTCCGGGATTATGACGTCCGCTTTCTCGACCGCGTTCCCCCTGCAACTGCGATCGAGCACCTCGACCTCGTCTGCCGCGCCCGTGCCCGCGATTCCGGGGCTCAGCTCGAGCTCGAGCGACGGACCCGCGACACTCACAAGAAGATCGCGGCTCGCTTTACCAGTCCGGCCCTGATTGAAAACGAGCATGTCATTCCCTACACGACGGCCGCCACGTTCCCGGAAACCGAGATCAGCAACAAGGGCGCGATCCTGCTTGATCTCCATAAGCGCGGCCTCGCGACCGCAGATTTCAATATTCTGGCCGCCGGCGTGTACCGGCTGTCCGCTGCGGACCGCGCGCGCTGCCTCCTGGACGCGGTCCGCAACCTCGAACGGCTCAGCGGCCGAAGGCTCGAGGACCCCGGAGACCCGTTGCTCGTGGCCGTCCGCTCGTCCATGCCCGAGCACATCCCCGGTTTTATGCCGACATATCTCAACGTCGGCCTGACGCCGGCGATGCTGCCGGGCCTGCCTCTCCGCTACGGCGAAGACGCCGCTGTCCGCATCCGCCTCAACAATCGCAAGACCATCCTCGAAGCCCTGGACCCTGAGGCGTTCCGGGCGATGGAAAAAAATTTCCGCCCGGACATGAGCCGACAAGAAAACCTGGCGCTCGCCGTCACGATCGAGGAACGGATCGGAGAGAGCGCACCGGAACTTCTGCAGAGCGCCACCGCGCAACTCCTTTTCTTCCTGGCCAAGGCTTATGAGTATTACCAAAGCCATCTCGACGCGCTCCGGAACTTTATGGTCCGGGAAACCCACCTGCCGGCCATCATTCTTCAAAGAATGGTCTGCAGCGTCATCGACCGCTCGTCCTATGCGGGAGTCCTCTACAGCCGTCATCCCCGTCTCGGCGCCGGGGTCTTCCTCCAGTTCGCCCGGACTATTTTCGGCGAAGACTTGATGACGGGTCGCCTGCAGCCCGAGGAACGACATTTCAGGAGCCGGGAGGAGACCCGCGCCGAGTTTCCCGCGATCTTCCATTTCTGGCCGCGCCTGGCCCAGCTCGAGGACATCTTCCTCGGGCCGGTGATGGTCGAGTTCACGGGCGTCCATGGAACGTTCACGGTCCTCCAAGTCAATCCCGCCGAGCTAGCCGGCGCCGGCATGCTCACGGCCGCGATGGATCTCTACCGGGCAGGGAAGATCCCGGCGCCGCGCGTCCGCGAGCTGATCAAGCCGTATCACGTGCGCCAGATCGAGTCCGACGCGCTCGATCCGAAGTCTCTCCACGTGCTCACGCCTTTCGCTCACGGCCTGTCGGTTCTGCCGCGCGGCGCTGTGACCGGCCGGGTCTATTTCTCTGCCGCAGGCGCCCGCCGGGCGCACGAGGCCCGCAGCGGCGAGAACATTATCCTGGCCAAGGAGCGCTTCGTGCCTCAAGATGCCGTCCACATGCAAGGCGTCAGCGGAATCTGCAGCCTCAGCCCGGCCGCCATCCACGTCGTGACCGCCGCCCAGAACCTGGGCGTCCCTGCGCTCCTGAACCTGGAGGAGAACGGTGTCACGATAGACCTCGGCCGCAGCACAATGGTCAATCGCGACGGCCTTGTGCTCCGAGAGGGCGACTGGGTTACGATCTCGAGCCGACTCCATGTCCTTTGCATCGGAAAGGCGGTTTTTGCGCCGGCACGGCTGCTGCGTTTCATGGCCGGCGAGCCCGTCCCGCTCTCGGACATAGAGCGCCCCCGATTCGAGGGCCTGGCAGCCGACTATCGGGCCTATCGGGAAATCCTCGAGAGCGTCGACGCCTCAGAATTCAACAGCCTCCAAGACCTCGGGCATGCGGTTCGCTATGGCCGGCTGCGGGGCGACATCACCGAGGCGGCTGCGTTTATCAACCGGTGCTTCGACGCCAACCAGGACGCGCTCGCACGCCGGCTGTTGGAAAGCACGCTGGGAACCCATCTCGCCAACACAACCGCCTTTGAGCTGCTGACGCCGGAGCGGCAGATTCAACTGCTCAAATCGGCTCTATCCATGGCTCAGGAAAGAGGAATCATAGGATATCAGGCCGGGGCCTTCGTCATCGGAAGTCTGGTCAAGCCGGAATCTCCGATCTCCTTCTGGAGGAGCTTTGTGCCCCGGGAGATCGCCAAGCTTATGAACGAGTGGGTTCTCCACCAGAAATACCTTGACCTCATAGACGACGTCGGAGAACGCAAGATCAGCCGGGCCAAGGACACTCTCCTCTCCCGGGGTCTGGGAACCCTGCGGGTCCACAAGGGACTCGTGGCCGCATTCATGACCTTGAAGCTGAGCGGTGTCGGCCTGGCGGAAGTACGCCAGGCGGTTTCCGACGCCCACGATCCGCAGACCGCCGAGGTCTTGGACATGCTCGCCCGCCCGTTCGGCGAGTTCTTCGATTTTGCTCACGCGCGTAGCCTGGCGCCTTTGCGCCGCATCTGCGACACCGAGGGGATCGATCTTCCCAATCCCGGAGACGTATAGATTGCGCAGCCGGCGATACGATCACTCCCAGAAGAAACACTGATTCCGAGTACTCCAGGATAAAAAGCCCTATAAGTTTCTCTTGTGCCTCCAGGTAGAAAGTGCTATAAGCGGGCAAGGTTGGTTGCGCCCTCCTCGGGTACCACGAGGCACATCAGACCATACCACGTATACTTGAAGCGGCTTTCCGAAGCGAAGTCACTGGTGATTGCAGCCCAGGACTGATCGAACTTGGTTCTTAAGGGAGATAGCTGACACTCTCAAGGATCAGGGTCATAGCAGATGTCGTGAGTTCTGTGTAGAGGTACGGAGACAAAGGTTTTTTCTAGTTTCGAGGATATTCAATAATCCTGAAGGTGAAGCACAAACGCCTTTAAGAGACGATTGGGAGGCCAGTCCCATGCAAGTAATTGTGGCAGGTATGCAAGCAGGCAAGATAGCTCTAACTGTTTTCCTAGTATGTTTGCTAGCGGCCTCAGTAGTCGCTGTAGGGAGTGTTGTCGTACCCCCTGCAACGGGAGACCCATCAAAGCCATCGAAGCTCCTGGTCACCTTGGCGCCTGGTACCGTGATAGCAGAGGGACTCCATGAGCGCATAATCCTCGTTTCGCTGCAGGACGCCTCGGGAAACCCCGCGTATGCAACCTCTGATATCACCCTCGAAATGAATTCGTCCAACCCTGCAGTGGGCACGATTTACACGGGCTATGCACCTTACATAATTAGAAAAGGGGAAACCTTCAAAGCTGTCACCTTCGCAGGTGTGTATATATCCTCCACACGCCGGTATGCGACGGGCCAAACTACCATCACTGCCGGAGGGCCTGGCCTGGCCTAAGGCCAGGCAGTCCTAAACGTCGTCGACAAAGGTGGAGCCGTTGCCAAGCTGAAGCTCTATGCCCCTATACCAACGATTTTAGTAAACGGCAACGCCTGGTGGCCGATTGTGGGCCAACTTCTGGACTCGAATGGTGTCCCGACCTACCCGACAGTTGGCCAGATTATTACGGCCCCGCTATCCTCCTCGAACACGAGCGTCATTGCTGGTGGTGGCAGCTTTGGATTTTATGGTTCGGGTGCCTACTTCAATTACGTGTCTGGGAATGTCAGGTCACTCGCCCCGGGCCAAGCGAACATCACGGCTTCTGCAACAGGCCTCACGGCCGACTCAATAACCATCACAAGCATTCCAGCAGGAGACTTCAGCCTGTCAGCTTCGCCTCAGAATATACGGATCAAGCCGGGTGAAAACATCGAATTCACAGTCACAGCCACATTGCTAAGTGGAACTGCCGACATGGCTGGCTTTCCTAACTGGGTGGTGCAGGTATGGTGGGAAAACAACAGCGGTATTACCGGCCTACCCACCAGGGGAGTTTATGCAGTAAGAGGCTTTCCCGCCTCAAACACTGTGACGCCAACAGGCACAGCCACGTTCAGGTTCGCAACCGATTCAAATGTGCCCCCGGGAACCTATACCATCACCATAACAGGCCTCTATCGTAATTCCGGTGGATTGAGTGCAACACGGAAAGCAACAGTCACTCTGACCATTGCCACCTCAGCCGCTGCCCAGCCTGCCGCTACCGTGACCCCGAGGCCAACGCCCGGCTCAGGGGGAGTTCTGAACGGCAGCGGCGCTCCAACAGGTAACGTTGACCTGAGCAATGAGGGTGCCACTGATTGGGCGCACTGGGGTCTGTTGGATGCGAGCAGCTTCAATCACAAGAGTGGTGTGACCCAGCTAATCAGCGACGTTACGAAAATCGGCAACGATATTCTCCGGGCGTATAATAACAATCCCACCTCCTATTCATGGACCGGAGGAACGCCAACCGCCGGCGCTGCCAACACCACGACCGGAATTTACACTTGTCAGCTCGATAATGGTCTCCAAATATCCGTGCCGGCCGGAACCACGCAAAAAACCTTGAAGGTTTATGTCGGCGTCTGGTGCGCGATAGGCAAATTTGAAGCTACTTTGAGCGACAGCAGCGCGGCGGCTTATACGGATTACATCGATAATTCGGCGGGCACGACCAACCGGGTCTATACCTTGACATTCAGAGCAGGATCCGACGGACAGACCTTGACAGTTAAGTTCACTGTAACCAGGGCATATAACGCATATTATGGAAATGTTGCGTTACAAGCGGCAACACTCTATTAAAAAACCAAGGGGCTGCACCCCTTGGCTAGATGTTGTCAGAGATACGCGCTTCTCGCGGTTGTCAGCACCGTCTTAGCACACGTTTTTAAGGGCACAGTTGCGGCGGTACGGGAGATCGTTGATCCGGCCGATCCGACGCACCTGCGGTTACGGTTCGCTTGCTCTGCACCCTCGGCTCCGAAAACAACTCCTGACGTCTCGGCGGCGGCTACCAAATAGACCGCCGAGAAATCGTGTCGCATTCATCGCGGCAACGAGACCCATTTCCGACTAGATCACGCTGCGGGAGCGGGTTCTCGATGCCAGAGTCGCAGGATGATCGCGCCAAACCCGAGAAGCGTCAGCAAGATATTCACGACCCAGCCGACGTAGGGAATGCTGACGGCGACCAGAATCAGCGCAAGTCCGACCAGCAAGTTCAGGAACCTGGAGCCTCGAATCAGAGATTGGCCCAGGAATGCCGCAACGACTATCTTCGCCAGGTACAGCCCGGCCAGCCAAACGGCCAAAGAGATCAGGGCAATCGGGAGGCCGATCAGTGTAATTGCCAGGATGATGACCGCAACGGGTGTCGCGACGATTGCCAGGAAACCCACACCACCGGCAGTCAGCAATGCCCGGCCGGTTTCCAACCTTACGCCGGCCAATGCGGGCACCAGCCAAAACAACAGCAGGCCCGTCAAGAACGCGGCTGCCAGCCAGACCAACTTCCACACATAGAACGATACCGTCCGGTAAGGACTGACGCTTTGCTTGATCTGAACGTCCCTGTTGCCCACGACCGTAGCGCCGGGACCGACTTGCACGTCGGCCGCATTCTTTACGTATGCGATGAGCTGGCCGCCGACTCGGGCCGGAGCAACCAGCGAAACGCGCTCGCCGTGTGCGACAAGGTCGCGGCCCACATTCCCGCGTATGTCGGTCACGTTGGCAAAAGTCCAGGCGTCCCGCGCAACGGTTCCTTCAATGAGCGTGTCCGAGCCGAACGCGGTGACGTTGCCGCCGACATCACCGGCTGTGCCCACTACAACGGACTGCGCGAATGCATAAACGTTCCGCGTAACGTGTCCGCGCGCCTGCACGGATTGACCAAATCCGAGGACACTGCCTTCGACAGTCCCTTCGATTTCGACCGACTGGCCGAAAGAAATTACGCTGCCTTTCACGGTTCCGTGGATCACAACGCGCCGGGCGAACGTGATGAGATCGCCGGTGATGATGCCGTCCACCGTAACCGAATCGCCTGCGGCGATCAGTGTATCGTCGACCGTCTCTCCGGCCGGCACGGTGATCGGGCGATTTGAGCGCCGTATTTCAAGGGCATAGATCTGCGACGAGAGGGTGAGAATCGACACCATAATCCCAAGTGCCGCGCCGGCGATCTTTCGCCTGCGAATAAGGAATGGGGCGCCGCCGAAAACGAGCGCGGCCAGAGTCAAGATGCTTACCAGGGTGATGACCGAAGCCATAATCGAAGCTCCTTTCTGAGCCATGTAAAGAATGGTGGTGACGAAAAGGTTGACCTGCCCTGAATAGCTGAACGGATTGAGCCATTCGAGGGTGGCGGGAACCTGAATGCGATCGAGATATCCAAGCAGGGAACGCAAACCGGCCGCCAGGCCAAGGACAGATGCTGCAATTTGCACAACTGGTACGCGAGAGGATTGCACCAGGGCGCTGGTGGCAGGCGCAGATTCTTGGTCGGTTTCTTGCAGAACCTGGACCAGAATCCTTTTCTCCTGCATCAGGCCATCGATCAACGTCCGGCAAAGCGCGCACGTGTCCAGATGTAGCTGCACATCGCACGCCTCCTCGGCCGGCAGCTCGCCGTCCGCGTACATCGAGCACGTCAATTCAGAAGGACAACCCATTGTTTTTCTCCTGGTGTTTCTCGGGCTTCAGGATGCGGCGCAGTTCTCTCTTTGCGCGAAAGATCAGAGTCGCCACCTGGTTACGGCCCACGCCCAGCACGCTTGCGATCTCGTCATAGCTCAGATCGTTGCCGTACTTGAGGACCAGCGGGAGTCGGTGCTTGGCCGGCAGCGCCGCAATTGCGGTGCGGACGGCGTCTCCCCGCTCTGCTGCGAGCAGCTCGCCGAGCGGGCCGTCCCGGGCTGACGCAGGTTCGAAGTGCCCGGATTCGTCAGCCTCGAACATTCGTGTCTCGATGTTCCGCCGCCGCAAGATGTCGACGCAGTAATGGCCGGCTATACTCAAGAGCCAGGATGCGAGGGGACGCGAGCGGTCGTAGCCTTCAATGCCGCGCTGAGCGCGCAGGAACACTTCATGAGTCGCGTCCTCGGCTGCATCAAACGAATTCAACAGGTACCGGCACAGCGAGAACACACGGCGATACTGGGTTTTGTACAGCTCCCCGAAATCCTGGTTCACCATGCTGTACATACTATTCCTACGAACGACCAAACATGAAATTGCATTGGCCGCGAATTTGTAAGGATTTTTTGGATCAGGGACGCCGGATTGCGGATTGGGCGCATTGGGGAGGCACCAATAGAAGTTTCAGATTTTGTTAGAGACACGCGCTTCTGTTTGATCAAAAACTTCCGCTGGTCCGTCCCCGATCCACGCATAAGACTCAAAGACTTGAAAACTCAAAGGCCCGTGTCTGCCACAGTTTTTTAGTAGAGGCGGACGGAACCTGAACCGAAAGATGAATTGGCGCATCCAATTATGTAAATCTGGATGATAATGGAAGTGTGCGCTCGAGCACACGTCTGGCATAGGAGGTTTTTGTGAGTGTGCCTCATAGATCCTTCGCATGCCTCACACAAACTCTCATAGTCTTTCTTTTGCTCGCTTTTGCTGCTCCTCTTTCAAGATCTCAGGTACAGACGCCTCCGCCGGGGGGAAAGCCGAAGCAAGGCGGTCAGACGATCCGTGTCAACGTGGCAATGGTTCAAACCGATGTGCAAGTCTTTGACAAGCAGGGGCGGTTCGTGCCCCACCTGAAACTCGACCAGTTCGAACTGCGCATTGACGGAAAGGTGCAACCGATCTCATTCCTGGAGCTGGTCTCTGCAGGAAGTCCCCAGGATCAAGCGATCTGGGCGAAGGCGGAGAGCAAGACTGTTCCTGCGTCGCAGCAGCCGGCCGCGACGAGTTCGAATCCCGGGCGGATTGTCCTGATTTTCCTGGACGACTGGCACTTGGCCGACGACAGCGTCATGCGATCGCGGGCGGCGACATCGAACTTGATCAAGACTTCGATGGGACCAAAGGACAGGGTGGCTATTTTCACGGCATCAGGGCAGCTTGGATCCGTGCAGCAACTCACGAGCGACAAGGCTGCTTTGCTTGCTTCCCTGGAGAAGTTCAACTTTCAAAGCGCAGGCGTACAGGACCTGCAGTGGCCGCCCATGACCGAGGCGCAGGCGGTCTTGATAGAGCAGAACGATTGGGACGCAATTACATACTTCGTTCAGGCAATAACGGGGAAACCCGTCGTGAAAGACAGCCGGGGATGGACGCTCCCATCAGATCGGTTCGCGAATCTTGGCAGGGACTGCGAGGACGCAGAGAGGGTAACGCGAAGGAGAGCCGCCGACCTCGCTCACACATCCGCAGCCATTGGCGAGAGGTCTCTTTCGGCAATTCGTAATCTTATACGCTCCGCCGAAGCTCTGTCGGGACGCAAACTGCTATTCCTCTTGTCCGACGGCTTTGTTCTTCAACCTCAACGAAGCGATATCATCTCAAGAATAGGGGAATTGACCACCGCTGCGGCTCGCGCGGGAGTCGTGATTTACACCCTGGATGCGCGAGGCCTCGTGGTGGGTCTTCCGGATGCGAAAACAAGGAGGGCTGGGGATATGACAGGGGCGCTAGCGCACAGCGGCGTTAATGAAGTGACTTCCCCGCAAGATGCATTGAACGCACTTGCTGCGGACACCGGCGGGCGTTTTCTTAAGAATACCAATGCACTGGACGCGGCACTGATCACAACCCTGAGGGAAATATCGCGCTACTACCTGCTCGGCTGGTACGTTGATCCTGAAAAGTTGCCGCCAGGCAAGTACAGCACAATCCGCGTCGCAGTTAAAGATCGCTCCGACCTCAGCGTGCGAGTTCGACAGGGTTCACTTGACCTTTCCCGGCTGGTCTCCGAAAAGCCCTCCGTTCCTGCAGTGCCGCCGGAGCGGACGCCCGTGCCCGTTTATCCCAGCGCCAGAACCGTTGTGGATATGAGCGTCGAGGAATTGCTTCGCACCTACCCAGAGGAACTTCGCGACCTGACATTTGAAGAAAACAGCGAGCGGCTCGATCTGCTGCTCAAGAAAGTGGGAGAGGGCGTGGAGACATTCTTCCGCGATTTCCCCAACACGGTCTCGAAAGAAGCGGTCCGGCTGGAGAGATCAGATCTCAGCCGATCGGTCAAAAGAACGGTCACACAGAACTTCAACTATGCCTTTTTCCCTGACAGGGACGGGCGTTTCTGGAAAGAGGCCAGACTGGACAGCAAAGACCGGCAGATCGAGAATAACGAGATTACAGGTTTCCCTTTCTTCACTTCGGGATATGCCGGCCTTTGCATGTTCTTTCACCCGCGCCACCAATTCGGCTCTCAGTTTCGCTATTTGGGAAAGCAGCGCTCGAGCCCGAATGCCGAACTGATCGCTTTTGCCCAGCAGCCGGAGAGCAACGATGTATTGGGATCCTACCAGACGGTGACCATGCTCGCACCCGTGCCGCTACTATATCAGGGATTGGTATGGGTGAATCCTAGCAACTATCAGATTGTGCGGATGCGGACCGACCTTCTGGCGCCCGGGATCGGTATCGACTTGACCAGGCAGACATCGGAGATCTGGTTCAGCGAAGTGCGCTTCCAATCCGTCCCGCAGTCTTTCTGGTTGCCTCGGGAAGTTGTCGTCACCAGCGAGTCTTATGGCTGGTTGTATCGCAACATACATCGTTACTCGGATTATCGAGTATTTACCGTGGAGACCCAGGAGAAGATCGAGCCGCCCAAGATAAAGAAGTAAGAGGGATGATTGCCAGTTGTGACAATGGGACGGCTGCGGTACGTCGCCACCCTGATTGCTGCAATAGGGTTCGTGCAGGTGGGCCTGCAGGCTCGCGCGGACCGCTATACCTACCTGCCGCTGGTGGGTGTTTTCATAATGATCGCGTGGGGGGTGCCTAAGCTGGCGCGGTCGCGGGGAATAAAGGTCAGAGTGCTCGTGGCCCCCGCAGTGGTTGCGTTGGGTGCACTGACAGTCGTGGCATACACCCAGGTGGAAACGTGGCGCGACAGCGAAGCCGTGTACAGGCAGTGTCTGCTGGCTTCCGGGAACAACTGGTTTGCGCACAGCGGCCTTGGTTGCCTGCAGGAGGACCGCGCCGCCGAGCTGGTTGCAAGGGGCAACCCGCAGGAAGCAGACCGCCTGAACCGGGAGGCCGTGGAACATTTCCAACAGGTGCTGGCTGTGCTGCCGCAGTTCGCGGATGCCCACAACAACCTCGCCCGCGGACTGGGAGCCATTGGTCGCAAGGATGAGGCTATCGAGGAGTATCAGGAGACGCTTCGCCTGGATCCCAACCACGCACCGGCGCACAGCAACCTGGCCGGGGCTCTCCTGAACCAGGGAAAGGTGGACGAAGCTATCGCCCACTACCAGCGCGCGCTGGAGATAGACCCAGAGTATGTGGACGCCCACTACAACATTGCGATAGCCTACAAGGTTAGGGGCGAGCCTGACAACTCTATCGAGCACTACCGGATCGTTCTGGGACTTCACCCAAACGCGTTCTTTGCCTACTTGGCGCGCAACGATATAGCGCTCATTCTTATGCACAAGGGCGAGGTGGAAGAGGCGCTAAGGCTGCTTCGGGAGGCTGCCAGCATCAACGAGACCGCCCGGGTAGACCTCGTGAAAGACGCGGCGCGCCGGAACCTGGCGTTATTCGGGAAAGAGTAGCGGCTGGAGCTGCGAAGTTCGGGCTGAATCGAGAGGCTATGAGAAGGTTTGCGCTTATCTGCGTTACCCTGCGCGCACGCGTGCTTCGCGAAGCACTATGAGTTCGCCGGGAACTTCGACAACGTCATTCGGTTTCTGGACCCGTAGGACCGACGCGACAGCGGCGGCGGGTAATCGGATTCAGCACCTGCTGCAGCACCGCGGCGAACCATCTTGGCAACACCGCGAAGGCCCGGGTGGCTTCGCCGAACTCGCTGCTCCGCATGGGAGGGTTCGAGGCGTCGCTGAACGACCAGTGGCGAAAGGTAGGATACCTCGTGGACGCCGTCGTGCTGGGTGTATTTCCCAGAACGCCTTTCTCTACAGTCCAGACCATGCAGTCGGCAAAATAGCGTAGACGTCCCCTATTTCCTGAACCGCTTTCTGCTTGTGCCGCAAGATGGAATGTCCTATAAGGCTGTTCGCATAGGAGCCGTGGCGCTGCATGCTGAGCTCAAGACTCAAGTAAACACTGCGCCGGCTCCGTCACAGTGAAGATGGCCTTCTGCAAGATCCTAAGAAAGGAGTACGTTGCCATGGAGAAGAGAACTCGATTTTCCCATCGCGTTCCCCTGATCATTTTGACGCTCGTGGGGCTCGTCAGCTTGCTGGCATTATCCTTGAGCGCACAGCAGAGCTCAATGAAGAAGGCGCCGCCGAACCCCAAGGTGACCACGCCGAAGGCCTTCTTCGGTTACAGCCTTGGCGACGATTACAAGCTCACGCCCTGGATGTCCCGCGTGTTGCCCGGGGAAGGGCCGCGCAAGGGCATCGTGGACTACGACAAAGAGCTGCAGCGCACCTCGAACCGAGTGCGGGTCTTCCCGGACGGAACGAGCGAGATGGGGCGGCCCCTGGTGCTGACGGTGATTACGTCGCCTGAGAACTGGGCCAAGATTGACAAGTACAAGGCCATCAACAAAAAACTCGCCGACCCGCGCCAGGTGGCCTCCGATGATGAGGCGAGGCTCTTGGCAGAGCAGGGCAAGGCCGTCTATTGGCTGGACTCCGGCATCCACGCCACGGAGCGCACCGGTGCCGAGACGCTGACGCAGTTGAGCTACGAGCTGGCCTCCGGCCGGGACGAGTGGACGATCAATCTCCTCAAAGACGTCATCGTTGTGATAGAGGGCACGATTAATCCCGACGGACTCGAGATCGTCACTGACTGGTACTACACTTACAAAGACACGCCGTACGCCGGCTCTTCGCCGCCCTACTACAACAAGTACAACAGCCACGACGACAACCGTGACTTTATCCGCCTGTCGCTGAAGGAAACCCAGTGCAGCACGCAGGCCCGTTTCGAGTGGAATCCAATCATGTACACCGACCTGCACCAGGCCCAGGACCTGCTGTATCTTGGCATGTCGCCGGATCCCTCCAACTTCGCGGAAAACCCAATCTCCAACGCCGAGTTGGGGAGCATGTCTTTTTACGTCATCAGCCAGATGATCGCGGCAGGCTATAAGGGCGTGTTTACTTACGACTACGCAGACATGTGGGACCCCAGTTACAACCATATGTACACCATGATGCACAACGCCAACGGCTCATGGTGGGAGTTGACGGGTGCGAACTATGCCACACCGCGCACGATCACGGGCGGTGCTCACGCGGGCAGGCGCACGTGGTTCAATCCGCAGCCTTATGCGGTGCCACTCCCGTGGCGCCTGATCGATGCCATGAATTTGCAAAAAGACGCGATCAAGAACAGCCTGACCTGGACTCTGCGCAACAAGCATGACCTGCTGTACAACTTCTACCTCAAGGGCAAGACCAACATGGCGAAAGCGAGCACCGAGCCTCCCGTCGCCTTCGTAATTCCGGCCAACGGGGGCGACAACGTCGACGTGACCGACCTGATCAACACGTTGTATGTAAGGCAGCACATCGAGGTTGACCGGGCGGCAGCCCCCTTCACCGCCGACGCGCAGCAGTTCGCTGCCGGCGATTACGTAATCCGCATGAACCAGCCGTACGGGCTGTATGCCAAACTGTTGCTGACCCGGCAGGATTTCCCGATCAGCGCCCTGGATCCCCGGAATCGGACCGCAACCTACGACATGCAGGCCTGGACCTTGGGCCTGATGTCCGATGTGAAAGTAGTGGGCCTGAACTCGCCACTGCCTGCGGGCTTGAAACTGACTCCGCTCGCCGGCAAGGTGCCTTACGCAGGCACGCTGACTGGCGACGTGACGGTATACTATGCCGCCGAGAATCACGCTAACAATGGCTGGGCTGTAGCCCTGCCCCGGCTGTGGCAGGATCCGAACCTGAGCGTGTCGCAGGCGGATGCGCCCTTCACTGCCGCCGGGCGCAGCTTCCGGTCCGGCGACTTCGTGATGCACACAAGCGGGAGCCAAGCGGACCATGACAAGCTGAAGGCTTTGGCGCAGGAGACGGGCCTGACCGCCTACTCGATCAGCGGGCCAGTGCCTTCGGTCCCGCTGCACGGCATCAAGGTTGGGCTCCTCAAGCCCAATAATTCTACGATGCCGGAAGGCTGGACCCGCCTGCGACTGGACCGCGCCGGCTTTCCTTACACTTCGTTGTCCCCTGCCGATATTTCGAACGGCAGCCTGGCCGGCTACAACGTGATCATCATTCCATCCGTGCCCGTGAACGGTCTGATCAACGGCTCGACCGGCGCGAACACTCCCCCGGAGTACCGGGCGGGCATTGGCGCCACGGGCGTGGCCAATCTGAAGAGTTTCGCGGAAAAGGGTGGCACCCTGGTCTTGATGGGCCAAGCAGCGACGCTGCCTATCGCGCAGAACTGGGACATCGGCGTCAGCCAACCTGCGGTCCCGCGGCCCGTGTGCAAGGGCTCGATCCTGCGCATCCAGGTAGATCCCACGGCGAAAGTCGGCTATGGTTATGACACTGAGGAAGCATCCTGGTTCCTGGATAGCAGCACGCCGTTCTTCGAGAAAACGCCCGGCAGCAGAGCCCAGGTGGTAGCCACCTATCCCGCACAGGGCGACCTGCTGCTGAGCGGTTACATCAGCGGTGGTGACGTGCTGCGGGGCAAGGCGGCCATCGTCGAGGTCCCGATGGGCGCAGGCCGCGTGATCCTGCTGGCCCCCGATGTGCTGTACCGCTCCGAGTCCACCGGCGATTTCATGTTCTTCTGGAATTCGCTGATCGAGGGCGCCAGATAGGAATACGGATCGGACCTGTGCCGTTGACTTAAGAGGTTCTTATTTCTCGATGCCCGGGTGACCGGCCGGCAAGATATCGGAAAGTGCCGATGCCAGCCCGACGGCGCGTCCGCTCCAGTAGCTGAATTCAACGATACCTGCTTCGGCTGGCGGCATCGACTCCGATGTCGATTCCTTTTGCTTTAGCACACCTGACGCATGATAATTTCGTGTTGTTCCTGTTGATGCGGGGTGAACGCGCCCGTGCATCGCGTGAGGTGTAACTTCACTCACCTAGCTGTTGCTCTCAGGCATCACGAGAGAACCGAGGTCATCGAATCGCCAAACCAAATCCTTGGGGGTAAGCCCATGACATATCGCAGAAAGTTTCTGACATGGTTTTTCTTGTCTGCCCTTGCAGCGGGATTGTGCGTGGCCGCCGGCCAGGAGAAAGCCGCACAGCATCCGGCTCAAGTTGCACCGCTCGACCAGCCTATTCCCGTCGATCCTCAAATCACTATCGGTAAGTTCGACAATGGGCTCCGATATTACATCCGTGTGAACAAGCAACCCCTAAACCGCGCCGAGCTCCGACTCGTGGTCAATGCCGGATCAATACTGGAGGATGAGGATCAGCGCGGCCTGGCCCATATGGTCGAGCATATGGCTTTCAACGGCACAAAGCACTTTCCCAAGGATCAGATCCCGAAGTTTATGGAGTCCATTGGCATGCGCTTCGGCCCCAGCCTGAACGCGTACACGGGCTTCGACGAAACAGTCTATATGCTCCAGATTCCTACAGACAAACCGGACCTGATGAAAAACGCTTTCCTGATCCTGGAAGACTGGGCACATGACCTCAACTTCGACCCCGTGGAAATCGACAAGGAGCGCGGGGTCATCGTTGAAGAGTGGCGGCTGGGGCGGGGCGCAAGTGCCAGGTTGCAGGACCAGCAGTTCCCGATCTTACTCAAAGGTTCACGCTACGCCGAACGCCTTCCTATCGGGCAGAAGGAGATCATTGAGAACTTCAAGTACGACACGCTGAAGAAGCTTTACGCTGATTGGTACCGGCCTGACCTTATGGGTGTCATCGCGGTGGGCGATTTCGACAAATCCGCCGTGGAGAGCCTCATCAAGGAGCATTTTGCCTCACTGCCCGCTGTCCCGAATCCCAGGCCGCGCCAGATCTATGAGGTTCCCGACCATCCGGAGACTTTGTATGCCATTGCCACAGACAAAGAAATGACGATGACCACCGTTTCGGTCTATAACATGCTTCCGCTCCGCGATCGATCCACGGTTGGTGCCTATCGTCGAAAAATCCTCGAGCGGCTCTACACCGGCATGCTCAATCGCCGATTTTCCGAGCTTGCCCAACAGCCCGATCCGCCGTTTTTGGGTGCCGGTTCCGGACGCGGCCTCTTCGTCCGCTCCAAGGAAGCGTTTTTCCTCAGTGCGATGGTCAAGGAGGGAGGAATCGAGCGCGGGTTGGATGCCCTCTTCACGGAAGCCGGAAGGGTTTTGCGCTTCGGCTTAACAGCAACCGAGCTGGAGAGGCAGAAACGCGTGGACTTGCGCAACTATGAGAGCGCGTTGGCGGAAAAAGATAAACACGAATCGAGCACATTGGCAGCGGAGTACATCCGGAATTTCACCCAGGGAGAAAACCTTCCGGGCATCGAATATGAATATGAGCTCTGCAAGCGTTTCACGCCTGAGATCACTCTGAATGAAGTCAACAGCCTCGCAAAGGAGTGGATGGGCGACCGGAACCGCGTCGTCGTGGTCAGCGCTCCCCAAAAAGAAGGAGTTGCTGTGCCGGACGAGGTGAAGCTTGCGGCCGTGATCAAGTCAGCCGCTACGAAAGAGATCAAGCCCTATGTCGACACTGCCGGCGACCAGCCGCTGTTGGGTAAGATCCCCGAGCCCGGAAAAATCATCAAGACCGGCGCAAGGGAAGCCATCGGGATCACGGAGTGGCAGCTCGCCAACGGCGTGAAAGTTGTCCTCAAGCCGACCAACTACAAACAGGACGAAATCGTCTTCCGGGCCATGAGTCCCGGAGGAACATCGCTCGCGAGCGATAAAGACTATATGGCGGCCTACACCGCCGACGAAGTGATTTCCGCCGGAGGTCTGGGCAAGTTCAGCGCCGTGGAACTCAGAAAAGTCCTGGCCGGGAAAATGGCTTCTGCGAGGCCGTATATTGACGAGACCGAGGAAGGGATATCCGGAAGCGCCTCGCCCAAGGATCTGGAAACGATGTTCCAGCTCATTTATCTTACCTTCACGCAGCCGCGCGCCGACCCCACGATTTTCGGAGTTCTCACGGCCCAGATGAAGGCCGTGCTGGCCAACCAGAAAGCGAGCCCCGAGTACGCGTTCGGCGAGACTCTCCAGACGACCCTGTCTCAGAATCATTTCCGAGCGCATCCGATGACGCCCGAGCTTGTTGATGAGATGAACCTCGACAAATCTCTCGCTTTTTACAAAGACCGTTTCGCCGATGCCAGCGACTTCACGTTCGTTTTTGTTGGAAACATTGATCTGCAGGCCATGAAGCCGCTCGTCGAACGCTATCTAGGAGCGCTGCCTTCCATCCATCGGAAGGAATCGTGGAAGGACGTGGGAATCAAGCCGCCCAAGGGCGTAGTTCAAAAGAGCGTCAAGAAAGGAATCGAGCCTAAGAGCCAGGCCGCTATCGTGTTCACCGGGCCTTTCAAATATGATCAAGAGCATCGGATCGCGATCCGGGCGCTTACGCTCGTGTTGGATACCAAGCTGCGGGAAACTCTCCGCGAGGAACTCAGCGGCACGTACGGTGTCAGCGTCTCGCCCATCTACACGAAGATTCCCCGCCAGGAGTACATGTTCAGGATCAGTTTCGGCTGCAATCCGGAGCGCACGGATGAACTCATCAAAGTCATCTTCCGTGAGATTGAAAACCTCAAGGCGAATGGTCCAAGCGAGAAACAGGTCAACGACACCAGGCAGGCGCTCCTGCGAGACAATGAGACGAGCATGAAACAGAACAGCTACCTCTTGTCCCAGATCGCCTACAGGTACCAGCTCCACGAGGACCCCAACCGTCTGGTTGAAATCCCGAAGTATTACCAGGCCTTAAGCGCGAAGACGATCTGGGATGCGGCGCGCACTTATCTCAGCGCCAAGAACTATGTGCAGGTCACCCTGTTTCCAGAAAAGGCGAAGGAGAATAAGATCCTCGAAGAGATCTTGATGCTGTTGTGGCCGCCGTCTCTGTTACGGCAGCCGTCTTGACGGAACTTGCCGCAACTCAGCACCGTGGCGCCAAGACTATGGTTTTGGCTGGCAGGAGCGGAGCTTGTCTTGCCAGTCCGAACCGGAAAGAAAACGCGTCATGCTTTCGAGTTCGGCCTCGAGCCTCGCGAGAAGCTCGCGCGATCCTTCGACTTTGCCTGCCTTGCCCTGGATCTCAAGGAGCTGTGCCAGATCACAGGCCGCGTTAGAACCGAAGCTGGCTATGCTTCCTTTTAGCCGATGGGCAGTTCTTTCCACAGATTCGGCGTTGCCGGATTCGACGGCATGACGCAGTGCGGCGAGCTGTCCCGGCAGCTCCCGCAGGAAACAGGTCACCAATTCCCTGAACAGCTCTTCATCGCCTTCGAGGATCGCCAACGTCTTGGAGACATCGAACGGCGCGGCGTCGGCTGTCCCAACATCGAGTTTCAGCACTCGTTCCGCGGCAGCATACAGTTCTCCGGCAACGACGGGCTTGGACACATAATCGTCCATCCCGGCATCCAGGCATCGCTCCCTGTCCCCTTTCATGGCGTGCGCCGTCATTGCGACGATCGGCATGCGGCCGCCCGTGGACCTTTCCACTTCGCGGATGGCCATAGTAGTTTCAAACCCGTCCATCTCAGGCATCTGCACATCCATCAGGATGAGGTCAAATGTGTGGGACTCGAGCGCCTTCAGCACTCCCTTGCCATTGGACACGGTGAAGACATCCCAGCCCATCTTGCGCAGGAGCGCTTCCGCCAACCTGCTGTTGATCGGGTTGTCTTCAGCCAGAAGGACCCTGAGCGGGATCGCTCCGGCAGTCGCCGCACGCACAGGACTCGCCGCCTTCGAGAAAGAAGCTTGGATGGACGACGCCAGTGGCGCGGCCTGTCCATTGCGTTTTTGGGCGAGAGTCTCGACGATCAAGTCGTAAAGCTCCGATTGCTTGACAGGTTTGGGTAGCCGAGCCGAAATTCCCGACTCGCGGCTCCGGGCAGCGTCACCCACGCGCGGCGAGGATGTGAGCATAATCATCCTGGGATCGCCAAACCGAATATCCTGTTTGATCTTTCCGGCCAGCTCGAATCCGTCCATCTCGGGCATGTTGGCATCCAGAATCACCAGAGGGAACGTAACAGCTTGGTTCGCAGCCTCCGTCAGCGACACGAGCGCAGACCGCGCGCTATCGGCGAGCACCGGCGCCATGTGCCATCTCTTGAGCATTTCTTCCAGGATGCGTCTGTTGGTGGCATTGTCGTCCACCACGAGAACCCGCAGTCCCTGCAGGTCGACGGCCACAGGTGGGCGCAGGCTTAGCGCCGGACAGGCCTTAGCTTCGAAGCAGGCCGTGAAATGGAATATGCTGCCGGGTCCGCCTTTGTCGATAAGCCGGAAGCGCACGGGACTCTCTACCCAGGTCCGTCCGCCCATCATCTCGACGAGCTTAGAAGAGATTGCAAGGCCCAGACCCGTGCCGCCGTATTTCCGCGTCGTCGAGCCGTCTGCTTGAAGGAAAGCCTCGAATATCAGCTCGTGTTTATCGGGCGGAATTCCGGTGCCCGTATCAGCGACGGTGAAATGAAGCCAGACTGAACCCGGTTCTTCCAGTTCTTTCTCCACTCGAAGCACCACTTCGCCCTCATCGGTGAACTTGATGGCGTTGCCGACCAGGTTGACAATGACCTGTCGCAGCCGGCTCGGGTCTCCCCCAAGAATCTCGGGCACCTCCGGCGAGACGTTGTAGGCAAGCTCGAGGCTTTTTTCGTGCGCACGCAAAGCAAGCGCTCTTAAGCCGTCGCCCAGACAATCCCTTAGATTGAAGTCAGTGGATTCAAGGTCTAGCTTGCCGGCTTCGATCTTCGAGAAGTCCAGAATGTCGTTGATGATGGTCATCAGCGACTCTGCCGAAGTCTTCACGGCGGTGAGATACTCTAGCTGATCGGGTGTGAGCTGCGTATCCAGTGCCAGCTCAGTCATGCCGATGATTCCGTTCATCGGAGTGCGGATTTCATGGCTCATATTGGCCAGAAATTCGCTCTTTGCCCGCGTAGCCTCTTCCGCGCGGCGTTTGGCGACTTCCAGGTCCTTCACCAGCCGGACGAGGTTGGCGGCGTCCTCCTCTTGAGCGGCCTTGGCCGCTTCCAGCTCCTTGGCGTAGCGCTTCAGTTCCTCCTCCACCCGTTTGCGCTCGGCGATCTCCTTTTGCGCTGCTTCGTACAAACGGGCGTTCTCGATGGCAGAGGCGGTCTGCATGCAGACCATTTCCATGGAGATTACGTCGAGTTCGTCAAAGGCCTGGTATTCCTCGCTCTGGAGATCCAGCACGCCGATGATTTTGTCACGGCTCGCAATCGGCACCGCCAGCTCGGACTTCGTTTTCACATCCAGGCCGTGATAGTAGTGCGAATCCCGACTTACGTCCCCGCTCACCTGCGACTTACCGGTGGTTGCGGCAAGCCCGATCATCCCCTGGCCGATGGGAACATGAAACCCCTGGAAGATGTCGCAGTAGCCGCCGGCGATTGCCCGCATGGCCAGCGACTGGCTGTCCTCCTCTACAAGGAGCAGCATGACAGAGTAGTAGTGAAAGCATTCGTAGACGGCGTTCACAATGTCGGAAAGCAGGACGTCGAGGTTCAGCTCGCTTCCGAGGCGTCGGCCGAGTTTGTAAATCAGCGCCGCCTGAACCGCTCTCCGGTGCACCTCGTTCTCGACGCTCATCCGATCAGCCCGAACTGACTCAGGTGGGGCGGAACCGCATCCCTGCTTATCCTGCGTGGAAAGCGGCGTTCGATCCTGAACCTGCGCCATACGTAAGTCCCTTTCCACTGCTGTGTCGCTATCAAGCATGGCTTTTTCTAAACCCGCCGGACTGTTGCTGCCCCGACTGAGAACGAAAGGAAAGCTCGCGGTATTTGTTCTCACGGGCGACATCTGTGAATCGACTTAATATTTTTCGGCTGAATCGGTGTTTTTCATGAACTTATATCAATTGATCCAAGACCGGTAGTCGGGCGTCAGGCAGACTGTGGGGCCGAGACAGTTACTGAAGAATTTGCGGGGGCACGGCGGAAAGCCCGTTCCGGCTTCCGTAAACGGCGTAGCTCGCGATCGGCCTGTCTGCTGTAAGCTTGACATAGCCGGAGCCCAGCTGCGAGGTTGCCAGGGCGGGAATGTACTGCGTCAGAAGCTGCGACTTCGACTGTCTTGCCTCGAGAACAAGGTCCTGGTGCCCTATGAGCATGCCGCCGGCATCGAAAACCTCGATCGTGCTCTGCACCTGCCCGGCGTTCGGGTTGACCATTGCGATCCCGGTGTACCAGGTCGAGTCGGAAGCCACGTGGCTGAGAATCACCTGCTGCTGGAGATCGGCAACGAGAGGCAGAGCCGAAGCAAAGCTGTTGCCACCGGCATCGCCGAAGGACACGCTTCCAGCGAGTTTGACCCCGTTGCTCGTGATCACGACGTACCCTTCCTTCAGGCCCGCGTCGGGTGTAATGAAAAAATCCTGGGCGTCGATCTGGATCTTGCCCTGTCCCTCGATGTCTAGAGTTTGGGTGCCGCCGATCGGCTGTCCGGCTCTGTCGAAAAGCGCAAGCGTCACGTTGCCGGGCTCACTGTCGAGGTTGACGATCGAAAGCGCAGATCGCCAGCCGCCGCCGACAGCGTACTGGGGGGAGTAGAGCGTAGTCGCACCTGCAGTCATGTCCTGCCCGTTGAGCGCCTTGAGGTACACACCAGGTTTTCCGAAGAGTGCGAACGGAATGACCCCCTGGCTGGCGGTGACGCAGAGGTAGTCGGAGCTTTCGGCCTGAGCCGATGGGAAAAGGTCGGAGAACTGCTCAATCAGGGCGCCGTAAGGATCGAGGGTCCGGCTCGCTGCCGGGGCTCGCGTCGTCCCATTGGATTGCAGGAGTTCTATTTTGACAGCCGCCGAAACTGCGTTCGGATTGGCGACGCGGACTTCCATGAAACCGCCCACTTCAAGATCAGGCAAAACAAAAGCGCTCATGCTCCGCGCGGACGCATCGACGCCGTCGAGCATACCCAGGGATCCGTTGAATATTTCGAAGAATCCGACCAGAGCGCGAGTTGTGCTGTCTACCTTGCACCAGCCGGCGCAGTCTTCTGCCCCGATCCCGACGCCGAAGATTTCGTAATCCATCCTGGGCATCTGGCCTCCGGGCGGGAGCGTCAGCGATCTCGGATTCGTGACATCCGGCCCGGCGATTTGATTCCCGCCCTGATTGAACGCCGTAAAGGTCAGGGTAGCCTCGCCAGTGTCCAGATTGGCGACGGCCAAACCCGTAAATGTACTGCCTGAGGAGTCGTAGAGATCTTCTTGCCGCGCAACCAGAGCGGGATAGAACAGCGATGTGTCGCCTGCCTTTGCCGGACGCAGGAACCAGAGCTTCGCCGTACTGTCGGTCTTCACAAAATCGAGGAGCAGGTGTGCGACTTTCTCGCGCGCTCCTCCGGGCGCGGGGTGCGTGCCATCCGATGCTTGCAAGTCAGAACAGGCATAGGTCAGACCATCGCTTCGCGGTCTGAGGCCGTCAGCCCACAGATACGGCCCCCAGGAAAGCCACGGCGCTTTGACCGCTCCCTTTTCCGGATCGAAGTTCAGGTCCGGCGAGCCGTTGATCTGGTCCTCGATCAGCCACTTGACCGCAAAACCCGTCTGGTAGGCGAAAGGTTCCGGGTTAAGCGTCGTTGAAGCATAGCCGCCGTAAATGCGGCTGGAATTGTAGACGATGCCGATGTTGGGGAAGCGGGTCTTCAGAATCCGGGCAATCGCGGCGAGCTGTCCTTTAAGCACGAGCGCATCCGTGGGAAAAAGATCTGTCGGGTTCGCATTGGCCTCCTTCAGCCAGGCGACCTGCACTTGCGCAGGTGTTACGGCCGCGGCCGCCAATCGCGTATCCACGGTCTGCCAATATTGTAGTCCTTGGGAGCCGGAGAGATTGCTGATGACGCTCGCGGTCATGCCGCCAACCGCGCCGTCGACGATCACCAGCTTCGGGTTCTTGTCCGGGTCTGCGTCGGCCATGGGCTTGAACGTGGAAAACTCCATGGTCGTGTTCGACATCCCGATGGATAAAAACACGATCTTGCCGGATGTGTCGTCAGGCTGCCCCTTGGAGTTGAGAGGCCTGATGGCACGAGCGATGCTGAGCCCGGCAGTTTCGTGCGCGGGCGGCCGAGTATTGCTCCCTTTCGGGTAGAGCCCGCCCTGCTTCCCTTGATAAAAGCCGGCACCCAGATCGATGAGCGGGAGGAAGCCGACTGAAGTCTTAGTACAGTCTGATGCCGGCGCTTGCAGGACAAATAGCCCGAGAGACAGAACAAGGAGCGCCGTCCCGCAGATCCCTGAGATGCTACGGTGTTTCATAATCGTCCTCATAAGTCTCTTCCACTCAGCTCATCGGCTTAAGATCGCGGAGTAAGCCTTACAAATCATTAAACACCGAAAACCAGCGAAGGTTTCACAATGAGTTGCGGTGGCTTTTCGTAGTCGTAGCAGGTCGTTGAAGAAACCACCAAGACCCCAAGACTCCAAGTTGCAGAGACTCACCTGCTAGGTGGGTATGCCCCGGCGCACGATCGCTTTTTCCGCTCGACCAATGCCCCGCAGGTGGAGTTTCGTACAAACATCTCTCCTGGTTGGGCGTGAAGTGACATGTTGCTTCCCGACGCCTAGCGGCTTGCCGCTCAGCCACGAGCGGCGCAAGGGATCCTGGGATCGAGCAGGCCAAACCCATCGGCGCCGCTCACCAGCTGAAGTGTTAGGTGGCGCTTTGTATGGCGAGAATCTTCATGGGCGCTAGGCGATAGTCTCGACTTCGGCCGGGTGTGTACTCAAATACTCACGCACCTCCAACTGCATGCGATCGATTTCGGCGAGAAAGCTAGAAGCAGCCGCATGGTTCCGCTGCATGCCGTTAGAGGGCGTTCCATCTGTTTAGCGAGACTGCCAATAACCTGGCCGACGGCTTTGATGCGCCACCGCGATTATTTCTACGACGTCTCCCGAAACACGGTAGTACACGCTAAAAGGAAATCTGGGGAAGACAATCCGACGTGTTCGGTGGACGGACAAAGGCCATCGTTCTGGAGCTTCAAGTATTCGCTCGACAACGAGATCAAGTTCCAGCAAAAAGGCCTGTCCCGCTACAGGGCTACGCTCGGCATACCACGCCGCCGACCCGAGAACTTCCTTCTCAGCTTCAGGATGGAACCCGAGTTCAACATTCATCTAGGAGACGAAGGAGTTTAGCTCGAACCTGCTCCCAGGGAGCGGTTTTCACTGCGCCCGAGTCCAGTTGCTGTAAACGCCGCTCGATCTCAGTAAGCCATGCAGATTCAACGTCCCTTTCGCGTTCGCTCTCAAGGCTTTCGATCAATAGGCCTGCCAAGGTGGCTCGATCGCTATCAGGCAAGTCTGAAGCGCGTTTAAACAGTTCGACCACTTCGTTGGTCATGCGCAAATTCTAGCATACTGCCGCAAAAACGCGGAAGCTTGATTGCTATGGGTCACCCTTCCTTCTGTGAGCCAGCCTTCTAAAGCCCGGCCTCAGCCGCGGCGCGCTCTTTGCGCCGACGGCTGGATGCCGGTGTTAGGCCCGGCGACCTCCATCGGGCCGTAGTCCCTCCCACGGCTTGATCTTCGCCAGCGACTTGGCGAGGGCTTCCTCTGCCACCTCGGTGTCATAAGCCGCCTGCGCCCGCAGCCAATAGCCGTTGGAAAGGCCAAAGAAGCGGCAGAGGCGGAGGTCTGTGTCGACCGTGATGGCTCGCTTGCCCGCAACGATCTCACCAATCCGCTGGGCGGGCACGCCGATCTCCTTGGCAAGGCGATACTGGGTGAGGCCCATTGGCACGAGGAATTCCTCGCGTAGCAAATCGCCAGGCGTCACAGGCTTGAGCTTCAGCATAATATGTTTCCCCAGTCAGGGCCCAAAGCTGGCTAACCTCCGGCATCAGCCGCGGCGCGCAGCGCCGTCCGCTGCATGCCGTTAAGCGCCTCCCGTACGAACTGCCGTGCAAATTATCGGCTTAACAGTAAGACTCATCGATCTGGACTTGTGAGTCGATGCCACGGGAGATTCACACTTTCCGTTGGCCGAACTGCTGTGGTCAGGGAATTGAGCCAAACCATGCTCGGCGCGCCGAACCGGGCGAAGACGATCTCCGGGAAGCCGTCACCAGTCAAATCCCCAACGGCGAGCCCGAGAGTACGGCACTGCTTGTCGCCAGTGCGGACACGCGTGAACGCTCGGCCCTTTCCGTGGTTCAAAAGGATTGCACATGGCATTCTCCCATTCCCTAGCACCACGTCAGCCTCGCCGTCGCCGTTCAGGTCGGCGACCGCGACTGCGAATACGTCGTCGGCTTTCTCGCCGAGTGGCACACCATCCGAGAACACTCCCGCACCCCTGTTGAAAAAGGCGAGGGCTCCGCCCGCGTCGTTACCCATGATGATGTCCAGGCGGCCATCGCCATTGAGATCGCCCAGGGCAACCGCCCTTGTCGCGACCCTGGCGGGGCCAAACGGATGGTTTTGATCGAATCGGCCTTGACCGTCGTTAATGAAGGCATAGCTCTGTCCTCCATCGCCCGGGACAACGAGGTCCGGTGCGCCGTCGTCAGTGAGATCGCCGACGGCGATCTGGATGGCTGATCGCGGCCAGAGCAGGCGGCAGGACGGGAAGCGACCTCGACCGTCATTCATACATATGTAGACACCCCCCTTTTTATTTCGCCCGTCTCTGACGGGTACTACGACGTCGGGACGGCCATCGCCGTTGAGGTCCGACACATTGACGATGCGCGAATTCCAATCTGGATCACCGAAAGAGCCCACGAGCGTGAAGTGCCCCTTCCCGTCGTTGAAGTAAATGAGCTTCCTGTCCGGATCTTCATTGCCGATAACGATATCGAGATCGCCGTCGCCGTCGAGATCGCCGAGAGGCGCTGAGAAGGACCTGTCCGCGATATCGCCGAGACTATGCTGCTCGAAGTGTCCCTTGCCGTCGTTCAAGAGGACGACGTTGACCAGGGGCGAGTGAAAACCCTTGGCCAATACCACATCGAGATCGCCGTCGCCGTCGAGATCGCCAAGGCTCGCATTGGCGGTGGTTTCTGCACTTATCATTAGTGGGACGGTAAGCGCGGTGGCCAGCACCATGGCGGCGAAGGGAACAAGCAGGATTGCAGCTACGAGCCGGCGACCTCGATACAGCGCCCACGCCGATAATACGTTGGCAAGGATCACAGCGAGAACGGCCAGGCCAGGCGCGACCCAATACAGATAATCGAGGAGGAAGCAGGCCGGCGCGGCAACCGCCGTGCCTACGGTGACCAACCAGACCCGCCGCCGGAAAAGACCAGCCGCGAATGCAGCGACGGCAACTCCGAGAAAGATGTAGACGAAGATTGCAACGGGGTCCACGAACTCCCTCCTCCCGCTAATGCCCACCGTGAGCGAGTCTACTAACGCATATGCTTCTGCGGTGGCGCCTAACGTTTGGCATCAGCCGCGGCGCGCTTTTTGCGCCGGCGGCTGGATGCCGTTGTTAGCTCTGCATTTTAAGGCTGAGTACCACAGAGTCCCTTGATTACCTCTTCCGCCTTTGTTGCACCCTTCGCAGTCAGGCGAACCGTTCTATCCGCTGCGTATGCCTTTTTATCAATGTATCCCGCATTGCGAAGGTTCGTTAATAGCATAGGGAACGCAGTACCGCTTTTGATATTTTGTGCGTCGTAGAGGTCCTTAAAATCGTCGTAGGATATTGATGGCCTTTGCAAGCCTATCTCCACTGCATAGAGCAGGGAGAGCGTGGCGTCCGAAACGGATGAGAAGGCATTTGGATGAAGCAATTGAGGGCTTCCGTCCTTGAATGCCAACACCTTCACGGTGGCCAGCTGTCCGGAGGACAGGGAGGCACGGGTCTCAATAAGGCCCAACGGCGATTGCTCGCCGGGCGATGTGGGTTTTTTCGAAGATGGTTCACGGTCTTTGTCTGCTGCTTCTGACACAGCAAACCCTTCTTCGAGAAGATCGTGTAGCAGTTGCTTTAGATCCGCAGGATTAGAAATCTCAGCCCTCAACACGACGCCCGACTTAACTTCAATTGTAACTCCGGTAATCTTGTAGTTAGCCATTAGCATCCTCCTGCTTCGCGGCGCACAGCTTGTCGAGACCTAGCTTCGAAAGTTTCCAGCGCCGTGCCGCGCGGTCATAATAGAAAAGTTTTTTGCTGCCGCTATTCCTTGCAAGAAATGTTGTGAATTCCTCTGGTTTGAGCCGGAGGGTCTCACCTTCGCGCTTGAAGTACTCGTTTACCTCATCGACGCTTTTGGGAGCAACCGCGGCAACAGCGATCAGCACCTTGGTGGTCCGGTCTCTTGATTCAGTGGGGTGAATCGTGGGGATCGGGTGAAGCACTGCATCGTCCGCGGTATCGGTTGTCTGTGCCGCTATAAGCTGCTGCTCGACGAGCGGACGGACCTTCGTTGCAAAAGCGGTGTCAATGACAAACTCGACCGTATCTCGATAGTCCAGCACAGAAATGTCCGTGATGGTCTTGCCGGCAGACTGATGGTAAAAGTCACACCGGATTTCCTCGTAATAGAAGTTGATGCTGTCCCAGACTTCAGCATCGATCTCATTAAGCTTGGACTTCATCGTGGAGATGAGATTATCGCGATGCTTGTGGCTGTCGCTGAGCTTGATCTTGGCTTTGTGCTGTAAAAAGGCACGGCATGCAGTCTCGAAAGCTGAGTCTATGAGAATTACGGCAAGCCTATTCCGATGCGGTATTGTGGATCCGCGAAGCAGTTCGGATCCTACGAGGGTATCAATAACACCTCTCATCCAGGGACTCATCGTAGTCACGTAGCCACCTCCTGGTGTTTTGCATATGAGAAGCTAACCTAAAGTATACAGAACTTGCGAAATAATTGGCCGGGCGAGCGGCGGCGGTGTATCCCGGACTGCCGCCCGCGTCCACGCGCCCATCTAGCTGAAAAACCTCAAGTTCAACCAGGCTGGTTTCGCCCGCTTAACCGGATACGCCGCGGAGCCCACCCTGCGAAGCGAATACAAACCGGTGGCACAGCACCTCCCTGGCCGTCCTGCTTCAGCGCCAGCACCTGACCCTATCCGCTCTTGGCCATCATCATCAGATAGTACTTTGCTTTTCTTGGCTGGGACAACAATATCACCGGTTGGGGCTGAAATCATCCGGAAATGGCCCCACAACGGGATGAGCAGGTCGTTGAAGAAACCACCAAGACACCAAGGCTCCAAGTTGCAGAGACTCACCTGCTAGGTGGGTACGCACTGGCGCACGATCGTTTTTTCCACCCGACCAATGGCCCGCAGGCGGAGTTTCATACAAACATCACCCGTCGTTGGGCGTGGAGTGACATGTTGCTTCCCAACGCCTAACGCCGGGCATCAGGCGCCGCCTAAGCGGTCGCCTGCATGCCCTCGATGCGGCTATTTTGGTGCGCTGATCGGCTCAGCTGCCGCAGGAGCGCCGCGCAGCAATCCCTCGGTGCTTAGGTCCTCATCAATGTCCGGCCAATGAATGCCGAAACCCGCACCACTAAGCTTCCAGTTCTGGCGATCTTCAGGGCTCGCATCCAAAAGCTTGGGATACCAAGCCAACGGAACCACAATCGTCCGTCCGTCGAGAAGGTCGACAGACATGGTGTCTTCGGTAAAACGTACGTCCTTTACGCGTTCACCCGGTTTAGGCTCCAAAACGCCCATACCACTTCTCCAAAAGCATGTCTTCGTTTTCTTTTATCATCCGTTGGATGCCACGCAACTCCACCGGGCTGAAACCCAGGTTGCGAACCAGGGCCACGGGCTTTAACCAAAACTTCGCAGACAAATCGTCGCGATCGACGTGGACATGGGGTGGCTCGTTCGCTTCGTGACTATGAAAGTATACTCGATAAGGCCCTGATCTGAGAACAGTTGGCTCGGCGGTCAGTATCTCACGAACCGGCGGAGAGGGGAAACCCAAGCATCCGCATAACGAGGCTGTAGAAAAAGTCCGAATGGCCCTCACGGAAGCCTGTCTTTCTTAAAAAAAGGCGGCCGCTTCTTTCGAAATTGGCTAATCCGTAAAGGTCGACTTGGGTTTTTCTACAGCCTCAACGCCCGGGATTTACTGGAGACCATAGACCAGCTGCGGGCCATGGCGGCAAGCTTATCTCCAAGTTCTGGCCAGTCGTGTAAGGTGGCTGGATCAAAATCTGCCCCATTGGGCCAGACCAAGGTGTGTGCGTCGGCATCTATCCGCACCGCGTCGAACAGCGCAGGATCCCTCAGCGGGCCGTAAATCTCCCCATGCAGGACCGGACTGAAATCAATGGTCCTGGTTATTCCATCGTCAAACTGTACCTTCATAATAAAGGGCCCAACGATTTGGAACGAGCGGACAGAATGGATCGGATGGCTCATGGATTATTCTCCCTATCGAAGTGGCTCGATCTTAAGCGGGGGTCTGCCAGCCTGTAATCGTTGCCAGTCGTCCAACGACTCGGTCCGATGGATCTCGGCCCAGGCTTCCACGAGGCGTTGCTGCCGACCGCCCGGCATCAGCGGCGAGGGCCAGCCCTCGGGCGTCGCCTTGTCTTCCTAGACCCTGAGCCGGCCCTCGTCCGCTGCATGCGCTTAGACGCCTCCATCGGCGGTCTGTCCCTGGGCTCGGGCTCGACATCTGGAACCTGGGCCAGGGCCGCAAGGAACTTCTTGCGAGTCCCGCGCCGAGCCCGCGCCTCCAGGTAGTCGGCCGTCATGATGGCAGACATCTTCTCGGCCAGGGCGGCAGCGATGAGCTGATTGATGGAAATCCCTTCGCGCGCGGAGAGCTCGCGAACGCGCTGATGCAGAGACTCCGGCAACCTGATACTCAGTGCACTCATTGTCCTCCCTCCATTTCCGCCAGGAACTCTGTCGGAGTCTGGACTCGAATCCCGAATCGCTCTGAGCCGACGAAGTCCCGAACATTGTAAGTCACGATGGAATCGCACTCGCCAGCAACAGCCACTTCAAGTACGAGATCGTCGCCCGGGTCTCGTAGCACCGGACGCCACAAATAGTGGATCTCCTGGCGAACGGCACGGGCGCAAAGGTAATCCAGGATCGCATCCAACTGCCGGTGGTTAAGCTTGGGGACCACTCCTGGTCGTTTAAGCGCCGATTCGTATTCGAAAAGCAAGCCAACGGACAGGCAATGCTCGAAGACCCCGGTGCCAGCCAACGCGAGCAAGCGGAAAGCTGCTCCCCGTCGGGACCGGAGACCGGCGACCAGAACATTGGTATCGAGAACGACTCGCCGCTTCACAGTGGTATGATATGTGATACCACATCCTCGGACAAGCACGAATTCAGGCGTCTAACGCCATGCCGTTCAGCCGCGAGCGGCGCTCACGGTTCGCCCGATTGATCCAGGCGCACCCGCGCCGCTCGCCGGCTGCAGCGGCTTGTTAGCCTGCTCTCCCCGCTCTCTTTGGGTTCTTCCCGCCCCGAATCTTGGTTAACTGGATAACTAGACGCAGGGTTTCGTTCACCGCCTGCTCATTAGAAAAGGCTTGTGCAACGTCTGGTTCCAACAACACGAGATTGGTGCCGGCACGATAACTTTTAAAGTACTTTCCGCGCACCCCGCGCTTGAGCAATTGTCGGAGGTCATATTCCGGTCGGAGGTCGTCCTCCATCTCAGTCCTGACTTTTTTGTTCATAAACTTGTCTCTCAGAGCGCGTCAGCTGACGCGCGCTAATGATCCGAACGCGGCCGCCACGATCGACGTGGCTTACGATGAGAGGCCGAAGTCGATTTGACGTGCCGATGGTAATGTCTCTGTGCTCTTCCGACGAGTGATCGTGCAGTCTCTTTAAATACCGGATCTGCGCGGTCTCCCTCACGATCCGAGACTGCTGTGTCGTAACCCTCTTCGGATCAGGATTGCTGCGATCCGCGGCCTCCTGATCTGGAAACACTTCCGTAAGCTTGATCCAGCCGAGCCAAGAGAACTTGCCGGCCCACGGTTCGTTCACCTTTCTTATGAGCTTCCAGCGCAGAGCGATTCCTGTGCGCTCGCTGCGCCCATCACCTACGACGTTTAGCCAATGAGGATCGTCGCGGTCCGGATGCCGACTTGTCTTGGCGTGCACTCGCCTGCTGAACTCGGCGACGTGACGGGATGGACCGACAGGTTCACGCGGTTATGCCGACCTCATTCGTAACTGCGCAAGCGCTGATGGGTTGTCATCACGTCTGTAGACCAGTAGGGCCGTCAAGAAACCCTTCCAATCGTCTTCGTATCAGTCCATTCCCTCATCACCTGCAGGGCGAGCCCGACATTGCCTATCTGGCAGTGATTCTGGGCGTGGTCCTCTCTGCTGAACACTCTGTCGGTGACCGACCTGGCCGCGGTCAAACGCCGAAGTTGCTCCTGATGAAGCCGGAAGGGGATGAAGTGGTCGTCGCGTGACGCCAGGATCAGGACATCCTGCCTGACCACGTCCGAGTGGAGGTTCTCCTCGTTCAGCTCGAGGGCGAATTCAAGAGCGGCCATCGGCTCGTCCACACCAAGGACGTACATCAGATGACTGATGTTCCACGCTTCCATGCTGCCCTTCTTGATCTTCCATCTCGACAACTTGTTGGTAAACTCCCTAAGGTGATCGTGAAAGAACACGAGGATCGCGGTGGCAGGGGGTCGCGCGACCTTCCGGTAGTCGAAAGCGTGTCCTGACGTGATCACTCTCTTCACCCGTGGGTCGAAAGCCGCCGCCCTGAGGGCGAAATAGCCTCCCATGGAGAGCCCGATCAGCGTGACGTCCTCCAGCCCGAAATGATCCAGGACAGCCCCCACTGGCTTCTCCCAGTGGTAATCGAGCGGGAGGTCGGCCTTACGCCGAGCCGCTCCCTGCCCCGGCCCGTCGAAGCCGATGACTCTGAAGCCGGATGCCGCGAAGTACCGCATCATCGAGTAGAACTCCTCGATGAAGGAGTCATAGCCCCCGTGGAGGATGATGGTGCCCCTGGCTGTACCCTCCGGCCCGATCGCCATGGCAGGCAAAGAGGCTTCTCCGTAGCGAACCTGAATCCTTTCGATCCCGTGCTTCTCGAAGGCGCAATAGAAGAGTTCGGAGAACCGCCCGTACAGCGGTTGCTTGTCCGGGTCGTCGGGGAAGGTGTAGAACTCGGCCGCCCGGTAGTAGAAGGCTGCGTTCATCAGCCGGCCTTCCGAGAGCGCCTCCGTCGCCAGCCTGAGCATCTCGGTCTTCCATTGGGCGAACGTCGCAATCCTCTGACCGGCTGCGGTCAGATCCTCAAGGCGGGCGTAACCCAGCGAATACGGACGGTTCAGTTGGAAGTTGAACAACTGGTCCTTGTGGAACCGTTGGTATCCCACTGGGTAGGTGAAGCCTCCATTTGTTTCAGGCGTCATTGGGGAGCTCTTTCCCCTGGGCATCTTGGATGTCACCTGACCCTCCCCAGGTAAGAGACGGCATAACGACCGGCGTTCACCCGCGGACGCTCATTGAGCGCTTGGCGGCCGTCGGGTGCAACGCCTTGTTAGCCTGTGTAGGCACTCAATGCTTCAGCGACAGCCTCGGGATTCTGGGCCGCCACCTTGAGCAAGGCCTTGGCTGGCCCCTCCGGCGTCCTCCGTCCCTGCTCCCAGTTCTGGAGAGTTGCGACGCTCACACCGATCATGAGCGCAAACTCGGACTGCGACTTGCCGAGTTTCGATCGTATCGACTTGATCTCGGTCGGCTTGAATGTATAGACCCGACTCGGTTTCATCTGGCCGCGGCGGATTCTTCCTGCTTGGCGGACACTTTTTACAAGATTCCTAAAATCCTGCTCTCTCACTTGAACTCCTTGCGGACAAGCTTGCCGAGAATTCTTACCTGCTCTGGGGTCAAGTCCCCCTGTTCCGTCTTCAGATAGATGAACAGCATATAGAAAGTCTCGGTTTGTCTGTCCCAGTAATAGATCACGCGTGCCCCTCCTCGCTTGCCTCGGCCCGGCAGCGCCCAACGCAGCTTTCTAAGCCCGCCACTGCCCCGAATGACGGCTCCTTGTTCAGGGCGGAGAACCAGCGCAAGCTGGAGAGATCTGTAGTGCCCGTCGTCGAGAACCGACGTGACACCTCTCGTGAACACCGGGGTCTCAACGAAGCGCATCCCTTACTATACGCCAATGGCGCACATCTGCCAAGAGGAATGATGGCAACATCTGGATTTGGTCATCAGGCTAACGAGGCTGTAGAAAAAGTCCGGATGGCCCTCACGGAAGCCTGTCTTTCTTAAAAAAAGGCGGCCGATTCTTTTGACATTGGGTAATCAGTAAAGGTCGACTTGGGTTTTTCTACAGCCTCAACGTTTGAGCTAAGCGGCAGACACCGGCTTGCCGGTGGCTGCCCGCTTCAGGGAAGAGTTCGGCTCCATTCTCACGTTCTGCGGGAGCGACGTTCCACGTACTCGCGCAGCACGCCATCCATTCGCGACTGCCACCCTGCACCTGTGGACTTGAAGTACGCAACGACCTCGGGGCTGTAGCGAACCGAGACAAGCAGCTTCTTATTCTCGGACTTCGGGCGACCGCGCAGCGCGCGCATGGGCACCATCGCCTTCAACTGTTTCAGCGTCAGCGGTTGAGCATCCGGATCGGTCTTGGCCGCCGTAGTGATTGCCCTGTCTTCTTCCGTGGTGGGCATCGTCACCGAAGACCTCTTAGAGATTTTGGACATAGTGCTTCACCTCGCGACGATTGGCTCGGCGTAGGCTGATGATCCTTCGCACTTCGCCTCGATCAGCAAAGGCCACGTAATAGAGGATCTCGGTCCTCGGAGCGAGCGCGATCATGCGTACTTCGTCGTACTCGAACCGTTTATCGACCCAAACCAACGCAGCATCCCAGTCGAGTTCAACGGCCATAGCCAACGAGACACCATGCTTTTCCTGGTTGATGCGGTCCTTGGCTGGATCGAACTCGATCCGCATGCTATATTGTAGCTACAATAAATCTGGCTGTCAAGGTGGACACGATCTGCCTCCCTATGGGGCCGAACGCCAGTGCTCAGCGGCGGCCGAAGGCGGTCCGCTGGAGCGCCAAGTTAGACGCCCCTCTAGCGATATGCATCGCGTCTATGGCGGATACAAGTAATATCCACCATTTTTGTGCGGTCGTCGATAGCGTAGACAACGCGGTAGTCACCCACGCGGACTCGCCACAGATTTTCTGCCCCTTCAAGCTTCCTACACCCAGATGGACGAGGATTGCTCGCAAGCGATTCGATTCTCTTTAAGATCCGAGATGACAGCGGATCGTGCAGCCTTTCGAGTTCCCGCCTTGCTGAGCGAGCCAAGACTATCGAGTGGTCAGCCATTGTGCTGGCGCTTCCGCCCCATGAGACGCTTTCTTACAGACTCTAAGGATTCCCGGGGTTCCCCTTTCCGACTCCGAGCAATGGCTCGGTCATAGAAGTCCTCCCAAAGTTCGGAATGCCTCTTCAGGTCGATGAGCACACCCGATTTTTCGCCTTTCTCGTCGATGAGGAATTGAACTCCCTTCATTTCAAATCTCCGTTGGCCGGGTTGCACCGAAACTGGATCGCTAACCGTGACAGTATACCGCATACGGGGCCCGTGGTCCCCTGGCACTGCGTTTAACGCCCGCGTTCAGCCGCGGCGGCACGTAGCGCCGGCGGCTGCATAGGCCTGTTAGGCTGTCTCCTTGCCGTATCTGCGCATGATCTGACGGATGGGCTCGTTGTCTGCGAACACCTGCCAGACGGCGACGTGCCCGCCGGCCACAACTGCCCGCCAAGCCCCGGGGGTGCTCCACTGATCAGCAGGGTCCAGGTTGCCATCAGGGGAGTAAGTGCCACGCGCCGTACCGACGACGATGACAAGCGGACCATCAGCAACGGCTTCCTGAATTTCGATCGTGTAGTCGGGAACCATAGAGAAATACCCAAGCCAACCTGAACGCATCGTCTCCCTACCGCAGTATTGCGCCCCGCCGGTGTCCACGAACAGGTGATCGTCAGTCATAAGTCGACACAGCTCCTCGACGTCACGGCGGTTGATCGCGTTTACGAATGCCAAGACAACCTCTGTGCTCGTCATGCTGCCTCGCTCGTAGTTGATCGGCCCAACACAGCGGATAAGCTGCAAAGCGCGCTCTACGAAGGCGGTGCTTCGAACGATGCGACAACGTACCTGCCGACCGCCACCGCTGCATTCACTTCCAACCGCGCTTCGTCAGCTTCACCCGCTTGCTGGGCAGCATCGGTTTCTGCAATCTCGGTCACTCGGACGGCTGCCCGAGCGATGTGTGCGTGGCGAGAATCGTCCACTCGCCTCTCACGAGTCGCCACACCCACGCGAACCTGTAGACACCGGAGACGGACACTCCGCCTGCCCTACCCGCTACGCGGGCACGCCCGCTCACGACACCAGCTTCCGCCAGTGGGATGATCCGTTCCAGCTCGACCTCGAGCTGCCCAAGCGAGAACCCGGGATCCGCGAAGTCCTGCAGCGCGCGTTCGCGGCCCCAGACCTCGCCGCTGTCACTCGTGAACACGTACTCCCGATCGAACAGCCGTGACAGGGCACCGAAGTCGTGCTCCCGCATCGCCGTGAGCAACCTGGCTTCCTGGGTGCGCAATTCGTCTTCAGGTGCGCTGGTCATGCTGTTTCCCCGCCCCGATTCCCAGAACCCGGGTTAATTCTCAGTGTCTGGCTAACGAGGCTGTAGAAAAAGTCCGAATGGCCTCATGGAAGCCTGTCTTTCTTAAAAAAAGGCAGCCGATTCTTTCGAAATTGGGTAATCCGTAAAGGTCGATTTGCGTTTTTCTACAGCCTCAACGCCCGCGCTAACCGGCGCGCCGGTTTTCGGCGCGTCCGGTTGAGCGCGTGGTTAGACGGGACCTCGTTTCAAGCAATCGTCCTGACACATACTTATGCAGGACGCTCGCGATCAATGTCTGATAGGGCACCCCTTCTTCGTGCGCCCGTGCTTGAATGTCCATGAGGTCAGCAGTCGAAAGACGAATGTTCACCCGCCGGTTCTTGGTGAAGGTCGCACGCGCAGCCTCACGGAGTGCATCCAGCTGCGCCTTCGTCGGCCGCACGGAAACCAGGGCGCCCTTGTCGTAGGCGTTGAGTATTCCCTGTTCGTAACGATCAAGCTTTTTCATTTGGGCCTCCCGTTCCAAGATAGTCTCGCGTGGCCTTCCGGCTTGGAATGATGGTCTTCAAGAAATAGTGCGTGCTTTCTTCGACCGATGGAACAAGAAAGACGTAATCCCGATAGGCCACAACCAGCACCACCTGCCCCGGGTATCGCCTCTGGTTCGGATGGACGACAATATCCATTAGCCCACCTTCCTCGATAGCAAGAACGACCTCCTCGAAACAGATATCGCGCTCCGACTTCAAGCGTTCGTTCTTCTCTGCACTCCACCGGAACGGCTTCACATTTACATTTTAGACCGATGTGTGCCTTTTGTCATCAGGCAGGAACGGCAGTTGGTCACGTCTAACGTTGCGGATAACCTGCGGCGCGCAGCGCCGCCAGGTTGATCCGCATGTTAGACCGCAGTCGGCTTGTATTCAAGAGGACAAGTCCCTTCGACACCTTTCTTTCAGGATCTCCTTCTGCAAGAGGTTCTTGAATCGTCCTTTGCTCACGTAATGATCCGACAGCAGCCGCCCATTCCACACCAGACTGAAAACGCCATAGTAGGAGGGTGCGTTTTGAGCTTCGCGCGCGTTGTTGAGCACTGTGACCTTTAACTCCAGGCCGTGTTCGGCTGCCAATTCCGACAGGTCGTTCACCGACTTGGGCAGCATCGGGCACTGAGCGGAATACACGATGTGCAGGCCTCGGTACTTCGCCATGTTGCCGCCAATGCCGCGGAAGCGCGGCTCGGGGCCCTCTCTTAGGCGGTGGATGACCAACTGAAATCGATCGGCTTCTGCGATCTGTCTGAACCCACTCTTGAGAAACACCTCTTTGCCCGCCATCCAGGGCCCGTCGCTCACCATAGCCGCCACGCCTGCGGCGCGTGCCTGCCGCGCTTCCTCCAGGCAAGCACGGATCAAACGGCTACCCAGCCCGCCTACCTTCTGCCCTCTGGGATATACCCACAGGCAATGCACAAACAACCAGCCCCCGGCGTCCACCGGCCGCCAGGCGTATTCGCCCGGCACGTACTCGAGAAAGGCCAGCGGCCTGCCTTCTCCATCGCGGAACAGCAGGAAGCGCAGCCCCTCGGCAAAGCGCCTTTGCAGCCACTCGACTTTGGGCTGATACCCTTGGTTCTTCGGGCTCGCGAGGCAGCCTATGCCGCAATCCGACAGGTTACCAGGTCCGACTTTTTCCAGCGCTATCTTATCCATGCGTCTCCGTGTGCCGAGCTCGCGCGGCACGGCGGAGAACGGGGCGAATCCTCCCACCGATGCGACGGTCGGCTGGATCTCGCATGTCCTGAATCGCCTTCATCCGCTGTCCCGTGGAGACTCGGGTCGGTCTAACCTGCGGCATCAGCCGCGGCGCGCCTTTTGCGCTGACGGCTGGATGCCGTTGATACTCATCAAGGCCCCCCTGAGCCTACCAACGCGTGTAGGCTTAAGGTTGACAATCATCACTTTCCAAACAGGAGGGCCTTGACGATGAAATTCTACACCAAACAGCATCAATTCTACTGCGGGATCGATCTCCACGCCCGCACCATGTTTGTCTGTATCCTCGACCAATCCGGCAAGATCTGTCTTGAAAAGAACCTGCATTCCTGTCCGGACGAGTTTTTGACCACCATCGAGCCTTTTCGCAGCGATATTGTCGTCTCCGTCGAATGTTTGTTCACCTGGTACTGGCTCGCGGATCTGTGCTCAGAGCAGGGCATCCCCTTCGTCCTCGGCCACGCTCTCTACATGAAAGCCATCCACGGCGGCAAAGCAAAAAATGACCGCATTGATGCCCACAAGATCGCAGTCCTGTTGCGTGGCGGCATGATTCCTCAAGCCTATGTTTATCCGCCCGGAATGCGATCCACCCGAGATGTCATGCGCCGCAGGCTCTACCTCGTGCGCAAGCGTGGCCAGCTCCTGGCTCACATCCAAAACACCAATCATCAATACAACCTCCCGGAGATCACCGCCAAACTCGCCTACAAAGCCAATCGCAAGGGATTCGTGGATCGTTTCGATGATCCCAGTGTGCGCAAGAGCATGGAGATCGACCTCGAATTGGTCGCCCACTTCGACCAGATCATCCGCGACCTCGAACTATTTATCGTACGACAAGCCAGGCAGCACGATGCCGACATGTTCCACCGTCTGCGCTCGATCCCCGGCATCGGCAAGGTGTTGGCTCTGACCATCCTCTATGAAATCCACGACATCACGAGGTTCGAGCGAGTGCAGGACTTTGCTTCGTATAGCCGTCTGGTCAAATGCGCCAAGGAATCGGCTGGCAAGAAATACGGTACCGGCGGCAAGAAAATCGGCAACGTCCACCTCAAATGGGCCTTCTCCGAAGCCGCTGTCTTGTTTCTCAGAAACAACCCGGAGGGACAAAAGTGGCTCGCCCGACTCACGCAAAAGCATGGCAAAGGCAAAGCGCTCAGCATCCTGGCCCACAAGCTGGGAAGAGCTGCCTATTTCCTGATGTCTCGTGAAAGGAGTTTCAACGTGGACAAGTTCTTGGCCTCTTGACGGAGGGGAGCGGATGAGCCCGCCGTCTAACTGGAGCCGTCAGGGCCCAAACCAGACCAGAGAACGTCCCTTCTGCAGCTTGACTGCGCTATGGTTCTCATGGATTCCGTGGCCTGGCAGCCCTTGCCGTTGATTGGACATCCGCTCCCTCTCCGGCCCATTTTTGCTGCTCTGCCCCTCACCTGAACCTGGAGATAACTGGCGCCACGACGCCCCTACTTTGATGAGGACAGCATGAGGGTACGGATGAATTTCTAGGCCGTGGCAAAAATTGCCACAGTACCGGGACATCCCGGTGTCGGAGCCTCAATAAGTGTTTGGTGCAGAGCATGTTCTCTGCCACCACAAAACAGAAACCAAGTCAGAGCGCAAAGAGACACTGAGAGTTGGCTTTTTATCATCGATCAGAAGGAGAGGTGTGCCCATTGACAAAGGGGGGCCTTATAAGTGTTAGGCATGATTGGATTTTCTCCACTTTCTGAGTCGCCCGGTAATCCCCTCATCACCGCGTCATCAGCGCGAACACGCCCCAGCCCAGGTATTCACGCGTGTAAGCGGCGTAGCGCTCGGGTTCCGAGGTTAGTTTGGCTCGAACATC
>Ga0315274_10001007_pt1 | contig 43857 bp, 31 predicted proteins | sample YL17G02_20_MG_FD_203700 | JGI IMG/M metagenome (GOLD analysis project Ga0315274, IMG submission 203700) | Sediment microbial communities from Yellowstone Lake, YNP, Wyoming, USA - YL17G02_20 | ecosystem: Environmental > Aquatic > Freshwater > Lake > Sediment | place: USA: Wyoming | collected...
TCATCTACGCGTCAATTATATTAGCACTAACCGTGGGCATAGCAATTTATGGTTGGCATCAGGGTAAGCCAATATGGCTTTTCCCCTGGCTAGGGTACTATTTTATGCCAGTAGTAGTTAGCGGTATATTGCTGCTTTCCCTTCCCCAAGGTTGGGGCTGGATAGCAGCGCTCATCTATATCCCCTTGGTTCTTTTTGTCTTTATCCATATAATGAGACAAACTGCCAGGCGGGATTGGCTATATGCATCACTGATGCTAGCTCCCATGCTTGTGACATTCACCTGGTTTTCATCCTTGGGCAGAGGAAATGAGCTTTTGGCAAGTGATTGGGCAGCAAGGTTGCAAACAAATGCACTTTGGATAGTTATTAGTTTTATTGCCTTGGCAGCAGCAACTATCGCCTTCATCCGCCTCAAGCCGCGCAGGTACAAAATTATTAGTTTACTAATTCCACCGCTTGTGATCTTATTCGCGGTAATCACAGCAAGCGGTGGGAACATTTGTTCCTGGAGTTGGCTGCTGTTGCTCTTTTCTTTATCCGCCTTTGCCATCCCACTATGGATGCAAGCCAGAGCCTACGAATAGTCACTCCTGGAAAACTCCGTTTTAAGTGCCTTCAAAGATACCCGCTGATATCTTAGGGATTCCATGAAATCAGCCCACAGAATCAAAGAGCTTGCGGGGATAAAGGAGCGAAGCGGATTTTTCGTGGGGTACTAAATAGCCGAAGATTAACTCTGTTTCTGACTCCACAAACCAGGTTGGGACTGAATGTCCCTTTTGTAAGGCAGTCCCAGATGTTCATAAGCAAGCCTGGCAGCTATTCTGCCACGAGGTGTCCGTTCCAGAAAACCTAACTGAAGAAGGTACGGCTCGTAAACATCCATAATAGTATCAGCATCCTCGTTAATAGAAGCAGCAATGGTATCTAGGCCTACAGGACCGCCGTCAAATTTGTCAATTATTGTATGCAACACTCTATGGTCTATGTCATCCAAACCCACAGAATCTATCTCCAGCTTTGAAAGCCCTTCCAGAGCTACTTCCTTGGTGACCACTCCATCTGCCATGACTTGAGCATAATCTCTTATTCTCTTTAAGAGACGATTGGCCACTCGAGGAGTACCTCTAGCACGTTGGGCAATCGGGACAAGCCCCTCCTTCTCTGCTTTCACCTTAAGGATAGTTGCTGACCTCTCCAAAATCGCCTGTATTGCTGCCTCGTCGTAGAAATCAAGATGATATGGCACCCCAAATCTATCGCGGAGGGGAGGACTCAGTAGAGCAAAGCGCGTAGTAGCCCCAATTAAGGTAAAGTGCGGCAAATTCAACCGTAAATTTCTAGCAGCTGGACCTTTCCCTAAAAAGATGTCAAAAACAAAATCCTCCATTGCCGGATAGAGTTTTTCCTCTATTATATGGCTAAGCCTGTGTATCTCGTCAATAAAAAGGATATCCCCTTCATGCAGATTAGTAATAATAGCTGCTAAGTCTCCAGTGCGTTCTATCGCCGGCCCGGAACTAACTTTAATATCAACTCCCATCTCAGCAGCGATGATGTAGGCAAGGGTAGTCTTTCCCAAACCGGGAGAACCATAAAGCATGATATGGTCTAGTGGCTCGCCTCTTTTTTGAGCAGCGAGAATAGCTATTTTTAGATTATCTTTAATTTTTCCTTGACCTATGAATTCACTAAGGCGTCTGGGACGAAGGTCAAAATCAATAAAGCTATCCTCGGTTGCTATTTTACCTGAAATAAGCCGCATCGCTAACCTTTGGGAGTTAAAATTTTACGGGCTCTCTCTAATTCTAAATTCGCAGTCTCCTTTTCATCAAGACTTCCCCCCTTCAACTTTTTCTCATCATCAGGACTCAAATAGAGGACCCGCGCTGGGATAAGCTTACCGAGAATAACATTCTCCTTGAGGCCACGAAGCCTATCCACCTTGCCTTTGATCGCGGCATTAACAAGAACACGGCCGGTTTCTTGGAAAGAAGCAGCTGATAGCCAACTGTCCTTGCTTAAGCTAGCTCTGGTTATCCCGAGAAACGCAGCTTGAGCCGTTGCCGGCTCACCACCCTCGGCCAACACCTTGGCATTTATATCTTCATAGTCAAATCGACCAACTAACTCACCAGGCAGAAGCTTCGTATCTCCTGAGGAAACAATTCTCACGTTGCTTAACATCTGCCGAACAATCACAGCAATATGTTTATCATGTATAGTCACCCCTTGTGTGCGATATACCTTTTGTACTTCATCAATCAGATACTGCTGGACTGCATCCTTTCCCATAATACGCAAGATATCATGAGGGTCAACGAGACCTCTAGTAAGCCTATCGCCCGCTTTGACCTTGTCCCCTGACTGAACAAGCAAATATGTACCACGAGGGACATTATATTCCCTCTCTTCCCTCTCCTCATACCTAACAGAAACATGGTCACCCTCAATGACGACTTGACCAGCTACTCTAGCTACTAAAGATGGATATTGCCCTGCTTCACCATGGCTAACAGCTGGTAATTTCTTGCTAGTCTTCTTTGGCAGAGAAAATAGGATGCTACCGGCATCCACCGATTGCCCATCAGTTACAGCTAGCTTCGCTCTTGGCAGCATTGGGTATTCATCCAAATAGAATTCAGAGCTAATGACCTTGACTATGCTTGCTCCATCAGTATGGGTTACTTCAACAGTACCATCAATCTCAGAAATGATGGCAGTGCCATCTGGTGTTCTAGCCTCGAAAAGCTCTTCTACACGAGGCAGTCCGGTGGTAATATCAACACCTACTACGCCCCCTGTATGAAAAGTGCGCAGAGTGAGCTGAGTTCCAGGCTCACCGATGCTCTGGGCAGCAATAACTCCTACAGCGGTGCGAATCTTTACTAATTGCTTCTTTCCCAAGTCCCTTCCATAGCAGTTTTGACAAACGCCAAATCGAGACCGGCAAGTAAGAGGCGACCTCACGTGTACCCGGGTAATGCCAGCTCCGATAATTTGTTGCACTTTATCTTCGTTAATTTCTTCATTACGATCAACAATGACTTCACTTGTACCTGGATCAACAATCTTGCTTGCCGCTAAGTAGCCAGTAATCCGGTTTTCAAACGGGGGAAGGGACACATCTGCAGTTTCCCGGGATATCCAAACCCCTTCGGTGGTACCACAATCTGTTTCAGTTACCATGACATCTTGAGCTATATCGACAAGGCGCCTGGTAAGATAACCACTATCTGATGTCCTCAAGGCAGTATCAGCTAACCCTTTACGAGCACCATGGGTAGAAATGAAATACTCTATGGGTGTCAGTCCATCACGGAGACTCGATTTAATGGGAAAATCTATTATCCTTCCTGAGGGGTCGGTCATCAACCCGCGCATCCCTGCCATTTGTCTAATTTGAGAAATATTCCCCTTGGCACCCGATGTAGCCATCATGTAGACACTACCATAAGGATCTAGCGCCCGGGACATATCCTCAGCAACTTTATCTGTAGCCTCCATCCACACTTGAACTGTGCTTTCATACTTTTCACCCTCAGTAATCAAGCCACGGTTAAATTGATCCTCAATAAGGCTAACTTTCTCGTCGGATTCTTTAAGAAGCTTGACCCTATTTGGAGGCTCTTCAATATCATCCATAGCGATGGAAATGCCCGACTTTGTAGCATAGTCAAACCCCAATCCCTTAAGTCTATCGAGGACTCCAGCAGCACCTTCATTACCCAATAGACTAATGCAATCAGAGACTAATGCCCTTAAGGAAGCCTTATCTACTGTTTTGTTGTAAAAGCGAAGTTGCGGAGGCAAGGCATCACTAAATATAATTCTGCCCACTGTAGTATTTATCCTCCCCCCATCTGAACGAAGCGAAGGATCTCGCACAACAATTTCGGCACCAAGTTCGATAATACCCAGTTCGTAAGCTAACTTAGCCTCGTCAAAACTGCTGAAAAATTTCCCTTCCCCTTTGGCTCCGGGCTTCGAAATGGTAAGATAATAGCAGCCCAGAACCATATCCAGGGTGGGTGTTGTAGCAGGCTCACCAGAACTTGGCAGCAACATATTATAAGGACTAAGCATGTGTTCCCTGGCTTCCTTCACCGCAGCCTTGGACAATGGCACATGAACTGCCATCTGGTCGCCATCAAAATCGGCATTAAAGGCGGTACAAACTAAGGGGTGGAGCTGAAAAGCATCACCGTCGATTAACACGGGTTCAAAGGCTTGAATGCTAAGCCGATGTAATGTGGGAGCACGATTAAGCAATACAGGACGCTCCTTAACTACTTCATACAGTGCATCCCAAACCTCAGGGCTACCTTTTTCCACCAGGCGCCGGGCACTCTTCAGGTTATTGGCATACCCATTTATTATGAGTTTGTGCATAACCGAAGGCTTAAATAACTCCAAAGCAACGTAGCGTGGCAAACCACACTGATGAAGTTTGAGCTTAGGACCAACAACAATGACCGAGCGACCGCTGTAGTCTACTCGCTTACCGAGAAGATTTTGCCGAAACCGTCCTTGCTTGCCCTTCAGAATGTCAGCAAGAGATTTCAAGGCATGCTTATTACCAGTGACAACTGCGCGCCCTCTTCGCCCATTGTCAATAAGAGCATCAACAGCTTCCTGCAACATGCGTTTCTCATTTCGGATAATTATTTCCGGCGCACCTAACTTCATAAGACGGCGGAGACGGTTGTTACGATTAATAACCCTCCGATAGAGGTCGTTAAGATCGCTAATAACAAAGCGACCACCATCTAACTGAACTATAGGACGAAGCGCCGGAGGTAATACAGGAAGCACAGTTACAACCATCCACTCAGGCTTATTGCCACTGAGCTTAAAAGCTTCAACTAATTGTAGCCGTTGACTGACCCTTTTACGGTATCCTCCCGAGGTGCTACGGATTTGGTCACGAAGCTCCTGGTGCAAAGCATCCACATCGATTTGCTTCAACACCTGTAGAATAGCCTCAGCTCCCATGCCAGCTTCAAAAATATCACCATACTTATCTTTAAGTCTCCTGTATCCTTCTTCGTTAAGCAATTTTAGCGGCTGAAGACCTTCTATCTCTGCAATGCTTGCCTTTAGTTCTTCTTCAAGTTTTTCCTTCTTTTCTACAAATTTAGCACGAAGCTCGTTTACCTCTTGTATCTTAAGCTCTTCTTCCAGGTCTTTGGCTTCCGATTCTTCGGTTTTTTTGTTCAGGAGTTCCTCCTGCTCAGCAATTTTTCGAACCCCTTCTTCCTCAACTCGGTGAAGCTTCTTCTGTTTGGCCTCCTTGTCAACAGAGATAACTATATACCGAGCAAAATAGATGACGCTCTCCAATTCTCGTGGAGAAAGATCAAGGAGCAGCCCGAGCCGGCTAGGTACTAACTTAACAAACCAGATATGGGTAACTGGCGCAGCTAATTCTATATGCCCTGTGCGTTCCCGGCGTACACTGGAATGAGCCACCTCAACACCACATTTATCACAAATAACTCCCTTATACCTCGCCTTTTTATATTTGCCACAGTGACATTCAAAATCTTTAACAGGGCCGAAAATCTTCTCACAAAATAGACCATCTCTCTCTGGCTTCAAAGTGCGGTAATTTATCGTCTCCGCCTTAGTTATCTCACCATGAGACCAGCTCCTGATTTGTTCCGGTGAGGCAAGACTGATTCGAATACCATTAATGCCATCAAATTGAGACATTTTCCCCCTCGCTAAGTAGTTCGACAGCAAAACCTAAACTACGTAGCTCCATAAACAAAACCTTGGTCGATTCTGGAATACCGAGTTGTTGAATATCCTCGCCTTTAACAAGAGACTCATAAGCTTTAGCCCGTCCCATCACATCATCTGACTTTACTGTGAGCATCTCTTGAAGTGTATGAGCGGCGCCGTGCCCTTCCAATGCCCATACCTCCATCTCACCAAACCTTTGGCCACCAAATTGAGCTTTCCCTCCCAATGGTTGCTGAGTGATGAGCGAGTATGGACCGGTGGAACGAGCATGTACCTTATCACCAACAAGATGAATCAGTTTCATAATATATATATTGCCCACAGTTACCGGCTTGTCAAACAGCTCGCCAGTTCTCCCGTCTCGAAGTTCCATTTTGCCAAAAATAGGAGGATAGAGCTTTCGCTCTTTATAAACTTTTTGTGCTAGCTGCTCTAAATCTTTATCACTGAGAGCTCTAAGCTGATGATTGTCACCTAAGCCCAGTTCCTCAAGCCACAGACAGAGAGAGGCTTTTCTTGCCGCACCTTCATGTCCCTCGTCCATTGTTTCTGCGGCATCAAAACCATGACGAGCAAGCCATTCTCCGACCTTTTCCAGATCGGTCCTGGCATTTCCGGGGTCTTCAGGGCTAAAGTTAACAGCGCCAGCTTTCCAAGCTATCCAGGTCTTGGCTAAGGCATCCTCGATAGTCAGGGCATCAGCTCCGTCAAAAATAGGATTAAGAGCCTTAAAACCCAGTGTCTGCGCTGCCCAACCTAAATGGGCCTCCATAACCTGCCCAATGTTCATACGGGAGGGAACACCGAGAGGATTAAGGATAATATCTACAGGCGTGCCATCTGGCAAAAATGGCATGTCATCTTCAGGCAATACGATAGAAATGACCCCTTTATTGCCGTGCCTCCCTGATATTTTATCTCCCACTGCTATTTTGCGCTTTTGAGCAACCCACACCTGTATAAGTTTGTTCACCCCAGCAGGTAATTCATCATGGTTGTCACGAGAAAAGATTGTAGTCTTGATCACCCTTCCCCACTCTCCTGATGGCATTCTGAGAGAGCTATCCTTCACCTCCCGTGTTTTTTCACCAAAAATAGCTCGTAACAATTTTTCTTCCGCTGAAGGTTCAGTTTCACCCTTAGGAGTAATCTTCCCAACCAGAATGTCGTTGGGCTTCACCTCAGCTCCGATACGTACAATACCTATTTCATCAAGGTTTGAGAGGCTCTCTTCGCTTACATTAGGCATATCTCTGGTGATTTCTTCAGGACCGAGCTTGGTATCACGCTCCTCTATGTCATACTTTTCAATGTGAACGGAAGTATAGGCATCATCCTTAACCAGCCTTTTGCTGATAATAATGGCATCTTCAAAGTTATATCCTCCCCAGATCATAAAAGCACAAATGATATTTTGTCCCAAAGCGAGGGTTCCATCATCTAGAGAAAAACTATCTACCAACACCTGCCCTTTCTTAACCTTGTCACCTTTGTTTACAATAGGATGCTGGTTGGTGCACGTCCCTTGATTAGTCCTGACAAACTTCATTAAATTGAATACTTTCTCTTCACCCTTTTCATTTTTGATTACAATTTGTGAGCTTGTCGCCGAAGTAACTACGGCATCATCAGGAGCAAATATCACCTGCCCACTATATTTAGCCACCTCTCTTTCCATACCCGTGGCCACCAAAGGACACTCGGGACGTAATAATGGCACCGCTTGTCGTTGCATATTGCAGCCCATTAAAGCCCGATTAGCATCATCATGCTCAAGAAAGGGGATAAGACAGGCAGCTATGCCAAATAGCTGTTTTGGTGAAACATCGATAAGGCTTACTCTGTCTATTGATTCTTTGAAATATTTGTCTCCCCTCTTAACTTCAATCTTGTCATAAACAAACTCATTTCTTTTATTAAGAGGAGCATTAGCTTGGGCAATGGCATATTGACCTTCTTCGTCGGCTGCCAGGTAAACCATTTGGCTGGAAACAAAAGGAACTACCTTAATATTCCGAGCCCGAAGAGAAGATAACCTTTGTGCAATCTTCTTCGTGATTAATGTTCCACCCTTGGCCACAAGTTTGCCCTTACTTTTTATATCCTCCCCGATTGTCCTTCCCATCAATTCTTCCACAGTATTGGGAACCTCGTGGATAACTCTGAGATAGGGTGTCTCTAGAAAACCATATGCATTAACCGAAGCGTAAGTAGCTAGAGAGCCAATAAGGCCAATGTTTGGCCCCTCAGGTGTTTCTATAGGACAAATCCTACCATAATGGGAATGATGTACATCACGAACCTCAAATCCAGCCTGTTTTCTTGAGAGGCCTCCAGGACCCATGGCAGAAAGACGACGCTTGTGAGTTAGCTCAGCTAGCGGATTAGTTTGATCCATGAATTGAGATAGCTGTGACCGACCAAAGAACTCCCTTACAGCGACTGCTACAGGGCGAATGTTAATCAAAGCAGCAGGAGTTGCCACCTCGGGGCCAAGAATGCTCATTCGCTCTTTAATAGCTCTCTCCAACCTTAATAAGCCGATACGAAATTGCTTTTGTATTAGAAAACCTACTGCCTGGGCCCTTCGATTGCCTAAATGATCAATGTCATCAGGAGCTTCCTTGCCAAGGTTAACTAAAATAACACGGCGGACTATTTGCACCAAATCTTCCGGGGTTAAGCCAGTACAATTCCCAGGGATATTAAGACCTAACTTTTTATTAAGCTTGTAACGACCAACTTTGCCCAAGCTATAGCGGCGAGGATTAAATAGGAAATTATTCAGCAAGGCCTGAGCACTACTAAGACTAGGAGCTTCACCAGAAGATAGTTTCCTATAAATATCGAAAAGGGCATCAGCCTTGCTCTTGATCAAGGGATCTCGCTCTATTGTAGAGCGGATGAAATCATGCTCAGGCGAGTTATCTACATCTTGAAAAAGAGAAAGCAACGTCTCATCGCCCTCAAAGCCTATGGTACGCAACAAAGTAGTAATCGGCATCTTCCGTTTGCCACTCACCTTAACCGAAATTACGTCTCGATTAGAAGTGTCAAAATCAAGCCATGCCCCGTGTTCAGCAACAAGCTTAGCAACGCATAATTCTCGCCCACTTGAAGGATCCCTATCTAACGTGAAATAAACGCCCGGAAAACGAGTTAACTGATTGACTACTACCCGCTCTACTCCAGAAATAATAAAAGTGCCAACATCCGTCATTAAAGGGAAATCACTAAAGTATAATTCCTGCTGCTTGATCTCCCCCGTCTCCTTGACCACTAGTTGTGCAGTGACATGAATAGGAGAGGAATAAGTCAGGCCCCGCTCAAGACACTCGGGAATAGAATGCTGAGGCTCTCGGAATTCATAATCAACGAAGTGTAATTCTAGCCTCGTGTTAGTATAATCTTGAATTGGTGAGATTTCCTCAAACAGCTCCCTCAAACCTTCTTCTTGAAACCAGCGGAAGGAATCAAGTTGAACATGAATAAGGTCGGGTATTTCTAAAGTCTCGGGCAATTTAGCGAAAGACTTCACTAACTTGTGTTTAAGCATAAAAGAAACGATCCTGATTCTTCAAAACAATTTCTTGAAGACACTAACTAGGAAAATTTAAGGTGACAAGACTAAAAGAAAATGGAAACATAATACAAACTAATAAATCTAGCATCATCATTTAATTTTGTCAAGCCCCATAGCTAACCCACATACTAACACTGAGCAGCATATTTTACAAGTTCCTTTTCAATATACTCTACAAAGGTAAGGTAACCAAGAAACTAGTGTGGGCGGTTGAAATTATACTCAATAGCTAAAATATTTAGTTCATCAACCAGATCTTGCACAAGTGTCGTCAGAGAGAAGGGATTTGGATTCACAAGGTCAAGGAGCCTCTCTATCTGGCAAAACTAAAGCCCCAGCCCAATGGCTATCACTTCCCTGTGCAAGTCAGTATCGCCGGCAACAAACTGTGCCGCTTTGACACGACGGTAATAGAGACCAATATCATGGTCCATGGTATATCCGATGGCCCCATGAGCAGCAATGGCTTCAATGCAAATTCGCTGGTAAGCTTCATTGGCTTTAGCTTTGGCTGCGGAAATCTGCCAAGGCGATGGTGAACCAACGCTTATTCCCCACGCTGCTTGATAAAGTAAATACTGAACCGCCTCCACATCAATCAACATGTCAGCCAGTTTGTGCTGTATCGCCTGAAAAGAGCCAATCGGCCGGTCAAACTGAATTCGTTCCTTGGCATAGCTACTAGTCATATCCAAAACAGCCTGACACGCTCCGGCCATCTCGGCACACTTCAGCACAGCAGCCCGCTGTAATATAAAGTCCACTACATCCCAGCCATTGCCTATTTTGCCCAAGATATTATCTTTGGGCACCGCCACCCTATCAAAGCTGACTTTGAACTGCCTATCACCGCCTATAGTCGGGATCGCCTCCATCTTCACATTTGGTCCCCTGGCATCCACCATAAACAGTGTGATTCCGTCCTCGGGTCTTTCACCTTCTCCGGTCCTGCCCACTACCAGGATATAATCAGCGACATGGGCATCAGTAACAAAGAGCTTGTACCCTTGGAGAACATAATTTGTCCCTTTCAATATAGCACGAAGTTTTATCTCAGAAGCTTTATATCTGCCTGACGACTCGGCTAAAGCGAAAGTCCAGATAGCCTCGCCTTCAGCTATTTGCGGCAGAAACTTAGTTTTTTGCTTACTGCTTCCATATTCAAGTAAGGGCAGAGCACAAAGGGCGATAGTGGAGAAGAAGGGACCGGGCAGGATATTTTTTCCCATCTCTTCCATCAAGATAACCAGGTCCATAAAGCTGGCACCCATGCCACCATATTCTTCCGGAAAGATGAGTCCCATCCAGCCCAGTTCTGCCATACTGTGCCACATCTGTGGGTCATAGCCTCTTTCATCTTTTGCCATCTCCCTGACTTTAGCTTTGGGACATTCCTTTGCCAGAAAATCTCTGACTGAAATCTGCAGCATGTCCTGCTCTTCTGTAAAAGTGAAATCCATGATAACCCCTTTAAAAAGTCTGCATTTTTATCACTCTGCCCATAGTGGAGAGTTTACATTCTTCGCTCTACTCACAACGACAGGGACATGTTATTAATTAAACTCTAAAAAACTTTAATATGATTTGGGTAATCCCAGCCTAAATTGCGCAATGATGCTTTTTTCGATTTCGGCGGTGCCCGCCGCAATTGCCTGACCGGGAAATCCCAGATATGCGCCCTGTATGGCGCCATCGAGTTTAGCCCATTCGGAATCCGGGTCAACCTGAGAATATATTCCTAAAATCTCCGCCCCAGTGATAGCCCCCTGTCTCATCAAATCATCACCCATTATCTTGTTCCTTGAGGACTCATAGACAGGAATTTGACCTTGACTTATCCGCCAGGCAAGCTGGAAGGCGAACATCTTCAGCACTTCCAGGTCGATAGCCAGATCAGCTAACTTAGCACGAATCACAGGATTTTGAGACAACGGCTGGCCTTCATACTCGGTTTGACCAGCATATTTGGCTAGCTCTTCTAAAATCCACTTTAAACTACCGTAGGTGGTAGGCGCTATGCTGCGCCGCTCAAAAGCCAGTGACTGCATAAGATAATACCAGCCTTTATTTTCCTCTCCCACCAAGTTGGAAGCTAGCACCCTCACATTATCGAAAAATACTTCATTAAAGTGATGCCGCCCATAATAGTTCAAAATAGGATTAACTGTAACACCTGGGCTCTTCATGTCCACAATAAAGATACTGATTCCCTGGTGTTTCTTAGCGGCATTGGAGGCTGTTCTGGCAGCCAGCCAGCACCATCTTGCCCGGTGAGCAACACTCGTCCACACCTTTTGCCCATTTATAATATAGTCACCTCCGTCTCTCACCGCCCGTGTCCGAATATTGGCAAAGTCTGAGCCAGCATTTGGTTCACTGTAACACGTGCACCAGATACCATCTTTTCCACCTGAGGCAATTAAGGGCAAATATTTTTCTCTTTGCTCTTCAGTACCGAACATCATCAAGCAGGGCCCTACCCATTGTGTTCCACTTATGCCCATCCAGGCCCCCGGTATTCCCCAGTAGGCTATCTCCATTTCGTATATTGTTTGCTCCAAGAGAGAAGCACCACATCCACCATATTTCTCTGGCCAGCTCATAACGAGCCAGCCCCTTTGTGCCAGTTTCCTGGACATGGATATTTCGAACTCAAAATCTCTGAACTCCCCATCAATTACGGTGTTGCGCACCAAATCCGGAGGTAACTCTGCTTCGGCAAACTTGCGAATTTCTTCCTTCAAGGCCAGTTCTTTTTCGCCCAGTCTAAAATCCATTTTTACCTTCCTAGAAATTAATTGTCCGAGGTATAGCACCTCTGCCCTTATTACACTGCAAGCGATGATTCAAACAACAAAGCACATTGCCCAGCCAGACCAAATTGTAGTGATAACTGTTAATGCCCGGACTTTCACACAATCAGCTAAAGCACCGATTTCCAAATACGTGACTACAAATTAAGCCCCGATGATAGCACACAGCGAGCCATTACTTTGGTTGGGGCGGGTCTGGATTTACCAATTCTTTGGTCATTGTTCCTGGCATGAACCTGAATAGCTCATCAATCGTCCATGTGCCAGTTTTAACCAGTTGCTTCTCCAATACCGGCTCTGAATAGAGCCCAATTCGGCCTGTTTCTACATAAAATGCCCGCCCATTGACATTAGCAGCGTCATCAGAAGCGAGCCATACCACCAGAGGAGCAATATCTTCAGGTTTCATTTGCTCAAACCTGGCCATAACTTCTGGCCGAGCTTTCTTCATTTCGTCGCTGAGGGTAAGCCGGGTCCCGGCGTTAGGCCGAATACAATTACACGTCACACCGTACCGGCCCATATCCCGAGCTACCTTTCTTGTTAAGCCGACGATTCCCTCCTTAGCTGCACCATAATTAGCCTGCCCATAAGTAGTAGCATTGAGACCTGCTACAGACGAGGTATTTATTATTCGTCCATATTTCTGCTGGCGGAAGAAGGGGCTCACTGCCCTGATGGTATAGAAATGACCATAGAGGTGCACTTTGAGCACTAAATCCCAGTCTCCCTCGCTCATGTTGAACAACATTCTGTCACGTAGAATCCCGGCATTATTAACCAGTATATCAACCTTACCAAAGCTGTCTATGGCAGTCTTTACAATGTTCTCGCCGCCTTGCATAGTGGCCACTGAGTCATAGTTGGCAACTGCTTCTCCGCCCAGTTTTTTAATCTCTGCCACTACCTCTTTCGCTGGTGAACTTGCTGCCCCAGAACCGTCAACAGCACCTCCCAGATCGTTTACCACTACTTTAGCCCCTTCCGATGCTAAAGCCAGGGCTTCTCCTCGGCCAATGCCTCGTCCGGCACCAGTAACTATAGCTACTTTACCTTCGAGTCTTTTCGCCATTGTCAACCTCCTTATATGTTCTTTCCAAATCTCCAAATGGTTGACAGCTTGTATCCAATAAAATCTCTGGCTATAATGGAGTTAAACACTTAGACCTACAGATACATTCCAGAAGAAACGTTCAGCACCTGTCCCGTAATAAAAGCAGCATCATCTGAAGCCAGGAATAGAACGGGCTTAGCAGCATCTTCAGGCGTCATCGGTTTAACTTGAAAGAGAATCACATCCCTTACTTTCTTTGGTATACCCACTGCTTCTCCACCTACCTCTTCCTGCTGCGTCTCTTTTTCTCTGGTCAACCGTGTATCTACAAAGCCATAGGCAATGACATTGCAGGTAATACCATATCGTCCCCATTCCCTGGCTACAGTTTTGGTCAGCCCGATAAGACCTGACTTAGCAGCAGAGTAGTTAATCTGGCCGATGTTTCCCATCAGTCCAGCTACAGAGGCCACATTAATTATTTTGCCATTGTGTCCTGCCTTCATCATATATTTTGAAGCTGCTCTGATACAGTTAAAGGTCCCCTTGAGACTAATATCAACACATATGTCCCACTGGGCATCTGTCATTTTATGTATTAAAGCATCTCTGGTAAGCCCGGCATTATTGACCAAAATATCTATTTTGCCGAATTTCTCCACTGCTTTGTCCATAACTCTCTGACAATCTTCGAGCTTCGTCACATCACCAGCACAACCATCAGCTTTTCCTCCAGCAGCCTTTATGTCTTTGACTACCTCCGTAAGCGGCGCCTCATCAATATCACTCACAAAAACAGCAGCACCTTCTTTGGCAAACAATAGAGCATCAGCTCTGCCTATGCCCCGCGCCGCCCCCGTGATAACCGTTACTTTCCCATCTAGTTTTCCCATTTTTACCTCCTTGAACTTTGTTCTCTTGAAAACACAGGCTCGATTCAGTATTTCCAGTAAACTGCCTCTACGTAGCTATCAAAACCAATACTCTCGCTTATTTCCTTTTTCGTGTAGGTAAGGCAACCAGGGCTGAGCCAGGCGTTGTCTTTTCTCCTTTTCCATTCTCCACCCAAATCTCGCACTCAACAAGGTGCTCATCGCCCTCTTCATATTTCTTGGTCACTTTGCCTTTACACCACCAGGTTTCGCCGTCATGAGGCTCTTCTCTCGTCTTCATTTTCCGGGGATAATCCATACCGCGGTATTGGCAGGACAATTTCTTGAGTTCCCCTTGCTCTCCAATCCAATCAGTCATCAATTGTCCTAACCAGGCACGCTTAAGCGCGCCATGTACAATGGGGGCACCTACACCCATAGCCTTGGCGAAATCATCGTCATAATGCAAAGGGTTAAAATCCCCCGATGCCCCCGCCCACTGGACTAACATGCGAGTTGTAGCAACCTTAGCCAATGGTGTTATCTCAGTGCCTACTTCAACGTCATCATAACAAATTTGTTTAGACATCTCTCCTCCAAAAGAATAAAGTAGTCAAAACAGGCTAAAACAGGATAAATGCCGACCGACCTTTGAGTGCCACATTGCCCTTTTGGTTCACAAAAGTAGTCTCCAGTGTGGTAAACATGGTCTTGCCCAGTCTGGTTTCGCGCTCGGTCATGTTGGCAATTTTAGTGGTGGCAGTTAATACATCGCCAGTGCCAACAGGTTCAATAAATTCAAATTCAACACCCCCATCGAGAAGCCTTGAAGGCGCTCCAGCTTTTAGCAGAGACTCAAGCAGTCTGTCCGAAAGGCGTCCAGCCTTGACTGGCCAACCAGTGAAACCGGGAGGAGTCAATAACCGTCCATACTTGGTTTTACCGGCAAAATCCTGGTCATTGTACAGGGGGTTAGGGTCACCTATGGCCTGTGCATACCTCTGGATTGCTCCTTCCTCGATCTTGAAAACAATAGTCTCTAAAGTCATACCTATCAATTTCCGCAGTTCATTGGTAATCAGACTACCATTAGCCATAGCTAGTCTCCTTTTAGTTTCTTTTACAATCCTATAATAGCAACACTAACGATGTTCATGGGTGGAAAACCACCCATATTGTGAGTTAGACCCAGCTTGGGATTCTTGATTTGCCGTTCCGGCAGCTGGGCTTTGCCCTGCAATTGTTTGTACATCTCGTATATCATCCTGAGACCAGAGGCACCAATAGGATGCCCGAAGCACTTCAATCCACCATCGGGCTGAATAGGCTGCGGTCCATCATGATTGAAACGGCCAGCCTCGATGTCCTCCTTGACTTTTCCTCTGGCGCTGAATTGCAAATCTTCCATGGTCACCGCCTCAGTTATGGAGAAGCAATCGTGCACCTCAGCCATGCTTATCTCTTTACGTGGGTCCTTTACTCCCGCTTCCTTATAAGCTAGTTTGCCAGCACGATAACCGCTCTCAACATGAGCTCCATCCCATTTGGTATACATTAATTCCTCGCCCGAACTTAGGGCAATTTGTAGTGCCTTAACATATATGGGGTCTGGCCGAAACTTCTTGGCCATGTCAGCTCTGGTTACGATTGCAGCCGCTGAACCATCACTGACTCCGCAGCAATCAAAAAGCCCCAATGGCCAGGCAATGATAGGCGCATTTATTATCTGTTCCTCAGTCACTTCACGGCGCAAATGTGCCTTCGGGTTCCGGGCTCCATTATAATGGCTTTTGACTGACACCTTAGCCAACATTTTTTTGCCTTCCTCTGGACTGAGGCCATATACAGCAAAGTATCTGGTCGCCATCATGGCAAATGCCCCAGGAGCGGTCAACTTGGGCATAATCAGTGCATTTTTTGTCCCCATAAGACCAGGGCCGCCGGGAAGCCCACCGTATCCCGTATCCTTGAGCTTTTCTACCCCTAGAGCCAAGGCGATATCATAAGCTCCTGAAGCTACACCGTAACATGCCCCCCTGAAAGCTTCTGTAGCAGTGGCACAAAAATTTTCCGTCCTGGTGACCGGAATAAAGGGCAACTTCAATGTTAAAGCCAAAGATGTAGCCCCTTTTCCCACGCTTTGTTCCTCAAAATGCACGCCAAACCAGGCTGCATTGATGTCTTTTTTTTCTATACCCGCGTCCTCGATACATTCTTTATAAGCATCTACCATAAGGTCTTCTGCACTCTTATCCCATAGCTCTCCAAACTTAGTGCAACCCATCCCTATAATAGCAACTTTGTCTTTAATACCTTCTGCCATTTTTGCTCCCTCCGTAAATTTTATTATCGTTTACCGTAGTCAGGCACGTATAGGCGCTGCCTTCCACGAATAACCGTGAACACCACTTGACTCATCAACATATCGTCTGCGGAAGGTCATCTCTACCGGCATGCCTACTTTAACGGAATCCAGGTCACAATCAGCGAAATCAAACCAGAACCTACCGCCACCATCAAAATCCACCAGGCCATATATTGAAGGTGGGTCAATACTGGCAGCTAGATTATCACCGGTATAAGTAAAGACGACGCCTTTCTTATCCGAAAAGCGATAATCCTCCATCTGGTCAATGGCTCCGCAGTCAGGATTTACACATACTCTCTGATAGGGGTATTGTGGCGTACCGCATTTTTTGCACTTCGAGCCACAAAGAGACAAAATTACTTTCCTCTCCCTGAACAACGCCGACATCGGTGTGCGAATGCTTATCTCGCCACGCATACCCAAGTCCATCGGTGCTAAATTTCTGAAGGCAAGGTATTTTTCATAGCTGGTAAGCTCCTTTTTCGAGCTCAGGTGTTTCTTCACCGCCCTCCTGCCCGTTATATTCCCTATTTTTTCAGTAACCTGGAAAAACAGTGCGTCGCTACCGTTCCCAAAGCTGGCGATCAATATTTTGTCGCCTGGCTTGGCATCTTCCAATGCCGCTACCAACATCATTAGAGGTGAAGCTGACCCAGTATCACCGACTGTGCTAAGCAACGTATCCTGAAGCTGACCGGGATCGGCACCTAATCGCTTGGCTATAGCTCCGTGCTCTCGTGCATACAGACCTGGATAAACTATCTTGGCAAAGTCTTTGATGTTCAGCTTATACTTCTTCAATAGTCCAGAAATTACTTCCGTGATGAATTGACTATAGCCGGAATCGCGAATGAATCTATCTTCCCAGGCATGCTCGAATTTTTCTCCACTTGCTCTCCAGCGGTCCGGGAAATCATAGGAAACAGAATACGCACCTTCAAAAGTAGCAATCACATCGTCACTGCCAACAAGAAGTGCCGCAGCGCCATCACCGTAGAGAGACTCTTGAGGACTGCCCGGTTTGCTCAAACGACAATCAGAAGCACAGACGAGAATATTGCTTGACATCTCTCCCTTTACAGTATCAAGGGCAGCAAGCAGTGCACTAGTCCCTGACTTCGTAGAGCCTATAAAATCAGCAGTCCTCATATTTGACTGCAAATCAAGAGCAGTAGCTACCAGAGTTGAATTTTGCCTTACCATATAAGGCTGACTGGTGGTAGCAAGATACAGACCATCAACTATCGCCCGTTTCATACCACCTAAACAATCGGTTCCTGCGGCTACTGCCATGCTGAGCGCATCTTCATCATGATTAGCGACTGCATTTTCACCGGGCGATGGGAACGTCCCCAGAAATCCAACAGACATGAAGATAGTGCCGTGATCCATTCGATACCGTGGGATATAAGCTCCATAAGACTTTATGCCGACCATTGATTGACCTCCTGACGTAAGCTTTTTGGAACAAGAGACTATGGCATAAAAACTATATGATGTCAAGCCCTGACACTCTTGAAAATGAACCGATAATGAGAATTTTTTCATAAGTGTCAGTCAACGCCTTCAGCAAATTTCACCGCTTGAATATGGTCCTCACAAATACTGGGAAAACAAAGTCCCCTTTGGAACTTGACGATTCATTGACAGAGTTGTACCATCAACTCAAGAGCAATTTGGGCTAAAGCTCACTCACCACCAAATACTCCATCAAATAATAGTGAAATACTGAATTGAGAGGGATGTATTATGAACATTGGCAAAGGAATAGAAGATAACATCAAAAGGTTCGGCGAATATGAAGCCCTTTATTTCGAAGGGAGTTGGTACACAAATGTTGAGGGAAATCGTAACGCCAACCGCCTGGGGAATGCACTGAAAGGACTTGGCATAGGACGAGGAGACCGGGTGGCGATACAGATGCCCAACTGCCCGGAAATACTCTCTGCTTTTCCTGCCATATACAAAATAGGCGCCGTTGTTGTCCCACTCAATCCCCTGCTGCGACCCGACCAGGCCGCCTATATATATCGTGACTGCGGAGCCAAAGCTATCCTCACTAGCTCGGATTTTGTGGGCCGGGTACTGGAGGCGCAAAAGCAAACTCCAAACTTGCAACATGTAATCATCACAGACCGCGATGACGTTCCTGGAACCATCCCATACCTTAATATTATGTCAACTAGTTCCGACGAACTTACGATTGAACAGACTAATAATGACGATGTTGCCGCTCTAATATACACTGCCGGCACCACGGGCCCGCCCAAGGGTGTAGTGCATACGCATTACTCGCTTTATATCAATGCCCTATTCTTCTACGAATACATTCTGGTTCATCGCTCCGTGACTTTGCAGTTAAACAGCCGCGCGCTTAATCCCAAAACACTCCAATTCAATGAGGTCACTCAACGAGTTTCCGGTGTAAATCGAACAATGGTCAGCCTAGGAGTGCTCCCTCTATCACACTCCTTTGGCATTGCCTTCGGTAACACTAGTAACTTCGTAGGCGGAAAAACAATTTTGCTACGGTGGTGGAATGTCGAAGAGGCACTGAAAGCCATTCAGACATTCCGGGTTACTCAAATGGCAGCAGTCCCTACCATGTACATCCAGATGCTAGAATTTCCTGAGCTGGATAAATACGATTTGAGTTCGCTTGATGACTGCCAATGTGGGGCGGCACCACTGCCCGTGGAAATAGCCTTAAGGTGGAAGGAAAAGGTGGGAGTGGATATTCGAGAGGGGTGGGGCCTAACCGAATCAGGAGCCACTACTACAGGGCAACCAGGTGACCTTCCACCCAAGTATGGCTCCATTGGTAAGTGCCTGCTGAAATGCAACACCATAAAAATTTTCAACGAGAAAGGTCAAGAGCTTCCACCGGGCCAGCAAGGCGAGATAGTAGTCAAGGGGCCTACGGTGATGAAAGGTTACTGGAACCTGCCTGAAGAAACAGCCAAAACTATCAAAGACGGCTGGCTTTATACCGGCGATATAGGTTATGTGGACGAGGATGGCTATTTCTACATCACCGCCCGCAAGAAGGATATCATTATCAGAGGCGGAGAAAACGTATCACCCGTTGAGGTTGAGGAGGTTCTTTTACAACATCCAGCAGTCGCGGAAGCAGGAGTGGTGGGCATCCCTGACGCTATATACGGGGAGGAAATAAAGGCTTTCGTCGTCATAAAGCCGGATAAACGTGTAAACGAAGAGGAATTAATTGCCTTCTGCAAAGACCGCTTGCCTACCTTTAAGTTGCCAAAAAAGGTGCAATTTACGAAATTCTTGCCCAAAAACCTCTTAGGCAAGGTACTAAGAGCCGAATTACGCAAGCTCGGTTAATTTTGAGTAGCGTGACAAAGAATCGAAGGGAGGGACACGTCATTGCCCGAATTAAAATTTGACAAGACAAAATGTGCCAAGTGCAAAGCCATCAGTTGCCTCGTTAAGTGCCAGTACATGGATTTTAAGGACAAAGACAAGGCGAAGAAAGAGTGGCAGAAGGTGATCAACGGTGAGGATTCCTCTGTGCTGGAGGCATGCACCACATGCTATGCCTGCGAAGAATATTGTCCGTTTGGTAACCATCCATTTTACTTGATTGTTGAGCGGCAAGAAGAGAAAGGGATATTACCGGCGCCCAGGCCAATCATCACAATGTGGATTAATCAGTGCCAGCCAGTAGGCAGATTCATGGTGGGCAAAGTTGAGGAAAGGGCATTATCGTACTGCTTTTTGCCTCACTTTAACACGCTAGTCAAGGGGAAGCTCTTCGACGGCATTGCCTGGTCTGTAATCTTCGGGCAGGAGTTTTTCTGCAATGCTGTTTACCTGCATTACGCAAAAGCCTCAGTAATAAAGGACAGACTACCCAAGATAGTTGAAAATATTAAAAACCAGGGAATAAAAGAGCTTGTATGTCTCCATGACGAATGTTATGGCACCTTCACATCGCTGACATCTGCTTACGGTATAGATACGCCCTTCAAACCCATTCATTACTACGAGTACCTGTATGACAGGCTGAAGGAGCTCAAAGACCTCATAAAACCGCTCAATATTAAAGCTGCCTACCAGAGGAACTGCTCAGCCCGGCTTTGCCCGGAGACAGACCGCTATGTGGACGATATATTCGGGCTGCTTGGGGTAGAGCGAGTTAAGCGGAAGTATGACAGGAAAAATGCTCTGTGCTGTGCCGAGGTTTTCAGGATGGCGAAGGGGCCAGCGCTGGCCGACGATGTTCAGAAGCGGAATATAGACGATATGGTGAAGTTCGGAGCCGAATACTGCGTTTTTAATTGCCCGGCTTGCTGGGACTCGCTAGCACATAAAGTTGTCAAGCAAGGCATAAAGCCGATACACATGATTGACCTGTGCAAACTCGCTATAGGCGAAGAACAAGCCCTTAGGCTGCCTGAATTGGTAGCGGAGGTGTAAATTATGACGACCACCAGTGCTTTATACGATTCATTGGTTAAAATAGTCGGTAAGGATTTCGTCTCCGACCAGAAAGAAGAGCGTTATTTCTATGCCAGGGACGGCGGGCTTATGCCCCCGCATGAACCAGACTTTGTGGTAATGCCCAAAACAACTGAAGAGGTGCAGGAGATAGTAAAGCTGGCAAACAGGGAGAAGGTGCCAATAGTTCCCAAGGGGGCAGGTTTGGCATTGACTGGTCTGGTTATCCCTCAACGAGGCGGCCTTGTGCTGGATATGAAGCGGATGGACAGAATTTTGGAGGTAAATGAAAAGGCCAGATATGTCGTCGTTGAAGCCGGTGTTACCCAGGGTGTATTGAAAAGTTATCTGCAAAAACACCACCCTCACTTACGGCACAGCATACCTGACTCTCCGCCGGTAGCAACGATAGCTGGTAACGTGGTAATACACGGGCAGGGGCGCCTGTCGCAGCAGCACGGTTTCAACTCCGACATGGTCTCCAGCCTGGAAGTTGTCCTGCCCACGGGAGAACTCTGCCACATCGGTTCGTGCTCAGTGTCTTCATACTGGTTCTCCAAGGGGCCTCCACTGCCGGATTTATCCGGACTCTTTCTGGGCTGGTTTGGCACCACTGGCATAATCACCCGGCTGGGGCTAAAGCTTTACCCATGTAAAAAGATGAGAGATGTCATGGTCTTCTTGACAGATAAGGCTGATCTAGTTCCAGATATGTTGCTCAAACTCAGCCACACTGAGATGATAGAAGATGTGGTGGTCTCGGCTGCGCCATTGCCTTTGAGATTCAGAGGAACTTTCTGGATAATGGCTTACATAACCGGTGATTCGGATGAAGAACTTGAGTTTAAGCGCAAGATGGTGTGGAATGCCCTCTGGGAGTATTTTGAAAGCCGAGATTTGGGCTTTTTGAGCGTTTCGCCAGACATGAAAGCACCACTGATGTCAATGCCCTCAAAAGATACATCCAGATTTGCTGATGTCTCCAAAGGGGGCGGATTTCAATATGCCGGGCCCATCACCCCCATCGAGAAATTCCCAGCTTTTATTAGGAAACTGGAGGAGGTAGCCACTAAATACAATGTCTTCTATGCATCCACGACGCGGCTTATCGGCGCCGGGCATTGTATGATGTTCTCCTTCTCTTTTTCCTTTAATAGAGCTAATACTGATGAGATGGCAAGAGCTAAAAAGGCTTTGGATGAATGCAGCAAATTCGCCCTGGAAGAAGGAGGCGTGCTCTGGAAGGCAGACATTTACGAACAGAAGCTGCTGATGGACAAGATGGACCCGAATACGCTTGTCCTTATGAAGAAGGTAAAACAGCTCCTGGATCCCAATGGAATCATGAACCCGGGAAATTGGGAGGTAAAATAATGCAGAAATATGTTAGCCAGATCCATAGATGCTTCAGGTGTGGGTACTGTAAGTTTCCCACCGATTATTCAAGCTTCAATTGTCCCTCCTATAGAAGGTTCAGGTTTGATAGCTATTCCACCGGAGGACGCCTTTGGCTTATTTATGCCTGGTTGAAGGGTGAAATTGAATGGTCAGAGCACCTCGCTGAAATCCTTTACACCTGCACAACCTGCAAGAACTGCACTGAGCAATGTCCCATGAAGTTCGCTCCTGATATTGTCGACTGGATTGTTGGAGCCAGGAGCGATATGGTTGAGAAAGGGAAAATACCGCCCCGTGTGGCACGCTTTTTTGAAGCTGTTTATGGCTATGGAAATCCTTTTAAGCAGCTCAGGAGCGACAGGGCTGCCTGGGCAACCGGCACCAAAAAGTATGCGTCAGGAGATGAATACCTCCTGTATGTCGGCTGCCTGGGCTCGTACGACGAAAACGGACAGAAAATGGCCAGGAGCCTGGTAAATATTTTAAACGCCTCGGCGGTATCCTTCGGGATACTCGGTGAAGAGGAAGAGTGCTGCGGCAACGAGATATATATGCTGGGTGAAACAGGACTGTTTCAGAATCTGGTGGAGAAAAACAGCCAGCAATTCAAAGAGCTTGGCGTTAGTAAGGTGATGACGCTGTGCCCGCATGGCTACAACACTATGAAGAACATTTACCCGGCATCAGGTGGCAACTTCGAGGTGTATCACTACACTCAAATCCTTAACGATTTGATTAAGAAGAATAAGATAAAACCTTCACGAGCTAAAGCAAAAGTCACTTATCATGACCCCTGTTTCCTCGGACGTTATAATAATATCTATGACGAGCCGAGGCAGATATTGCAAAGTATTCCCGGCATTAAGCTGGTGGAGATGGAGCGGAACAGGAGAGATGCCTTCTGCTGTGGCGGTGGCAGTGGCAATTTCGTTACCGACCTTTTAGCCGGCAGCGCGGATAGCCCGGCACGGATCAGGGTCAGAGAAGCTTACGAAACCGGAGCCGATACTTTAGCAGTTGCCTGCCCCAGTTGCCTGACGATGCTCACCGATGCTGTGAAGGCAGAAGATCTGGATGATAAGCTGACTGTCAAAGATATCTCGCAGATTTTGAAAGAGCTTTTGTCTGCTAAATGAGTCCCTGAATCCAGCCCCTACCCCAAAGACGCCTCCTCTATTGGGAAATACTCTTTTTTAGCTAGAAAACTGTCAAAATCTTCTTGGGCTTCTACAAAATGGAAAGGGGGTTATTATGGTCGGGGTGAGTGGATTTGAACCACCGACCTCATGGTCCCAAACCATGCGCGCTAGCCGCTGCGCCACACCCCGTGTTTTCCCAACTCCCCATCCACTCTTTCCAATACTATCAATGGAGGATAATCAGCTATAGTTAGTATAGCATGATTTTTGTTTGCCGCTCTCTTAAAGCCAATGTCAATCTTTAAGCGGGAATAGCCGTTACCTTTGCCTTGAGTTTAGTATATTCCTCATTTACGTGCTCTTGAATCTTTGCAATCTCCCCATCCAGCAAATGACGGAAACGGCCTTGTAGCTTTAAGTATTCCTCAACCGGTTTAAGCTTAGGCCGGTCAACATTTAATTTATACCGGCCATTCTCTACTTCATAAAGAGGGAAAATGCCTGTCTCTACGGCAAGCCGCCCTAGCTCAATAGCTAAATCCGTAGCATGCCTCCAGCCTGTCGGGCAAGGAGACAGTATGTGAACATAAGCTGGCCCCTTGACTTCCCCACCCTTTTTAACCTTATTCATTAAATCAAAAGGATAGCTGGGACAGGCTGTAGCTACATAAGGTATGTCATGGGCAACAGCAATTTCAGGCATGTTCTTTTTCCAGGTAGTCTGGCCAATGCTAAGCTTGCCCGCAGGTGCCGTGGTAGTCGAAGCTCCATAAGGAGTGGCACTTGACCTTTGGATCCCGGTATTCATATACGCTTCGTTATCAAAACAGAGATATAAAAAGTCATGGTTCCTTTCGAACGCTCCAGATAAAGCTTGAATTCCTATGTCGCTTGTACCTCCGTCTCCAGCTACAGCCACACATTTAATATCCCTCTCAGGCATCTTGCCCTTCTTCATCAAAATCTTCAATCCTGCTTCTATGCCCGAAGCTGTAGCGGCGACATTTTCAAACAATGTATGTATCCAAGGAACTCTCCATGAGGTGACAGGAAGTGGCGAAGTGCAAACCTCTATGCACCCGGTAGCATTGGCAATTATTACATTCCTTCCTAAAGCTTTGCAGGCGAGTCTTACTGCCAAAGCTTCGCCGCAGCCAGTACAAAAACTATGTCCCTCAGCGAGAAACTCCTCTGTGGTCACAAGGTTTTTGCCAAATTTTATAAATTTCTCCTTCATTTTCACCCTCTTATGCCTGTTATCTCGCCTCTTATGCCCACTGTCTCAAACAACTCCTTTGAGCCCTTTTCTGCGATTTCCCGACCCCGATCAATAATATATTCAAAATCTTTTACCGACATGTCCCTTCCACCTAACCCACCTACAAAACTCACAATCCTTGGCCTTTCCTCCTCATTATATAAGGCTGACCTAATTTCGGAGGCAACTGGCCCCACCGGGCCTCCGAAGGAGATACATCGGTCAAAGACGATAAGAGTTTCGGCATTCTTCACCGCCTGGCGAAGTTCCTCGAATGGGAAAGGCCTCCAAAGACGCAAGTTGATAAGCCCTACAGATTCTCCTTTGTCCTTTTTTGCATCTATGGCAACCTTTGCTGTCTCACTAAAACTTCCCATAGTCAAAAGCAACGTTTTAGCTCTTTGTATTCTATAAGGCTCGACGGGTTGATAATAACGGCCAAAGATGTCTCCAAATTCTTTGAACCCTTGAATTATCACTGCCTTGGACTTCCTGAACGCTACCTCCTGAGCTATCTTTGCTTCTGAATATATGTCGGGGGGACCGAAAGCCCCGTGGGTCATCGGTTTATCGGGGTCTAAGGCAAAAGGGTACTGGAATCTCGGGAGAAATCTATCCACTTCTTCTTGTTCTGGCAAAATAACTGGCTCTGTTACATGAGTGAGGTGAAATCCATCGAAATGAACCATGACCGGCAAAAGGACTCTGGAATCTTCACCGACACGAAAGGCCCAAAGGGTCATGTCAAATGCCTCCTGGCTACTCTGGCAAAATACCTGGATCCAGCCAGTATCCCTGACAGCCATGGCATCAGAGTGGTCTCCCCAAATACTTAATGGCGCGGATAAAGCTCGGTTGGCCACCGTCATAACCACTGGCAGCCGCATGGATGAGGCGACATACAGGACATTGTGCATATATTCCAACCCTGGACCTGCAGTAGCAGTGAAAGTCCTTGCCCCTACCGCGGCGGCTCCAAGGCAAGCGCTCAGGGCCGAGTGCTCCGACTCCACCGGAATATAAGCGGCAGTTAGCTCACCATCGGCTACCATCTCGGCAAGCCGCTCGGGTATATGCGTCTGGGGCGTTATGGGATAGGCAGCAATGAAATCAACGTCAGCCATCCTAGCTGCTTCGGCAGCAGAATGTGAAGCCTCTAAACCTACCCTTCTGCTCATTTTTCCTCCTCCTCAATCATAGTTATAGCCTCTCTGGGGCACACTTTGGCACAAATGCCACAGCCTTTACAGTAAAAGAGGTCAATTTCATAATATCCATCCTCAAGAGGCTTTATGGCTGCATCAGGGCAATAAAGCCAACATAAGCCACATTTGTTACACTTTTCTTTATCCAGTATCGGCCTTTGAGATCTCCAATCACCGGTCCTGCGCAAGGCAGCATTGCCCGCCTCTGTAACTATATTGCCGACTTCCATATCTCTCCAGGTAAAATCAGACCCTGTTTTCAGCCTTTTCCCCGTCATTTCTTACTCCCTTATTACAGTCTCCATGTAAGCTCTTTTCATAGCCTCGATATTCCCCTTAGCCCGCGCCCCAAATCGTTCATGTAGCTGCTCAACCACAGAATCAAATTTCACCGCCTCAGTAACTTTTAGCAGTGCACCTATCATAGCGGTGTTAGTGATAGGCATCCCGATAGTTTCTCTGGCGATTCTCGTAGCGTCAACTGCAGCTACAGGCCACTTATACCCAAACTCAGACTTCAGTTCAGCGGGCGATTTCCTGGAATTAATTATGATTCTACCATCCTCCTTAAGCCCTGCGGTCACATCAACTGCGTGCAACAACCCCGGATCGAGCACAACCACTATATCAGGCTCAGAGATAACTGTCCTGGTCCTGATAAATTCATCGCTTATCCTGAGGAAAGCAAGAACCGGTGCTCCCCTCCTTTCGGGTCCAAAGCTAGGAAATGACTGAGCATACTTTCCTTCGCTTATAGCAGCACGGGCAACTAGCTCGGCCGAAGTCACTGCTCCCAGCCCTCCTCTGCCATGCCACCTTACTTCAAGAAGCTCAGCCATAACTTAACACCTCCTTATCATACAAAGAGGCTGTTTAATTTTGATTTCCCGTTCAATTTTGGGTATTTTTGTAGCTGCCTGATTTATCAGGCCCTTCTCTTTTTGTCATTGCGAGCACCTTAAAGGTGCGTGGCAATCTCATACCCCTCACGAGATTGCTTCGGCTGACTTCACCAGCCTCGCAATGACAAAGGGAGAGCCAAACAAATTGGGCAACTACATTTTTAAACAGCCCAATTACAAAGCGCCCCTGAAGGGACTTGAACCCTTGCACCTGGCTCCGGAGGCCAGTGCTCTATCCTCTGAGCTACAGGGGCCAATAGTACAAGAAAACAGTGTAAGATGGTAACACGGGACGACATTTTATTCAATGCCAATTGCCAATGGAGATTGTTGAGCAACCTATCTCCATATGTCCCCCCTCCCTGGATAAGTGAAAGGGGAGCCTCGCTGAGAGAGGGGCAAAAACCCTCTTTAAAATTTCTTTTACCCTCTCCTACTTGTGTTTAATAAGGTCGGTGATTAGCCTCTACCGAGAGAGCTTGTAAACCGCCCACTATGGCACCAATGGGTTGAATAGGTGCTACGGGAGTGGAGCTATGCCCATACCTGACATAATTGCCAGCATGACTGCGGCGGCCATAACCGAGCCTATCTGACCACCGGCATTAGCACCTACAGCATGGAACAACAAAAAACTTCTCGGATTTGCCTTCTGCCCTTCTTTTTGCACTACTCTTGCTGACATTGGAAAAGCCGAGGTACCGGCGGCACCAATCAGGGGATTTATTTTCCCCTTTGTTATCACCATCATGAGCTTCCCCAGCAAAACCCCTGTTACAGTATCAAGTGCAATCGCTACTAACCCGAGAATAAACACCAGTATGGTCTGCCAGCGTAGGAAATTGCCGCCCAACATAGAGGCGCCGATGCAAAGCCCCAAGAAGAGGGTTACTATGTTGGTCAAAGTTGATTCGGAAACGTCTACCAGCCTTTCGAGTACACCAGACTCCCTCATGAAATTCCCCAGCATAAGCATCCCCATTAACGGTGCCCCCATTGGAGCTATGAGTATAGTGACTATTCCAGTCACCAGGGGGAAAAGGATTTTAACTCTTTGGGAAACCTTTTTCTCACCAGGCTCCATAAGTATGGCGCGTTCTTTTTTGGTGGTTAAGGCTCTCATAATAGGGGGCTGGATAATCGGCACCAGAGACATATAGGAATAGGCAGCGATTGATACTGCCGGCAATAATTCACGTGCATATTTAGTGGTGACATATATGGCGGTAGGCCCGTCACAGGCACCAATTATAGCTATGGAAACAGCCTCCTGGCGGACAAATCCAAGTTGCAGAGCCAAAAGAAGGGTCAGAAATATGCCAAATTGACCAGCAGCGCCGAAGATAAGCACACGCGGGTTGCCCAGCATAGGGCCAAAATCTATCATGGCGCCAAGTCCGAGAAACATAAGGCATGGAAATAGCTGGGTAAGGATGCCTGAGGTATAAAGCAAATTCATGATGCCACCTTCATCGTGTGTGGACAGACCAGCCAGCGGCAGATTCCCCAGGATTACACCAAAGCCAATAGGGACCAATAGAAGAGGCTCAAACTTTCTGGCAACGCCCAGATAAAGGAGAACGCAGCCCAGAAGAACCATGATGGCGCTCTGCCAGGTAAGGCTGGCAAACCCTTGTACCAAACTAGAAAGCGCTGAAATAAAAACATCCATCAAAAGCCTCCTTACTTCATATGTTGAACATCATTCTACCCTAACCCTTGCTCTCCTCCTCTTCCTTCCTAGGGAATAGCCTGATTAGAAGACGAATTAGCAGGGTCAATAAGTACAGTGTGATAAATGTGACACCCATTCCCATTACGGTCATGGTTAAACCAAAAGCCCAATCTTTCATATTTCACCCCCTAGTAGATCAATCTGGCGATTTCAACGCCACGTTTTCAGATATATCCATAGCCTTATCGTTAAGCCGAAATTCTCACTTTTATTGCGTCGCTTCGCTCTTAGGGAGAGAAGGCCAAGCTCCTGCGCCGAAGCAAAGAGCGAACGAACTTAGTTATCTCCACAATAATGAATACACTTGCGCCGGTAAGTAGGCAAATTCCCCAGTCTTGAGCGCTCAAAGAATAGGTATGGAACGGACCTTGAAGAGCCGGTAGGTAAATTACCATGCTGAGCAGACAGAGTTCCCAACCTATTGCTGCTAAGAGCCACTTGTTGCCAGCGGGACCAATCTTAAATAGAGAGTAGTCAAAAGAGCGGCAATTAAAGGCGTTGAAGAATTCGAGCAATACTAAGCTAACGAAGCATATGCTTTGAGCTTCGGCGAAAGTTCTTCCTGAATTCAATGCCCATACGAAAACTCCGAAGCTGGCAATAGCCGTCCAGATTCCAATGACCACGAGATACAAGTTCACTTCTTTAGTAAAGATGGTCTGGGTACGGGGACGTGGCTTTTGTTTCATGATATTGGGATCAGGCGGGTCAACAGAGAGGGCGATGGCCGGTAAGCCATCGGTAGCCAAATTGACATACAGGATTTGAACAGCGACAAGAGGTATAACCCCGGGAGTTAACCCGAATGCGCCGCCAAACAGAATAGCCGCCGCCATGAGCAATATTTCACCTATGTTGCAGGAAAGAAGGTAGACCAGATACTTTTTGACGTTGCCAAAAATGTGTCTCCCCTCCTCTACTGCGGCCACAATAGAGGCAAAGTTATCATCAGTGAGCACCATATCAGCGGTTTCCTTGGTTACATCGGTGCCGGTAATACCCATAGCTATACCAATGTCTGATTTCTTAAGGGCCGGGGCATCATTTATGCCGTCACCGGTCATAGCTACTACGTTTCCTTTTTTTGCCAGGGCTTCAATAACTCTCAACTTATGGGCTGGCGATACACGGGCATAGACCTCAATATCTTCTACACTATTCTCGAACTCTTCATCGGTTAACTTATCAAGTTCGGCTCCAGTCAGAGCCATACCCCGTTCTTTTAGAATGCCTAGTTCCTGGGCAATGGCTACGGCTGTCAATTTGTGGTCACCGGTAATCATAACCGACTTAATACCAGCCAGGTCGCAAAGCTTTACCGCGCCTTTGACCTCCTCTCGAGGCGGGTCAATCATGCCAGCCATGCCGACAAAGACCATGCCCGTTTCGGACTCCTCTTTACGCACTGGTATTTCGGTGAGTCGCTTATAGGCCATGCCAAGCACACGCAGTGCGTCGCCAGCCATTTGCGTGGCAGTACCCAGAACTTCAGCTTTGTCTTTCTCCGTTAGCGGGCTTTCTTTGCCGTCCTTGAGAATATGCGAGGAGGAATCCAGAATTACCTCTGGAGCGCCCTTAGAGTAGGCAACCTTGCCTTCCGGGCTACTATGAATAGTGGTCATTCTCTTTCTTTCCGAAGAGAAGGGAATTTCGTCTATACGTGGAAATCTAGCATTGATTTCTTGCGGCGATAGCCCGGCTTTAGCGCTGACAACCACCAGTGCTCCCTCAGTAGGGTCGCCTCTGATACTCCAAACTCCGTTAGTTGAAGCCAGACTTGTATCATTGCATAGGGCATTTATTTCGAACAATGTCTGAAGCGACATATCCTTAGATACATCTACAGCCCTCCCATTAAGGTAAAATTCTCCCTTTGGCTCGTAACCGACTCCGGTCACATCAATTGTCTTGCCGTCCACATATATGCGCCGTACGGTCATCTCGTCCTGAGTCAATGTGCCAGTCTTATCAGAACAAATGACCGTAGTACATCCTAGTGTCTCTGCAGCATGGAGTTTCCGGATAAGGGCATGGCGCTTTGCCATTTGCCGCACCCCGATAGCCAACCCGATAGTCACTACCGCCGGTAGAGCTTCGGGTACCGCAGCTATAGCCAAGCTTACTCCCCAGATTAGCATTTCCAAAATTCCGTGTCCTCGCACCACGCCAATCGCAGCCAGGATGAAACATATGGCTAAGGCACCGTAGGCAATGAACCTTCCCATCTTATTTAGATTAACCTGAAGAGGGGTTGGCGCCTCCTCAACCTCTTGAATCAAGGTGGCGATTTTGCCGAATTCAGTCTGCATACCGGTACCTGTGACGATGGCTTTGCCCCTGCCCCAAACCGCGGTTGTTCCCATAAAGGCCATATTCTTTCTGTCGCCAATACTTACCTCCCCAGGGACGGGGGCAACTGTCTTTTCTATCGGAACCGACTCTCCAGTCAGCGGGGCCTCATCTGCTTTCAAATTGACGGCTTCAATGAGACGACCGTCTGCAGGTATTTTGTCACCAGTCCGCAAAACAACTACGTCACCAGGTACTATTTCACGGGCGGCTATTTCAATCTCTTGCCCGTCCCTGATCACGGAGGATGTTGGCGCCGCCATCCTTTTCAAGGCTTCCATCGCCCGTTCCGCCCGGTATTCCTGAATGAAGCCTAAGGTGGTAGCGAAAAGCACTATCACGAAAATCACAATGGCATCAACCACTTCTCCCAGGACAGCCGACAAGACTACAGCAACAAGAAGGATGATTATGAGAAAATCTTTGAATTGCCCCAGCCAAAGCATGAACGGCGAAATTTTTTTCTTCTCAACCAGTTCGTTAGGCCCGTATTGAGCCAGGCGTTTTTCGGCTTCCTCGGGAGTCAAACCCTCTGCTTTTGAACCAAAAGATTTGATAACCTCAGCTACCCCCAGGTTGTACCATGCCTTTACTTCCATGCGTGCAACTCTCCTTAGTGATTTCTCAGAACCCAGCTATCTGTGCTCTGGCACATGACTACTCGCTTTTGACAAACGAACAGAAAGAAAGCGAGAATCTGTAATGCCATAAAACGCATAATAGTTTAATTTTTCTAAAAGGGAAGGTTATCACACCCCTGAAATTTTGCCTAGGGGTCCTTGTTTTTTGCAAAACTTACCTATTACGAAGGAACTAGCTTGAAGGTATAAAACACTCTCAAGTTTCATCTCCAAGCTTGGCAGTAGAGTTCTCACGGCCAGAGCATAAGCAATCCCCAAAAATAGTCGAGCCTTTACCCTGATTGCAAGCGAAGCAGCATTGTTTTAGTGGTTACATAAGTTGTCTCGAACGGAGGCGGATAATATCATCCGGGTTCACTTTGGCCATGCCTGGCAACCAAAATGCCCTGCCCTAGCAAGAAGAAAACAACAAGGCAAGCTATTTTAACGGCAGATGGTATAATAAACCAGTAGGAGAGGTGACCGAGTGGTTGATGGTGCCGCTCTCGAAAAGCGGTCTCCGATTATATCGGAGCGTGGGTTCGAATCCCACCCTCTCCGCGGAGAGGTGCTAGAGTGGTCTATCAGGCACGCCTGGAGAGCGTGTGTCGGGGTTTCCTCGACCGTGGGTTCGAATCCCACCCTCTCCGCCAGCCTGCGCCAAGGCTACGGCTGGCAAGCCAGATTTACTATGTGGTACGTATATATACTGAAAAGCGCGATCGACAACAAGCTCTATGTAGGTTCAACGAATGATATTGCTCGCCGATTGACTGAACATAACTCTGGGAAGGTTGATTCTACAAAAAATAGGACACCATTAAGGCCAGAAACATATTTTGCAGTTAAAGATAAATCCAGAGCAATTGCACTTGAACAATATTTTAAAACCGGGTCGGGTAGGGCTTTTTTACAAAAACGAATCCTTTAGCCGTCGAAGCTCTATCAGAGCGTAGTCGGCCACCCTCTCCGCCACTAACAAGCACTAGGCGATGTTCTAAAATGATGCGGTTGCTCAATTCATTTAGCCCCCAAAAATCTGTTGATTTTGCCGGGGCCGAGTTACCAACCAAATCTTCGATTTGGCCGTGTGATAGTCTGTTTGCATTGCGCCTGCTCAATCCCTTTCTGTCATTCATAAATCGCTCCGCCACTAACGGCGCTGAATCAGAAGGAAGATTTAGAACCAGATTCTTGGGATTTGGATATTAGTGTTTAGGGCTTGTTTACCATGCCTTATATCGCCTGGCGATGTCAGGGATGACTCCACTATCTTGGGAAAGCAAATAATGCATTGCTTAATGGTAGCAAACACAAGAGGTTGCAAAAGGTCATGATTTTGTATAGGCTTAAATATAGGGCTTATTTGGTGAAATAATTGACAATGAAAGAAGATAAGGAAGTTAATAAATCCGCCGGTCCAGCTAGTTCTGATTTAAATCTATCTGATCAGGGCAGCAAGACTGAGAAACATTATCATGACCTCGTGGCTTTGAGTCGAGTCTCAGCGGCAATCAGCGGTCTGCAGGATTTAGATTCTATTCTTAGAATTGGCTTGGATAATGTGCTCAACATCATGAATGGGACCGTGGGAGGAATAATGCTCCTGGATGAAACGAGTCAGACGCTATCCTACCAAGTTTATCACGGTCTGTCTGATAAGTATGTTGAAGAGATGCGTCTTAAACTTGGTGAGGGAATTGCAGGAAAGGTAGCTCAAAGCGGCAGGTCAGTGCTACTGGAAGACATTTCCTCAGAACCAAATGCCGCTCGAATTGACCTGATAAGTTTAGAGGGTTTAAGGGCATTTATCAGCGTCCCCCTCCGAGCGAAAGATAATGTTCTAGGGGTGATGAATGTTGCTAGCCATGTGCCACATCGCTTCACCAAAGAAGACGTGCATCTCTTGCACTCGATTGGGGATCAACTTGGCATAGCTATCGAGCAGGCAAGACTGAACGAGCGGCTGAGAAAAGCACGGGAAAGATTACGCAAACTTGCACGGCAGAATCTTGTAGCAGAGGAGGAGGAACGGAGGAGGATTGCCCGTGAGCTACACGATGAGACCAGTCAATCGCTCTCTGGGATAGCACTTCAGCTAGAAGCGCTGATAGAAATGTCCGCGCAGTCTGGTAATCAAGATGCTCAATTCATTGCTGGACTGAAGAAAGTTCAATCGCTGACAGTGCAGGTACATAAGGAAGTAAGTAGAGTAATTTCTAATCTCCACCCTGCTGTATTGGATACGCTGGGGTTAGTCGCTGCTGCTCGCCAGCATGCCAAGAATAGGCTTCAGCCCTTAAACATTAACGTAACAACGGAGGTTAAAGGGACTGAGATGCGGTTTCCGCCTGATGTAGAAGCCGCTCTTTTCCGCGTTGTTCAGGGAACCATTGGCAACATTGTCAAGCATTCTAAAGCAAAGAATGCTTCCATAGTGCTGGTATATCAACCAGGTGAGTTCTCGCTAAGTATTAGCGATGACGGGCAAGGATTTGATGTTTCCAAAATCACCGATGTAGAGGAAAGTGGGCGAGGCCGTGGATTATTCAGTATGAGAGAGAGGATCGGCTTCCTTGGCGGCACCAGCGGCGTTGAGTCCAAGATTGGACTAGGAACTACGGTTTGGGCCAAGATTCCAATAGGCCAAGACATTCGATATGGCGAAAATAAGAGTACTGGTAACTGACGACCATGCCATCGTACGTGATGGTATTTGTGCCTTGCTTGCTCTTACCGGGGATATAGAAGCAGTAGGCGAGGCCACCAATGGCAGGGACGCGCTGGAAATGGTTACCAGGCTCTCACCTGACATAGTGCTTATGGACATAGTCATGCCTCTTATGGATGGACTGGAAGCAACTCGCCGAATACGCAAAGAATTCCCGGAGACAAAGGTGATAGTACTGACCCAATACGAAGACAAAGAATATGTATTACCCGTTATTGAAGCTGGAGCCAGCGGTTTTATCAGTAAAGCAGCGGCATCCTCAGAGCTTACCTCAGCCATTCGGTCTGTGTACAATGGGGATTCTTTCCTATCTCCATCCATAGCCAGACTCTTAGTCGAAGACTATCGACAGATAGCCAGAGTAGGAAAAAACAAGGACGCCTCTGAACAACTGACCAACCGAGAGAGAGAAATACTAAAATTGCTAGCAGAGGGGCACTCTACTCGTGAGATAGCTCGAATGCTGGTCATTAGTCCCAAAACTGTAGAAAGACACAAGACTAACCTGATGGCAAAGCTGGATATCCACAACCGCCTTGACCTGTTCAAGTATGCCCTGCGCAAGGGCATTATCATCGTCTGAGATTATTGCCTCGTAGTCTTCACGGCATTGCTTATTTCCCACACCCCACTAATGGGAAGCGTTATCCACATAAATGAGCGATTAACTGCAGAAAATTGCGGTGATATTTCCCTACTTTCTGGGGTAAACACCTCTATTCCTTCAGTAGACCGGGCATTATACTTTATAGTAGCAAGCTAAAGCAAACTCCTAAAAACGTGTAGGTTACAAGGGGGTGAAAGATGGAAAGGAACACTAAAATTCTGCTGGTGGATGATGAGCCGGAGTTCATTGCGGATATGCAAGCTAAGTTACTGGCAAAAGGTTGGCAGGTGCTTACTGTCGGCAGCAGAGTACAGGCAGAGGAGGTAGCGCGTCACGAAAAACCTGACCTGATTATTTTGGGCACAATAATGCCACGTGGAGATGCCTTTCGGCTGCACCAGTGGTTGAAACAGAGCCCCAATTTCAGAGAGGTGCCTCTCATTGTGGTTGATGCCTCACCGGAAAAGCGTCTGATTAAGGGGTGGCGTATGGATGAGGGCTTGAAGCTTGAAGCCGAACAATATTTAATCAAGCCAGTCGAGTCAGCTTCAGTAGTGGTCTGGGCTGAGAAATTCCTGGATAAGACACTAAGAAGAATCAAGGTGCTGGTGGTAGATGACCATGCTGTAGTCAGGGAAGGAATTTGCGCCCTGCTGAGTCTGCAAAAAGACATGGAAGTAATCGGTGAAGCTGTTGACGGGCGAGATGCCATTGATAAAGTACAGCGTCTCACGCCGAATGTAGCGGTGATGGATATAGTCATGCCGGTGATGAGCGGACTTGAAGCAACGAAACGAATAACTGATGAATACCCAGAGACAAAGGTTTTGATTCTAACCCAATATGACGAAGAGGAGAACATGTTTGTTGCTAAGCAGGTAGGGGCTTACGGCTTTATTGCCAAGAGCGCTGCCAGTTCTGACCTCTTGACTGGCATAAGGACAGTAGGTGAAGGAAGATATTTCCCCCGGTCTTTTGCCTACGTGTCTGCCAACTGGCCAGAGGGTCTAGGTAAAAATAAGTAATCCCCTTTGGGAAGCCTTACCCCCACCTGCCGGGTTATGAAGGAGGATATTGGTTTGCAGTCGATAACCATTACTCTTGATGGTCGTGAGGTAAGTGGCTATCTGGGGATGACCATTCTGGAGCTCGCGAAAGAATCAGGCGTAGAAATTCCTACACTCTGTCACGATAACCACTTACCTCCGACTGGTGCCTGCCGTGTCTGTCTGGTAGAGAATGAACAAAGCGGGGCTTTGCTGGCGTCTTGTGTTACACCAATAGCATCGGGGATGGTAATCAACACGCATTCCCCACGAGTCATAGAGCGCCGCAAAACCTTAGTTAAGCTGATGCTTACCAGTCATCCTGATTCCTGCCTGGTATGCGATAAGGGCAATCGCTGCCAGCTACGCCAGATTGCCTCAGACCTGGGCATCGGATTGGTGGAGTTGCAAAGGATTCCCCAGATGGCCAGCATTGAGGATGTCAATCCCTTCCTTGAACGGGATTTGAGCAAGTGCATACTGTGCGCCAAATGTATTCGAGCCTGCCAGGAACTAGTTGTTGAAGGTGCTATTGACTACTTTCAACGAGGATTTACGACCATACCGGCGACACTGAACAATTTGCCTCTGGAAAACTCCGAGTGTACTTTCTGTGGAACTTGTGTGGCGCTGTGCCCTACAGGCGCGCTGACGGAGAAGGAGAAAACATATAGAGGAACAACACAAACTGTTGTCCAGACAACCTGTCCCTTCTGTGGCTGTGGCTGTAGCATTTGCTTGGAAGCCAAGGATGGACATGTAGTGCGGGTCATGCCCGGCAAGGAAAGCTCAGTGAACAAAGGCACGCTCTGCGTGAAGGGAAGCTACGGTTGTGATTTTATCCATAGCCCGGATAGGCTAACCAAACCCCTGGTCAAGAGGGATAACACTTTTGAGGAGGTGTCATGGGAAGAAGCCCTGGAGCAAGTAGCTACTGGATTCAAGCGAGCAAAGGACGAGCGAGGTTCCGACAGCCTAGCTGTTCTAGGTTCATCCAAGTGCACCAACGAAGATAACTATGTCCTGCAGAGATTCGCTAGATGTGTGCTGGGCACCAATAACATTGATAATGGCGGTCGCTTGTACAACTCCGCCAGTCGTGTCGGCCTGGGATCCTCCCTTAGCTTCTCCGGCACTACAAACTATCTTAGTGACTTGGAGCAAACCGAGCTTATACTAGTTATCGGGGCTGATCCCAATGCCTCAGCCCCTGCCGTCGGTTATGCCATAAAGCGTGCTGTCAAACAGCGCGGTGTCAAATTATTGTTGATAGATCCTCGGCAGACAAAGCTCTCTTTGTTTGCCCATCTTTGGTTACGACCTGAAATCGGCACTGACGTGGCTCTTATAAAAGGCTTGGCCAAGGTGATTATTGACGAAGGCTTGCTGGACGAGGAATTTGTCGCCAGAAGAACAGATAACTTTGAAGCTTTTGACGAAAGCTTGAAAAAGTATACTCTGGAGTACGTCGAGGAAGCTACTGGTATTCCAGGTCAAGAAATTCGTGCCGTCGCTCGACTTTACGCCAAGGCAAGCCAGGCAGCAATTGTCTATGGCACAGGAATTACGCAGAATACCACAGGAACAGATGGTGTGAAGGCTCTGGCAAATTTGGCGTTGCTGACGGGAAACATTGGGCGGAAAGGAGGCGGCATCTATGCTCTACAAAGGGAAAACAATGGGCAAGGCGCCTGCGACATGGGAACATTGCCCAAATTCCTCCCTGGATATCAGAGTGTGGCGGATGCCCAGGCTAGGGGAAAATTCGAAGAACGTTGGGGAACAAGCTTGCCGGCTAAGGCTGGATTAACGGCCCTGGAGATTATAGAACAGGTAAAAAAGGGGAAGATTAAAGGCATGTACATCGTAGGAGAAAACCCGGTCTTGAGCTTTCCAAATTCGAGACTCATTACAGAAATCCTGACTTCCCTCGATTTCCTCGTGGTCCAAGACATTTTCCTTACGGAAACGGCTAAACTGGCAAATGTAGTTCTGCCAGCAGCAAGCTTCGCCGAAAAGGATGGGACATTCACCAACTTCGAGGGAAGGGTACAAATGGTGCAGAAGGCAATCGCCCCTCTGGGCGAAAGCTTGCCAGACTGGGAGATAATCCTGCGGCTGGCTGACAAAATGGGGGCTCCAATGCCATATTCTTCTCCCCAACAAGTTATGGACGAGATAGTTGGCTGTTGTCAGCTATCAGCTTACAGCTCATATGAAGGGGGTGGCTATGTTGGGTCAGAGGCGAAGAGCCTGTATCGGGCTGAGTCGAGTAGCTACTGGGGGGTCGGGCGCATACATGGCGGTCAGTTCCCAGAGGGCTTTGCCCGCTTTTGCCCGGTTGAGTATGTTCCACCCACAAAGGCGAAGAGGGGCTATCCCTTTACCTTGCTAACCGGGACTATTTTTAATCATTTCGACACTGGCTCCAGAAGCTCTAGGTCTTTACGATTGAAGAAATTCTCCCCAGAGGCTTTTGTGGAAATTTGTGAGTCTGACGCCAGAAAGCTTGCCATCACTGATGGTGAGAGGGTCAAGGTAATCTCAGCTGTAGGCGAGGTGACTACAATGGTCAAGATTACCGATACACTGTGTGAGGGGATGCTCTTTATGCCAGTTTCATTCCCAGAGACTCCGGTTAATGAGCTATTCGACATTGTCTTAAATCCAGAAACAAAAGCGCCTTCACTGAAAGCATGCAGCGTAAGAATAGAGAAAATTCCTCTCACTTGATGGGAGAGGATTAAGGCCCGTCTATAGCAAAGAGAAGGAGCAGACGAAGATGGATAAAGAAGAGATAACTAGAGGGGCTGACATAGCACGAATCAATGCCATTGTTTCTGAATATAGTCAGCAGAAGTGGGCACTGATACCGCTGCTGCAAAAAGTCCAAAGTGAGTTCGGGTATATCCCTCCTCAGTCTATACCGTTTATAGCCAGAAGCTTGGGGCTTTTCCCCAGTCAGGTGCAGGGGGTGATTAGTTTTTATACCCAGCTCTATACCCAGCCACGGGGCAGAAAGGTTGTCAGAGTATGTCGGGGAACTGCCTGCCATGTGCGGGGGGGAAAGACGATATTGAAATTGGTTAAGCGACATCTAGATTTAGAAGAGGGTGAGACTACTCCTGATATGGAATATACCCTGGAAACCGTGGCCTGCATTGGCGTTTGTGCCCTAGCCCCCAACATAGTCGTCGCTGACCATGTCCACGGTCACATGAACCCTAAAAAGGTGGAGCAGCTGTTCAAGAAGCGGGAGGGTGGAGAGTAGTATGCAAAACCATCGCACGATCTTCGTCTGTCAGGGAACAGGATGTCTTTCCAGTGGCTCTGATGCTGTCTATGAGACGCTTAAGGAGGAAATAAGCCGACAGGGGATAAGTCATGCTGAGGTAGATTTCACCGGTTGTCACGGTTTCTGCGAGCAGGGTCCCAATGTAGTCATTGAACCTGAAGGCATTTTCTACACTCATGTCCAAGCTGAGGATGCCCCAGAAATTGCCATCTCTCATCTTCGAGATGGCAAGCCTGTGGAACGCCTTTTCTACCATGACCCGGTAACTGGCAAAGCCATGCCACATTATTCAGAGATAAACTTCTACAAAAAACAGCAGCGTGTCATCCTGCGCAACTGCGGGCACATCAATCCGGAAAAAATCGAGCATTATATTGCTCGCGGCGGTTATCGGGCACTGAGAAAGGCTCTTTTGCTGACTCCTGAGCAGGTTATTGAGGAGGTTAAGAAATCTGGCCTCCGCGGGCGGGGTGGCGCTGGTTTTCCCACTGGCATCAAGTGGGAGTTTTGCCGCAAAGCTCCCGGAGAAAAGAAATATGTCATCTGCAATGCCGATGAAGGCGACCCTGGTGCTTTTATGGACCGCTCCATCTTGGAAGCAGATCCCCACGCTGTTATTGAAGGGTTGACCATTGCTGGATATGCCATAGGTGCCAACGAGGGCTATATCTATGTCCGTGCTGAGTATCCCTTGGCAGTAAAGCGGGTTCACACTGCCTTAGAGCAAGCCCGACAGAGGGGCTTTTTGGGTAAAGATATTCTCGGCTCGGGCTTTGCTTTTGTGGTGCACATCAAAGAAGGTGCCGGGGCTTTTGTTTGTGGTGAGGAAACAGCTCTAATGGCTTCTATTGAGAGCCGCCGGGGCATGCCTCGTCCCCGCCCCCCATTTCCCGCCCAATCAGGTCTGGGAGGAATGCCCACCAATATCAATAATGTAAAGAGTCTGGCTTCCATTCCCATCATCATTGACCGAGGGGCTGATTGGTTTGCCAGCATAGGTACAGAAAAGAGTAAGGGGACGGCTATCTTTGCCCTCACAGGAAAGATTGTCAACAGTGGATTGGTAGAAGTGCCTATGGGTACTCCCCTATCCACCATCATATTTGATATTGGGGGTGGTATACCCCGGGGCAAGCGATTTAAGGCGGTGCAGACAGGCGGTCCTTCGGGTGGATGCATCCCTGCCCGGTTTCTCGATTCCCCTGTGGAATACGAAACACTGGCTCAATTAGGCTCGATTATGGGCTCCGGCGGCATGGTGGTGCTGGACGAGACCACCTGTATGGTGGATGTGGCCAGGTATTTTTTAAGCTTCACTCAGGCAGAGTCTTGTGGGAAGTGTGTCCCTTGCCGCCTGGGGACCAAACAAATGCTAGAAATACTGACCAGAATCACTCAGGGAAAAGGGCGTGAACAGGATATGGATACTCTGCTTACCATAGCCAAGACGGTTAAGGAATGCTCGCTCTGTGGTCTGGGGCAGACTTGTCCCAACCCCGTGCTCACCACCCTCAACTACTTCAGAGATGAATATGAAACTCACATACAAGAGAAGAAGTGCGCAGCCGCCGTCTGTGATGCCCTCATGATATCACCATGTCAGCATACCTGCCCCGTAGGAATCAATATCCCTAAATATGTGGCTCAAATTGCAGCTGGTGAATACCTGGAGGCTGTCAATACCATCAGGGAGCGTAATCCCTTCCCCGCTATTTGCGGCCGCATCTGTCATCACCCCTGCGAGGGAAGATGCCGCCGTGGGGAACTCGATGACCCTGTAGCAATCAGGTCGCTCAAGCGATTTGCTGCTGACTGGTATTTTGACCAAATTAGGGAGCTACCTCAACCGGAACCCTTCCCCCAGACTCGCAGCCAAAAAGTAGCGGTAGTAGGAGCAGGACCTACTGGGTTGTCCTGCGCCTACTTCCTGGCCCAGATGGGCTATCCTGTCACGGTCTTCGAAGCTCTTCCCGTAGGCGGGGGCATGCTCTCGGTAGCTATTCCCGATTTTCGCTTGCCGCGGGAAGTTATTGAAAAAGAGATAGATTATATCGCCAAGCGGGGAGTGGAAATAAAATACAACACACCCATCAACGTAAATTTCACCATAGACGATATCAGAAACAGTGGCTTTAAAGCTGTTTTTATTGCCGCCGGGGCGCAAAGGAGCCAGAACATTGGCATACCTGGAGAATTGGAGGACATCGAAGGTTTCTACTATGGTTTGAGATTTCTCAGAGATGTAAAGGTCGGTAAGCCTGTCAAGATTGGACGCAGTGTCGCTGTTATCGGGGGTGGCAATGTGGCCCTGGACTCCTCTCGCACAGCTCTTCGCCTTGGTGCTGATGAGGTGAGCATCTTCTACCGTCGGTCGCGGGAAGAGATGCCAGTAACTGAGGTTGAGTATGATGAGACTCTGGCTGAGGGTGTCCAGGTTAATTTTCTCGTCAGCCCCACCCGCATAGTAAGCAATGACTGGAAAGTGACCGGTTTACAGTGTGTCCACATGAGGCTAGGCCAGCCCGATGCCGGTGGGCGCCGGCGCCCAATTCTCGTTCCTGGCTCAGAGTTTTTTGCTCCAGCGGATACCGTCATTGCTGCTGTGGGGCAGGCTCCAGACCTGTCGTTTTTACCTCCAGATAGTGCTTTAGAGCGTACTCGGTGGGAGAGGCTGGCGGTTGATGAAAACAGATTGGTCACCAATGTTCCCGGCGTCTTTGCCGGGGGGGATTTTGTCTCCGGGCCAGGCATGATTATAGAGGCTATTGCGGCTGGCCGGAGAGGGGCTATCGCCATAGACAAATATCTCCGGGGCGATACCTCACGGGTCGAAATATATGACCTGAAGCCCAGCATTACTCCCCCTGTCATTGCGAGGAGCGTTAGCAACGAAGCAATCTCGGAAGAAGAAAGCTGGGAACCACAATTCAGGCCAGAAACTCCCCATCTCCCTCTCCAGGAAAGGAAAGGTAGCTTTAAAGAGATAGAACTGGGCTTTCCTGAGGGGAAGGCGAGACAGGAGGCTAAGCGTTGCTTAAGATGCGACTTGGAGAAATAAGCGTTCACCTGGTGTCATTGCGAGGAGCGTTAGCGACGAAGCAATCTCAAAGGTTGATGCGAGATTGCTTCGCTCCCGCCTGCCAAGCCTTGGCGGGCAGGTCGCTCGCAATGACTTAGAATTTCAAGTTTGCATTTTTATTTTTGACATGGGAGGTTAGGCATGAAATCTATTACCAAGCAGAAGCCTTTTAAGGAAATTGAGCAGCAGTTAGAGGGGTTTGGTCGAGTATATATTGCTGGTTGCGGCACATGCTCCACAATGACTAAAACTGGCGGTAGGGAAGAGGTCTTGGCAATGAGGGAGCAGCTACAAAAATTGGGCAAGCTAATCACCGGCTGGATAGTTATACCTACTGCCTGTGATGAAATGACCGAAGTAGCTATTAAAGAAAATAATGGAGCCATTCAGAATGCCACCTGCGTTCTGGTCATGGCCTGTGCTTTAGGCGTTCATAAGCTGAGCACCTATATTGACAAGCCAGTCATGCCAGCCCTGGATACTCTTTTTATAGGCGTCGAGGATGGCCCGGGCTGTTTTCAAGAAGTTTGTGCCCAGTGTGGTCAATGCATCCTGGGAGAGACTGCGGGCATCTGTCCCCTGACGGCATGTCACAAAGGTCTGCTCAATGGCCCGTGTGGCGGCACCAATAATGGCAAGTGCGAGGTGGATAAGGAAAAGGATTGTGCCTGGACTCTCATATACCAGCGCTTAGAAAAACAAGGCCGGCTTGACTTGATGCGTAAGTATCATTCCCCCAGAGATTACAACGTGGCACCCAGACCGCGAATGACCAGGATTACATGAAGGAGGAGCTATGGCACAGAGCTTTAGGGAAGTTCTCAAATCCGGTAAATTTGTGATAACCAGCGAAATCGGCCCACCAAAGGGGACAAACATTGAGAAGATGCTCCACCATATTGACCTTCTCAAGGATAAAGTAGACGCGCTGAATGTCACTGACCACCAGAGTTCCGTAATGCGCTTTCCCTCCATTGGTGGCTGTCTAGCCATCAAGGAGCGGGGTGGCGAGCCTATATTACAGGTGACTTGCCGCGACCGTAATCGCCTTGCCCTTCAAGCCGAGCTTCTCTTCGCATATACCAGAGGAATAAGAAATGTCCTCTGTCTGACTGGAGATGCAGTTGTAGTTGGCGACCATAAGGCGGCCAAGGGCGTTTTCGACCTGGACTCAGCACAATTGCTGAAGACAATTCGGCAGATGGAATCGGGCAAAGACCTGGGAGGGAATGACCTCGACGGAGCTGTGGAGTTCTGTGCCGGAGCCATAGTCACACCTGAAGCAAACCCGATTGAGCCTCAGTTAATCAAGTTTGAAAAGAAGATTGAAGCCGGTGCCGAATTCTTTCAAACTCAAGCCATCTATGACCTGGACAAATTTGCTAAGTTTATGGAATATGCCCGCCAATTCCCGGTCAAGATACTGGCTGGCATCATTCTGCTTGTGTCAGCCAGGATGGCGAAGTATATGACCGAAAATGTCCCGGGCGTCTTTGTGCCCCAAAACTTGATTGATGAGTTAGCGGGTGCCCCCAAAGGCGAAGCAATCAATAAAGGTATAGAAATCGCTGCCCGGATGATTGCCACT
>Ga0315274_10001009_pt1 | contig 43806 bp, 32 predicted proteins | sample YL17G02_20_MG_FD_203700 | JGI IMG/M metagenome (GOLD analysis project Ga0315274, IMG submission 203700) | Sediment microbial communities from Yellowstone Lake, YNP, Wyoming, USA - YL17G02_20 | ecosystem: Environmental > Aquatic > Freshwater > Lake > Sediment | place: USA: Wyoming | collected...
GCTGCGAACGCCATTTATCGCCACCTCGCCAAGCACATCCCCGCTTAGTAGAGCGGCGACATAGGGTCCGTTGGGACCACCTTCCAGCTCGTTTTGGAACGTGTCATGATAGGTGACAAACATGCATTGTATACCCGAACCTGTCCCTTCGGCGAACTTGAAGCGCAATTCTATGGTGTAATCCGACCAATTGCGACTTGCTTCCAACGCGAGCTTATCTGGACATCAAGTGAACGGAGAGCTGATGTTAAAGTGCTTGAACACCAATTCTCCGTTCACCACTTTTACTTCTGCACGATGGGACCACGAACCTATAATCAGTTTCCAGTCTTTATAATCCTCATCGTTGAAATTCTCGACCCAGGTGCCTGCATGGGAAAAACCGACGAATAGCAACAAGCACAAAACGAAAAAAGTTGTGATAATGGTTTGAGATTTCATTTTGTTTTACTCCTTTCATTCCCGCGGCACTGTCAAATTTCAATGCCAAAAATGCACTTGGACAATTGTCATGACAGGATATGCGTTTCCCTCCCCCAGAAATTGCTATTAGTTTCGTCTTACCATTGAAAAGCTTGCTTAATTATCATTTATATGGCTATAAGGAGATGAGGGGTAGCTCCCCATTAAAGTGTGGAGATAAATATAATGGCATATAGCAAGTTTAACAAACACCGAAAATATTAAACACAAAGACACGAAGACTCAAAGAACACTAAAATAGTAATGAGTAATCAGTAAAACAACTTGATAGAAAATACTTATAACTCATTACACATCACTCATCACTTAATTTCTTTGTGTTCTTACTCCGTGTTTATTCTCATTTTATTTTTGACAACGCCGTTTTAAGGTAATATTCACAAAAATCACTAATCTTGCATTGCTCGCATTTTGGCTTCCTTGCAACACATACCGCCCGCCCATGAAACGCCAGAAGATGCGAGAATATCGTCCAGTGTTCTTTTGGTATTATTTCTATGAGGTCAAACTCTATTTTATCAGGCAGTTTTTTGTCAGAAAGACCTATCCTCTGTGACAGCCTTATTGCGTGCGTATCCATGATTATACCGGGCAACCCAAACGCATCTGCGAGAAGCATATTTGCTGTCTTGCGCCCAACACCGGGCAACGAAGCTAGATCATCCATATTTGTCGGAACTTCCCCGTTGTATTGGGTCGCTATAATTTCACAACATTCCTTAATTCTTACAGCTTTCCTTCTAAAAGTTCCTGTGCTGAATATTTCCTTCATGAGTTCATAAGGATCAGCGTTTGCGAAATCCCTTGCTGTCTTATATTTTCTGAATAACTCCGCAGTAACTTCATTGACCTTCTCATCCGTACATTGCGCCGCCAGAATCCCTGCAACGAGAAGTTCTAATGGGTTTGTGAATCGGAGTCGAGGTCCTGCGTCGGGATATTCATCTTTCAGGATCGGTATAATATTTTTAACTCGTTCTTTTCGGTTTTTTATGCTTAACATGATTGTTAAATGATTGATTGTGTACGTTATGATAAACCATTAAATCCCCCTTTATCCCCCTTTTCCAAAGGGGGAATATTACGTCTAAGGGCGAATGTTTCCCATACGGACATCACTGGATGGCTCCAGACGGAACAATCTTTCAGCGTTCTGGTGTGACACCTTCTGCAATTCAGCGTAGGGCAAGCGAAGTTGCCTGATAAAGTTTATATGTCCTATCAGACCAAGCCTGCATGACTCTTTATGTGCACTTTTCCCTATCCCGGTGTCAGTTCCAAAAAGTATTCTATCGGTGTATTTTATGAAGAAATCCCTGATCCTTTTCTGATCATGTGGATGCATTACGTCACCCCAGCGTACAAATCCGCCAACGCTCGTATCAATGTAAGTGTTTGGATACTCCTCAAATATCTGCTCAAGCCTTTCCCATCCAACGTAATGCTGATGCGCCCCAATGAAATGCCCGTTTGGATAGGTTTTTGCAATGCGCAGGAAACTCTGTAAAAGATCCTCGTTGGTATACTTAGCCCCTTTCTTCCAGCCCTCAGACCAGTAGGCGTGTAATGATCCGCCGGTATAAGGGGATGCTGTCATACGCTGTGTAACGTGCCATACAATAGGTAACTGTCTGTCATTGACGATCTTGAACACCGCTTCCCACTTGTGATGCTCAAACTCATCAGGTTCCCGTCCCTCTATTATAAACGTTGGACTCCACAATTTCAACCCTTTTGCACCATATTCAAGGGCTTCAATTAAAGGCTCCGGGTCTGGAGTATCAACTCCCGGTGCATAAAGGAACGCCGCTCGCTTGTCATTCTTTACGACTTCGGCAAGCTGATCATACGAGAAAGGGTCGCTTGAGAACGCATTTGTCAGAGTTTTCGGATGACCATCAACGAGGATCGTCTTTGCAAGGCGCCATGCAACAGCCCAGTCAAACCACTCATTTAAATATTGCACAAAATCGGTTTTTGCATTTACGTGAGAGTGGCAATCAATCCAATAACGCTCTGAAGGCGGGAAATGTACCCCCCAACCTTTTGAAAAACCTCCATCCTCTGTTTCCCGTTCAAAAACATCTGGTGAATGTGGATAAGCATCTTCATATACATTATTCATAGCGTATTTCCTTTTATTAAACTTAAAATCCTATCAGTATGCCTTTTCTAATATCTTCACAGCATCTTCCAGCGTGACCTGACGGGGATTGACAGCTATGTGTCCGCTCTTCATTCCATCTTCAGCCATTTTTGGCAAAGATTCTTTTGTAACACCTACACTTTCCAGAGTTGCAGGAGCACCTATGTCGTCGGCTAACTCTACAACAGCATCAATGGCGGACATAGCCGCTTCCATCATTCTTGCTGAATTTACGTGTTCACCCATAGCGTGTGCTATATTGATGAATTTCTTTGGATTCGCCATCAGGTTGAATTCCATACCATGCGGAAGCAGTATAGCGTTTGCCAACCCATGAGGAACGTGGAACAACGCACTCGGTGGAAGCGCAAGTGCATGAACGATACCAAGCCTTGTGTTAGTGAAAGCCATTCCAGCCATGTTGGCGGCGATCTGTATATGAGACATTGCAGTCGCATTGTGGGCGTCGGCTATTGATTGGCGCAGGTTCTCTTCGATCATCCTTATCGCCGATAGCGCCAGCGTTTCCGTATAAGAGTTAGCATTCTTGGATACGTAAGACTCAATCGCATGTGTCAGAGCATCCATACCTGCGGCGATTCGCACAGTTGTTGGAGCAGTGGCAGGCATATAAGGGTCAAGAATAGCGACTCTCGGCACGAGCAGTGAACTCCACACAACAAACTTGTAGTTCCTGTCAGTATCAGTGAGTACTGATGAGTATGAAACCTCGCTTCCTGTTCCAGCAGTTGTTGGGATGGCTATTATAGGCATTGGCGGATTCTGGAACTTGTCAGTGCCTTCGTAGTCGCATATAGACCCGGGGTTGTTTGCCATGACAGACATCGCCTTTGCCGCATCTATATTACTGCCGCCGCCCAGCCCGATTATCACGTCATAGTTGCTATTTCTGACTATCTCTGTTCCTTTCTCTACGAGTTTGACAGTTGGGTCTGGCATTACCTCATCGAATATATCTGCCTCGATCCCATCTGATTTCAGTAGATCATGAACTATACCTGCCACTCCTATCTTGGAAAGATTTTTTCCAGTAACGATGAGAGCCTTATTAGCCTTTAAAGCCTTTGCCTCTGAACCTAATTGTTCTAATGCTCCAATGCCACTGACGATCTTAGTTGGCACGTAGAATCTTGTAACAGCGATCCTGCTCATTCCTTTATCCTCCATGAAAATATAGACAGTTTTATCAATAGTTTGTCAGATTTAATGGTATTATCGAAGTCTTGTTTTTTTCATCATCCCTTAGAAAACAGTAAAGGTTAAATCTGTTATAAAGTTTTAATCTAAACATAAATCTAATATCACTCTGTTATTCTATCAGATTTCTTTTACATAGTCCACAGTTTTTGAGTGGATTTCGACCTTCTCTATTTATTATTAAATCAATGCGCGTTATAATATACTGATTATATTAGACTAGATTGGTTTTACTATATATGTGAAGAGCATAAAATGGAAAACCCAAAATCACTCATGACGTTTCATGGTGTAACACTCAGATCGGTTACGACAGGGCTGATCTGCACTGCTTTCCTTGCAGTAGCAACGCCTGTCAGCGACCTTCTGATTCAGGGAACGTGGATCGCCTGCTGTCATCTCCCCATAGGCGTTGTGTTTACCTTCGTGGTGCTGGTTCTGGGGATCAATGTACTGCTGAAAAAACTTGGTATCCCATTCACACAGCAGGAACTTATAGTTATTTACTGCATCATGCTTATACCCGCCGGGATACCATCACTTGGCTTATCTGCATATCTGATACCTGTGCTTGCGTCTCCGCCATATTATGCCACAATTGAGAACGAATGGGAGACTTTGTTTTTCCAGTATATTCCCCATTGGCTTTCTCCGACGAACCACAGGCTTGTACGCTACTTTTACGAGGGTCTGCCCGGAGGGCTTAATATCCCAATCGGTTTGTGGGTAAAGCCTTTAGTATTGTGGTCTATATTTGCTCTTGCCATGTATCTGTCAATGAGTTGCCTTTGCGTTATTTTACGCAGGCAGTGGGTGGAACGTGAAAGACTTATCTTCCCCCTTGTTCAGCTTCCTCTTGAAATGCTCAAGGATGATAGAAAGAGCGTTCTACTGACCCCTTTCTTCAAAAACAGACTCACACTGATAGGATTCGGCATACCTACCATCATTCACGCTATAAATGGCTTGAACTTCCACATACCAAGCGTTCCTCAGATCAAACTGTTTTATGATCTTGGAGCCTATTTTAACAGCAGGCCATGGGACGTTGTTCAGCCACTATGGGCTATTGTGCATTTCAGTGTTATAGGTTTCGTATATCTATTGCCGATACAGTTATCGTTCAGTCTATGGTTCTTTTATTTCTTCTTCCACGCTCAATCAGTCATCGGGCGCGCTATGGGTATGCAGGTGACAAACGCCACAGGATACGCAACGAAGGGATTCGCCGCATACCAGATGGCGGGTGCGCTTATTGCTCTTGTTGTATTAGCGATATGGCGCATGAGACCTATTTTGGCTGACATTTTAAGAACAGCCTTTAACAGAACTCATGGGATAGATGACTCTGATGAATTCATGTCATACAGGATTGCCTTGCTGGGTCTGCTTCTGGGAACTGCAACCATGATCGTTTGGAGTATATCAGCGGGCGTGTCGCTAATAGTTTCATTATCAGTTATCATCATATTTTATATTACCATGATAGCAATGACAAGAATGGTGTCTGAGGGCGGAATGTTGTTTATACAGACACCTTTTCGTCCATTAGACCTAATCATCCCTGCCACGGGTAGCTCAATTATAGGCGCTTCAAGCCTGACGATACTTGCCTATCAGGAGATGATCTTCATGTTTGACATAAGGTCATCCTATATGCCGAGTTTTATGGATTCGCTGAAGCTCTCGGAGAATCTGGTTGAGCGATCAAGCTCTATTCGGTCATCATTTTTATCTTCTCGCTTCAAATTGGGTTCTGCGGTAACTGTATCTGTAATAATTTCGATGGCTGTGTCCTATATATCCACCATTTTGATTGGCTATAAGTATGGCGGTGCGAACCTGAGCCAGTGGTTCTTCGTTGGCGGTCCACAGTTGCCGTTTGTCAGGCTCAGTGACATGCTTTTTCATCCACAGAGTGCAAGCGGAGTATGGTTGTCATTCATGGGCATTGGCGCAGTTTTCATGATATTTCTGACATTCATGCGCGCACGGTTCTTCTGGTGGCCCTTTCATCCCATCGGGTACGCTATGGGGTGTAGCTGGCCCATGATTCAGCTATGGTTCTCGATATTCATCGGCTGGGTACTCAAGTCCATAATCTTGAGGTACGGCGGGATCAGGGTGTATCAAAGGTTTAGGTCGCTTTTTCTTGGGATGGTGCTTGGAGAATTTTTATCAGGCGGGATATGGCTAATAATAGACTTCATCGCAGGCAAAAGCGGACACAGGATATTCCTATTTTGATTAAAATCTTACGGTAAACGATACTCTATGGGTGTTTCCAAGATCGCCGTAGGGGACGAAAGCATAGTCCACCTGATAATCAGCGGAATCGTAGCCTAGACCTGCGGATAACCCTGACGGGAAGTCAAAACCTTCGCCTGTATGATAGCCGCCTCGAAAAGATATGCCGTTTCCGAAGCGATATTCTACCCCAAGACTGGCATTGATCGCACTGTCAACAGGAAAACTGAGATCAGCCGCTATAATCAAAGAGTTTGGTGACGACTTGGGTGCAGGCGCAGGCTGTGATTCTTTATTTTCCTGATTCGTTTTCTCTGGTGATTCCTTTGTCATCATCTGAGCTTTATACGCCATACCTACGTTGAAAGCAAAAGGCATGGACGCCTTTTCTGTGAAATAGGCTTTAGTTTGCCCGCCAAGATTCTGCAAACATCCTCCGACACTCAAACCGGGGAACTGTTTGAATCTGTAAATACCGCCAAGATCAACCGCCATGCCCTGAGATGTTTTATCGCCGATCCTTTCCTGCGTGATGTCATTGAAACTCACTTTTGATTGGATCCTCTGAAGCGAAGCACCAATCAACAGGTTTTTGAAGGCTTCGACAGACAACGCCACACGCCCAGCCATATCAACCGGTGAGAATGTTCCATCCTCTATGTATCCCTCCGTAGTAGACTCAATTGTTCTTGGGATGGAACCCATATACATATACGAAACATCAGCCGCTATGGTGACTCTTTTGCTTAAAGGCTGAGCAAACCCCAGCCATTCATATCTTATGTCATCGAACCACTCTATGTGCATTGCCGATATTTGAGAGTTCCTGACCAGAACAAGCCCGGCAGGATTCCAGTATATGCTGGTAACATCATCCGTTGCGGCGACAGAAGCCTCACCCATGCTGGTTGCTCTGGCGCCAACGCCGATATTTAGCATTGCGTTCCCGGAAGTTCCTACCCCTCCTGCCTCAACTATATGCGGGGTCTGCAATAAGAAAGATATTAGTAAAATACATAATAATCTTACAAAATTATAAGCCTTTAAATCCCCCTTTATCCCCCTTTTCCAAAGGGGGAATAGTTCTGTTTCCCTCTTTATCCCCTTTTTCCAAAGGGGGAATAGCTCTGTTTTACCCTTTAGCAAAGAGGGCAAAGGGGATTTTAAAGGTACACAATTCTCATTTCCGAACTTTATCTTGAGGAACTGAATTTTTTTTCTGGACATAGGATTAGAAAAGCTAAATAATTTTTTCACAATATTCATGATGTTCGCCTTTGTACTCGAAAGTAATCAAACCTTGTAGCAGTATCAGTCGGTCCTCCCCGTGCACCAGTGCTGCCTATGGCGTGAATGCCGACTTGAACAGGATCATCAATAGGAAAACTCACTTCTCCGCATGTCAGCCAGTTCTCACCATCTTTGCTACAATAAGCCGATAATATATCACCTATCCGCTCTATTCGCATATAGATAATATCAGATACTAATATGCCTCTGCCGAAATGACCCCATTCACCATTAATGTTCCCTGATAATCCTATCTCGTTTGTTCCGTGCATTCCTCTTTCAAAGCGGATGAAGTTATTTTCGTCCTTCCATACCAAAAGTCCACCTACTGCAGGTGTATTTTCGTCAGCGGAAGCCATTTTCGTCTCAATGGCAAATTCATCTGAAATCCCGTGCAGTAATCGAGGGGCATCAAAATTGGCCCCAGGCCATAAGTCATAACCAGAATTTGCCTGAATCATCAGCCATGATGAGTTCATGTTGAGTTCGTAACCACAATCACCTCTTGGATTGATCCACTGCCATTCAGGATACAAAGATCCATCAAACTCGTCTGAGAAGGCGGTCTGTATGAACTGTTCCGATAACTCCTTCGGTTCCAGATACCACTGAGTAAGCTTCATACCTTTAAGCTTCTCTGCATTCTCCTCTATGATCTCTCGGCAGAACGAGATAAATTCAGAACTATTGCCCGTCTTCTCGTATATCTCCTCAGCATAACCCAGCCCCTGTGCCAATCCTGGCTGGTTAATTAATAGATTCACATATTTTCTGATATAATAAGGCGATTTATCCAACTCCACTTTAGCCAGATATGCCTCAATAAGCACTTGACGAGTCCCTGGTGCTATCGCTGGATCATGAATTCCTACGGTCATGCCTATTCGTAAGCCTTCCTCTGCATATTTGATAGCTTCGTCCCATTCGCCTTTGTCCATATATATCCGACTAAGATTGACAAGCATGCGCCCTGTGCCAACAGGAAATTTCCTCTCCTTGTCAAGTTCTATTCCCTCTTTATAGTATTTTATGGCTGACTCATAATCTTTCACAACCCGATAATAAGTATACCCAAGAAGATTATAGCCATCTACAGCGCTACTAATGTTACCTGCTTTCTTATATAATTCGATACTTTCTTTGAAGTATTCAATAGCCATTCCAGAATTACATTCTACATCAATGTTTGCTTCCGCTTTCCGTAGGCAAATAAAACCAGTCTCCCAATGTGCTACTCCTAATAGATTGGCATCTCCCATCTCTTGACCTATGTTAAGAACTTTCTGTGCATACTGGATTGCCTTGTCATAATCAGCCTTAATTGCGTATATGTCTGTCATAGTATAATATGCTTCTGCAGATTCCCTTTTATATTCTGTTCCCTCAACTATACTCAAGCTTTTGAAACAGTATTCCAAAGATTTGTCAAAGTAGGCAACACCTGACCATGGGGAATCGTAAATGAACGCAGCTATATTATATATCCTTGCCATCTCGACTGATTGTGTATCCTCACCAAGTTCACTTATGGCAATATCCACATATTTCAGAACAAGATCAGGCTGAAGTTTCGATACATATACATTCGCTATCCTCCTGTAAATATCAGCTCTCCTCCTTCTCTCATTGGAATAATCAAGTGCGGATTCACAACTCTGTATCGCTTCATCCCATTTGCTGATCAGACTATAGACGTCACCTAAACCCTCAAGTATAGATAGCTTCTGCTCTCCTTTCTCTGGGAACTGATTGGCAATATTCATAGCTCTGTTGTAATAATTTATCGCCTGCTGATTGGCATAGATTGCCTTTGATTTATCCCCTGCCTTGATGAGATAATCTAACGCCTTTTCTTCATCACTCTTGGAGTAATGCTCTGCAAGCTCCTCATAATACTCCTCAAGCCGTCCTTGATATAACTGCTCTATCCCCTGTGCTACCTGAAGGTGGAACTCCCTTCGCTTACGCTCTAATATGCTCTGATAGGTCGCTTCCTGTGTCAGTGCATGTTTGAAGGCATACTCCAGCTCCGGAACTGTCCGCTCTGCATTGATCAAGTCCTTTGACTCTAATTCTGTCAGGTGCGCTTCCAGATCACGCTCATGGCGTGCTATATGATCCAGTAATCTGTATCGGAATAACCTTCCAATGACTGATGCGCACTGCAAGACATACTTCGTCTCTGCATTAAGCCTGTCCACCCTTGATAATAAAACGCTCTGGATTGTGTCCGGAACGTCTATTCCCTCTATCTCCTTTCTTGCCTTCCACCGTTCCCCTTCATGGTAGATGAGATCCATATCTATCAGTGACCGTATCAGTTCCTCAATGAAGAACGGATTGCCCTCTGACTTGGTTAGTATCATGCTCTTTGTGTTCTCTGGCAGGTTGTCTATCTCAAGTAGTGACTCCACCAACTGCCTGCTTTGTGTCTGTGACAGCTTCTTGAGAGTAATTTCGGTGTATCTGTCAGGGCATTTCCTGAACGCCATACCACCCAACTGCCAACAGCGATGATCCTGCTCTGGACGATAAATGCACAACAGCATCAATGGGTTAGCTGTTAGCTCATCCATCAACAACACTATTAAGTCTAGTGACAGGTCATCTGCCCAGTGTAAGTCCTCTAATATTAGCAGTAATGGCTGTGTGTATGATATAGCTACGAATATGTCCTTTAACCTCATCAACGTCTGATGCCTGATCTGCTCCGGTGTGAAGTATCTCAGCTTACCATCAAGCTCATTTCCGAACTTAACTGACAGAAGATTACCCAGGAATGGAAGGTAGTCATCCTGTCTCTGAGGGAACAGGCTGGATATGGATTCTCTTATCTTCTCTGCAATCTGTGGCTCAGTATCAGTATCGCTGAGGTTAAGATATGCTCTGAGCATATCAAGGAATGCCCAGTAGCTTATGCTCTGACCGATGGAGATGCAACGACCCTCTAATATCTGCGGTGTTAAATCCCCCCTTCCCCCCTTTTCCAAAGGGGGAATTGCCAAACTCCCCTCTTGAGAGGGGTGCAGGGGTGTGTTAGATGGATCAGGGGTGTGTTTATTAGCAACATATAGCTTTAACTCACTCACCAATCTTGATTTGCCAATGCCTGCTTCTCCTATGATTGTGGCAATGCTTCCCCTACCATCTATAAGGCTATCCGCTGACTCCTTAATGTCAGTGAATTCACGCTCACGACCTATCATCCTTGCTCGTAAGCCCTCGATACCTCTTAGCTTCTCTGGATGCTGTTTCACATGCTGGACAGTGTAAGCAGTGACAGTTTGTGAGAATCCTTTCAACATCAGATCGGATATTGTCTCGAAGTCAAAGGCACGATGGGTGAGACGGTGCGTGCCGGCGCCTACGAGTATTTGACCCGGTTCTGCAATCTGTTGAAGCCTTGCGGCAAGGTTGACATCTGTGCCGTAGGCAGTATATTCCTTATGCAGTTCGGTCTGTATCTCACCGACAGTCATCATTGCAGTATTGATACCTATGGATACCTGCAAGCCTTTGTCCTGCATCATGTTTCTCATGTCTATTGCAGAGAGGATGGCACGTTCAGCATCATTCTCATGAAGTATGGGAGCGCCGAACAGAGCAAGAAGACCATCACCACGAAATCCGCTTATGCTACCTTCATATCTGGCAACTATGCCAACCAGCCTTTTGAAGCAGTCCTGCACAAGCTGGAACATATCCTCAGATGACTTGGTTGCCGATAGCGGAGTGAAGCCTGATATGTCAGCGAATAGTGCAGTGATAGGTCTATTCTCACCACCCGCTTGCTGTTCTGCTGTCATGTATTTCTGCGCTAATTCATCGGGTATCAGGCTTTTTAACTGTGTGTGCATATCCTCAAGCTTGGGTATAGTGACCCCTGCAATAGGAGTAGTTTCACCAATCTCAGCCCCGCAGTTATCGCAAAATCTGGCTTGTGATCTTAATTCACTACCGCATTTTGGGCAAGCAAGCTGAAGTTTAGCACCACATGCTTCACAAAACTTAGCTTCTTCTCTATTTTCATGATTGCATTTTGGGCATTTCATGATCTCCCACCTCTTTGGGGTTGAAAGGCACCAATTTATATTTCCTATCGGAGTATTATTATCTTCCCTGTAAACGTATCAAGCCCATTCTGGATAACGAATACGTACGTTCCGCTTGCCACTTCGTCACCGCTATCATTAAGTGCATTCCACGTAGCATCATCTCCTCCACCGATTTTCTCGATGGCCTTGACTTTTTTACCGTCAACACTATATATCTGGATAGTCACGTTTTCAGTTAGATTCCTGAAAGTAATGTACCCGCTGATTGACTGTGATGGTATAAAGGGATTGGGATATACTATTACTTTATTAAGGTTTACGGGTAGCTGGAGTTTGGCTATGCGGAAAACACCAATCTCAGGGGCAGACGCCCCCGAGACCCCAAATCCAAAGCGGTCAACGTGTGCCGATACGATATTCTGAATAGTGTCAACCTTTTGCTGTCCAGAGACAAGCTCCCATTTAGGTAATCTGGAAGCATCATTGAGTCTGAATATTCTGAACTGCCTTTCGCTATCCTGAGAAAGTGTTTCCGAATTTTTCATTTCGGTAACGTCGGAATATGATAACGTTATCGTTACTGCTCTACGTAATAAAGAATTGCTGGTTTTGAACTCTCGAACCGTATCTGAAAAATTAAAGTCAATTGCAGGATCAATGTGTGACGTTTCAAGGAATTTGTTGGCTTCGTCAATCTTCTGGAACGTTGCGGCATCGGGCCAGAGTATATCCACAGTCTCCTGACTTTCAAAAGTGCCTGTCGGTATCAAAACAGAAGTGTCAGAGTCAAATCCAGCAAATATTTGAGTATTAGTATTGACTTTTACAATGTTAGACACAGCCTGAACAAAGCCCATTACTGAATTGCCGAATTCATCCAGAGATGACTCATTTGCTCCAAAATCCACAGCAGTGATGGCAACGTAAACAGGCTCAGACGGAACTTTGAGTTTAAACTTTACAAATTGAGTGTTTTTAACAGGCTCTATCATTTCACCGCTAGCAACATCCATTGGATAAAGGGTCTTAATTACTTTGTTATCAATGAATTGCCGTGACACGTAAAAATTATACTGCTGTATTTCCTCATCCCCTGCCGGAATCCACGTTACATCGAGAAAACCGCCGTTATCATCAGGAGTGTCAGCCGCTTCAATCAATATCACCGGTTTGGGCGGCGTATCATCTTTTGATTTAACCGGACCTGCAACTGATCCACCATTACTGTCTAACACCGACTCATTACCATCCCGATCAACAGCAGTGACAGCAAAGTAGAAATCCATTCCATCAAAAGACACAGTGACGTAGACTCCAATCTGGCGTGGAGTGTTAGAATTTTCAGATGAATCTACAGGAATATCCAGTAAATCCCTATTTGTAGCTTGCATTACAGGTTTCAAATCTTTTAATGATTTGATCGGCTCTCGTGATGAATATATCGCATAGTGGTCAAAATCCTTATCATGACTTGAGTTTGTCCAGCTTACGATTATTGTTCTCCCCTGATCTTTTGGTCTGTCAACTGCGGAGACGATGCTTACAGAAGCAGGAGGAATATTGTCAATCGCCTGAACAGCCCCAAACGTTGAACCTGATGACGTATCAAGGGGGGACTCATTACCGGCAGTATCAACCGCTGTTACTGCAAAGTAGTAGTCAGTTTTATTGGTCGGGACATTGACTTCCGCACTGTCTGTCTTTGCGGAACCAAGATTCATAGTTCCGTTGTCAACGAGAGGTATCAATCCAAGTAATGACGAGATAGGAGCAGACTCACGGTATACGTTGTAATGGTCGAAGTCACCCTCCGACTGAATTACATTCCACGTCAATACGATCCAGTAACCCTGGTCCTCTGGTTTATCAAAAGCCTTAACACCCATCACTGGCAAAGGAGGAACAGCATCTATACTGACTCTCTCAAATATTCTGCTGATAGACTGATTGCCATTCTTGCTTGTAAGGTATCCAGTAATCCGAGCATCTTTTACGCTATCACCTTTTTGGACTACGTAAGTTCCGATATAAGTACCATCACCAGCTTCCTCGTCACCTCGTGTTCCATCGTCATACATCGGCAATCCAATCTTAAAGTCTCCAATGTCAAACGTGGCTGTGTTCCCGGGGTCACCTTTGAGAGTAACGATCAGCTTATCGTCCTGAGAAATTATGTCTTTCGCATTGTGGACAAAAGAAATAATCTCTGGCGGAGTAGTATCTATGCTGACCGGGTTTCTGGATATTGTTTCAGATGTATTACCGGCTTCGTCTACCATTTGAACGGATATTGCCGCATCAGTCACGTTATCTCCCTTTTTGACCGTATACCGTCCAGTATAAATGCCATCATCAGCGACCTGATCGTCACTTACGTCATACATAGGTAGTGATTTTACAAGCTCACCTATGCTAAACGTAGCCTTTCCCTTTTTCGTGTCAGTGACAGCCTTAACGATCAATACATCGCCGTCTACAAGCACTTTATTCGCATTATGCTCTATACCAATTATTTCAGGCGGAGTAGTGTCAAAGAATACAGGACGCAGAGCAGACTTAACGGATTCGTTCCCCGCAACATCAATCAAGTGGCTGACTACAACGCCGCTGTCAAGGTTATCTCCATCTATAACGGTATAACTGCCGGTGTAAGTTCCTTCAGGGTCTTCGTTCATCAGAATTTCAGAAGCATTAAAGTAATTTTCAGCGGATGGCAGTTGAATACTAAAGAAAGCATCTTTGGCATTAGCTTCACCTGTCATGGTGACTTTCAAAGCCTTCCCTTCTGATAAGGGCTTGATGGGCATGTCATGATCCGCAGAGAATATTTTAGGTGATGTGGTGTCAATATTCAATGATACGTTTTGGCCTGTGATCGGGTCTTGCAGGATGAAGTCCGCTGTCCATTGTTGTTTAGTAGGGGGTATTCCCAAATGTAATGAGATTTTGCCATTAGACAAGTCATCCCCTGCCTGTATAGTATAAGTACCTGAGTATATACCATCGTTTGCTTGAGAATCTCCGTGCTTTCCATCGTCATACATGGGGATCCCAGTTCTCAGATCACCTACATCAAAGGTGATTGTAATTTCGGACAACCATTTTACGTTCAGGTTTATGCTGTCACCGATAGATAGCGGAGTGTTGGGAGTCTGCTCACGATCTGCACTTACCTTTGTTGTAAATTTAGTTTCAAGGGCCGTTGCCACAAGTTCGTATTCCGCTGACGGGTCATTTTCACCGGATGGCTTTAGCACCACAAAGTAGTCGCCAAGATTCAGATTTGCGCTTATAGTGGCTTTTTGACCTGTGAGTACACTTGTTGAGGCACTGGTAACGTCAGCCAGATCACTGCTTTTCAGCGTAATATCAGTGGAACCTTTCCCGAAAGGCCTGAAAAGTGATACAACCAGTGTTTTGCGCTCATCAAGACGAACCCTGAACCAGTCGGTATCGTTATCCGGATCCCAGCTTGTGCCTTTAATAACTTCGTTCAAAGGTAACGTATTGGCAAACTGAGATACGCTGTTCGGCTCAAGCTCCCATTTCTCTGACGCCAGAGAGAACGATATTCTCAGCGAGTATATACTATTTACATTTTGCAGGTTATCTACCTTGACGTAGTAGTCACCAGATTTTACAGGTACAGAGATCGTTTGGACTGGTAGAAGATCAGGTGTATAATTGATAAATCCTATCTTTGGAGTTTCTGTTAACGGTAAAGAACCGTATAAGCTGACTTCCGTTGACCCTGTTGCTCTTGGACGGACAAAGTCTATTCTCATAAAAGTAGTAACGTCTGGCTTGAGACCAGTGATCTGCAATTTGTACCAGTCTACGTCACCGTCCCTATTGCCTGAACCTGATACTTCAACAGAACGGAAGTCTTTATCAAGGCTCCATCTTCCTGCTAATTGAGCCAGCAACGGAAAATCATTGATCTCTTTGTCCCACTGGACTATATCTCCCGTCTGGCTTTGTGACAGTTCATCGGCGGTTACTGATAGCTCATATTTGGCATCCGAATCCTCTCCCTGTAAGTCCACAATTATGAAATAGTCGCCAAGATCAACACCTGTGCTAACACTGGAATGGCTGTTTAGCGGATCAACTTTAACACTGCATAAAGCCGTTTCTGGAGTTGGTGGAAGTGATTTGAAAACGGTTACGTTTGTAGTTCCATTACCACGTATCCTGTCAAAATGAAGTGTCATCAATACGGGTCCTGATTCAACGTGGAACTTATACCAGTCATTATCATTCTCAGGGGCAGACGCCCCCGAGACCCCGTCTACTTTATTAGCACCAGCGATTGTCATGCCTTTTGGTATCCAATCTGCCTGTTCAGCGTTATTATTCGGCTCTGTCTCCAGTAAGGTTATGCGTTTCACCGAAAAAACGCGCACTGCCGACATAGGGTCAACACCTTCGGTGCCGAGGTCTGCCCTGACGTAAAAAGTGTGCCGTCCTTCCCGCAGGTCGTTATAGGTTTTGCTAGTATCATTCGTCCAGACCCAGTTATCATCATCCAGCTTGTAGTAATATCCGGGCAAAGATGATTGATTAGCATTACTGAACCACCTGCGCCATCGGAAAGTAACGTCACTATAATTAATCTCGCCAACAGGTCCGCTTATAATACGGACAATCGTGTCAGGCTCAACACCAAGATTATCTATCGCTGATAACGGGCCCACTACGGAGTTTTCGGTTATATCTGATTCGTTTCCAGAATTATCCACCGCAGTAACTATAAAGAATAAGGGAATGTCATTCTCTGAAACTGTTACGTTGACTATTCTTACGTTCCTATCGGTAATACTGCTGTCTACAAGAGTAGCCTGTTTTACATCTACTGCCGATTTTCCCATGTAGATATTGTAATTATGGAAATCCTCAGCCACGCATGACTGGCTCCACGTTATCACTATAACTTTTCCATAATCAAATTCTCTGTCGTAACCAGAGACTTTACTCACAGGCAAAGGCGGGAGATTGTCTACGCTGAAAACAGGTCCCGTGACACTGCCTTGCCCAAGAGGGGATTCATTTGTGGCAGTATCCACAGCAGTCAACGCAAAGTAATACGATGGTATGGGCGAATCAAGCACCTGAAATGGAACTTTAACCTCTATACTGGACATTTTCAGGTCATTAATCGTTATATCCAGAGGTGTTAATCCCTGAACTGACGTTATAAACTGATCCGACTGATATATTCTGTATTCTAAGAATTCCGTTTCACTTGATGGAGTCCAGCTTAGAATGATATATCCGCCATTATCATTTGGTTTATCAACAGCATTTACACCGACCACAGCAAGAGGCGGAGTTGTATCTACGGATACGGTTTCGAGAGCAAAACGCTCTACACTTTTCCCATTAGTGCTTAATGTGCTGACTTTGACTTTGGCGTTTTTAACGTTATCGCCTTTCTTTATCGTGTAAGAACCTGCGTACGTTCCGTCTCCAGCTTCGCCGTCATCGTGTTTACCATCATCGAACATCGGCCTATTGCTGATCAAATTTTCCACGTTAAAAGTGGCAACAACCCCGATCTCTGTGTTAGCTGTAATAGTTATGGTTTCATTTTCGATAAAAGGTCTACCTAAAGTGTTTAAAGATATTGACGAGATCCCCGGTGCAGATGTATTTATGTTTATGGATTGTGTTCCAACGTAAGTAGATGTGTTCCCCGCTTTATCTTTCAAATATCCTGTGATCAATGCGCCAGATACCTTGTCACCCGCCCTTACACGATACGTGCCAACGTAAGAAGTATCCTTCTCAGTGGCAGATGCCCCCCCGCCCAATGCAGACATCTGTATTGATGTTCTAAAGTCTCCGATGTTAAAAGTCGCATCACAATCAGCTTCGCCTTCGAGATATACCGTTATTATATCGCCTTCTACGAATACTTTATCGGCATTGTAACCAAGCGATTTTATGACCGGTGGTATATTGTCAAACGTAACCTTCTCAGGGGCAGACGCCCCTGAGACCCCACCCAATGTACCAGCCGATGCGGAAGATTGGTTTCCGGCAGTATCAGTGAGATAGCAAACTATAAAGGCGTTCTGAACATTGTCATTAGCACCAACATCGTAGATACCTGTATAAACGCTATAACCATCATTAACCTCGCCAGCAACATTCTGATCAGAACCAAAAGCTAGTTGAATCTTTGCGCTTTTTTCATTTCCTGTGTAATCGCTGAATATTTTAAATGATGACACGACACCGGGCGGAATTCTGTTAGGTGTGGTGTAGCCATAGCCAGAATTGACAGTCTCACCACTTCCATCATAGAGCGTATAGTTTATTCTCACTAAGTCCTGTGCTGTATCTGAGATATTTTTAACCTCACCGTAGATTACAATAGAGCCTTTCGTTCCATAAGTCGGGTCGTATCTCCAATTCCAGTTCAATATTGCCAGTAAAGGCTTCGCCTCAGTTGAGGACATATTATACATATCCAGATCATTCTTGAACCCAGCTATATTAAATTTAGCACGGCATTTTGGTTCTCCGATCATTCTCACGGATAGAGTTCTTCCAGCAGACAGAGGAGTATCAGCATCATGAGAGACTTCGATGATCCCAGGTGGTATACTATCCACTATGCCTACGTTTCTTTTTACTTCTGCTTTATTGGATGCGTTATCTTCGATGTGCAGTGTAATAGGGGCATTGCTTATATCGTCCCCTTTAACTATTGTATATTTCCCCCTGTAAACTCCGTCATCAAGCTGATTCATCTGGACGATTCTTGATTCATCTTCACCTATTGAAAATGAGGCTTTTCCCTTGACGTTCCATTTCATCTCAAGGACGATAGAGTCTCCAGCCTTCAAAGGTACTCCCTGTAATATCTCTGTACCATCTGGTGACTGATAAGTTAATTTTATGGATTCCACAAACATAGCAACAATAACGTATTCAGCAGATGGACTTTCATTCTGAGGACGCACTTTTACATAATAAGTCCCGGCTTTTACATCAAGGTTTATACTTCCCTTCTGAGCGGACCTCACATCCACGCTAAAGCTTCCGATCACCTGAGATGAGGCATTAAGTATCTCCACAATCGAAGAACCTATACCAGAAGGGCGTGAGAACTGCAAATTAGTTATCCCATCTTTTTCAAGAGATAATTTATAAACGTCGTTATCATTGTTTCCGTCCCAGTTTGTGCCATGCTGTTTAATCCATAAGGCTATAGGACTAGCCTGCACAATCAGGTCATTCGGCTCTACCTCCCAAGTATTTTCCTGATCGGTTGGTATTTTACCCATAGTCAGTAAAAACTGATAAGAAGCATTTTCTCCACTCATGTTAATGAAGTAATCGGCACCGGGTTTCACTACGCCTGTAAAATAACCATTATTATTTGAAATTTCACCGATCTGATCGGATTCAAGCGGTGAAGAATATATCTTCATAACAACGGGAAGGTCAGAATATTGTAGTATTGAAAGATTAGAAACACCAGCAAGGGATTCTGATACGTGTATTTTGTACCAATCTGAATCAGACGGTAAGCTTAAAGCTCCGCCTATCTCAAGGCTTGATCCATTAATCGTAAGATAGTCTGGGTCCTCTGGCTGATCGTTGCTTTCCGTCTCCCACAAATACCCCTTTGGCAGTTTATTAATAGTCGCAACGAGCCTATACTGCGCCGAAGCCTGAACGTTTATCAAATAATCCGTTTCTGTTAGTGTGCCAAACGTCAGGTTTATGGGATTACTGCCATTACTTTCGGATTCTGCTGTCTGGCGGAAAGGCTGATCAGAGTAAATTGAGACTTTTCCAGAAGTACCAGTATAAGACAGAAGCACATCCATAATACACGGAGATGAACTTGACGGAACATGCACTCTATACCAATCATCGTCTTCACCGCTACCCCTGATTATAACTCCTGTTATTAGCTTGGATGCTGTATCAGGTGAATTATTCGGTTCCTGTTCAGAAGTCGAAACAGGGACGACAGTGAAAGAACGCTCAATTGTGAAATTTGGCAGCGATTCGGGAAGCCTTACAGCGAACTTATGATCGCCTGCGCTTAGATTGTAAAAAACTGCTTTTGAGTCAGTAGTCCACTGCCAGTTTCCACCATCAAGCCTGATGTAATATCCACGTATCTCGTTAGTTGTTTCAAATCTGTTCCAGTGAAATGCTACGTGATTGTGATGTATAGTGCCTATTGGTCCGCTCAGGAAAGTCAAAGGCCCTTCAGGTTCAACTCCGATATTGTTTACAGCCATGACGGGCCCCGAAGCGGAACCACCAGCTTTGTCGAGTTCAGATTCGTTGTCCGATAAATCCACAGACGTGACTGCAAAGTAATAATCAATCGTATCCGAGTCAACCTGAATGTCAATCACCTTTAACAGCCTATCGGTAATGGTATCTATCGGCTTTAATCCCTCAGTTGAGGTTATTGGCTTTGTATCCTGATAGATATTGTATCGGGCAAAGTCATCATCATTATTCGTATCTGTCCAACTGAGTATGATCACTCCGCCGAAATCCTTATCCCTGTCAACAGCCTTAACAATTTTTACGGGTGACGGACTGAGATTATCCTCTGCCTGTGCGGGACCGGCGACTGATTTTCCTCCCTTATCCAATATAGACTCGTTTCCTATGATGTCAACAGCGGATACAGCAACGTAATAGTCCTCAGAATTGGCATCAACTTTTATGTCAACGCTTGTACGCTTAGAGTCTGTTATATCAGTTTTTATGGGAGATACATCTATGGGACGGTCTTTGGATACGGCAATCGGAACGTCTTTAGACAAATATATGTTATAATGTGCAAAGTCTATCTCGGTTGAGGATTTCCATTTAATTGTGATGTAACCACCCTGATCATTGGGCCTGTCATAAACCTCTACCGTAGTAACAGGAGACGGTGGAACAGCGTCTATATTCACTTTAACCAATGCTGTTCTTGATGAACTGCGCCCTTTTCGGTCAACCAGATGAGCTACCACAGGGGCAGAAAGTATGCCATCATTTTCAACGACTTTGTATGAACCAACGTATTTTCCATCGCCCTGTGAATCATCATTATGTTGGCCATCATCATACATGGGAACGCCGCTTATCAATCCATTTATATCAAAGCTGGCGATCCCTTCTGAATCACCGATCATGGTGACAGTTAAAGTATCATCTTTGCCCAGAGTTGTCCTGCCTGTATGCTCAACTGAGTTGATCACAGGATGATCACCAACGATGTCAACTTTAATAACCGCCGATAAATTAGAGACATTACCTGCTTTGTCAGCCAGATAGCCTGTTACTATGCCATCGGTGATGTAATCGTCACCTTTGACTGTGTAAGTTCCTACGTAAATTCCATCATTTTCAGCACCATCGTTGTGTTTACCATCATCATAAGCCGGAAGCCCTGTCAAGCGCATCATCCCTGTATCTTTACTGTCAGGTATAACGTCGAAATTCGCTGTGTTTCCTGCTTCGCCTTTTATTGTTACAGTCAGTTCCATTCCAATAGAAAGCGGTGATCCAGCATCATGGCTGACCTGATTGATGACTGGCGGGTTTGTGTCAATCAATATAGGCTTATCAGGTATAGGAATATCTGAGGAATTGCTGTATATGTCATAAATGTGGACGACTACAACAGCATCTTTTGCGTTATCTTTGTCTTTTACTACATAAGTTCCAGCATATATCCCATCATTAGCATTTCCATCGTTGTGAAGCCCATCATCATACATCTGAACAGGGTCGGTATTCAATCGTTTGGATAGATTATCATAGAGTATATCAAAATTAGCAGAATTCCCTTTTTCCCAGACTAATTTCACGGATATTTTTTCCCATATAGATAAAGGAGTATCAGCAGGGATAGAATGATCAACAGAAGTTATAAGCATGGCTGTAAGCCAGTATTCACCGCTAAAATCCGTGAAGTCAGTATTGACTAGATATTCCCCGGTTGTAATGTTAGTGTTAAATGTGTTCTTCTGCTCTCCCGACTGAATGTTAAACTCACTTATCGGCTGACCGACAGAATCAAGAAGATATACGTTCACAGAACCATTCTTCAATATACGTGAAGCTGTCAGACTCAAGATACCGTCATGCGGGATAGTCATTCTAAACCAGTCAGTATCGTTTGGCTGATTTTTCGCCGCCCTGACCCTTGTACCGATGGGAAGGCGATCTGCAAAATCAGGTGAGTTGTTGGGTTCCAGTTCCCAGACTTCACCTTTTTGAATGTCGGAAATCAACAAGGTGAGAAAATATGGTGTTCCCCAAATATCCGATCCAGTAGAATTATAGTTTGAAAGGTTAGCTTCTATCAGATAGTCTCCAAGCCCAACGCCAACATCCAGCTTCCATTGAGTACCACTATCCGGGGTTACTGTAAATTCACCCAACTGGCTCATGGGATAAGCGGAGTAGAGTCGTATAGTAGCTGACCCCACTTGCGGGCGTGTAAAATTCAGGCTCATTCGCTTGCGCTCATTAAGGTCAACGTGAACCCTGAACCAGTCTTTGTTATCGCTGGCACTCCATTTGTTGCCGACGATCTGCATCCACGGGGTAGTTTTAGAAAGGAACATAGGGGACGTTTCAGTAGCATTGTTTGAACTGCTGTTATCTTCTGTATCCCAGATAACCTCGGATGCAGTAGTATCAGCCGCAACGGAGAGAGAGTAAGAGGATGCGGCGCTTACTGTGGTTGGTTTAACGTTTATAAAGTAATCACCTTGTGTAACACCTGTCGTAAAGAACCCCTTGTCTCTAACTTCAAAGCTTGCAATCTCTTTGCCTGCCGATGTATCAGGAAATCTGTAAACCTTAACTATACTGGACACTAGAACGTCAGGCCTATTCAAGATAACGGTAATTTGTCGGGGTATTGGAGATAAAGGATTCACTCTTGTCACATTAACCTTAAACCAATCCTCGTCAACGCCATCTTTAGCAGTAAAGCTCTGGCATCTGACTGTTTTACCGATGGGTATGGCTAAAGCAGTAGAAGCCGAATCGTTAATCGTTCCGTATACGTTCAAATCATTTTCTTTTTTGATAAAATATGCCTTATCGCCGTCCGTTATCTGCCATTTACTGTCATTAATATAAACCTCAACCACTGCGTTTGTGGAAAGTGTTATACCACCTAATCCAAACGCCTGTATCAGATTTGTAGAGATAACTTTGTTATTCAGTTCATCCTGAAAAACAGGATCAATGGTAAAAAGTCGCTGTCCCTCGTTTGGCTCGGTTGTATAGCTTTGCTCAACGGCAAATGTGCGAAAAGCTGGAGACGCATCCTGCTGATCGTTACTGTCAACAGCTTTCACGTAAAAACTGTGCGATCCGCCAGGAATGTTATAATAGGCTATGAATCGATCCTGAGTCCAGTTCCACAGTTCGCCGTCAAGGCTGTAATAGAATCCTTTTATAGAAGGCAGGCGTTCGGTGCCATCTGATGCGTTTACTTTGCCCGTCCACCAGAATACAACGTCACTTGATGCAGTTGATCCACCGGGGCCGGCTATTATTATTGTATCAGGCGGAGTTATAGCAATGGCAGTTGAAGCAATGATACAGAAAACAGTCACAAAGATTATTTGTGGGATTATATTATATTTTTTCATCATCTATTTATTAAAATCCAAAGAGTATTTTCAATCTTTTTTCTACTTCAAATTGCATACGAGATGAAAGGTCTCCCATCTGTAAGATTATAGATGTCTTCTTCTGGTTCTTTCAAGAAATCATAAGCTGGATTATTCATGGCTGAATGAAGCCAATCCAATTCATCTATATCAGCATCATCTGGCAATAAAATGACTATTCGAACGCGGGTCGGTCCTGTAATAGGCAGTTTTTCATCAAGTATAAGCTGATTTTGAGCATTAACAGTTCCTGTTACTTCTATGGCTTTTTTTGTGAGTAACATTTTATAATTTCCTTTTTACATGCAGTAAATAGCATGAGTCGAGAAAGCCTATTTAATTTACTCAAACGTGCATCGGTTTCTTATGTTTATCCAAAGCTTTGTTGAAGAATTTAATATATTCTTCTGGAGAAAGATCAAGTGTTTGATAGTAATGCAATAAGCGTACGTAGTGAATTTCCTGCATCATCTCATCATCAGGAAATTCTTCCCTAACTTCCTTCCATATTCGTTCTTTCAATTCCTTAGTTAATTTTATCAAAGTCAATCATCTGATACTTTCATACCTTTTTACCAATGAGTTATCATGATGCCACTTTATGTTTCAATGCCGCTGCGACAAACCCACGAAAAAGCGGATGCGGTTGCAATGGCTTAGACTTAAACTCTGGATGGAATTGCGTAGCGACGAACCACGGATGATCTTCCACCTCAATTATCTCAACCAGAAGATCGTTAGGAGATAGACCGCTCAAACGTAACCCATTAGAGACGAACTGCTCACGGTACTCATTGTTAAACTCATACCTATGCCTGTGGCGTTCGTATATAACATCAGAGCCATACTCTTTAAACGCAGTAGAGTCTGGCGCAAGTTTACAGGGATATTCACCAAGCCGCATTGTTCCGCCCATATTCTCGATGGTTTTTTGCTCCTCTAGCAAGGTTATGACCGGGTATTGTGTATCGGGATCGAATTCCAGACTGTTTGCCTTATCAAAATGAAGCACGTTACGGGCAAATTCGATCACAGCACACTGCATTCCCAGACACAAACCCAGATATGGAATTTTGTTCTCACGTGCAAAGCGCACAGCTTCGATCTTACCCTCTATTCCCCTGTAACCGAAACCGCCGGGGACAACGATCCCATCAACCCCGCCAAGATATTTTGCATTATCTGAGCCTTCTTCCAGATGATCAGATTCTATCCACTTTAAATTGACTTCAACATCGTTAGCAATTCCACCGTGCTTTAATGCCTCTGTTATAGAGATGTAGGCGTCACCGTTCTGAGTATATTTACCAACTATCGCAATGTTGACTTCCCCGCCGGGTTTTTTCATTTTTGAGACTATTTCTTCCCATTCTGTAATGTCGGGAGAGCAATCAGGTAATTGCAGGCGGTCAACGATCAGATCAGCTAATCCTTGTTTTTCAAATACAATAGGTATTTCGTATATATTCTTCGTGTCTCTCGCTTCAATAACAGCTTCCTTTGGAACGCTACAAAATAACGAAAGTTTACGCTTATGATCCTCTGTAAGTGCAGATTTTGAGCGACATATTAATATGTCGGGCTGTATGCCAAGTTCCATGAGTGCTTTAACACTGTGTTGCGTAGGCTTTGTCTTAGTCTCCCCCCAGGGACCTACGTAGGCGATAAGGCTTACGTGGACGAATAGGGTGTTCTCTCTGCCAACGTCCAGCCTGATCTGTCTGATAGCTTCTGTGAAAGGCGGTGTCTCGTAATCACCGATGGTTCCTCCAATCTCAGTTATCATCACGTGTGCGCCGCTGTCCTCTGCAAGTTTATATATTCTTCCCTTAATCTCATCGGTAATGTGAGGGATCAGTTGTACCGTATTGCCTAAATACTCTCCACGTCTTTCTTTTTCTATAACAGTACCATAGACAGAGCCAGTTGTAAAGTTTGACTCTCTGGTGAGATTGCCTCCTATGAATCTTTCGTAATGACCTAGATCAAGGTCTGTTTCTGCTCCATCGTCTGTAACGAATACCTCTCCATGCTGATATGGATTCATCGTTCCCGCATCTTTATTTATGTATGGGTCAATCTTCAGCGGAGTAACTTTAAATCCACGACTTACCAGCAGTCTTCCTATGGATGCAGCGGTAATCCCTTTGCCAATTGACGAAACAACGCCTCCAGTCACGAATATATATTTGGTTCTTCTTGCCATTTTTAAATGACTCCAATTTTGAATACTAGATGATCTAGCATTAGGTGTCTGACATCATTTTCTTTACTTTTTCCAGATCGTCGGGTGTATCAACACCAATTGAACTGTATTGTGTTTCAACAACTTTCATGCGATAACCGTTCTCAAGAAACCTGAGTTGCTCAAGACCTTCGCTGGTTTCAAAAGGCGTGGATGGTGTTTGAGCGAAATCTAAAAGTGCATGTTTTCTGTAAACGTACAACCCAACGTGCCTGTATATTAGTGTGTCTTTCAACACGCCAGATTTAACATAAGGGATCGGCGACCGTGAGAAATACATGGCAAATCCCGATCTAGTAACCGCCACTTTTACTACGTTTGGATTACGATACTCCTCTTCTGAGTTAATGCGGTGTACTAGCGTACTAAGATCAACAGTGGTATCGTCAAGGAGCGGCTGAACAGCTTCATCTATCATCGCCGGTTCAATAAGAGGTTCATCTCCCTGAATATTAACAATTATATCTGTATCGCTATTTCTCGCAACTTCTGCTATTCTGTCAGTTCCGGTTGGATGTTGTGAAGTCATAATCACCTTTCCACCGAAATTCTTGACAGTATCAAATATCCTCTGATCATCAGTCGCTACGACAAGCTCATTTACGGTCTTTGCATTGATTGCACGTTCGTATACACGCTGAATCATTGGCTTACCGAGTATGTCAGCCAGCGCCTTTCCCTCAAATCGTGTTGAAGCATATCTTGCAGGGATAACTCCCAGAACCTTCATCTTCTACCTCTCGAAAAAAGTGATGAGTAATCAGTAATGAGTGACAAGTATGTATTAGATTATGCCACTAATTACTGATTACTGATTACCATTTATATTCTGTTAACAGCATTGGGCGGCGTTTTTCCGCTCAGAACCGCAAGCACGTTTTCAACTGCCATGATCGCCATTTTGCTTCTGGTTTCAACAGAACCACTGGCAATGTGTGGTACAACGATAACATTTTCAAGATTAAGCAATCCTGGATGGATCTTTGGTTCTTCTTCAAAAACGTCTAATGCCGCACCAGCGATGACATTATTTTTTAAGGCTTCAGCAAGAGCCGCCTCATCTATAACAGGACCACGAGAAGTATTTATCAGGTAGGCTGTTGGTTTCATCATACTGAGGCTTCGCTTACCGATAAGATGCCTTGTCTCTGGCATAAGCGGAACGTGTACTGATATGAAGTCAGACTCCTTGAGCAGTGTATCCATATCAACTTTTTCCGCACCTACTTCTTTCTCGATCTCGTAGTTGTGCCTTACGTCATTGTAAAGCACTCTCATATTGAAGCCTTTGGTTCTCATCGCCACAGCCGCACCAATACGCCCAACTCCAACGATACCAAGTGTTTTGCCGTATATGTCACCACCGAGAAATAAGGTTGGTGACCATCCATTGAATTTACCGGCTCTGGCAAATCTCTCTGCTTCGGGGATCCTTCTAGCGATAGAGAACATCAACGCCCAGGCTATATCCGCAGTCGTATTTGTTAATACTCCAGGAGTATTACTGACAAATATAGAATGCTCAGTTGCGCAGGCAACGTCAACGTTATCGTATCCAACTGCGTAGTTGGCTATTACACGAAGTGGAGGATCGCCCTGAGCTCCTGCCTTGATAACTTCCGCATCAATTTTATCGGTCAAAAGTGTAATAATCCCATCTCTGCCTTTGACCTTTTCCAGAAGTTCCTCGTAAGATATAGCCTCATCACGAGAATTAACTTCAACGTCACAACTAGCCCTTAACATATCCAGAGCTGGTCCCGGTAACAATCGAGTAACGTAAACCTTACATTTTCTCTCACTCATATCTGATCTCCAATGTTTTAGTGTGATTAATTGGTCTATAAATCGTATGGGTTAATAGACACAAGATAAGCTGAGAGGACTACAAGCTTATAGTATTTAGTCTCCTTCCTATTTTTACCAAGCGAAACACTCGTTCAGCAGAATCCGCTAAAAATTCCTGTGAGCGTTCCATAGCCATATCCAACGTCATTGGATAACTGATGATAGACATCAAAGCATCAATGCCATTGTCGTAAACGACCTGACTGTCGTCGCCGACATTGCCGGCAAAAGCTATTACAGGAACACCGTACTTCTTGGCTGTTCTGGCAACACCGATGGGCGTTTTGCCGTATATTGTTTGTCTATCAATCTTACCTTCACCGGTAATCACTATATCGGCATCTTTGAGATATTTCTCTAACCCGGATGCCTCTATAACTATATCAATGCCTGATCTGAGATGCGCACCCAAAAAAGCCATAAGTCCAGCCCCAAGTCCACCAGCGGCACCTGCTCCGGGAACGTTCTTGACGTCCACGCCAACATCTCTCTTGATAATGTCGGCATATTTGTCAAGAAATCTATCCAGCATCTTAACCATTTCAGGAGTAGCACCTTTCTGAGGACCAAAAACCTCCGGTCCACCGCGTGGACCAACCAGAGGATTATCAACGTCGCAAGCGACTATCGTAGAAGTTTCAGCTATACGGGGGTCAAGTGAAGAGACGTCAATGTGATCCAGATGCTCTAAACCGCCACCTCCTCGTGGGATTTCATTTCCGTTTTTATCAAGCAACCTGACACCAAGAGCCTGCACCATGCCCGCCCCACCGTCAACAGTTGCGCTGCCGCCGATTCCAACTATTAACTTCCTGCATCCTTTATCCAAAGCTGAACGTATAAGTTCACCTGTACCATAAGTAGTTGTGAGCATTGGATTCCGCTTATCCCTTGGAACCAATGGCAAACCAGATGCTGTTGCCATCTCTATAACTGCTGTATCCTGCGTTCCAAGTATGCCGAAATCCGCTTTTATTAGGTTCCCTAATGGATCGGTTACTTCGATGGTGATGATCTGACCTTTTGTGGCATCAACCAGAGCCTGAACTGTGCCTTCACCGCCATCTGCCATAGGAACTTTGATGAACTCGGCGTCATTAATGACCCGTTTTATACCTACTTCAATAGCATCAGCTACTTCTTTTGCTGTCAGGTTTCCTTTGAATGAATCAGGTGCAATGACTATTTTCATACATACCTCTGGCTAATTTTGATTGTTTCCATTAAGTGATTGTTTGAATTCATCAATTGACGAGCATCTTACTGCAATAAGACAAAGTATATTCAACCTTTCTTCATCTTCTATAATATTTATATAGTTAGTGACATCTGAAGGTACTTTACCAAAACGTTCATCAAGTATTTTTAACAGCAATTCTATACTTTTTTTCAGCATACCTTCTTCTATACCTTCTTTTCTACCTTCTTTTCTACCTTCTTTTCTACCTTCTTTTCTACCTTCTGTAATTGCCTTTTTACGTATAACTCTCTCCATATTACTGATATACGGCACCTTTTTCACCCCCTCTATCTCTTTTATCTCTTCCAATATTAGTTCTTCTTCTTTTTCATCCAATATAATGATCCAATTTAGAAATTCAAAAAGGGCTATTATATCTTCTTGACTATAATCCTTTTCATACATGCTTCTTATTAGACGTAATTTTATGTTAAATGCTTCACCTTTTTTCTTTGCTTCTTCTCTTCCCTGACATGCCAAAATTACTAAAGCTATTGGATTATCGCTTTTCTCAAGCTCGTTTCTATCATAATCCATCAATCTGTGAGAAAGATACCGAAATACTACACCACTACCATAAGTTTCAATTTCAAATCTTCCCTCTAAAGCACCTTTTTTTATGCCAGTTATCAATGCCAGGCTTACTATTTTCTCATCGTATTTATCAAATATGCGGTAGAAGTATCGAAACATTCTTTCAGGAAACTTTTTATCAGCGTACCCCTGAATTTCTATATGAACTAAAATCCATTGCTCAAAGCCATCTTTCAAGCAAATCTTTACAAGCTTGTCAACCAATTTTGCTCCTCTTTTACTTTTTCTTGATAGTCGTTCTATTTCCTTATCAAGAAAGGACGGAGCTTTAATTAGATCAACGTCTTTATATAATTCTGGGATGAAAAATTGAAGTAAATGAAGAAAAAAGGCTTCTATAATCTTCTTCCACGCTTCATCAAAATAATGCAAATATCTGTCTTTTTCAATCATTTTTTTACCCAGAAAATATATTTACTATCATCTATAAATCGTACGGCACACTGTATCCATTGTTTCTCGGTTTATTCACTAATTAGCCATTGATTAAAATAACTCAGCGTTTTAACTCACCCCAAGTTGTTGTTAAAGCGCCGGCAGAATTGACTGATAATGTACCTCCAAACTTTAGTTTACCAAGATTTAGTGCTTGATCCGGGTCTACCGCTCCCCAGTCCATAAACACTCCTCCCTTTCCTTCTGGATTATCCGTACCTTCTTCATACCCAGGTGAGAAACCGATTGTAACTCCCTCACTGATCTTCTCTTTCGTGAGAAATTTAAACGGCATTGATACTTCGTAGATCGTACCACCTTTTCCCAGAGAGGCATTCTGAACGATAGCAATTTCCGATTGAATAATATCGGGATTCTTACCGCCCGGATCAGCTACGGTTGGTTTTCCTTTTACTAATGCAAAGTTCGGTTTACTGGAAACTTCGACCCTTTTTCCCGTCCAGTCAATGTATAGGAAGATGCAATCCCCTAGCCACATTTGTGCAGGATCATCGGATGGTTTGAATATATCATCACGCACAGCGGCGGCAAAGTAGAAATTGTTCTCATCATACATTGTTGACCATGTCATAGACAGATCATCTTTTCCTTTCCAAATTCCTCTACCACGAAAGAGTTCATTTTCAGAATCGAAAGCAATCCATACAGCATATTTCCAATCATCCAGTTTTCCATCAATTAGTGGTTGTTTTGGTGGTATACCAGCGATTGATTCTCCATACTCCAGTCTATATTGATCGCCGTTAGGCTTCGGCAAAAACTCAGCATAAGACGAAACACACAATGAAAGTAAAACAGTAATAATAAAACAATAATATATAAGCTTCATAAATTCTCCTCCTCCAGAACTGATGGCACTTTAACGGTCTGACAATTTAATTCCTCAAGACATAACTCAACCACTTCCTTTAAGTTATCATGGAGTTCATCAAAAGTTGCACCTTGAGAATGCGCTCCCGGAATACCGGGTATTATCCCAACATAAAGTTTTGTTTCTGGACACCATTCAATATATGCTGTAAATGTACTCATTTTAGTACCCCTCAAAAAGTGATACGATCACTATTATCGTTTTTTATACGTCAATTATTTTCCCCGGATTCATTATGTTATTTGGATCAACTGAGCGCTTGATCTTCTTCATAAACTCTAATTCTGCATCAGTAGCAACAAGGTGCATGTAATTCTTACGCTTTGACCCGATACCATGTTCACCGCTTATCGTTCCGCCAAGCTTTTTCACCGTAAGATAAAGGTCCTCAAGGATTTTTGGAAGCCTGCTGTGCCATTCGTCCATTGAATCATCAGGAGATTTCACTATCGTTGCATGGAGATTGCCGTCGCCCGCATGTCCGTAACAGGGAATCTGGACATTATACTTTACTGATATTCGATCTAATTCTGGTATCAGATCAGGGATGCTTGCTGTTGGAACCACAATGTCCTCAAGGCTTTGATACGGACTAATGACTTTGAAAGCCTCAGCGATATTGCGCCTGACACTCCAGATGCGCTCCTGTGTAGTATGATTATCAGCAACGTAAACCTCGATTGCACCATTCTTAAAGCAAAGCTCACCGATGGTGTCGTAATCTCGCTCTATAATTTCCTCGTAGTTGCCATCAACCTCGATTAAAAGCATTGCGCCAGCTTTTTGATACGGTAGATGCTCGTTAAGGTATTCACATGAAGTTTGAACTGAAAGCTGATCCATGAATTCTATCGCAGTCGGTATTATTCCTCCAATGGTCATGATCTTTGGAACAACGGCTATTGCTGATCTGGCATCTGAAAATAAAGCCAAAAGGTCAACTTTAGCTTTAGGTATGGGAAGCAGTTTAAGAATAACTTTAGTTATAATTCCTAAAGTTCCCTCGGAACCGACCATCAGTTGTTTAATATTATATCCTGTGACATCCTTGACTCTTTTACCACCCAATTGTATTATTTCACCAGTAGGGGTGACTACTTCCAGACCCATAACATATCTTTCGGTAACTCCATACTTAATCGCCTTACCGCCGCCAGCATTCTCTGCAATATTTCCACCTATGAAGCAAGTTTCAACGCTCATTGGGTATCCAGCATAGAACAATCCTTTATCTGCCACAGCATTATTTATTTCGTTTGTAATAACCCCGGGTTCCACAACGACCATCATGTTATCTTCATCAACTTCAATTATTTGATTCATACGTTCTACCGAAAGAACGATTCCACCAAAGACAGGAACTGCACCACCAGATAACCCACTGCCTGCGGCTCTGGGAGTGATAGGGATCAACTCACGATTTGCTAGTTTTACGATTTCAGCGATTTCCTGCGCTGTCTTTGGTTTTACAACTACTTCGGGCATAGAAGCATACTCTTTTTCTGCTACCTCGTCATGAGAGTATGGTTCAAGCTTCTCTGTATCAGTAATCACGAACCTATCGCCAATTATGCGGATAAGCTCATCAACTATGTTTTTTGTAACCCGGCTATAATTATGAGTTCCCATTATTTTTCCTTTTGCGCAACTCCTCGATAAGTGCAGGCACAATCTCAAAAAGATCGCCTATTATCCCAAAATCAGCGACCTGAAAAATCTGGGCTTCGGGATCGTTATTAATTGCAACTATATTTTCAGATGTTTTCATACCAGCAAGATGCTGAATTGCCCCGGATATGCCTATCGCCATGTAGAGTTTAGGGCTGACTGTTTTACCTGTAAGACCGACCTGATGGGGATATGATACCCACCCACGATCAACAGTTTCTCTCGAAGCACCGACTGCGGCTGAAAGTAACTCCGCAAGCTCTCTGATAAGCGCAAAATTGTCGGCTTTTTTAAGTCCTCGTCCCCCCGATACTACTTTGTCTGAATCTTCAAGGCTTTGGGCTTCATCAACAGAGCTTCTGGAACCTAATCGCTCAGTATTGCTTTTTAGTAATTCTGGTAGAATCTGTATTCGTAGAATCTCACCTTTTCGTCCATCTATTCGTGGAAGTATAGGCATAGATTTTGGTCTTACCGTTGCCATCTGTGGTCTGTGTTTTGGCGTTTTTATGGTTGCCAGAATGTTTCCGCCGATAGCGGGTCTTATCTGCAAGAGATTACCTGTTCCTTCTTCGATCTCTAATTCCGTGCAATCCGCAGTAAGTCCGGTATTGACCTTGATTGCTACGTAAGGCATGAGTGTTCGTCCAAGTGTAGTTGCCCCTGCTATTAAAATTTCAGGATTATAAGACTTTATAAGATATTGCAAAATATTAGCATAGGGTTCGACGAGAAAATGCTCTAAAACTGGATTCTCAACAAGATAAATCCTGTCAGCACCTCGCATGATCAACTCCTGCAAAGAATCCTGATCCAGATTTGTACCGATTACTATTGCGCATAATTCGACATTAAGCTTATCAGCAAGTTTGCGCCCTCTCGCCAAAAGCTCAAAAGAAATCGGCTTCAATTGCCCATTTATTTGTTCCGAAAGCGTCCAGACACCTGACAAATATATTTCCTCCTAAAACTTATAACAAATCCTTTTCATCAAAGAATTTAATTAATTCTGTTACAGCATCTTTAATATCTAATCCTTTAGTCGTATCTATTATCTTCCCATTTCTTGTCACCTTTGGTCTTGTTATTTTTACCACTTTAACGGGAGAACCATCAAGACCAACATAAGCTCTATCCACATCCATATCATCAGGTCCCCAGACAGCCACTTCCTTTGATCTTGCCTTTTGTTTACCCCTCAGAGTGGGTAATCTTGGGTAGCTTATCTCCTTAACGACAGTCAGAAGGCATGGCATCGGAAGTCGTAAGGTTTCATAGCCTTCTTCAGTAAGCCTTTCAACAGTTATTTTATCGTTCCCGATCTCTTTAATACTGCTCGTATAAGTTGCGAGAGGAAGATCAAGAAAAGCGGCGATCCCGGGGCCTACCTGTCCCGTGTCGCCGTCAGTAGCACGAACACCAGCTATGATCAAATCGTAGTAACCAATCTTTACAATAGCCTTTGATAATGCGTAAGAAGTCGCCCACGTATCAGAGCCAGCAAAAGCCCGATCAGAAATAAGCACTCCATCGTCACAGCCCATTGATATAGCCTCTCTTATGGCTTTTTCTGCATTTCTGGGACCCATGGAGATGACAGTGATTTTCCCTCCATATTCCTCTTTCAACTGGAGTGCAGTCTCTATCGCATAAAGGTCAAGCGGATTGACGATGCTCTCCACACCTTCCCTGACGATAGTGCCTTTTTCTTCATCAATTTTGACGTTACCGGTCTCTGGAACCTGCTTTATTGGTACAATAATATTCATTTTCTGGAATCCTAATAATCAATGAATGTTCTCATTTTATCAACCAAAAATTACCTCTCCATTCTCTTTTGCCTCATTTATTATCAATGAACGGCTTCCATTCCATTCATCGTCAGAATAAAAAAGTAAATCAAAGGGTTTTTTTATCTTTTTTACCAGTTCTCTACCAATTCCTATTGTTAATTCCGCTCTTTCAAATATGCTTTTATCTCTGAAATCTCTGGAAACAATTATTATGTCAATGTCACTATCTTCTCTCTGGACACCTCTTGCATACGAACCAAATATAACTATTTTCTGAGCATCAATTCCCTTTCTCTGAAGCAATCCTTCTAGGATATTACTAATATTTGATTTCATAACTTCTGTTTCAGACATAACAATAACTCCTTTGAGTTGCTTAAAACTGCTTTAGTCACATCTTGTTTATAATCTTTTAAAAGCCTATTCAACTCATCGGGATACCTCGTTGGAACGCTTAAATTATTTAATTTATCTATAAAATCTTGAAATTCCTGCTCAACATCAAGTTCAACTTTTTCAGCAAAATAGTTTAGGTCGTGAATTTTCGGTGGGTCTTTCTCAAATTTCTTTGCATAAAGCCCTTTTAGTGCTTTTTCAATAGAAAGATGACACATAAAAACGGTGTAAATATACCTGCCAACCCCAAACATTGCTTCTGCGGTTTCTAAATCATAATCAGCTTGCCTAAACCACTCATCGGAAGGCTTAAATTTATTTTCTTTTGCTTTCATATTCATTTTCTTCCTCAGAACTTCTGACAATGAATTTTGCCCTTTCAAATAACTCGTCAAACGTAATAATTTCGGGGTTTACCATGTTTCGTCTAAATAACTCAAAGCAAGAAAATCTATTCTCATTGATTCCATGCTCGGAGTAAAACTCATTCAAACTACCAATTACTACACAGGTACGAGGTTGATATAAGAACACAATCTCCCCAGTAGGATCGCCTTGTTTATTTTTAACCTCAAGTTTTGTTTGTATTGTTTCTAATGATTTTTGAACGGTTTTTTGAATTTGCGCTATGCTACCTGCCAATTCATTTGATATATGCCAACACTCAGGTCGGTATTCTCCCTTTGAAAGGAGCAAGGTTCTATGAGTTTTGATTTCAACAAAACATAAGGAACTAATCAATCCTCTGGTTCTCATTAGAGCGTCAATCCGTTTCCCAGAACCTTGCACTGAATATCCATTGGTTATTCGTTCCAACTTTTGATTATCCAAATTAGATGTGAATATGTAGTTAAGACCATATCCAAATATCCATGGATTTTGTTCAAAAAATTGCTGCCAAGCAGATTCTTTTTCTTCGCTTTGCAGTAATTGCCCAAAAGTCTTGAGTTGCTCTTTCCTATACCCTAAAGCAGTAATGTCAGATTTCGTTATATTGTTTCTTGCTAATTCTGCAAATAACTCCTGATTCTCAATGAAATACCTACGTTTCTCATCATCACTGATCAATAGATCATCTAAAATGCGGTCATCAAATCGCTCCTTATCTTCACTATCCATTTGCAAGTATTTAACTAAACGGATCAGGTTAAATAATTTTGTGATCTCATCATCTTGGAATGTGAAACTCGACTTGAGAGGCCTACCATCCTTTTTAGTGTAACGCTGAATTGTAATGGATTTAATATCTCTATTGTCTTCGTAGAAGACAATTTTCACTTCCTGTCTACCTCCTTCGGTAACCCGAAGTACCACCTCATCTTTAATCTTCATAAAACCATGCAATTCATTAGAATCGAAAACTTTTGAAATTATCCTCACTTTTCTGAATCCGTCAGGAATTAGGGATGCTAATTCATCATACTCATTAAACTCTTTGCTTAGGGATACTAATTCATCATATTCATTAAATGCTTTGCTAATGTATATTTTGTCAGGACGTTTGCCTGAGTAATATTCATAATCATCTGGCATGTCCACCATCTCCTAATATTATTAACTTGACAATGTTAATTTAGAAATAAATGCGTTTGTGACCCAACTTTGAAAGTTGGCAATTCACGAATCTATTATCAGAATCTTGGGCTACTTTTAATTTTAACATTGTCAAGTTAATAAGAATTTACCAGAAAGCAGTAGTCATTTATATCATCGCCCATGCCTGATTCAAAGCTCTCTTGGCGTTAGCAATAACAAATTCACTGGATTCGCCTTTAAGGGGTTTCACCTCAAAGCTCATAAATGGCTGACGTTCACCGTCGAGGAAGCCAATATCCATAAAAGCCTCAAGAAAATTTGCGAGTTCGGCAACATCATTCTCCCCTTCTTCAATACCAAACCTTGGGTGAGCGTCGCCATAAGCTGGGTGTCCTTCTTTCATAACGCAGTTGCCGACGTGCAGGTGAACAACGTGGTCTTTTACGTACCATGCACATTCTTCTGGTGTTTCTTCAAGAAGCGGAAGATGCGACAGGTCAACCATCAGGCCGAAGTTTCTGCGATTAACAGCACTTGCGAAATCAGCCGCAAGGTCTGAAGGGCCTATGAGAGCTTTTTTGTCAATATCTTTGTCAAACGTTTCAATCGCAATGCCCATGCACTTCATCTCAGCGTAGTCACAAAGCTCTCTGGTAGTTTTGATCAGGGCATCAACAGCCGCTTCACGCTGTACATTCCCCGGGTCTTTTCCACTCAAGAATGCCATACGGTTTGCGCCCATGTAATGAGCTTCGTCTATACACTGTTTCAGCATCTCAACAGCCTTCTTACGCTCATCTTCATCAAGAGAATTTGGATTCAAAGGTGTTGACAAAACTACAGGCTGTGCGCCGTACCCGACAGCAAGACCACTGGTGACGAGTATGTCTCTTGCCTTTTCTCTGACGGCAGGATCTTTTATTGTCGTGATCTCTATCGCTGTGAAAAAGTCATCCTCTGCGATCTTGGTGATGGTCTCAACTATGGGACCTTCACCTTTCATCGTATCAGGATACGCCATAAAATGAATTATTCCTACCTTCATGAATTTGTAAAATGATTCTTGCATTTTATTTCCTCCAATTTAATAAACTTCATCGTGTGTCCCTATTGCTATTAAATTAATCTCTTCTTCATTTGTCTCCGAATTTCTAACAAACTCAAAGAGAATGCGATTATTATAATCAACACTACAAGCCCATGTATCTGATGATTTGCCCTTTAGCTTATGAGTATGCAACGTTGAATGAAATGGATTACCAGCAAGCAATTCAAATGTGTATTGTAGTTTAGGTCGGAGTTCAGGCTTATGTTTAACAATCTGCTTAAAATCCCGTTCAAATGATTTATCCCAGACAACGGTTCTCATTCGTCTAAAACTTTCATCAGATCAGCTACTGTGCCACGTCTAACCTCGCCTTTCCGATAGGACTCTCTGGCTTCTGCAATTCTTTCTTCCAATTTAGAGCGTTTTTGCTCAATTAAACGTTTATGGGCAATCTCCAAAAGCAATTCTTGATCTTCAATAGATAATTCCTCAATCGAATCAATTAATTCTTGAAATTTGGATGTTGCTGTTATTGTTTCACCCATAGTATTTCTCCTTTCTCCATTTTGCTTTCATCTACCAATTGAAACACTCATATATTCAGTTATGGCACAGGAATACTCAAAATGGTTTGTCAGAATCACGCGACCTCAAGAACTCCTTGATCCTACCATCACCAATCTCTTGTATAATCTTTCTTAATGATGCCTTTATCGTTTCATCCAGTGACATATCATCAAGGTCAAGAATAAACTCAAAAGTAACTGACGTAGGATCTTCTGTTTCTAAAATCTGCTTATCAATAGTCTCTTGTGCTACCCTCGCAAATTGAATAGCAGAAGTAGAATCTCTACCCATAAGTTTCACCAGGGTTACAGCAGAATTTCTACCCATATACTCCATAAGCTCAAGTACATCAGAAGCTAATTCCCTAACTAAAGGATCACCTAACTCTAAACCGAACTGTTCTGCAGTTTCTTCTAAGTATGTCTTCATCTCAATACCTTACTCTTTGCCTATGAACCATATATCAGAATTTATATTGCCAATCCCAAGAAATTATCAATTCTATTTTGTATAAACTCACCCGTTATCATAACTAAATTCCTTTTATTCGTCCAAATCTTTCATAAAATCGTCTACTGTTCCTTGACGAACATCCCCTCTTTCATAAGCATCACGTGATTCTGATACTTCTTTCAGCAATATAGCGCGCCGATATTCTGATAATCGCTTGTTTATAATATCCACCAAGATTTCTTGATCATCATAAGGTAAAGACTCAATCATATCAATTAATTCTTGAAAACGAGAAGTAGCCAATGCGTTGCTCATATATTTCACCTCTACAATATAATTGCAGTTTTGGGCATGTTCAACATGCCCCTACAAAGCATAGAATAACAGAATATTGTAGGGACACGCTGACGCGTGTCCTGATAGTATATATCTACATTTTCGCTGGAATCTTCTTCAACCTTGAATATTTCGGCAAATCTCCGCCAATGAGAGGTTTTGCATATTCGAGGAACGCATCAGTCACGTAATTGCCTTCTGCATTGATAAACTCATCGGGAACTTTCTTTGTGCCAAGTGCAACTTTCTCCAATTCAATCAGACCTGTTGTGCATTTATATTCTTTGCCCGGTTCCCTTACCAAGTTTACCATGTAATCGGTCTTTCCGTCAACGGCATATTTCACTGCCATCTTGCCTACCTCATAGGCTTCCGCTAGATCAGTGCTTGATGCACAGACCATTGACACTCTCTGGATAGTTCCCGGTTTATCCCATCTGGCTTTTATTTTTAGACCATTAGCGATCAAGTCACAGAGGTATAAAGCGACTCCGCCAAGCTGTCTGTGACCGAACTTATCAGTATCAAGTGTCCTTGATGATGCAGTAATATATTCTCCATTTTTATCAACAAGACCTTCGCAAACGGTTATAACGCCGTATCCAAGCTTTTTGTAGACCTTATCCACGTCAGCGAGGAAACTCTCTTCCTCAAAAGGCTTTTCTGGAAGATAGATCAGGTGCGGTGCATCATCCTCATTTTCCTTAGCCAGAGCGGTAGCCGCAGTGATCCAGCCTGTATTGCGTCCCATAGTCTCTATAACCTTTACGTTATCAACTATGCCGATCGCCTCTGTATCCAGACCAGCGTCACGGGTAGCAATCGCAAGCCAGCGGGCAACACTGCCGTAGCCGGGGCAATGGTCAATCTCTGGAAGGTCGTTATCAACCGTCTTGGGAATGCCGATAGCCCGCATCTCGTAGCCATTTTCTTTTGCTATTGCGCTAATCTTCTTCGCAGTATCCTGCGAGTCATTGCCGCCGGCGTAGAAGAAATACCTGATATTATATTTCTTCAATACTTCTAATATTTTATCATATTCATTGGGAGACACTTTATATCTGCATGACGACAGGGCGGCAGATGGTGTTTGCCTTAACCCCTTAATGGCTGACGGGTCTTGCTTACCAAGATCAATGAATTCTTCTTTTATCACGCCCATGATGCCGTGTACCATGCCAAATACGCCTGTTATCTCATCGTGTTTTGATGCTTCCTGCACTACGCCTGCAAGACTGCTGTTAATAACCGCAGTCGGTCCACCTGATTGTCCTATTATAACGTTTCCTTTAAGTTTTGCCATTTTTTTACTCCTTATTTGTTGTATTTTCATTATCAGCGTTTCGTGGTGGTTTACCAAATTAATTTTTAAGTTTATTTTTAAGAGCAAGATTTTAAATCCCCCCTTCCCCCCTTTTTCAAAGGGGGAATTATTTTCCCCTATAGCTAAAGGGGAGTCAGAGGGCATAGGCGTTAAGCTAAGGAAATTTGACAATTCCCCCTTTAGCTAAAGGGGGATAAAGGGGGATTTGATTAAGGCTATCGGATCAAGGGATACTCTAAAATATCAATGGTGTAATTAATGATATACAAAAATACCTTTGAATAGATTCATTTAGATATATGGTTTATATAATCAAATTCCCCCTTTTAGCTAAAAGGGGGTTATAAATCCTTTATCCACAATGGTTTACAGACTTGTGGATAAAGATTAGTTTGTTAAGATGTAATTTCAAAATTCCTTAGCTTAACGCCTATGGAGTCAGAGGGGATTTGATTCTTTACTAACTGAAAAACTCGTATCAACGAGAAACATTATTCATTCCACCTTTCAAGAGACTTCTTCTGAAGTTCTAATGAAGTAAATTTATCACGGAATTCGCTTAATCCACCAGCCCAATTCATGCGAAGCCTTTTTAATCCCTCTTATCTTGACTTTAAACCTCCCCATGTAGCGGATAGTTTACCACTGAAATCTACTGACAGCATATCCTTTGGAGATTCGTAGATAATGATATTATCTACCCATGTGGAACCAGCGTCAGTGCCTAATCCACCTACAGCTCCCTTTTTATACGTTCCATCTTTAGCTTCTATCGCTGGTTTGATATTATCAAAAGGTGTATTGTCATTTCGTTCTTTTATTTTAACGACATGACGATCACCTTGCATTGTCTGCTGATACCTATACCACGTATTAAGTTTGATAGGAAATGTTGCTTGAGCCAACTGACCCCAGTTGCCATTTGAGTAGTTATAGAACATGATACTCATGCCGTCACTTCTGGGAGTAAAATGGTAAAAGTTTGATCCATCTTTAATTCGGTAAGCATTACCGGGGTTACCAGCGCTGTCCCAACGCCAATCCCATTCCCAGTGCCAATCAACCCAATCTTCGCTTCCATTCACTTTTGGAACGTAAAGCGCAAACATGAACATTTTAGCCGATTTACCACTTTTTCCATCCGGGTCATCCACCACTTCGATCGTGGCGGTTGCTCTGTTCACTGGACAATCTATGACTTCAAGATTTACTGGTTCCTTACCGATCGTGTCTTTTTCGAAGGTTTCTTCAAAAAGAATCTTACCGAAAGTTGGTAAAGGAATACTTAACAAAATGACAAGGATAGACACAAGAAAGTATTTATTCTTAAACATTTTTGCCTTCCTTTCAATACCTATTTGATTGGTTTAGTTCCATGACATTTACATTTTTTGGGTGGGGAATTTAATAAGGGTTTAAGACAATTATATGTGTTTATTTCTTCACACGCTGGACATCCACAACTATCTAACCATCCAATATAGAGTTCCATAGGATTTATAACATTTGCTTTACAATACTCATATAGAGATTTTCCACCAGAATGACTACAATGCGTATCTATTGGACTGAATAAACCAAACATGTGAGAAATTAGCAGACCCATTCTTGTTGAGCGAGCTCAAAAATACGATCGTCATCTATCCCTGGTTTTTCAATGTCACGTATATCTACAGTATCATATCCCAAATCATTGAGATTTCGCATTACTAAACGAGGCATATTCGCATCAATCATAAATTTAAGACTATTCATGGACTGCACTCAATGCTACCTCCTCTTCATCAGAGAGCAAAGCCGCATAATATAAAGTTGCCTTTATATCATCATCTGTTATAGGAGGGTAATCATCTGATATTTCATCATAGGTCATCCCCGCCGCCAACGCATCAAGAATAACAAAAACAGGAACTCTAGTTCCTTTTATACAAGGTTTACCATGACAAATTTTAGGATCAATGGAGATTCTATTCAGCATTTCTAAATTATTCTCTATCATATTAACATAACTCCTTTAAGCTGGTTTAATAAACTTCGTGAGCCAGTCCATATCCTTACCTCTGTTAGCCATGAGGTAGTCAACAGCCTGATCTACCGAGAATCCCTGATGGACAACTCCACTTATAGCAAGAGCAACAGCACGAGGGTCATCCTTGCCGGGATGATGGACGTTCCTTCCAACTAATGCGCCTCTTATGGTTTTGCCAGCCTTCATACCCTGAACAAACTCATTTATAGTAGGGGTTGGATCGCCTTTGGATTCACCACCAAGCATCAACATCGGGCAGGTCGAAGCCTTTGCGACAATCTCGTAGTTTTCGCAATATGGTATCTTGAGCCACGTATACATTGACGTTTCACCAAGCCCGGAGGCTACACTGACTATCTTTATAAGGTCATTGGCATTCTTTTGATTTTTATATCCCTGATCAGCACCGGACACATATAAAGGTTCAACAAAAGCTAGTATGCCGTTTCTGCTGCACTGTGTTATAGCTTCGGCGCAGTACATTATGGTCTTGCCAGAGTCAGGTGAATTCACGTCCAGCCTGAACATGATCTTTGCGCCGTCAAGGCGTAATTCCTTTATGCTTTCAACTGTAAAGGCAGTGAACCTGTCGTCCATCTCAAAGACAGCACCTGCAAGTCCACCCCTGTTCATACAGCCCAGAATAACCTTCTCATCCAGAAAGCTCGGTCCTCCGCCTTTCTTTACGAGGTAATTTATTATAAACATATCCTCTATAATGTCAGGTGTTCCCATAAAGCCATCGAACTCAGGACTGGTTACAACTCGCAACGCCCTTCCGAGATACGAAAGTCGGTCGCCCATTATCAACGGGTCATCGCCAGATTTTACGACCATACGGGCAGGATGATCCAGCGCCAGTATTGTCAATTTGCCGTCTTTTCCTACGATGTGTTCACGCTTCTTTCTAGCTTTCGCTTCCTTTTTAACTACGTCAGCGGAATTCACTCGAATGTCAGTTATCGTATCAAAGATATACTTTGGAAAGAAATCTTCTACCTTAAATTCGTAATCACCAATTGAATATGCCATTTTTATTCTCCTTTCAAATTCATAATAACGGGTTTAGATTCTTTAATCCACGTATGCGCAGGATCATCTTTTGGTTTAAGTATGCGTTTCTCTCCTGCGAGTATCCAGAGATAATAAAGGTGATAGCCCGGTACAGCCGCAACAGGATGATAACCCTTTGGTATTGCAACAACGCTGTTGTTTTTGATAACGTAAGCCTCGTTCACAGACAGGTCGTCAGTATATATCCTTTGAATACCAAACCCCTGCGATGGTTCTATCTTGAAGAAATATAGTTCCTCCTGATCGCTTTCCTCTGGTAGATTGTCAAAGTCGTGACGGTGCGGAGGATAGCTTGACCAGTTCCCCGGCGGATTGAAAGTTTCGCCTACTACCAGTTTGCTGGCATCAATCCTCGTATCTATAACGTCGTGAACGTAGCGTTTCCAGTTATTCTGTCCTACTGTCCTTACCAGAACATTGTTAGGAGTAACAAAGGCGGGTTCTACCTTCAGATTCGGATCCGCAGGAGCTTTGCAGACAGCTATTTCTGTCTGTTCTACGCCATTAATCACGTAATTAGTATCAGGTGGGACGTATACGCCATGAGCTTTTCCCCCAAAAACATGGGTTCTTCCGTCAACAGAAAAACATAAACTCGCTTTTACTCTGACATCGCACTTACCGCTAAGAACTATGAGGGCAGTTTCGTCATCCCCGCTATTTCCGAAGTAGCTTTTTCCGTATTCAAGCCTTAAAATCCCAAACGTTATATAGTTTAGTCCGCAATTGCCGCGATTGATTATCTCAACGTAACCATCTGACGGTTCATATTCTAATAGAAATCCCATAATATAATAATCTCCTATTAATTTTATTATTGGCTTTTCTCACCAAAGTGCTCGCTTAACATATCAAGGACAAGTGCATCAACTTTACCATCGCCATTAACATCACTGACAACGTTATTGCCGCTTTTTATAAACCGCACATCACCCTTTAGTGGTTCATCCTTCATTGCTTCAATTGCCTTATATAATAATTCTTGACGATCTCTAGGCAATTTTCGAAACTGTTTTGCTACTTCATTTGAAATATTACAAACCCAATTCATTCTTCAACTCTTCCCAATTTATACATTACCTCTGATGTGAAATTGTTTAAAGCTAATCAGAATTGGCTTTCACAAAACGATAATTAAAAAAATCCCTCTAAATCTCTAGAGGGCATATTCAATATGCCCCTACGAAAAGGGAGACTTTAAGGATCATTTCACATCAAAAGTA
>Ga0315274_10001010_pt1 | contig 43797 bp, 31 predicted proteins | sample YL17G02_20_MG_FD_203700 | JGI IMG/M metagenome (GOLD analysis project Ga0315274, IMG submission 203700) | Sediment microbial communities from Yellowstone Lake, YNP, Wyoming, USA - YL17G02_20 | ecosystem: Environmental > Aquatic > Freshwater > Lake > Sediment | place: USA: Wyoming | collected...
CCGGCAGTTGCGGCCAGGTCCTGACGCTCTGCGACGATGGCAATGGCAACCCCGTGCCGTCTTGGTGCGATGCGCCGGACGGCCTCCCGGACCCCGGCAGTTGCGGCCAGGTCCTGACGCTCTGCGATGACGGCAACGGAAACCCGGTGCCGTCCTGGTGTGATACGCCGGACGGCCTGCCTGAGCCTGGCTCGTGCGGCCAGGTTCTCATGCTCTGCGACGATAACGGCAACCCGGTCCCGGTGTGGTGCGACATGCCGTCGGAACTGCCGTCCATCGACTCGGGCGACAGGTTCCTCAAAACCGTGGACTGCGGCGAGAGCGGTTACAGTCTTGAATGGGCCGAGATTGATACCTTCGATCCGTCGCAGGAACATGAGTGGACGGGCTGCCAGACCTTCTCTGCCGCAGTGGACTTCAAGACCGACGTGTCGCTGATCGACCCGGACTGCGGCGACCACGTGGTCGCGCTCTACTGGTGTACCGGCTCAGAACACTTGGACATCGCCGGCCCCGTCGCCTTCGACGACGTGCAGGAGATGTCCGTCACGGGTTGCCTCTACTTCTGCGGCGGGTCGTTTCAGACGCCGAACAGCACTTGCGCTACGCCGTCGGGGGGATCGGACGGCCAGTTGGAGTTCTGCGGGGGGACTCTTCGGTACTACAACGGAAGCCAATGGAAGACACTACAGACAACCTCGTAACCGAGACGGTGCCGGTGGCGGCGCCGGAGATGGATGCGCCCCCTGTCGGTGCGCCAGCAGCGGCGTTCGACCGCGACAAGGCGGCGGCCGTGGTTCTCACCTGGCCGGATGATGCGCTGACTACCCAGGCGGCGCGGTGGCTCTGGGCGCACCTGCGGCCCGACCGTATCTGGACCGTCCGGGCCAAGGGGAGCGTCGATGTGGTGCGGTGCAGGGTCGTGGCCGACATGTGCCTGAAGGCCCCCGCCGAAGTTCAGGAATTCATCTTCATGGACCGCGATATGCGGCCCGACGGTGCCACCGAACCGTTCCTCCAGGCGGCGGGCGATGTAGTGGCGTGCCTGTACCCGGTCCCCGACATGCGGACCTGGGGCCGGCCGCAGGCGATGCACATGGGCCTGGTGCGGGTGAAGCGCAAGGTCCTGGAGACGTTGGCTGCCGAGCGCGATGCGCAGGGCCGGCCGATGCCGCTGTTCTTCTTCCCGCGGACGCCCGACGGCAGCCAGGTCACGGCGTGTGAGTGTGCGTGGTTCGCCGAGCGGGTCCGCAAGGCAGGGTTCACAATAGTCCGCGCCGGGTGGTGCGGGCACGACACGGTAAAGGAGAGATAGCGATGGCGCTTATCGAAAAACCCCCGACGTTGACCGCGGAGCAGGTGTCCGCCGCCCGTATCCGAGCCGAGGCCGCGCGGCTCATTGTTCAGACCCGCCGGTCGCTGGCGGTCATCCGGGCCGAGGTGGCCCGGGCCGGCAAGGCGAAGGTCGCCACGGCCCTCGGCGAGGCCGACGAGGCGGAATTGGCGGCCCTGTACGCCAAGGCGAAGGCCGTCGTCACGGCGGCCGGCGAAACCGTGGAAGACCTGCCCGGAACGGGTCAGGAAGTCGGACCGGCGTAGGCAGCATATAGAGGGAGGCACTCAGATGGCTGTCAGACTCGGCATCGACGGGAAACTCTACTACTGCGCCGCCGGCATCGGCGGGACGCCCGAATGGACGGAAGTGACGGCCGCCAAGGATGTGAACGTGCCCATCAGCAAGGGCGAGGCCGACGTCTCGACCCGCGGCGGGGGCGGATGGAAGGCCGTCATCGGGACCCTGAAGGAGGCCACCATCGAGTTCGAGCTCGTGTACGACGACGCGGATGCCGCCGTGCAGGCGATCCTCGATGCGTTCCTCGCGGGGAGCATCATCGGCCTGGCCGTGGCCAAGGGTGATATCACCGTGAACGGCACGAAGGTGTTCATGGCCGACTGCGCGATCCTCAAGTTCGATGAAAAGGAACCGCTGGAGAACGCCATCACGATCTCTGTGACGGCGAAGCCGACGTACTCGGCCAACAAGCCTCAGGTCTACACCGTCGGCGGGTAGCCGAAGGTTCACGAAAGGAACAGTCATGCCCAACAGCTCTTCGCTGGCCTATGCGGTCACTGCGACTTTCACCGAAATCCTTGCGGCGGCGCAGGCCCCCGGCGCCGCTTCTGAGGCGGCCCGAACCGTGACTCAGGCCGGATTTAACACCGCCCAGCGCACCCTAAAATCGGACAGCAGTCCTCCCGTCACCTGCGGCGCGCTCTTCCAGCAGGCGCTGACGGCCGGCGCGGCCACCATCGACTTGACCGCCCTGGACGGCCTGAACGATAAGGCCGTCAACGGCACGGGCCTGCGCGTTCAGCTTCTGCGCCTCAAGGCCCCGTCCTCGAACGCCAATCCGATCACGGTCGCCAAGGGCTCGTCGAACGGTTACGACGGCTTCGGCTCGGTGTTCAGTGTGACGCTCCAGCCGGGCGCGGAAGTGACCATCCTCACCAACGACGCAGGCAGTGACATCGGGGCCGGCAACAAGACGCTGGACCTCACGGGCATCGGCTCCCAGGCGCTCGATGTCGAGATCATCATGGGGTAAGCCTGATCGACCTCGTGAAAGCCGCTAACACCCAGGCCGCCGACGAGGGCTCGCCGCGGCGAGAGCGAAAGCCACGAAACAGGATTGCGGGGTAGGCCAGTGGCAGGCCGCGAGAGTCATTATCTCGCCATCGCGGGTTCGATTCCCGCCCCCGCTACCACTTTTCGGGAGGCAACATGAAAACGTTTGTGGATGCGAGCGGCAAGACCTGGGCCGTCACCGTCAACACGAGCGCCGTCAAACGCGCAAAGGAGACAGCCGACGTGTACCTGGTGGACATGGTCAAGGAAGAGAGCGACCTGTACGGCCGGCTGCTCCTCGACCCGGTGCTCGTGTGCGACGTGGCCTACGGCGTGTGCAAGCCCGAGGCGGACGCCCGGAAGTTCACCCGCGACGACTTCAACGCGGTCCTCGTGGGCGACGCCATCGCCGCGGCGCGGGAGGCGATCCTGGGGGACCTCGTGGATTTTTTCCCGAACCCCATCCGGAGCATCTTCAGGAAGGCCCTGGCCGGGCCGCCGGATGGGACGGTCCCCGCATCTGGCGGTTCCTCTGGGAACTCGCCGGCGCCTGCGGCGTCGACCCCGGCGACCTGACCCTGCGGGAACTCGTGTGGATGGCCGAGGCCCGGAGCCGCGAGGCGTGGGCGCATACGTCGTCGGTGCTGGCCCTGATTGCTAACGTGAACCGGGACCCTAAGAAGCACGGGCCCTTTAAGCCCAGCGACTTCGACCCGCACAAGAGAAACGAAAAGGACCTCATCTTGCCGCATTGCGGCATCGAGGTTCTGAAACAGGTCTTCATTGACGGAAAGGGAGGTTAGCCGTGACCCATCGGAACTGGATTACTTGCCTGACGCCGCCCCTCGTCGCCGCCATCCTGTTTGCCGGCGGCTGCCACAAGCCCGAACTGCCGAAGCAGCCCCCGCGCCTCCTTGAGACGGCCGCCAAGGCGGGTGATGCCGGCGCGGCAATCGCGCGTGCCGCCGACACGGCCGCCGTGAACATCGACGGCGCCGCCGTGAAGGTCAACGAGGTGGCCGGCGTGGTCGGCGCCCAGGCCCAGACCCTGCGTGAGGCGACGCCGGTGGCCGAGCCTGTCGCCAAGGTTCTGGACGCACAGGCCGACGCGCTGCAAAACGACGTGACCCCGAAACTGGTAGTCGCCCGAGAAGCCGTCGCCGAAATCTTCCGCGAGTCCAAGATCGTCGTGCAGGTGGTCGTGCCGGAACTTCGGCAGGCGGATGCCGCCGCGCAGGCCCTCGCCAAGGACCGTGACGCTTGGCAGGCCAAGGCCGCTGCCGCCGAAAAACGCATCGCGGAAGAGCAGGCCAAGGCCGACGGTGCGGTGCGGGCGGTCCTTAAGTGGCTGATCGTCGTGGGTGTCGGCGTCCTGGCGGTTGGGGTGTTCCTCGCACTCAAGGTGGACCTGAAGGCGGGTCTGGCCGTCGCGGCGGGGGCGCTTCTCCTGGTGGGCGCGGCAACGCTCGTCCACCAATACCTGGAATGGATTGCCATCGGCGCCGCCATCCTTATCGCTGCGGCCATCGCGGGCATCGCGTGGATGCTCTGGCGTAGCCGGCAGGCGTTCTTCCAGACGGGCAACCTCGTCGAGGCCATCAAGCAGCAGATGGACCCCGAGAGCATCAAGGCGGTCTTCGGCGACGGGGCCGTGCCGGGCCTTGTGCACCAGATCGTCGATGACGCCCAGTCCGCGCTCTACAAACTCGGCGTGCGGACGGGCGTCATCAAGACCAAGGAGGCGGAGACGCCCGCGGTGCCCGCGATCCAGGCGGCGGTGCCGACGGCCCCCGCCGCCGCGGGCGGGTAATCGCATGGCCCTCAAGTTCGTGGTCAAGCAGTGGTTCTTCAGCGAGAAGATCGTCCAGGCGATGGTGGACCAGAAGACCGGCCGCGCGCTCGCCGCGGCCGGTCAGTGGATTCGCAACGCCGCCAAGTGGAGCATGGCCGAGCGGGCCAATCCGGACCTCCACTCGCCGCCGGGCACGCCGCCGTACTCGCACCCGAAGACCGGCAAGGCCCTCAAGAAGCACATCTACTACCACTACTCGCCGACGCTCAGGACGGTGGTGGTCGGCCCCGTGCCGCTGGGGTACGTCGGCGACGTGCCGCGCATCCATGAGTTCGGCTTTGTGGGCACGCGGCGTTTGCGCAACCGCCGGCGTCGCATCCGTAAACTCGGCGGCGTGGGTGAGATTCGCCTGGTGACGACCACCAGGACCGTCATGGCCGACTCGCCCACCGGCCGGGACGCCGTTGCCCTACAGGACACGAGCACCAAGGCCGTGTACGCGCACCTCCGGACGCCTGCGCAGGTGCGCCGCTCCAACGAGTTGAACGAGGCGCTGTACGGGGCGCTCTGGATGTTGAAGCCCGTGAACTTCCCGCCGCGCCCGTACATGCGGCCGGCCCTGGCGTCGGCCAAGGAAATGCTGCCCAAGTTCTGGGCCACATCGGTGGCGGCCCCGGCGGCCGCGTAGGGAGGAACCATGCCCGATGCCGGCGCAATCAGGATGGGCGGGGCCTACGTCGAGATCTCCGCCGACGATGCGCCGATGCTGCGCCGGCTGCGCGAAAGCCAGGCCCGCCTGCGCCAGTGGGTGGCCGACAACAGCGGGCCCGCCCTTACACGCGGCACGGAGGCTTCGGTCCTTGGGCAGGGGCGGGAGGGGGGTGGGTTCCTCTCCGGCGGCTTCAAGGGCATGCAGATCGCCGAGACGGGCCTCAAGTTCGCCACGGCCATTGCCGCTGTCAAGGTAGGCATCAAGGACGTCCAGATGTTCTCGGCCCTGTTCCGGGGCGACATGGAAGGGGCGCGGAAGGCGGCCGAGGAACTCCCCTTCGGCCTCGGGCAGATCGTCAAGGAACTCTCCGGCCCGGTCGACTCGGCGATGAAGTGGTTCGTCTTTCGCCTGAGGGGCATCGGCACCGACGACTCGGCCGATAGCGGTGCCGCCGCCAAGGCCAAGCGCGACCGCGACGAGGGCGTTGCGGCGTGGAACCGATACGTCACCGCTGTTCACTCCGTGGACCGGGCCCTCGCGCAGGCCACGATGTCCGCCGAGGAATTCGCACGCTACGAAGTGGACGGCCTGCACCTCGCGCAGACCGAAGCCGAGGCCCTCATTGCCAAGAAACTCCGCCTCATCCAGATTGAGCAGCAGCGGAAGGCCGCTGAAAAGTTCCAGGAGACCCGCGCCCGTGGTGAGAGTCTGATCGGCCAGGCGATGGACCAGTACGCCCGGGCCACGATGTCCGAGCGGGACTTCCTCGCCTACGAGGTCCGCCACCTGGGCTTGGCCGCCAACCAGGCAGAGACGCTCCTCGGTTGGCGCCTGGCCATCCTCGATGTGACCGAGAAACAGCACCGGGCCGAGAAGCGGAAGGACTTCGACACCGGCCTTGCCGGCTCCATCCGCAATCTGGAACTCGAAGCCGGCGTCCTCCGCGGCACGTTCGACGCCTTCGACGTGGAGGTCACGCGGGCCGCCAAGCCGCTCGATGAGGCGATGGACGCCGGACTCATCAACTTCGATGAGTACACCGAGCGCCTCGAGAAACTCAAAACCGCGATGGCGGAACTCCGCGGCGCCCGCGAGGCCGACGCCGCCAAGCGCGAGGGCCAGTCGCTCACCGAGTCGATGCAAACGCCCGAAGAGCGGGCCCGGGCGCAGGTCGATCGTTACAGGAAGTTGCTCGACGCAGGCGACATCACCGGCGACACGTACCAGCGGGCCGTTCGCAAGGCCCTCGAAGATGCCGCGGCCGCTATGCCGGATGTGGCCGCCCGCGCCACGATTGGCGTCCGGGGCACGTTCAACGCGATGGAGGCCATCGGCCTCGGCGCTGGCGGCGTCTCGGACCGCATCGCAAACGCGACTGAGACGACCGCGAAGAACACCGAGAAGATCGCCCAACTGGCCGCGAACCTGGGCGTGAACTTCAACTGAAGCCCGCCCGCATCGGGCGGGGGAGCAGTGCCGTGCCCATCACCGTAGCCGAGCGTATTGAGAGCCGCCAGGTCGGTTCGGGTGACAACCCGAGCGCCGAGTTCCTGTACGTCATCCAGGGCACCGCCGACGAGCAGGCGGCGCTCGACGCCCTGGAGGCCGAGGCGCCGCTGGCCTACAACGGCCTGGTCCGCCAGACCTGCAACGTGAAGCCCCTGTCCGACGGGTCGGACTTCTGGGAAGGCACCGCCCGCTACGGCCTCATGTCCTCTAGGCCCAAGGAGGTGGGCGAGTCGTCCTATCAGTTCGACACCGGCGGCGGGTCGATGCACGTCACGCAGGCGCGCGAGCACGTCGCCAGTTACGCCGCCGGGGGCGCCACGCCGCCGGACCTGGGCGGCGCGATCGGCGTCACCCACGACTCGGTCGAAGGCTGCGATATAACGGTTCCCGTCTATAACTTCTCGGAGACCCACTACTTCGACGCGGCTTACGTTACAGACTCCTACAAGGCCGCGTTGTTCTCCCTGACCGGCAAGACCAATAATGCCGCGTTCAAGGGGTTCGCCGCCGGCGAGGTGCTGTTCCTCGGCGCGAGCGGCAGCCAGCGCGGCGACGGGGCGTGGGAGATCACCTTCCGCTTTGCCGCCAGTCCGAACGTCACGGGCCTCGCCGTCGGGAGCATCACCGGCATTGCCAAGAAGGGCTGGGAGTACCTGTGGGTCCAGTACCAGGACGCCGAGGACGACGACTCGAAGAGTATCGTCAAGAGACCGGCGTTCGTGCATATCGAGCAGGTCTATGATGCCGGAAACTACGCCGGATTGGGTGTCGGAACTTGATGCGAAGATTCGCGCGGCCAACGAGCATGCGGCGCGGATGGGGTGGGGCTATCAGCCGGAAGCAGGGGGCGACGTAGGCGATGGGCGACACGCTCAAGAAAGTCCAGCCGGGCCAGCGGATGGTCATCCCGGCCCGGACGTTCAACACGTTCATCGACGCTGCGCGTGACTATCTCCAGCGCGGGCAAAACACCGGCGGCGACCCCGTGGCCGAGCCGCGGCAGGCAGGCGTCATCCTCGTCAGGAACGACACGGGCGAGGACCGAAGCCTCTTCGACATCCTTGGCCTGGCCGGGCCGGTCTATGGCCCCGAGGACAACGAGGAAGGCTTCAAGTTCCGCCACGCCCTCAAGGGCGTTGCGCCCACGGCCGCCGACCATGCGGGCAACTTCGCCATCTGCCAGGAACCCATCGCGGACGGGAAGATCGGCCGGTGTCTGGTCCAGGGCGTCACCCCCGTGAAACTTAATGTCCTCCGCGAAGACCACGGCTTCGCCGACGTGGTCGACGACGGCCGCCTGTCCAGTGCGCCCGAAGGGGCCGCGCAAGTCCTGTGGAAGGAAGACGGCACGGGCGAGGATAAGTGGGCGCTCGTCCGCGTGGCCGAGGCCCCGGCGCAGGCGCCGTTCTGGGCCGAGATTACCGCCGACGGCGGCGGGGCCTACGAGTGGGTCGAGGTCGAGTGGGGCGGCGCGGGCGGATCGCAGCATAAATCGGGCGGCCGGTCCTCGGACGAGTACGGCCTCGCCTACGAGGTCAATGATTTTGACTTCGGCGCAAGCGACATCAACCCCGTGGGCCAGGCGATCCAACTCTTCGCCGTCCGCACCGGCGCCGCCGAGGAATACTGGTTCCACTTCGGCCCCGTCGTGGGCGGCGGGGACCGCGAGTCCTTCTGGGCGACCATCACCGATGACGCCAACGCGCCGCTGTACGACTTCAACGGCGAGACCGGCGAGAGCGGCGTCGCCGAGGAAGTCAACGGCGTGGACGACATCGCCGTGGGCACGCGCGTGCGGGTCTTCATCGGCGACCCCGATGAGGAGGAATACAAGTTCGAGTACAGCGCCGCCGGCGGCCTGCCGCCGATGGAGAACTCGTTCGACTTCATCGAAATCTGGCCCGCCCTCGTGGTCACGGCCGGCGAGCCGATTGCGGGGCGCATCTGGGTTCCGGGCAGCGGCTTCCCGCCCGCCGTGGGCGACGGCTATGACCTGACACCCGCTGGCAGCACGGTGAATATCTCGTTCGATAAGGTCGGCGACGGGACGTTCGCGGATGGCACGCTCGTGCCGTGCCTGAAGGACTACTCGCAGGGCGAGACTGAGGACTGGATTCACGTCCGCTGCCAGCCCGGGCCGTTCGTCGATGAGAACGCGGGCACGCCGATCCCGCCGGATGGCCACATCAACACCTTCTCCGGCACGCTGGCCGGCCAACCCCTGCCATACACGTTCACCATCGAATACGAGGTCAGGCCCGGCGAGTTCAAGCGGATGTACTGCGCCCGCTCGGTCAACGCCGGGAACGATTTCGAGGTGGATTTGGAGGGGGATGGCACTGGCACGGTCAAGTTTCGGACAGGCGCCTGGTCGGTTACCCTCAACGACTGCCCGCCTGCCGGGGCCGTGATGCGTGTGCGGTACATGCTGCTATCGGAGTGCGTGTGGTCGTGGGTCGAGGTGCCGCAGACGGTCGAAGGCGGCACGGTGCCCGACCCGCCTTCAACCATCCAGGAAGGCTGGATCGTTGTGGACGGCGAGCGGAAGATGGCCCACGGCATGCCGCGCGAGCAGGAGGCTGGCGGCCAGGGCGATGGCATTCAACTCTGGTTCGCCTCCGACGAGGGTGGACCAGTCTACGGCTACACCCAGAACGGCACCTTCCACGGCCCGTTCTCCTGCCTGCTGGTCAACTACGATTCCCGCGGACACCTGATCAGCGTCGAAGAAGGGTCGTGAGGCGGCTGGCATATGAGGGGGCGTGGAAGTGGTGCCGCTGACACCCTCCAGGTCAGTATCATCAGTCGCCGCACCGAACCGGTCCTGATTCCCTGCGGCCAGGGCTACATCCACATGGTGTCGCTGTGCGAACCGTCTGTCGGCGATGTGTGATTGACAAAATCGCGCCGGCGTGGCCGTCCAGACAACCCGTGTGCGGTACGCAGCAGCATGCCACCTTGTATCGCTTCTACGGGGTGCCTGGGGAGGTGACCAAAATGTGCAAGCCCCGCGCCAGAGTTTTCTTGTATGCAGAGTGCGCTCGGATCGCAGAATCGTCTCCCGCAGTCCTCAGCATTACATCCCGGTGCAAGCCTGCTGCTTTCGTCTTGTCTCTTTGCTCCGCGAGAAGCAGGATGAGGTCCATACATGCTTCCGCGTTGTTCATGGCGGACCGTATGGCCGATGTGTCAGCGATGTTGGCCAAGCGGGCCTCGGAGGTAATCTTACCTGCCTGAGTCTTGAATCCATGGGCGGCCAAGATGTCTTGAAGGACTATCATGCACGTGCTTAGGTGGGCACTCTGGGCTCTGTAGGCCGAGTCTTCTGAGATCATAGCAAGGGACAGGGCCTGGCGGGCCTGGCTGAATGAGGCGCACAAACCTGGGTGGCCCTTCTCCAGCACCTTGCACCAGACCCCAAGCAGTTGGAGGAACGCACGGTCCTTCTTGAAAACAGCTCGGAGGGCTGACGTTTCGCCAATCATGTCTGTGTCCAATTCCGTCAGGACACGGAAGACGTCAGCCGACACGTCCTGGCCCGTCATGGCGGCCTCCATCCGAACGTGAATGGCCAAGAGACGTGCGGCTGTCTCGGAAGTTGCGCTAATTGCCCGCCAGGCGGAGTCCTCCAGCGATAGGTCCAGGTCGAGCGACCGGATCAGCGAGTCCGCCTGCGACTTCATCTGGACGTAGGCAGGGGACCGGAAGAACTCCTCCCTCACCGTTCGCTTGCGGGCTTCCGCCAGGGCGCGTTGCGCCTCCTCTTCGCGCCTCCGCTGTTCGGCCAGGCGACGCAGTTCTTCCTCCTGACGGCGCTGTTCTTCCTCCTGACGGCGCTGCGCTTCCTCGGCACGGATTCGTGCAATCGCTGCCTCGACATTCTGTTTGGCCTCGGTAGCCTTCCGGCGCGCTTCCACTACCACGGGGTCATCGGGAGGTTGGTTCTGCAGGTAGTCGAGAAGTTGATTGTACTGGGCTATTGTCTTGGCAGGATTCTGTTCCTGGGCCACCCGAGCCATTTCCGTCTCAATGATGCGGATCTTGGCTTCTCGAGCGCCGCGCGCTGCCCGGTGCCTTGCGGCATCCATATCCGAGTCATCGCTCGGCGATGCCTTGAAAAACTCCAACAGCCTGTTGTACTCACGTTCCGCCCCCGCCCAGTCGCCGGAGCGCAGCAGAGCCGCTGCTTTGGCTTCGCCCTGCACGCGAGCGGTCCTGGCGACCGTCTGCCGGAGTTTCTCATCGACAAGTTGGCGGTCGCCGATTGTGGTCACCACCTCCTCGTACTTCTGCTGTGCCTCGGCGGTCTTACCCTGTGAAGCCAACGAGTCCGCTTTGGCACACAGGGCGACAAGCGAAAGATAGTTGTCGCGTTCCCACGTATCCCGCGGCCAGAAGAAGTAAATGGGTAGTCCAATAATGAGAGCAGTTGCCATCGCGCCCACGATCTTGACGTGCCACGGGTATGCTCCCGCCTCGCCACTGGCCCCTTGCCGGGCACTATTGGCATGCCTCACCATCACGGTCCGAACCCCCGCTAAACCGACGGCGAGAACCGCCCCGAGCACGAGGCTATGCACGCCCGAGATAAATGCTGCCACGACCACGCCCGCGGTGGCCGCAAGTGCTACCACCCACATGAGCATCAGATCCGGCCGGCCTTTGCGGCCGTGCCCATCGGCGGCCCTGGCCTCGGGTTGGTGCCGCATCGGCATGCGGCGTCCGGCCGGGCGGTCAACTTCAGGAATGGCCGGCGAGGAGGCCTGTCGCTCTCTAGCCTGCGGGGGGGCGGTACCCGGCTCGTGATTCGCTTGGAAAAGGGCCTTAAGCGCTGCGAGGGTCCTTGAGGACCTACGGTCTGGCGGCGGAACGGACTTCGGCGGCATCTCCGCCCATGTCTCTGCATTAGCAGCGGTCTTCGTGCCGGAACTGCTGGGGAAAGCAGGCCCGTTGCCGCGTTGTCTTTTCCCTCCCTCCAACGGGGCCTTGGGAATAATGATGCTTTCTCCGCACTGTGGGCAGTTGCACACATGCACAGTGCTGCCATCGGGCAAGCCTATGTTTGCGCCGCACTTTGGACAGGCAAGTGGCCCTGCCATTCATTGCATCCCTTCAACTCTGCCAACCAGCATGCCGCCAATGTTCGGGTAAGGTCCTTCCCTACTTGGCCGCTCAGGGGCGAACCGGCGGCAGTGGAACTGGCTTACTCTCTCTCGCCTTGGCCAGGATCTCGTGCACCTTCCCGACCGGAACGGCGAAGTTCAGATTCTGGATGCCCTCGCGCGACGCCAGAGTTGCTACTCCCACAACGCGGGCACTTGTGTCCAGAACAGGTCCGCCGCTCGAGCCAGGGCTGACGGGGGCCGTCATCTGGAGCACTGACAGTCCGGGACTGACTGTGCGGAGGCCGCTCACGAGGCCGTCTGACAGGGTATTGGAGAACCCTACCGGATTGCCGATTGTGTAGATGCGGGCACCGACGGGGGGCGTTTCACCCTTGGCAAGAAGGGTCAACGCAAAGAGGTCCCTGCCCTTGACCTTGAGTACCGCCAGGTCTGACTGCTCGTCGAAGGCCAGGATACCCTCAACAGAAAGCGTGGCCTCGGAAGGGAGCACGACCGTTGCGAAGTATGCCTTGGCCACAACATGATAGTTCGTCACCAAAACTCCATCCGACGAAACGAAGAACCCCGATCCCAAGCCGATTTCCCTGAACGTTTTGTCCCGCACGATGATTCGGACGACCGCCGGGGAGGATCGCCTGAAAAGTTCCTCGGGTGAGAGTGCGGCGTGCGGTTCGGTTGGAGGGGCGGCTGGCGTCTTAGCCGCCGGCGCCTCAACCGGGGGCGGCGCGGGTGGGCTCGCCGTAGCGGGTACACTACTCGCAACTGGCGTAGCTGCCGGCACTGGCGTCGGTTCGGGGGCGGCGGCAGCCCCCGTGTCCGCCGGGGTCGGGTTTGCCAGCTCCGACTTGGGGGCGGACGCCGCAGCAGGCACAGGAGGAGGCGAAGGCTGTTGAGTGGCAACTATGTAGATCACCACAAGGGAAAGAACGGTCGCAAAGGCCAGCCAGACGGCGGGGCTGCGCCACGGCGACGGCTCCTTTTCGATCTCCTTTCGCTTGGAGGGCTCCTTGGCAGGGAGCGGCGCTTCCGCCGGCGACACCCGCGCAAACATCGCCTCATTGGAGACCGCCGGCCCCGACTCGACCTTAAGACTCTGGCCGCACTTTGGACAAGGAACCACCTGGCCCAGGACGGCCTGCTTGTCCCTGAACTTGTGGTCACAATGCGGGCACCGAATATGGATAATCATGTCACACCTGCAATGGCGGTGCGGTCACACCCTGCGACGCGGCGCCGCCGACACCGCGACTTCTTGGATCCGGCTACTTGCCAGAGCCGCCCGGCGGAGACTGTTCGGCCACGGCCTCATATACCTTGTCCCCAATCCGAAGGCGGCCTTTCTCCAATCGCACACAGGGCAGCATCATAGGGAGTTGCTGGATCGCCGCCTGAACCGCGACGTCCGCATCTGAGAGCGTGAATCCTTCCAGTGATTTCGGCGGCGGGCGGCGCTTCGGCTCGCCGCCAAGAGTGAGGACGTTCCTGTCCTTATCCCATTCGTACCCCACGCGCCACGTCTGCTGGAAGGCCCCGTCCTTGCCGAAGGTTCGTCTGACTTCCAGCAGGCCGTCGTAGCGGAACACCCACACACTGGTAACGTATCCGCCGGGCAGAAAATCAGGACCAACACCCCCTTCGACCTGGCGCCACCGCCCCCGGACTTCCACAGGGGCAGGAGGCTCGGCCGGCGGCCGCACGATCCCCTCTGGCTTGGAGCGGGTTGTCCGCGGAGGCGGGGGCGGAATATTGGGAATCTGTCCTGGGGCCACCCGGCTTGGTCTCCGAGTCCCCTCGGTGGGAGGGCTTTGGATGCCGTCGCCCATCGGCATGCCAGCCCCGGAAGAGGTCTTGGAATTCGCGCCAGCGGGCTGGGGCTTACCCCCGGACGATGCCTTCTGCGCAGATTCCTTCGACGCCGCCGAGGCCGCCGCGTGCTTGGCTGCGGCCTGCCGGGCGGCTTCGGCTCGCTGTGCGGCCTGACCGGCCCGGTCTGCCGCCGCTTGCACCTGTTTCGCCAAGGTGGAGACCGGGGTGCCTCCGGCGAGGCCCGGCTGAGCCGCCCCCTGGGAGAACTGCCCGGCATACTGGGCCGCCTGACCCGCGGCAGCGCCGGCGGCCGCAGCCGCCGCGCCGGCCCGCCGGGCCGCATCGCTGACCCGTTCGGTTGCCTGAGTCGCGCCCTGCACGTCTCCCGATGCTGCTGCAGCCTCTGCCGACTGGGCGGACTGGCCGGCCTCGGCGGCGCACGCCTCGGCCGTTCCGGCTTCCTGGTCGGCAAGGTCCGCGGCCTGTGCTGTCTTATCCGCGAGTTCACCCAACTGGGAAGCTGCCAACGCCGATGCGGCATGCCGAGCCGCCAGGTAGCGGGCCGCCTCGGCCCTCTGCACCGCCTGTTTCGCACCATCAGCCGCAACCTGAGCCCCCTGTAAGAGACTGCGGACTGTTGGGTCGTCAGCAATTCCTGCGTTCTCGGCGGCCCTGGATGCTTCGCTTGCGGACCGCGATGCTGTTTCGGCTCCACCCGCCGCGGCCGATGCCGCATCGCCGGCCCGAGCCGCTGCGCCGTTTGCCTGCTGCTCGGCCTGCATGGCGCCCCGGGTATTCCCGGATGCCACAGCATCACCTGCCGCCTGCGCGGCTTGGCCCGCTTCCGCGGCACAGGCCTCGGCCTTTGCGGCCTCCCCATCTGCCGCCGCGGCCGCTTTGGCGGCCTTTGACGCAAGATCCGCGATCCGCGAAGTATCGGCGCGAGGCGCCCCTTTCACGGTTCTGTCAGGGAGGCCGGCGGTGGTGTCTGGCGTTCGTTCTTCCGTCCGTGGCACTTGAGGTGGCGGGGATTGTGCCATTGCCCCCGGCGCGCCAGGCATCTGCGCGACAGCCGATTGAGCCCGAGCAGCATGTTCTGATGCGGCCCGGCTTGCGTTCTCGGCTCTCTGTGCCGCGTCTTCTGCCTGATTGGCAACGGTTTCGATCCTGCGGAGGGGTTCCCGGACGGCGTCATTCGATTCACCGGCGGCCTTTCGGGCCGCGGCGGTCGCTTCCTGAGTAAGGCGCTTCGCCGCATTGGCTTGGGCGGCCGCTGACGAAGATGCCGCCTGCGCGCGCCGCGCGGCATCCGCGGCATGGTCGGCAGACCGCGACGCTTCCTGGCGATTGCCCGACGCCGCGGCAGTCTGGGTTTCCCCGGCCGCGCGCCCGGCTTCCTCAGCGCACGCTTCAGCGCGGCCGGCCTGAGCCGACGCATCGGCAGACGCCTGCACAATCTGCTGGTATAGATCCCGAATCCTGGCTTCATCCTCGGATGAAACAAGACGGGATGCCGGCCTCTCACAACCTGTGCCGAAGAACCCAAGAAGGCAGAGCGCAACAAGAGCCAAGGACGTAGCAGCGGACCTGCCCGTAACGGGTTGGTGCCTGACAAACCACCTGCATGAAATTCTGCCGATAACAGGGCCAGCCGCCAGTGCCGCCATAGCAGTCACTCCGTTTGGTGCCCAGTGACCGACACAACCGTGAAGGCCCCGGCATCCGGGACCACAGGATCAGCCAGGTAGCGATAGCATGCACTCACAACGGCATCCTTGAGCGTTTGGAATGCCGCAAAGGACTCGCTGTCGTTATAGACAAAGAAGACGACATAGTGACGATCCGCCGGGCGAGACGCCAGCGAAGCCATGAATGCGTCGGCACCGCTTGCTCCAGATAAGACAGGATAACCGCTCCCCTCGATAGGGGTGACCTTGGCCACGCGGGCAAGTGCCGAAGGCACTATCATGCAATGGCCTACGCGCTGCTGGCCGCCGTACCAGTCGAAGCCGCCGAGGGCATAGGCTCGTGAGCCTTTAACAGCATAATAGCAGGCGGTACCAGTGGACATCCCCCGCCGGTGCGGCAGCCGCACCTGATGAACGAACGAGACTTGCGACCGGCTCAGTTCCTCTTCCAGGCTTCTGACCTCGGCCTGTCTGCCTTTGAGGCCTCGTTCCGCGGTGCGAAGAAGGTCCTCCGTCTCGGCGTGTTCCTTGCGACCGGAGGCTGTCTCGGCTTCAGCGACCCTGACGCGACGCTGGGCCTCCTCGATCGCTTTCCTGAACTCGCTCTGCGCATCCGCCAGCCGCTCTCCGGTGGGCGACGTGGTGGCCTCAAACGTCCGGTCGATCCCCTTGCAGTGTTGTGAAAGGTTGGTCGCGCGCGCTTGGAGACGTTCACACTCAAACCGTAACCGCCGGGCCTCCAGGGTTCGCTGAACATCCTCTCTTTTCGGTTCGGGAATCCGACCGGCGGAGGTTTGGGTCTGGAGCACAACCAGGATGGCCATGAGGATGATGCCGCCGAACACGTTGCAGATGGTGTCCAGGAGGAGGTCAAGGCTGTCCGAGCCGATATCAGATCGCCTGCGGGCCATGATGAACCCCTTGCTCCTTGCCGCTCAGCGACAACCAAGTCGGAAGACAGTTCTACTCAGATTCATGGAACAACCAGGGCTGCACCGTAATCGAGTCGCCAACGGGTATTGTTGTATAAACGACGTGGTGAAACCCGCTCGCAACGACGGCCGCCTTGAATCGCTGAAACGCGGCGAATGACGGGCTGTCATTGCAGACCAGAAAGACGAAGTAATCGTTCGCCGGCCGATAGGCGTTAACCAGCCTGTCAACAGCGTCGCCCCGTTGCGTGTTCTCTGGAACCGCGAAGCCGCCGCCAAGGCGAGGCGTAATGCGCACGGTCTGCTCATAAATGGCCGGCGGCGGGTCAGCCACATCATCGGCTTCTACGTGCAGATGGTGGTGGCCGCGATGCCGGTAGCCGACATAGTACGCCCGGCCTCCCATGATCAGGAAGTACTTGGCCTCGCCTACGACAACACCCCTGCGATGCGGGAGGCGTACCTGCCTGGACGAGGCGGCGGACAACTGCTCGACTTCCTTCTCAAGACTCTTCACCTCGCCCTGTTTGCCCTTCAGGCTTGATTCCGCCGTCCGCAGCAAGTCGTCGTTCTTGTCCTTGTCCCGGCGGCTCGCCGCAACATCTGCCTCGGCCATCTTGATCCGGCGATGGGCATCATCAATCGCTTTCCTGAACTCGCTCTGCGCGTCCGCCAGCCTCTCGCCCGTGGGAGAGGTCGTTGCCTGAAATGTTCCTGCGACCTCATCGCGGTGCTGGGCGAGACCCGCGGCACGGCCCCCAAGCCGCTCGCACTCGAACCGCAGCCGCTTGGCCTCAATCGCCCGCTGCACATCCTCTGCTTTCGGTTCCGGGATTCGGCCAAGGGAAGTTTGCGTCTGTAGCACGACCAGAATGGCCATGAGGATGATACCGCCGAACACGTTGCAGATAGTGTCCAGCAGGAGGTCCATGCTGTCCGAGCCAAGATCCGACCGGCGGGCCATGCCGCATCGCCCCCTAAAAAGGCTCCCAGTCTTCCGGAAGCAGGTCCCTGCCTATGTCAAACCCGCGCGTCTTGAGTTCTTTCTCGATGTCATTCGACAGGTTCACGCCCGATGGCTTCGTCAAGAGCACGAAGTAGTGAGTCCCGCTGCTCTGACTGGACACCCACGCGAGGAACCGTGTCTTGCGCTGCTCGGAAGAGGCCCCCCCGAACTCCATGACGGTTGCCCTGCCGTCTTTGCTTGCAACGCGCAGGCCCGAATCGGAAATCTCCAGCAGCCACGGTTCCAGATTGTCGGGGCGGGGGTCGATGATGAAGGCGATCCTCGGCGCGGCCTGCGCCGTCTTGAGTGCAGCCCTAAGTTCGTCGGCACGCCTCGCTAGGCGCTCCGCCTGGCTGAGTTTCTGTTGGGAGTCTTTCTCGGTCTGCTGCCTCTCGACATCTGTTTTCGTGACGGTATCCTGGTCCTGCTTGATCCGGGCGTAAAGGTTCTTGAGCGTCGCTTCAAGACGCTTGACCTCATCGAGCGCGCCCTCTTCATCGCCCGATGCCAGGTTGAGCCGTCCGGTCAGCCGCTCGATGTCAGATTCCGTCTTCGTGATCTCTGCCCGCAGGACCTGGGTGCGGTCGCGGAGCGCCTGGACTTCCGATTCGGTGGCCGGTTGCGATGCCGCCGCCACGCCCGTGGCTTTGGTTTCAACAATATCAAGGGCCATGATCAGCACGACGAAGAAGACCATCCCGATAACGGAACACACGATGTCCTGGAACGAGAAGAGGCTGATAGCCTCGTCGTGTCCGCCGCGGCGCCTCATTCCTGAGATTCTCCCTGCACCGCCGTCAGCCGGAGCCGCCCGACCACGTACTTGTGACAATAGTCCTTGCACGCATCAAGGAACTGCTCCTCTCGCCGCTTGATGAGAATCATCACGAGGTGGATGGCCAGGGCTGCCACAAGGCCGACCAGCGTGGTCTCAAAGGCCGTCGCCAACCCGCTTGTAACGCCCTGGAGTGCCGACCGCATTTCGCCGACCTCGTTGGAGTGGGAAACCACACCCCAGAATGACCCCAGCGCCTGCGACAGACCCTGCACCGTGCCGATGAATCCGAGGACCGGGATGGCCCAGATAAGGCCGCGCACCAGCGTGTAACTCGAATCGACCACACCCTCGTCATTGTCGGCCTGCGTGCGGAGGATTTCGTCCACATCGCCCACGCGGCCGATGTTCTTCAGGTTCGCCAGGGCGTCATGGATGCGCTTCGTCAGGAGGAAGCGCCTCGGGTCATCCACCGTGCGGAAGAGGTTCTCAAGCACCTGCTCGGCGGATGCCGGCGTGAGCACAAAGCCGGGGTCTTCCGGCGGAAGAAGGTTGATACCCAGGGACTTCCGCTGGAGACCGAGTTTGCTGTGCTTAACGATCAGGATCATCCCCGACCAGAACGAGAAGAACATAATGATGTATTGGACCGCGCCGCGCTTCGTGAACATGTCCACGTAGTCCGACGGCGGCAGCATGGACAGGATGCCGTAGAAGGCCACGGTCAGGATGAGGCCGACAAGGAACGAAAGCAACGGGCCCGCCGCCGTGAACTGCCCGGCAGGGAACCCTATGCGGCGCTCGATGTCCGAGCGGTCGAACGAGAGTTCCGGCTCGGCCTTCACTTGTTCCTTGGCCAAATCCGTCAGCGTTCTCATCTGTCACCTCTCAAGGCGGTTACTTGGAGACGCGAACAAAGACCGGCGACCCTTGGGGGTACAAGGCGGCGACCGCCGGGTCGCCGGTGAACTTGCCCCCTTGAATGCTGCCGATCTCTATGAATCCGGGCGTCTCGCCCGGTTTTCCCCACAGGACGTACGCCTTGCCGTCGGGCGGTGCCTGGGCAATCTGCACGGGGCCCGAACCCGCCAGCAGAACGCCAACGGGACGATAAGCACACATAGAGGCACACACGGCATCAACCCGCTTCCGAACCTCCGAGACGACCGGCAGAAGAGGACCGATGTTCTTCAGAATCTGCGCAACTCGCGGTCGGGCCTGGTCGGCGTTGAGGCTGTTGGGGTCAAGCCACGTTATGAAGTCCAGGCTCTCGCGGCCGATCTGCTCAGCCCATCGCTTGGCGTCGTCGCCTTTGTACGGCGTGGTGCGGGCGGCAAAGTCCAGGATCAACTGGAGCACCTGCCCCGTCAGCACCGGGTCCATCCCTTTCGCTTCCTGCGTCATGGCCGCCAACTCAAGGTAAAATGTTTCCCAGCCGGCGGCCTCGGACTGGCCGGGTCCGCCACGCGCAGCCGCTTCGAACCGGTCCACCCGATAGCGGGCCGCGACGGCGAAGACCGCCTGAGGCGTCTGCACCGGCCCTTCCGTAACATCGCTCTTCGAGAGCCTCCCATCAGCATACCCCGGCATCGTTGAGGTCATGTACTTCAGGTTGTACCCCATGACCATTTCGTTAGCCCGCTGCTCGCGCAGGTCCTTCTCCAGAACGTAGTAAGCGCGGCCATCCCTCGTCCGGATCATCCGAAGTGCAGGAGTGAAGACCACATGATTCAGAACGTCGCCGACCTTGGCAAGTCCGACCAGCCGCCCGTCAGAGAACGCCGCCTTCGCAGCCGAAAGGTAAGCCTGGTACTCGTTCGCCTGGCTGCTGAAGGGCCCGCCGGGGTATGCCTTGGAGTACGCCTCGACCTGTTGACACCGCGCCGTGGCCGTCTGCGCGTCATTGACACGAATCTGATTGCCCCACTGCTGCACCAGCAGCCGCCAAGCCTGAGCCGCCCGCCAGTGCGGTCCCATGCCCGCCGCCTTGGTGAACTCCGCTGCCAACTGATGCTCCGGGTAGTTCCGGACAAATGCCTCCAGCGTCTTTGCCAGTTCGTCAGGGCTCTCGGCCAGCGACGGCAGCCGCTCAAGGACGGCGCTTATGGCCTGCCGCTTGCCGGCGGACTCGCCAAACGTCTTCATTGCCTGGTTCACGTGCCGCTCGATGGCCGCCACCTCGGCCAGAAGCGACTTCGGCACGTCCGTCCATGCGGCCAATTCCTTGGTCATCTCCCAGCAGGGCGCGGCCAGGGCATCCAGGTTCGTGCGGCGGGCCTGTTCGGCCGCCGAGAATGCCGCGTGGCGGCGCTTCAGTTCATCGAGTTTCTGGCGGAACGCATTCTCGCGCTGGCCTTTTTTCTCGTCGGCCGCCTTCTCGTATTTCTGGCGCCAGTCCTCGACCCACTGCTTCTCTGCAAGCGTTATGGCGACCTCTCCGGCCCGCGCATGCGCCTTCATGTCCGGCGCAACCGGGCCGGCCTCTTCGATCTTCTTCTGAAGACCCTGGAACTCCGCCAGGCGGCCGGCCTCTTCCTGGACCTTGCGCTCGTACTCACGGCGAAGCGCTACGATCTCGGGCGCGGCGGCAACCTCCGGATTCTTCGCAGCCACGCCGGCCAGGAGACGCCCGGCGCCTTCCAAGTCGCCCTTCTCAAGGGCGCCGGCGATCTCGCCGCGCCACCGCTCACGCTCGCTTGCTCGGCCCTGCCAGATAATCACCGCGGTCACCAGCCCGGCCAGGACCAGTATGCCACCGACAACCCCCGTCAGCGTGAGGGCGAACCGCCGCCGGCCCCTGCGGTTCAGTTCCTCGATGCGGCTGTTGAATCGCGCAGCAAGAAGTTCGGGCATCCCGCGCTCGAACCTGAAGACCGCGCCTGCCAGTTTCTCAAGCGTCAGGCGGTCTTTGTTCTCGTCAATGGCCAGTTCCAGCGCCGCACAGGCCGCGCTGAATGCGGCATCTTCCTGCTGCGCGGCAGTCAGGCCGGCCAGCCACGTCACGACAGGGTCAAGTGCCGCCTCAGTGGCGGCATCGGGAGAGACGTGCGTCTGGCTGGTCACCGTTTCGACCTGTGCGAGAAGGGAGCGGCATCGCTCCTGGTCCATGCTGCCGTGGGCCCCGTGCAGGTCGCGGGCCAGTTCGGCAAAGCGAGCGAGCGCGTAGCGGCGGCGATGGGGAACGATGATCCTCTCAACTGCGGCAATGAACCGCGCGGGGGCCGATAGCCACTCGCCGCTCCCCAGTTCGCCCAAGACATTCTCCAGTGTGCGAAGGTCCCCGCCGACGTCCGCTGCCTCGGCCTCTTTCAGAAGTTCCGCGTGCCGCTCGGCCTCGAAGGCCCGAATGTCCTCGGTCCACAGGTCATGTTGAGGGTCAGCCTGCCGTATCTGCCTCAGGATTCGCAGGCGGTCCGCCAGCGGCGCGCGGCCGATAGACATCCGCCTGAACGTCTTGAGGAGCCGGTCGAGCGCGCCCCCTTCGGAATAGACTTCCTGGACGACGCTGTCGAGGACATCAACGTCAAGGCCCTGGCCAATGGGCAGGCCCGCCGTCTCGCAGAGGTCAAGCCACGCGCTGCGCTCGGGGAAATCGAGCAGCCTGAGTTCCTGCTCAAGGTCGGGCGGTTCTCTGGCCAGCCGCTGGGCATCGGCCCGCCGACCCTGCCGCAGGAGTTCCAGGCACCTCTGTGCCTTCTCATTCAGTTGCCGGCACGCGCTGGCATAGGCCCAGACCAGCCCGCCGATCTTCTCCTTGGTGACCACCTCGCCGGAGGAGAGGATGTCCTGAATCTGGTTCACGCATTCGTGGGACGACAGCATGGGCTAATCTACCTCCTCGAAGATGCCTCGAAGATTGCCTTGGCATCACCAGTGAACTCGATTGTCAGATCAACTACCGGCAGTCCCCAGGCGTCAATGATCTGAATCTTGTTGGTTTGGTCGAAAAAGGCACGCCGCGCATTGTCCAGAAGGTCGAAAACAGGCTTCTCGATCTGTTTGAGCGTGTCCTCCTGCGACTTCCGAGTGGCCATTTTCCGTTTGTATTCATCCCCCTGCCTGTCCCTGAGGTTGTCAATTTCACCCTGGGTTGTTTCCAGACTACGCTTGGCATCTGTCCAACTGTCCCTCGCCGGTGAAACGAGGTTAGATATGGCCTCCATGAGTGTCTTCATAGATATGGTAATATCATAGTAATTATCTGATTGTTTACTGATTGCGAGGTCCAATTGGGTGTTGAAGTTCTGCCCCTTTATTGCGAAGGAAGGCGCGCACCCTGCCTTGTTCATGCGTACCTCATGGGACCCGACCACTATTTTCAGACTATCTGGCCAGGGATACTTGAACTTCACCGACTTCAAGGCTACCTGTTTTTCGGCGGCGTTATACCTGGCCGAAATCTTCTCAGAGATTCTTCCATCGCTGCTGAGTGCACATTGGTAGATGTGCTTGCTGTCCAAGTCAGCCAACTCAACTACCAGCCACTGTTTGAAAGCGCGGTAATCTTCTGGAACTCCCTCTTTTCCAAGACCGCTTGTATCGCAAAAGAGTTGCGGCCCAGGTCGAAAGGTGCATGTAACCAAGGCCGGAGCGATGGAGCCCACGCTTGCAGCTGGTTGCAGTGCCACACCCGCGGCGTTGCGCGAGGCCTTCAGCGAAGGAATCTGTGCTTCCGGCAAAGGCAGGAAGGCAAGCCTATCGCCACATTTCAGGGAGAAGAACTTGCGGTGACCGTCTTCGCTGTCCGGCTTAAGTTTCTGGTCCTTGCACGGCGCCTTGGCCCATTCCGGATGCGCCCCCGCCCACGGGTCATCTCTCTTCTCAGCAACCACCACTATCTTGGGGGCTTTGTCTTGTTCCGCTATTACCCTTGCCTCGGCGGCACTGAGTCCTGTTCTTGCGCCCGTCAACGCTTTCTCTGCCGCGGCCGCTTTACTCGCCGCGTCGGCGCTCGACTTCTCAGCGTCCTTCGTTGCTTGTATGGCTCTTGTCTTTGCGGCCTGAATCGCCGTCTTGAAGTTAGTATCATCCTTTGCTCGCTGCGTCAGTTTTTCAGTCTGCTTCACGACGGCATCGTATTTCTTCTTAGTCTGATCCGAATTCTTCTTTGACTCATTGGCCGCGTCTCTTGCCCTCTGGGCGTTATCTTCGGCATCACCGACGTCCTGACGAGCGCCTGCCAGATTCTCGGCATTGATCTGTTTAGGAACTTGATCAAGAATATCGCTCGTTTCTCTTGCGGCGTCACAAGCTGCCCCCGCGTTGCTGGCGGCATCCCTAGCCTCCTTCTCCACATCCTCCACCGCGGCGACCAAGGCGGTGAGTTCCACTTCAAGTTCCTCTCTCGTCTCGGCAGACGGCACTGTCTTGCCCCCACCTGCGGGCGCGGCTTCCTTGGGTGCGGGCCCGTCAATTTGCTGCTTGGTTGGGGGCGTGCTTGGCGTTACGGGGCCGCCCTCATCAGGTTGAACGGAAGCGGGCGACGGCACTGCTTCCCCTGACCGGGGGCCTGAACCCAGCGGGTTGTGGAAGAGCAAGGCCGTGGAAAACAGTGTTGTAATGGCCAGGAGAATAACGGCGGCGGCAAGTGGAGCCACCAACCTTGCCCTGCGTGCGCGCCGGCGGAGATCCTTCAGTTGCTCCGGCGAGGGCACGAGTTCCTCAGGGGCAATCCGCGGCCCCTGAGTCCCCGATTCCATCGCCCACGGAAGGACCTCGGCTTCCCTGGTGACCGCCGCCGCAACCGGAACGGCATGGGGCGCGCGGTCCACGATCTGGATCCTGGGGCGTTCAGGCGCGCGGACCGGCGGAAGGACCGTCCCCGTCCGGGCGGCCTGGGTGAACATGTTGTCGGGCGCGCGGCCGAGGGCCGTCGTCAGGTCGATAACGGCGGCACCGGGGAACCGCTGGATTTCCTTGGCGGCCGACGAACCGGCGATGATGCCCCGCCAGTGGTACTGGCATCCGGCAGGCAGCGCGGTGTAGTACGTGGCAAAACCGACCTGCCATCGCTCTTCCGGCGGCAGGAGCGCAATGGCCTCCTCAAACAGCGGCAGCAGTTGCTGGCCGGGGGCAAAGATCACGAAGGCGGGCGTCTTGGGGTTCTCTCGGAATGCCTTTGCGAGCATGCCGGCCCAGCCGGCATCACCGGTCATTGATTGCCAGGTTGTGGCCGGCTCAGGCGGCCGGGGCTCCTGCGGCACGACCGCTCGCAGGTCGCGCTTGGGCAGACTGCGCGGGTCGCCGGAGTACCCCGCCACGAAGGCCTGGTGCTGGGCCATCGTCATGAGCATCCACGCCGGGCCGTTCGCAGACCCCTCACCCTGCTCCAGCAGGAAGTGGTGGGCGATCTTATTGGTCCGGCCGGAGTAGTCGGCGCCCGAGAAGGCGATGCGCGACAGGACGCTCAGCGTGTCGGCCCCGCTGCGAACCTGCGTGTGGGCCCAGTTGACGGGGTTCTCGGCAGCCTTAGGGTCCGAGAGGTTGAAGTGGAACTGGTATCCGCTGAGGGCCTCCAGTTTGGCGGTAACCTGGCGCGACATCCCGCCGGTGGCAGCGGCTGTGCAGAAACCGCTTGAGCCAGGGCCCAGGCCCCGAGGCACCGAGGTGTAGATCAGTTCAAGGCTCATTGCGCGCCTCCCGCCACGCCTGCTACTGGCGACGGTCCGTGCTGCACAAAACCATCTGGCCCCATCGGCAGAACGAGTAGATCAAGGGAACGGTAACCCACCTGGGCCGGATGTCCTGGGGCTTAATGCCGTAGAACCGCTGGTTGCCACGGGTAAGGAGTTCGGGGCTGCGGCCGAAACTCGATACGGGGATGTACCGGACGAACTCGCTTATGCTCTCGGCGGTCGCGACGAATTCCGGGCAGCGGTCCTTGAGGATCTCGCGGACCCTCTCGCTGGTCAGGTTGACCTCGGCCAATCGCAGCCGCACGGGGCCTTTTTCCTTCAGGCCCGAGTACGGCTCCTCGGCAATCGACACCCCCGGCAACGCGCCGAAGATGTCGAACTTGGGAATAACGACGATGAGCGGCTTCTGGAGCCGCGCGGTCTGCGATATACCCAGGTACCGCCGCATGCGCACCGCCGCTTCCTTCAGGAGCATTTCCTGCCGAACTACAACGACCGGGCCGCCATCGGGCCGCAGACCGTGAACCAGTTGCGGGTCGTCGGCCCGGAACAGTCCTTTCAGGCGCGGTTCCTGCATAGGGTCGAAAAGCATCAGGAGTATGGCCGACCTCGCCATGTGCTGGACCACGGCGGAATTGGCCTGCTCGATGCTGGGCAGGAAATCCTCGCCCGCGTTGTCATAGACCACTATGACGCGGCCGACGCGCTGGGCATCGGCATAGTTCGGGTGGTCCGGAGTCGGCCACAGCAGGAACTGGAGCGGCCGCGGGAACCGGATTGTCACGCCATCGATGATGGCTGACGTGTGCAGTCGATTGTCGTCGGGCTGAGTCTTGCGGATGTCGGTCGGCTGGTCGGGGTGCGGATTCATAAAGAGCGTCTGCTCGTATTCGTGGACAGGCGAGTTGGCGATGGGGTCGGCGTCGCTGAACGCGAGGCCCATCCTCGGCATCATGCTCCGCAGTTGCCAAGTCATTGTCGTCAGAAAATACGATTTCCCGCTGGCCCCCGAACCGATGATCGAGATGAAGAGCGGCGGAACCTCCAGGAGCGGCTCCGAGACCGGCAGGTGGCAGCGCGGGCAGGCCATCTCGGTTGTGGCGACGCCGCTGGGGTCAACGGCCTCGCCCTTCACCGTAAAGCGAACGGGCGAGAACCGCTGGTACTCGTTTGGGCCCAGGACCGGGTCATTGACGTCGATCCTGGCCACGAAAAGGACATCCTCGGGCGAGAATACGTGCCAGCAATTCGGGCACGTCACCTTGCGTAGGAGCTTCTTGCCCCAGGAAACCGAGCCCGATTGTCCCACCACCGCTTGCTGTGCCATGCGAGCCCCCTTTCAGGAAGAGGCACCTTGAAACCTGTTCGTCCTTTAGACACATCCCCCGTGACAGAGTATATCAACCGCCGTGCCAACGAGCGCGGTTTTCGCGAGGACTGTGACAACACCGTGTCACAGGATACGCAGCCGCCCGACTTGCTACCATGTGAAGGCCGTCACCTCTCTATGGTTGTACGTGTCATCAAAGGCCCGCTCAGACATTGTCAGGTAGATGATGCCTTCGATGAAGGCGACGATGGCCGGGATAAAGGTCCATATGAGAATAATATACAATAGACCCCATCCCCAGCCGCCGAGGTAAAACTTGTGGATCCCAAGGCCGCCGATCAGAATGGCCAGCAGGCCGGCGGTGACTTTCGACTTGCCGTTGTGTCGTGCTACCTCATGGGCGGCCGGAAGGATGGGAACCGCTCCCGGCGCCTGCTCGGCCAGGGGCGCCAGTTCGGGCACAAGAGCCAGCGGCATCCATCCGTCCATCCCGTTGCGCCAGACCATGACGTTGGCGCCGACCTGGCCGGCGCGAACGATGCGGGCGAGCGCCTCGGTCGGGAGCGGTCCCACCTGCTGACCGCCAGCGAGATAGTACCATCCCCCCTGGCCGACATCGCCAATCGCCGAAACGCCGGCCGGCGCATTACCGGGAGGACCCGCCTGGAGTTGAAAATCCACCACGCTCGGAGCGTGGACTTCTTGCGGGGGCGAGGACTGGACGGAAGGAAGCGTTTCCTCCGCGGCCGGGGCCGGCCTTCCGCCGAACCGCTGCATCCAGCAGTCGGCGCACCATATCTCCCCGCCGTCAAGGGCGATCCATTCATCGTCCTGAGCCAACTCTCGGCGGCAGGACCCGCAAACTCGTCGTGGTGAGACAGCCATTGTGCAGCCCCCTTTGCAGACCGGGAAACACACCTCATTGGCGCGGGGTGCTCTTCAGTTCATCCAGAACGTCCGACAGCGTTTCGTTGATGCGGAAGACGACGATAAGCACTTCTGCATAAATGCGTGCCACCATGATTGCCAAGGCGGCCAGGAACGGCGCCGCTACGGCCATCAGGACGAAACTTAGTTTGTCTTCGCGCGGAGCCTTATAAAGGTCATAGACCGACATGGCGATCATCAACACCATGCCCAGAATCGACAGAATCACACAAATCACGAAGAGAGCCTGGATGATCTTGGGCGTAACCATCCTCCTGAAGGTCAACCAGTCTGATAGAGACGAAGATCGCCTGCCATCCCCCTGCGGCCTGGCCGGCGCTTGGGAGGGCACGATGACCTGCTTACGGCAGTTCGGGCAGGCGCCGCGGTGGCCGGCCATGTGCTCCCCCACCGAGATGCTCTGACCGCACTCAGGACACTGAAATCGAATGGCCATCGAAGTCCCTCCTCTTGCCACTGGTGTGGCGGGCCGTGGCGAGGACGTGAGCGGTGATCAGATCCGGCACATCCCTCTTGTGAAACCCGCGTCAGCGTCTTGCCATGTCTCGTACATACCACTTCTCGTGAAAGTCCTTGAAGTCCTCCAACTGCCTCGTGAGAACCTCCAACCAGCCGCCGGACCGCCCGGCGTACGCCCGCCCGCCTTCTGGTGTCGCAAGATTCTCCGGGAAAGTACGCATTGTGTAGGTGGGGTTCTGCAACGGGTATTCAGCACCAAGCGTGTGAAAATAGTCGCCTGTAATCCTGAACTTGGGTTCGCCGCAGTGGCAGAGATGCACTTCGGCAAAGCGGTGATCCTTCACTTTCTCCGCGAACTGAAGGAAGACACGGAAAACGTCCCCTGGACTCTTATGCATGGGCACGGTCCGAAGGTCATACACAAGCACAGAAGGCTTCAGATACCACATATGGTGAACTGAAACCTCAATCCCTTCATTCCGTGCGTCCGCTGTCAGAACCGAATTCATCGGCCCCTGCAGCAGGAAGTAGTTCCATGCGAACACCGAAAAGGCGACCAGGATCGTGACGGCCACCCCACTACCCAGGGCGAGTCCTGCCCGCATCTTCAGCCCCAACGCCGGCGAACCGGCCTTCACCGTCCGCAGCGCGGATGCTTCCGGAGACGCCGAGCCGCTATACGCGGGACGGGCAACTTCTGTCTCGGAGCAAGGATGGCCGGGGCTTGTACCCGGACAACGAGCATCCAGAACGGGGCTGTTTGCCGCCGATTCCGACAAGTCATCAAGTGACCAAGCTGGTCGTGCCTCAGGCATGGAGAACTGCTTCTGCCAGCATTTGGCGCACCAGATCTTGCCGCCGTCGAGCGCAATCCACTCGTCGCCCGGCTGAAGGGTTCGCTTACAGACACCACAGGAGCGACCGCCACCCGCATCTACCATAGGCTGGCCCCCCGCGAGACCGTTAGCATCGGCCTCACGTAATATCACCGACATGCCAAGTGAGACTGTCGCTTCCCTTATGCCACATTGTGGTGCGGTTTGCAATAGAGCACATGAGAATCACGTGCGACCGTTGACCATCCCAGGGTCTTATATGCCGCATGGATACAGTTCAGCCTCCTTGCCATGATGCGGTCCCCCAACGGGGCCGTGTGCAAGGCGATGCCCAGGCTCAATCGACGACGTCGTCCCGCGGGGTGCGCCGGTTCCGGCGACGGCGCGAGGGCGGCACGATCTGCTGCTCGGGGCGGCTTGCGGCATGGCCGTCGCGGTCCTCGTTCGGGAAGGCGCTCAGGTGGACGCAGACGCCGTCGGCCACGAGGGCTTGACCCACGAGGTCCTCGGCCTCAAAGCGCCAGTCCTCGCCCACGCCTACAGAAGGGCACGGCTGGCACGGAGTCTGGCCGACGCGCCCGAGAATATGCAGCGCCCCGCGGGGCGCAAGCGGCGGGTCCTTGCGGTTGAGGGCCGCGAGGGCGTCCAGAGCATAGCCGGTCATCAGCCGCGGCCAGATGCGCTCTAGCGTCTCGGGCCGGTCGAAGAGGTCGAGTGCCGCAAACCCGCCATTCATCGACACCCAAACGCCGCGCGCACCAGCCGGGTACGGCAGGGCCTTCAGGTACCCGTCGAGCGATTCGCGGCGCTGCTCGATGGCATCGTGCATCGCCATTGTCGGCGAGTGGCTGCCGAGGCACGCCTGGTTCGCGGCCACCTCGTCCCACACGGCCCCCTGGTCGCCCATCGCCTGGCCGGACGCGCGGAGATTGCGGCCGACATCGCGGCTCTTACGGGCGCGGAGTTTCGACGGCGAGTAACCGCCGGCCTGGAAGTCGGGCGCGGCGTAGCGCCAGCGGCCTTGCTCGACGCACGAGACGGGGATCTTCGTCCGCGACTTCGGTGACACCAGGACGCTCGTGTTGAGGATGCGGTTCTGCTTGGCCCCGATGAGTTCTTCGCCGTCGAGGAAGAGGACCAACTTCGTGGCCTCGTTCGCAACCGCCAGGTGCGGCACGCTGCCGCCCTCGCTCACCTCGGTGACCGTCAGGACACCGGCGGCGATGGCGTCGGCCGCCAGGGTGTAATCAAGGTGCCCGTGCCCCTCCCCCCTCAGGGGCACGAGCGTAAGGTTGAGGTGGCCCATTCCGTCGCCCACCTTCAGCGTGTCGATGAACGGTGCGAGTGTTGCGGATTTCGGTGCGGGTTCCATGCTCAAGTCTCCTTTCAGGTTGAAACGTTCAGCGGCGCCCAGCCTCGCGACCGACACGTGCCGTGTCGCGGGCGGTCCCATTGCTCTCGCCATACTGTACGCCTTGGGTATGACACGCATGGTCACACATAAATAAGTGTTAGGTCGCTGTCAGGGATGACAGGTATGGTCACACGGGCAAGGGGTGGGGGCAGGAACCCCACGAGGGGGCACCTGTGGGGGTTGGGTGTTGGCTGCCGGTGAGCAGTTTCTTCCCTCAAACCCTGCTCTGGCCAACACTCGGTGAGGTCGGAAACCGAGAAGTCGTTTTTCTGGCAGATTGTGTCTCGCCCCGCAGCGGCACAGGTCATACGCGATCAGGCAGAGGTGGCCCCGGTTGGAGGGAAAGGGGTTTTCCGAGCAAAAGGCCGTCAGGCGGCAGTAACACGCCGGGCGTTGGCACCATGATTCGACTTGCGTCGCAACAAGAGAACGGGACAATAGCAGTACCATCCAGAAATGGTCACGTAATCTTGGCCATATGATGAATTCCGGTATAAATGGTGGCACCGCGGTTGGCGCAGGAGGCTCTAATGGCCACACCACTAACAGATCAGCTTAACGCTCTATTCCTCAAATGGCACAGTCACAGCAGTGACCCCGAAGAAGGGTTCTTGACCGATGGCATCATTGATGAAGCAAAGTGGAAAGAATCGAAGCGTAAGGTTCTGTTCCTCGCCAAGGAACCCAACAAGCCGTGTGATGGCCATGACCTGCGCCGTCTGTGGAGTAAGAACATCTGGAACACTCCGGATACGTGGGCGTACGGTCTCCAGAATCTTGAGCGAGCCCGGATTCCAGATTACGCCGACGCATTGGTCTCTCCAGGCTCAGCCTTCTGGTCTTCCGCCATGGTCAACCTGAAAAAGACACCGGGCGGGGGAAAATCCAATTCTGAACGCTTGAGAGAGTCCGTCGCCAAGGATTGGGGCTTCATACAACAAGAACTCGATATCATCAGTCCCGACGTCGTTGTCTGCTGCGGCACGTTCGCATTCATACGAAGCCGGTTAGGACTGGCCATAGAGTCGAATGCCGACGAACGCTGGTATCGGTCTCAAGACACGGTCTGGATCGACTATTACCATCCCTCCGCTCATTTTCCAAAGAGCCTCATGTACTATGGCCTTGTGGGCGCGTATCACAACTTTCTCGCCAAGCGGTAAACCTCAGGTGTGCTGCCAACCGGCGCCTTCCCCCAGTACCCCGCACAGGCGGCACAGAACTCGGCCCGGATCTCTTCGCGCAGGACCTCGGGCTTGACAACCACCGCGTGCCGCCCGAAGCCCAGCAGCCACCGCCGGAACTCGGTCGTGTTCGACAGGTCGAACGTGGCGATGACGCACTCGCCGCCCTTCGGGTCGGTGCAGTCCTTCAGAATCTTCTGGCTCGGGTGCCAGCGGTGTTCGCGGACGTTCGTGGCCGCCCACCCGGTGAAGCGGACCTTGACGGTCTGGAGTTTGCCCGGCGAGAAGATGCCGAAACTGCCGTCCGTGTAGGCCTTCAGTGAAAAGTCCGCCGGCCGCTCGAACCGCTTGGCCGTCAGTTCCACGCCCAGCAGCCGCGAGACCTTCAGCGTCCGCACCTCTCCATACTCCTCCAGGTGGCCGATTACATATAGATTCGTCCCGAAGAACACCAGGCCGTACGGGTGGTAGTGCACGTCTTGCACGCGGCCCTTGGAGGCGGACTTGTAGCGGATTCGGACCACGCGTTCCTCGTCGATGGCCTGGTTGAGGATGCGGATCTCCTTGTCGTGCCCCGCGTAGTCGTGGTGGCCCACGCTCTTGACGAGCAGCGTGTCGGCGAAGTCGGCGAAGTAACCGAGCGTGCGCTGCGGCAGAATGGCCTTGATCTTCTCCAGGGCCGTGCCCAGGCCGTCGCCGAACTGTGTGCCGGCCAGCGGCTCAAGGAGTTGCCGCGCAAGGAACATGCTCAGCATCTCGGTGACCGAGAGCATGAGTTCCTCGCGCTCGATGAACGAGGGGGCGAGTTTCCAGAACCGCTTGGCGAAGTCGCGCTCCTCGAAACTTATCGGGAACCCCACCTGCTGAAGGATGTTCAGGTCGCGCTGGACCTGCCGCTTGCTGCACCCCAGCCGCGCGGCCAGTTCCTCCGTGCCGATGCCGAACCGATGTGCCTGGAGGGCCTTCAAAAGGTTCCACTGCCGGATGAGCGAGTCGCCGCGTGCCATGCTTGTTCCCTTCACGGGTGTCGGTTGAGTGTTTGTTCCCTGTAGCCCGTCGAGACCTTCCCACAGGGGAAACAACGTATCGAATGGCAGTGGCCCAATCATATCGACACGCAATTGCCCCGGCAAGGCGTGAGTCAGCCAAGTGGAGTCAACCGGTCCGCGCTCCTGACCTGTTTCCTACGCATTGGCATACGCGCGGCCGCCGCGCTCAGTGCTTTGGGCCATCTCTTGCCACGTCCCTTCGGACTTCTCATTCGCTCGTGACTGTGTTAGACTCCTTTCACAACCAACATGGACCCGAGCCGTCTTCATCGCCTTCAAAGGGGGCTTGAACTGGCCCTCAATCAGGAATGGCCGCAACTTGACAAGACGTGCCGTCATGCGGCCCGGATAAGTCCTGCGCCAATCGCGGCAGCCTCTGATAGCACCCGCCGCATCGTGGCAACGGTGGCCACCGACGGCGGGGAAAGCCGGCTAAGCCTCGATCCGATCCGCATCAATGTGATCCGCGTGGCAGACAGCGACGGCGTCGTTTACTTCGAGGAGTTCATTCCGCAGTCGCTTCAGCCGGAGGAGATCATCCGCTTCTTCTTTGCCGGCGATGACCGGTTGCGGCGGCTCCTCAAGTTCCTGGACCTGAAGTGGGATGACCTTTTGCCGCGTAGCGACTACCAGAAGAGCCATCTGGTGGGAATGCTTCGGGAGTTGTTGGAGTGGGCAGCAACGCTGAAGTTGGCGGCCGAGAAGAAGCCGACGCTCATACTTCGAGATGGCCTTCTGCGGAGCATTCTCCTCTCCGAGCGTGTATTCCTTGCCTTGAAGGGCAAACTCAGCGCCCTTACCGCGAAGAACAACCATCTACTGGCGGGCGTGGCGAAGCGGGCGGCGGTGATCTCCTACCTGTCCGTGGCCTTCGGCATCCGAGAGTCTTTCGCCGGCGGCGAACCGGCCTGCGCGGAGATCGGGGCGGAGTTGGAGGAGGAAGCCTCGCCGTCGCAGTATCGCTGGATGGGACAGCGGTGCATGGGGTGCCTGTACGTCGCCCGACTGGACAGCGGCGACGGCGTGCCGCTGATGCCCGTGGACATCGCCTCCTGGCAGACCGGCCAGGCCGGCGATATCATGTCGCTGCTTCGTCAGTCGGCGCGGGGCAGTTTTCCACTGCGTGGCTACCCGCAGGAACTGATGACGGCCCACGAGCACGCCCGGCTGGGCGAGTTCGAGACGGAGATGTTGGAAGGGTTGCTGATGCAGCAACTTGCCGAACGGAATCCCGCCGTTGCGCAGCAGGTCCAGCAGTTGAAGTTGCTCGGACGGCGCCTGATCGAGGAACTGCCCGATGGCCAGAAGTAGCGACCAACTCTACGCCCCTGGTGCGCCCATCGGTCTGCTGAAAGGGTCTGCTCCACAGCCCAACCACCTGGAGGTAGATGTTGTGGTCCCTTACTCGGACCGCGCCATGCCGGGCATGGGGCAGTTCCTGCTGGTAGAACTGAGCCCGACCGACGCGCTGGTGGGCCGGGTGTCCAGGTTCTCTGCCGCAGGCCATCTGACCAGCCTCCAAGGGGAGGCGTACCTGTCGGACCTGGCCAAGACGGCCGATACGCCGCCTGATACGATCATGCGTCAGATGCTCCGCTATACTATGAAGATGAACCTGCTTGGACATCTGCGCCGGGCGCCCGATGAGGCAGGCGGGAAGTTCAAGTTCCTGGTGGGAGAACGTGCCTTCGGTGCACTGGGTTGCCGCGTGCGGTATCCCTCGGAGGCCGCCCTGGCCTACCTCTGCAACGCCGGGTTGGAGAATGACCCCTCGGCGGCCATCCTGGGCCATCTGGCTTACGGGCAGCAGGTTCTTGAGAAAGTCCCGGTCCGCTTCAGCGTGGATCGCCTCAAAGGCCGTCGCAGTTTCGTGTTTGCACGAGCCGGCTACGGCAAGAGCAACCTGATGAAGTACCTGATCGCCCAACTCTACAGTTCCCCGCCGGATGTCGGGCTGCTGATCTTCGACCCGGAAGGAGAGTACGCCCTGCCTGATGCCGAAGGACGGCCGGGGCTGATCAACGTGCCCCAACTACGAAACCGGATCTCGTACTACACGAACCGTCCCATTGCGCCGCGATACGCCTCCATTCGTAAGGGAGAGGCCTTCGTCGATTTCGGCGACTTTCCGCCCCAGGACATCGTCGCCGCCTTCGTGCCTCACGAGAAGCAGGAACTGGTCTTCGCCAACCAGTTGAGGAGCCTCGAATGGGAGAAGTGGCGTAAACTCGTGGAACTTCTTGCGCGTGACAAACACAAGACTAGCGATGCCGACATTGCCTCTGTCACAGAGATTCGGCTGCAGCGCAGCAAGGACAGGGACTCTGATGTCATCGTCTCCGCCATGAGAAACAATCTCGTACCGTCTATCGCCCGCCTTCACCGGACAGGCGCCACGGTCAGCAAGAACATCATCGACGAACTCAAGGCAGGGCGGATTGTCATCGTGGACACATCACTGCTGGGTTCGGAGGATGCGCTGGCCGTAAGCGGCCTGATCCTGCACCGCATCTTCAACTACAACAAGAAGCACTTTACGGAACCGGTCGGCTCAACGGTGCGATGCCTGGCCGTGATCGAAGAGGCCCAGACGGTCCTGGGCGACCGGCAGATCGACGACCGCAACATCTTCGCGCGGTGGGTGAAGGAAGGCCGCAAGTACGGCCTGGGGTGCGTCCTGATCACCCAGCAGCCGGGGTCGATTGCCGACCAGATCATCAGCCAGGGTGACAACTTCTTCGTCATGCACCTCCTGAACGAGTCGGATCTGCGAACGCTAAGCCGCCACAACGGCCACTACAGCGATGACATCCTCGGCTTCATCCGAGGCGAGCCAATCAGGGGCAACTGCTACTTCTGGAGCGCCCCGGACCAGCCGTTCGTGTTGTCGGCGCGCGTGGCGGATTTCGCCTCGGTCGCAAAGGTCGAAGGGCAAACACCGGCACCGACCCGGTCCGCACGTGTCCAGGCTGGTGCGATTCGTGACCAGGTGGCTCAGTATGTCAAGGAAGCCATCGCCGGCGACAGTCGAGTTTGGGTATTCCCCGCGTCGCTTGGCGGCGATGAGGGCCGGTGGGTGACGTTCAGCCAGGAGTACCTGAACAACGTTGTGGCCGCTCGCCTCCAGCACGACGGGAACTTGCCGCCGGCCGAGGACATGCAACTGTGGCTCAACACTGAACTTCCCAGACTGGTGGAGTCTGCGATGGCATCTATGTCGGCCAAGGCCGGCCGGGCAGTTCTTGCCGGATCGCGGCGGCCCGTGTGGGTGCTGCCGGCGTCGGCCGTATCACTGACTTCCGGCAAGGTCCTGCGATTCCAGCCGGCCGAGGTGACGTTGACCGACCAGACGTAACTGGAAGCGTAGCCGTGCCCCGCAGAAGAGATGTGGATAAGAAGGCGCTGCCAAGTCGCTTCGAGGATCTTGGAAGGCATCTTGACTGCGACCTCCTGACCGCGGGCGGTATCCCTAACGTCCGTTGGCATCCTCGCCCCCAGACAAGGCCATCGTGAACGAGGTCATCTCAAGGCTGGTCCGTCTGCATCTTGACGCAGGTTGATTCCCAGCGACGCTTCTGTATAATACCCCCCTGAACCGCCGCGACAGGGCGCAGCATATCGTGCGGTATGGTTCCGCCGGTTCCGTTCGGCATAGCGAACTCGCCCAGGGGAACGCGGAGATGTCCAAGCAAGTCGTCATCGAGAATCCGGTCATCAACTCCCCGTTCGTGGAGCCGCAGCGCCACTTCCGTTTCGATGAAGACGGCATCACCGACCAGATCGTCCGCGACCGCCGCGTGTCCTGCTACTTCATCCCCATCGCCCAGCCCCGCAAGAAGGGACCCAAGGGGCAGATGGCCTTCGATACCGAGTGGACGAAGGATCGCATCGAAGAGAACAAGACCGTAAACGCCATCCGCCGCCAAGTGAAAACCTGGCGGGAGGGCCGCTACACCGCCGACGTGACGCGCGTCACCGCCCGCCTGCTGGAGTACTGGCGCAGCCCCGAGCGCAACCGCCGCCTCTTCTTCTGCCAGGTCGAGGCCCTCGAAACGCTCATCTACATGGCCGAGGTCGCCGGCAAGCGGTACGGCGACACCTGGATCGAAAACGACCTGCGTCGCTTTAACGAGGACGCCAACCCCGGTCTGCTTCGCATCGCCAGCAAGATGGCCACCGGCAGCGGCAAGACCGTCGTCATGGCCATGCTCATCGCGTGGCAGACGCTCAACAAAATCGCCAATCCCCAAGGCGGCTTCACGGACTCGTTCCTGGTCGTTACGCCGGGCATCACCATCCGCGACCGCCTGCGGGTGCTCCTCCCGAGCGACCCCGGCAACTACTACCGGGCGATGGAGATCGTGCCGCCGGACCTGATGGACCAAGTGCAACAGGCTAAGATCATCATCACCAACTTCCACGCCTTCATGCCGCGTGAGAAGGTCAAGGCCGGCAAACTCACCAAGGACATCCTCGCCGGTGCCGACCGCAAGGCAAACGGCAAGCCGTCGGCATTCACCGAGTCCGAGGGCGAGATGGTCCGCCGCGTCTGCCGCGGTCTGGGCGCCAAGAAGAACGTCATTGTCATCAACGATGAGGCCCACCACTGTTATCGCCGCCGCGCTGGGGGCGAAGAAGAGAAACTCACCGGCGACGACCGCAAAGAGGCCGAGAAACGCGATGAGGCTGCCCGCGTCTGGATTTCCGGCTTGGAAGCCGTCCAACGCAAACTCGGCATCAAGGCCATCTATGACCTCTCGGCCACGCCGTTCTTCCTGCGCGGGTCCGGCTACCCCGAGGGCACGCTCTTCCCGTGGGTCGTCTCTGACTTCTCGCTCATCGACGCCATCGAGTCGGGCATCGTCAAGGTGCCGCGCGTTCCCGTGGCGGATGACGCCATGCAGGGCGACCAACCCACGTACCGCAACATCTGGCTCCGCATCCGCGACGACCTGCCCAAGAAGGGCCGCGGTACGCAGGCCGTTACGGGCGAACCCGTCCTGCCCGCCGTCCTCGAAGGCGCCCTCCAGAGCCTCTACGCCAATTACGCCAAGTACTTCCAGCGGTGGGAGAAGAACCCTGAAGCCCAGTCCAGCGGCCTTACGCCGCCGGTCTTCATCGTCGTGTGTAACAACACGAGCGTCTCCAAACTCGTCTTCGACTACATCGGGGGCTGGGAGAAGACGCTGCCCGACGGCACCGCCGTGGCCGTGCCAGGCAAACTCCCGCTCTTCAGCAACGTCGATGGCGGCACCTTCCTGCTTCGGCCGAACGCGATCCTCGTGGATTCCGAGCAACTGGAATCCGGCGAGGCGATGAGCGATGAGTTCAAGGTCGGCGCCGCCCGCGAAATCGACGAGTTCAAGGCTGAGTGTCGCCAGCGGTTCCCCGACCGCGATGTCGAAAAACTCACCGATGAGGACCTCCTCCGCGAGGTCATGAACACCGTGGGCAAGCCCGACAAACTCGGCGAGCACATCCGCTGCGTCGTCTCGGTCTCGATGCTCACCGAGGGTTGGGACGCGAGCACCGTCACCCACATCCTCGGCATCCGGGCGTTCGGCACGCAACTTCTGTGCGAGCAGGTCATCGGCCGGGGCCTCCGCCGCATGGGCTATAGCCCCAGCCGCCAAACGCGCGACATGCCGGGCGGCGAGACGGTCGAGTTTGACGGTTTCCCCGTCCAGTACGCCGAGGTCTACGGCGTGCCGTTCTCGTTCATTCCGTGCTCAGGCTCGACCACCGACCCGAAGCCCGGTCCCATCCCCACGCGCGTGCGGGCCTTGGAAGACCGGATCGCCTGCGAGATCACCTTCCCGCGCATCGACGGCTACCGCTACGATCTCCCCGCCGAGCGCCTTGAGGCCAAGTTCACTGACGATTCCAAACTGGCCCTCACGACCGAGCACGTGCCCACGAAGGTTGAGAACGCCCCCATTGTCGGCGAGTCCACGATCCACACGCTCGATGACCTGAAAAACCGCCGCGAGCAGGAAGTGGCGTTCCTCATCGCCCGCGAAATCCACGACCATTACTTCCGCGACGGTGACCAGAATCCCAAGCCGTGGCTCTTCCCCGACCTTGTAGCCATCGTCCGCCGGTGGATGAAGGAATGTCTGGCCCTGAAAGACAACACGTTCCCGCAACTCCTCCTCCTGGCCGAAAACGCACACGATGCCTGCGACTGCATCTACCGGGCCATCGTGGCCGGCGACTCGGGCGCGAAGCGCCTTCTGCCCATCCCCAAGCCCTATGACACCGTGGGGAGCACCCGCTTTGTGGACTTCGACACCACGCGGCCCACGTACAAGACCGACCCGAAGAAGTGCCACATCTCCCACGTCGTCTGCGACACCGAGTCGTGGGAACAGAAGATGGCCCAGGCCCTTGAAGAAATGGATGAAGTCATCGCCTACACGAAGAACCACAACCTGGGGTTCCTGATTCCGTACACCACCAGCGGCGACCAGCGGCACTACATGCCGGACTTCATCGTTCGCTTAGATGACGGCCGCGGCCACGACGACCCCCTGAACCTCATTGTCGAGGTCACCGGCGAACGCGACAAGGACAAGGCCGCCAAGGTCGCCACCGCCCGCAACCTATGGGTCCCCGCCGTCAACAACGCCGGCATCTGGGGCCGCTGGGCGTTTATCGAGATTGCCGACCCGTGGGATGCGAAAAACACGATCAGACAGGCGTTAGCGACGGCAAGAGGGCGCAAGTAGGGGAAATGCAATGGTTGCTTCGTTCAACGAGGGCATGGCGCGGGCTATTCTTGAGAGCGAGACATCGCATGCCCGCTTTGAGAGATTCTGTTGCGACCTGCTCTCTAAGGTTGAGGGCCGCCACTATGTTCCCACATCTTCAACCTACGACCAGGGGCGCGACGCGAGGGCGGTGGATGTCCGACGGGGTGATATTCCCCCAATCATCTGTGCGACAACAAGGAAGGATATTGAAGAGAAGATTAGGGAGGATGCACAGAGCCTCGCGGCCAAGGGCAACCTACCTGGTACGGTTCACCTTTGCAGCAACCTACCTCTGACGGAGCATCGTCTCGATCAGGTCAAGGCCCTCTTCAGACGGCACTGCCCTGGCGTCGCAGAGGTTCTTGCCAACGGGACCATTCAGCTTGCCGCCGAAGCCGTGAGGTTTCCCGAGTGTCTTGAGAACCTCTACGCCGGGGAACTCGCCAGCGTCAAGGCGACACTTGGTGTAACCGAGTCTACGGACGCCGATATTCAGATGACGGGAATGCGCATTGCTTTGACAACCCAGTTGGCCGATGATGCGCATTCGCTGCGGGAGGACCTCCAGAGGAACATCGTGCTAACAGCCCTATCAGACGGGAAGCCACGGAATCTTGCGGCACTATGTAATCAGGTCAGCGGCCTTCTCCACCTGCCAAGGGCAGTGCAGCCTGAATATCTGCAGTCGGCCCTGCAGTCACTGGATGCCAATGGATGCGTAGTGTCTGCCCCCGAGGGATATGTGCTCACAGAGAAAGGGCATGAAGAGGTCAAGCGTCGAACGGACAAAGGCTTAGACGCGTTGGTGCGCGGGCAAGAGATGATACACGCGGTCTTACTGGACCTCACGGGACAGGACTTGGCGGCCCGCGAGTTAGCTCGGCTGTGGGCGACCATCCAAGACCACATCGCCAGCATGTTTCTTGCCAACGGCATCTATATAACCGAGGCAATGGCGTCCATAGTCGAAGGTCAGACGCGAATGGCAGATCATCCGGACCTGCATGAGGCAATTCAGAGCCTCGGGCAAACAGTCGCAGAGCTTGGCCTGTGGGGACCGAGAAGTCGCGACATTGGCCAGGCAGTTACAGACATATTTCACGAGAAGGCGTCCCCTGCCTTCAAGTGGCTGAGCGACCTGTGCATCGTCTATGTTTCGCTGTGCTCCTTGGGGTTGGACAGCCGCGCCCAAGACCAGATGGCGGCTCGCTTGCGAGAGATTGACCTGCTTCTCGACACCGATGTTGTACTGACGTTTCTTTCCCCGGGCGAACCCGACCACGATGCCATAGTTGCAGTTGTCAACGGGTGGCGACGCATCAATGGCCACGTTTACACCACGCCCGCCGTCTTGGAGGAAACCGCCTATCACGCTTGGATAAGCGAGCACGACTATGTCAATACCTGGCGCAACCTTCATGCTTACACGGACGCAGATGCACTGCGCCTGATTGAGAACGTCTTTGTACGTGGATTCCGCGTTGAATCACGAGGGCAGTATCATCCGACGCGCTGGGGGTACTATATTGGGATGTTCCGGGGAGCGCAACCCTACGACTATGGCAAACTTGTGGTCCTGCTGCAGGAAGAGGGCGTCCTACCGCTCTCCGAGGAGGGCTTAGAACCCGGATTTGCTGAGGCCGTCACGAAACAATGCAGGGCACTCGGACCAGCCGCGGAACGGCAAACTGAAGAGGCTGCGAAGGAGGTAATGGACAAGTGTATGCGGGACGGCCGGCTGATCGCTGTATTGTTGAGGCATCGGGCCGAAAGGAATAAGATTGGCGGAACAGCCATCGTTGTCTCCTCATCTGGAAGGCTGCGCACCGCCTGCGTGCAATTCAACGAGCAGTTGGGCAGCCCAATCCCAGTTGCACCGATAGGGGCTGTTGCTTACTACCTGGCGCTAATTCCAGGCACTAACATGACACTGGGCACGCTTCGCGCCCTTTTCTTCGATACCGGCTTTGCGGCCAAACTCGGCGGCCTGGACAGGGTTGTGCTGAGGGCGATCAAGGCTTCGCAAGAGTACTTCGTCCCGTTTTCCAGGCGAGGATCGCTGTGCGTGGAAATGCGCCGCCGCATTGGCGAACTGGCTAAACAGCGCGGGCAGAAGGCCAGCGAGATCGAGGAGGGCTTCGTGCGAGGGGACAAGGCACTGGCCCAAGACATGGCAACGGTTGTCGCAGCGTCCGTGGATGCCTTGGTACGGTCGGAATCTGAGAAAAAGATCGAGGCCCTTCGGAAGGAAGTCCGCGATCTGAAAGGCAGACGAAGTTAGGGGGAGGCACGGCACCACGGCACTCCAGGATAACACTTAACCTATAAGGCCCCAGCATGGTCAAAAAACACAATGAGAAAAAAATCGACGCCGTCCGCCACAAGGACAAGCGGAAGAACATCCCCACAGAGGAACTGCGGGACTTCGTGCGGGAGGAGGAGCAGCGGCCGCAGACCGTGCTCTATCCACGCGACCCGGACCTCGACCCGCAACTCGTGTGGAAGGGCAAGGACGAGGACGATGCGCGGCCGCTGGAAGTGCCGGCGGTGCCCGTCTATATCCAGGAGAAGATTCACCCGCAGGCCATCATCGAGGACTTCCGCCGTGCGGCCGAAAAGGCCAAGGGGCCGCAGGAGCAGCAACTCGACTTCTTCTCGGACTTTAACGGCCTGCCCGAGGACTTCTCGGACCGCGTGGACTTCTACCACCACGAGGGCAACTGGTCGAACCGCCTCATCCTGGGCGACTCGCTCCTCGTCATGACCAGCCTCGCCGAGAAAGAGGGCCTCAAGAGGCAGGTCCAGACGATCTACCTCGACCCGCCCTACGGCATCAGGTTCGGCTCGAACTGGCAGGTCTCGACCCGCAAACGGGATGTGAAGGACGGGAAGGCCGAGGACGTGGTCCGCCAGCCCGAACAGGTCAAAGCCTTCCGCGATACGTGGAAACTCGGCATCCATTCGTACTTGGCGTACCTCCGCGACCGCCTGGTCGTGGCGCGGGAACTGCTGACCGAGACGGGTTCGATTTTCGTGCAGATCGGCGATGAGAATGTCCATCTGGTGCGTTGCATTATGGATGAGGTTCTCGGCAGCGACAATTTCTGCGGCATCATTGCCTTCGCTAAGACCACAAGCCAGACAAGCGAGCTTCTTTCGCCAGTCTTCGACTATGTCGTGTGGTACGCGAGGTCTCGGGAATGCGTCAAGTTCAAGCGCCTGTTTCGGGATCGTGCTCTTGACAGTAGTATTACATCCACATATAGGAAGGTCGAGGAGCCTGGGGGCGTCATCAGAAACCTGTCTTCTGCTGAAAGCCAGAATCCCACGCTGGTCCATGCACCCGCGCGGCTCATGTGCTTCGGCGACATGGTCTCGCAGTCCGGCGGCGAATCAACTAGACAGCCCTTTGACTGGCGTGGAACGCGCTTGCTGCCGCGCTCCGGTGGCTGGAAGACTAACAGCCAAGGACTTGGAAGGCTGGCGCTGGCGGAGCGGCTTGGCAATGCCGGGCTTACCCTTTTATACAAGCGTTACTTTGCTGACTTCCCCTGTGTTGCACTCCCCAATTTGTGGGATGACACCCAGCTGGGTGGCTTCTTGAAGGGCGAAGACAAGGTTTATGTAGTACAGACCTCATCCAGGGTCATTGAGCGCTGCCTTCTAATGACGACTGACCCCGGCGACCTGGTACTCGACCCGACCTGCGGCAGCGGAACGACGGCCTACGTCGCCGAGCAATGGGGCAGGCGCTGGATAACCTGTGACACCAGCCGCGTGTCCCTGACGCTGGCCCGCACGCGCCTCATGGCCGGGCGGTTCCCGTACTACCTCCTGGCCGATTCGCCCGATGGCCGCAAGAAAGAGGCGGAAGTTACAGGAAACCCGGTGCCCGCCGGTACAGCAGGGGACGGCGGCGACATCCGCCGCGGGTTCATCTATGAGCGCGTGCCGCACGTCACCCTGAAATCCATCGCCAACAACGAGGAGATTAGCGCCATCCACGCCAAGTGGCAGGAGGGCCTGGGGCCGACACTGGCGGGCCTCAACAAGATTCTCAAGAAAAAGTGGCAGGAGTGGGAGGTGCCGCGCGAGCCGGGCGACGACTGGCCCAAGGAGGCACGGACGGCCCTCAAGGAATGGTGGCGGATGCGCGGGTTGCGGCAGGAGGAGATCGACGAGGCCATCGCCCGCCGCGCCGACACCGAAATTCTGTACGACCGGCCGTATGAGGACAAGAAGACCGTCCGCGTGACGGGGCCGTTTACGGTCGAGAGTCTCTCGCCGCACCGCACTATCAGTGTCGAGGAAAAGCGCGAGCGGGCCGAGGTGGGCATCCCTGGCGAGAGCGTGAAGGTGAAGGCCGTGGGGCCGGACGATTTCGGCCGCATGATCCTTGAGAACCTGCGGACGGCGGGCGTGCAGAACACCTTCAAGGGCGAGCGGCTGAAGTTCGACACCCTGGAACCCTTCGCCGGCCAGTGGATTCACGGCGTGGGCACGTACACCGAGGCCGGTGGCAAGGTCTGCCGCGCGGCCGTGTGCATCGGCCCGGAGCACGGCACGGTGGGGCCGGAACTGGTGAAGGAGGCCGCCAAGGAGGCCGTCCAGGGCGTGGGGTTCGACGTGCTCATCGTGTGCGGCTTCGCGTTCGACCCGCACGTGTCGGAGGAGGCCAAGCGGTACGGCAAGCTGGTGGTCCTCTCGTGCCGCATGAACCCCGACCTTGCGATGGGCGATCTTCTGAAGAAGACCGGCGCCGGGAACCTGTTCATGGTGTTCGGCGAGCCGGACATTGTGATCCACCGTGTGGCACAGCCGCCCTCGGCCGTGCAGGCGGCCAAGGGCAAGAAGGCCGAGGCGCCCGCCGCCAAGGCCGGCAAGGTCCGCGCGGCCGATGGCGACGGCGGCGAGGAGATCATCGTCGAGGTCCGCGGCCTGGACGTTTACGACCCGACGACCGGCGAAATCCGCAACTCCAGCACCGACGACATTGCGTGCTGGTTCATCGACACCAATTACAGCGGCGAGGCGTTCTTCGTCCGCCACGCCTACTTCACGGGCGCCGACGAGCCCTACGAGAAGTTGAAGCGCGCCCTTCGCGCCGAGATCGACGAGGCCGCCTGGTCGGCCCTCTATTCCACCAAGAGCCGCCCCTTCCCCAATCCCGACACCGGCAAGATCGCCGTGAAGGTCATCAATCACTACGGGGATGAGG
>Ga0315274_10001013_pt1 | contig 43760 bp, 35 predicted proteins | sample YL17G02_20_MG_FD_203700 | JGI IMG/M metagenome (GOLD analysis project Ga0315274, IMG submission 203700) | Sediment microbial communities from Yellowstone Lake, YNP, Wyoming, USA - YL17G02_20 | ecosystem: Environmental > Aquatic > Freshwater > Lake > Sediment | place: USA: Wyoming | collected...
AGCTTCAAGTGGCCTTGGCCGGCAAACGGGGGATGGATTACATGAGCATCGATGGCCTGACGATCCCACCGGAGGTGATCGAGAAGGTCCCCGCCCAGATGGCCAAGAGCTATCACATCCTGCCCATCGAGTACAGCAAGGATAAGAACGAGCTGGCCGTGGTTCTGGATAACGTGGATAACTTCCGCGCCACGGACGATCTTCGAACGCTCATGGGCTTCAACGTGACGGCCAAGATCACAGATCGCGATGCCCTGGAGGGCGCGCTGAACAAGTATTATGAGACCAAACAAGACGAGGGAATCACAGAGCTGATTGATGAGATTCAGTCGGACGAGTTCCTGGCGGAGTTCGAGGGCAGGAATGCCAGCATTGACCTGGACGAGCTGAAGGAGTTGTCTGAGTCGAACCCAGTGAAGAAGCTGCTGAACCTGGTGCTTCTGCAAGCGATCCGCGACAAGGCTTCCGACATTCACTTCGAGCCGTTCGAGAACGAGTACAAGATGCGATACCGCATCGACGGTGTGCTGTACGAGATGATTCCGCCGCCGAAGTACATTGCTGCGGCGCTGAGCTCGCGCATCAAGGTTATGGCCAGCCTCGACATTGCGGAGCGGCGTCTGCCGCAGGACGGCAGAATCTCGCTGACCGTGCAGGGCAACCCTGTGGACCTGCGTGTCAGCGTGTTGCCGACCATGTTCGGGGAGAGCGTCGTATTGCGTGTACTGGACCGCAGCTCTGTGAGCTTCGACCTGGAGAAGCTGGGTCTGCGGCCCCACGACGTCAAGATCATGCGACAGCTCATCCGAAGGCCGAACGGGATCGTGATCGTGACAGGCCCAACGGGTTGCGGCAAGACGACGACCCTGTACTCGGCCTTGAGCGAGTTGAACAGCATCGATGTCAAGATCATCACCACGGAGGACCCTGTCGAATACGACATCGACGGCCTGATTCAGGTGCAGATGAAGCCGGACATCGGCCTGACGTTCGGCCGCTGCCTCAGGTCCATTCTGCGTCAGGACCCCGACATCATCCTCGTCGGTGAAATCCGTGACCTTGAGACGGCTGAAATCGCCGCCCAGGCATCGTTGACGGGACACCTCGTGTTTACGACGTTGCACACGAATGACGCGCCAAGCTCGATTGCCCGTCTTCTGGATCTCGGTGTCGAGCCATTCCTGATTACGGCCACCCTGGAAGGGATCTGTGCGCAGCGGCTCGTGCGAAGAATCTGCACGCACTGCAGGACGCCGTATGAGCCCAATGAGGTGCAATTGAAGGAGTTGCGCCTGACGGAGGAGGAGATCAAGGGCAAGAAGTTCTACTACGGACGCGGTTGCAGCAAGTGCAATGGGACCGGCTATCGGGGAAGAATCGGTGTTTTCGAGATCATGACGTTCGACGATGAGATCCGTGATCTGATTATGAACCGTGCATCAACGAACGTGTTGCGCGTGGCGGCCCAGAAGAAGGGTATGATACTGCTCCGCGACAACGGTTTGGCTATCATTTACGACGGGATTACGACCCTCGATGAGATCGTGAAAGAGACGATAATGGAAGGCTAAAGGGTACAGCGCCCAGCGCAGGGGATGGACTGAAAGGGAGGTACGAAGATGCCGGTTTTTCAATACGTGGCGTTGGATTCGCAAGGCGTCGAGGTCAAGGACGAGATCGAGGCGCTGAGCGAGAAGGAAGCGATCAGCAAGATTCGCAACATGGGGTATTTCCCCACGAAGGTGCGTTCGAAGACGGCGACGAAGGGCACGGGCAAGGCAGCGGCCAGAACCACGCGTCGGCGGGGGGCCCATGGGAGGGTGAAGGTAAAACACGTCACGCAGTTCGCCCGGCAGCTCTCGACTCTGCAGGACGCCGGATTGCCCATCCTTCGGTCCTTGCGAATCCTCCAGGAGCAGCAGAAGGGGGGCAACTTCAAGAGAATCATCGGATACGTCGCGGATGACATCGAGGGCGGCTCGACCCTGTCGGAGGCGATGGCGAAGTACTATCGTGCCTTTGACCGGTTGTTCGTGAACATGGTGGCGGCGGGCGAGACGGGCGGTGTGCTGGACCTGATCCTGTCGCGTATCGCGGACTTCAAGGAAAAGGCGATCCGGCTCCGCGGCCGTGTCAAAAGCGCCATGATTTACCCCTGCGTCGTGCTGGGGGCGGCATTCTTGATTCTTCTGGGCCTGATGAAGTTCGTGATTCCGTCGTTCAAGACCGTGCTCGAAGAGATGGTGGAAGGCGAGCTCAACCCGGTGACGACGACGGTGCTCGGGATCAGCAACTGGATTGCCTATCAGTATGGCTGGGCCGTGATGATATCGATTCCGGTCGTAGTGATCATTATTCTGAAGATGGTCAGGAGGCTGCGCACGGGTCGCCTGGTGCTGGACGCGATTCAACTGCGGCTGCCCGTCATCGGTCAAATCAGCAGCAAGGTGTCCATCACACGCTGGACGAGGACACTCGGAACGCTGATCAGCGCCGGCGTGCCCATCCTCGACGCTCTCAACGTGACCCGCGAAACCGCCGGCAACGAAGTTTATGCAAACATGCTGGGCTCCGTCCACAACTCCATTCGGCAGGGCGACACGTTCGCCGGGCCGCTGCGGCAGTCGAAGACGGTGGACCTGCTCGTCTGCAACATGGTGGCCGTCGGGGAGGAGACCGGTGATTTGGACAAAATGCTCCTGAAAGTCGCAGACAACTACGACGAGCAGGTGGACGTGCTCGTCGGCGGTTTGATGTCGATGCTCGAGCCGATCATGATTATCACGCTCGGCGGCATCGTGATGACAATCGTGCTCGCTGTGTTCTTGCCCATGATCCAGGTCATTCAGAGCTTGAGCTCAGCGCAATAACGGCAATCCCGATAACCAGAGGCACCTATATCTGAAGGAGAATCCTATGAAACCAGTCGCGAAAGCAACCAGGCACAGAAGAGCGTTCACGATCGTGGAGCTGCTGACCGTGATGAGCATCATCGTGATCCTCATCGGTTTGCTGGTTCCGGCCCTGAACAAGGTCAAACAGTACGCCACGAACGTCAAACAGAAGGCCCAGTTCCACAGCATCGAGGCGGCGCTGGAGCTGTTCGACAGCCAGTTCGGCGGCTATCCGGACTCCAGCTATTCCCCGCCGGGCGACACGGGACAGCTCGGTTATTGCGGCGCTCAGAAGCTGTGCGAAGCGATGATGGGCCAGGACCTGATGGGCTTTCATCCGGACTCGGTCTTCCGAAGTGACGGAACGGCCCTTCGCGCCCTGGCGACCGGCGCGACTGTTTCCGTTGCCTTGTACAGCCCGAGCACAATCCCTGCTCGGCCGGGAGCCTTCCTCCCTCTGGAGAATGCGAACGCTTACCCAGTCCACCAACTATACACACAGCCAGGCAACTTGGATTACAGAAAGGACTCGCTGCCGGCCAATGCAAACTGGCATTTCGTCTTGTGTGACGTCTATAACCGCGTGACGAATAACGAGACCGGCAAGAAGGTGGGCATGCCTGTGCTCTACTACAAAGCCAACACTTCCAGGCAACTCCACGATTTGACGAATCCCAACAATCCGGACAATATCTACAACTGGATCGACAACGCTGAGCTTTTGCGTCTGGGCATGCCATTCGATTCGGCCGCGCGCCCCCACAGGCTCCTCAGCTTCGCGGCCGATGCGACAACAGGTGCTCCGGCTGAGACCGAAGGCATGAGATTCTACTGGAACATCCGAAACGACCGGGTGTCGTCGATATCGAGGCCGTTCAGAGCCGATTCTTATATCCTGATCTCTGCCGGTTGGGATGGCGAGTATGGCACAGCCGATGACATCTGCAACTTCGATTGGTCGTTCAGAGACCGGCTCCAGTAGCGAGGTCGTCTCGTCGGGCAAGTTTTTCGTTGCGACTGTTTCAGCGATAGGATTGCCGAGTTCCGTGCCCTTGCGGTTTCGAGGCGGCCGGCTCGCCGGCCGTCCGGGGCAAGGCGAATAGTCGATAGGGACCATCGAATTGAAAGAGAACTACCGTGAAACGCGAAAAGTCGGGCTTGACGGTGATTGAGATCCTGGTTGTGGTCAGCATCATAGCCATCCTGGTCGGTATCTTGCTGCCGGCGTTGCGCATGGTGCAGAACACAGCCAAGGCGGTGAAGCAGCAGGCCCAGTTCACGGCGATCGATCTGGGGCTGGCCGCATTCCGCGGTGACTACGGCGACTATCCGCCGTCGAACTGGTGGAATCCGACGATCCCCGGCCCGCAGAACTACTGCGGGGCACAGAAGCTGGCCGAGGCGCTGCTCGGTTGGGACCTGCTTGGTTTCCATCCGGATTCCGCGTGGCGTGGAGACGGGCTCGACGCCCAGGGCGGACCGGATACCTATGATCCGCTGGGGACGTACTCGCCCGCCGTCCGGCAGGAGAACCTGAAGAAGAGGCGAGACCGCTACATCGAGTTGGATGGGGCCAATGCCTTCCGGCTTGGCGAGAGCACGGCGGGCCTGCGGGACGGCCTGTTCGTCAGTACCGCGGGGGCCTGGGGGGGGCAGCCGCTGGCGCCGAATACGCACGTGCTGTGCGACGTGTATGAGGTGCCCGAGCGGAAGATGATGCTCACGGATGGGCGAAGCGTTGTTCCGGGCACGCCCATCCTGTACTACCGGGCGAATCCATCCAGCAAGACGATCGATTCGACCGGGACCGGCACGGTTGAGCCCGAAGACCGGATCTACAACGTGCGTGACAATGTCCCGTTGATCAGCTTCGGGCGTCTGGCGGACGCCGCCAAGCTGCCTGCCAACCGGCAGAAGCACCCGCTGGACATGACCTCGCCTGCCGGATGGGCAGTCGATTTCTATGATTACATCCGCGATCCGAAGGTGCAGGCTCGTCGTTGGCCCTACCGGCCGGACTCGTACCTCCTGATCTCGGCCGGGCCGGACGGCCTCTATGGCACGCCGGACGACATCCGCAACTTCGGGAAGAGATAGCGGCAATCCACGGACAAAGTGGCGTGGCTTATGACGGACTGGAAATACAAACGCGGCTTGACGCTTGTTGAGATGCTGGTCGTGGTGGGTATCATCGCCACGCTGGCCGCCATGGCCATCGTTTCGATTCGCCGCGTGGAGAATCAGTCGAGTGAGAACGTCACGGCCAATGCCTTTGCCTTATTGAAGAGCGCTCTGCGGGAATACTACGAGTATGCAGACGAGTTTCCGAGACAGCCGGACCGCATCGCGGACAGAACGACGGCGCTCGTTCACATACGGGTCATGTACAGCGCCCTCGATGCCGTGCCGGCGTGCAGGGAGATTCTCAAGGGGGTCGACAGCATACTCGTGCAGAGGCATGACAACCAGCCCGCCATGTCGCGGTTCTATGACCCGTGGGGCACGCCGCTGGACTATGTATATGTCGCGGGCACCGACACGTTCCCGGAGTTGATCTCGGCCGGACCGGACAAGCTGTTCGGCACCACCGATGATATCCGCAGCAAGGGCAAATGACGGAACTGTGAAACGATTCAGTAAGAGATGAAGACCATGAACGGTCGAGCACGCAGGACAGCCGGTTTGACGCTCATCGAAACGACGCTGGTCGTCGCGACGATCGCGCTATTGGTGGGTTTGGCCCTGCCGGCGGTGCGGGCGATGGTCGATGCCTTCCAGTCGGAAGGCGGGACCAAGAGCATCATCCACGCCGCTCTGAACGCCGCGCGGACCATGGCCCTGACGCACCAGAGATACGTAGGTGTGCGTTTCCAGAAGGCCTGCATATCCAACGATCCGTGCGACCCGCTGAAAGGCGAGTTGAATACGCCACAGTACATGATTTTCATCATGCAGGATGAGCCGAAGAACATGGGCGGCCTGGGCAATGGGTTCAGGGCGATGGAGGGGCACGAGCCGATCAAGCTGCCCGACACTATCGGTGTGATGGAGCCGGATCGAAGGAAGACAGACATGGTGGGCTTCAAGATCGCGGGCGCACTGACCGACGCAACAACATTCTCCATCGTCTTTGCGCCGTCAGGCAAATTGGTCGTCCATGAGGTTCGAGTTCGCAACCGGGACGGCGTATATCTCCCGAGGAATGATCCCGGCTCCGCGAAGGTGTCGCATGACGACGTATTCAACTCCATAGAGAACATCTGCCGGTATAAGGAGGGAATGTTCATCCAGGATGACTATTCGAAGTGGAACCGGCTATCTTCGGCTCCCGCAGAGGCGCCGGAATTCGGGCTGGGACGGGAGGATAGCGTCACAAGTTTCTTTGTGTACGATATCTCAACACTGCGGAGCATGCTCCAGAAGCGCAGCCAGATCGAGCCGGCTGTGATTGAGTATCTCAACGGACTGAGAACGAGCAAGTCCGTGTACGTGAGTCCCTACACGGGGGATTTGATTTCGTCGGACTGAGCCAGGGATATGAGCAGGAACATGCGACAACATGGATTCTCGTTGATGGAAACGCTGCTGGCGGTGGGGACGCTGGCCGTCGGGATGCTGTTCATCGGCGGGACGTTCATGACGGGCGTCTATTTCTCGGCGGTTTCGACGGAGCGGACGATTGCCGCCGTGGTGGCGGACGAGGCGTTCGCGAAAATCCGGCTGTACGGCCTGGACCCCGATGCCAACGGCCTGAGCACGACCCAATTCGTGCCCTACGAACAGATCAAACCGATCTCCGTCTCGGAGTACCTGTATCCCTCGACCGGGGAATCTTCCACGGGCCAGTACTCCTGGGCGGCCATCTGCCGGCGGGCGGAGGCGAACAGCCGGCTCGTTCAGTTCACGGTCTTCATCTGCCGGCAGAGCGGTGCCGGCGCGAAGTACTGGGCGCCTAAGAGCGGGGCGGCAGCGGCGGGTTTCGACACGTCCGACCGGCCGCATCCCGTGCGCATCACGATCGCACAGGATGCCGCTTCGCAGAATACCGGCGTGGTGACGATCGTGGATGCCGTCACGACGGATGGCATCGATGAGCGTGCGTTCATCAATGATGGGGCGTCCGTCGTGGACGACGCGACCGGGCAGATCCATCGTGTTCTGGAGCGTTTTGCGGCCCAGCCGGACAGAATCAAGCTCAATCTGTCGAGGCCGGGAGGAGCGTTATCCCTGCCCGCAGACGGTGTCTGGGCGGTCCCGCCGCCGGTATCGGGGGGTCGAGCCCCGCTTGTTGCCGTGTATCAGAAGGTGTTCAGGTTCTGAGTCGTATGATGCGAAAAGCCTTTACACTGATCGAAATGGTGGTCGCCCTGGGGATTCTGGCGTTGATCCTGTCCTTTGCCGGAGTCATCTTCCGGGTCAGCGTCGATTCGCAGCGGATGGCCATGGCCAACGCCGAGGTCATGCAGAAGCTGCGCATCATCACGGAGCAGTTGGATGCGGATTTCCGGGGGGCCGCTCTCCAATATCCGTACGTATACGGCGGGTACTTGGCCGCCAATACGGAGACCTCCATGGTCGCCGGCAAATCCACGACGGCGAACTCCGATGCCCTGGCGTTTTTCACCTGTGGGGACTTCCGGTCCACCGGTCAATACAGCACAGCGACCCGGAGCACCGCCACGGTCGCGGGAAACGTGGCCTGCGTCGTGTACTGTCAGCCGGACCCGAATTCCTACAGTCGTCCGCCCCAGCCCTACGAGAAGGTGCTGCTCCGGCGGCAGACGATCATGGCGATCAGCGGCTTCGCGGCAGATTCCAATCCGCGGGGCGAGTACTTCGCAAAATCGCCCCAGGAATGGCTGGTGAATCCGCCTTTTGCCGACCCCAATCGCTGGCTGACCCGGCCGGTCGTGGAGCCGAATAATGTGCCGGCAAGCCTCCCTATGTACATGGCCAAGGGCGTGGACGACTTCACGATCCACTACCTGGACGCCAGCACCCAACTGCAGACCGGAGCGATTCCCTGGCTTCGGCACACCAGCAAGTCCGCGGCTGCCTACGTCAATCCAAAGGCTTTCCGATTCACGTTCACATTGTATGACTCCAGGGGCATCCTCAAGAAGGGTAGAAGGTTCACGCACATCGTGGTCTGGGATAACTCATGACAGCCATGGACCGAATGGATGAGACACGGAAGCTGCACCGGCCAGGGGCGGGCTCAGCCCTGATCCTGACGGTCGTTCTGACCAGTCTGCTGGCCATCATAGGCGTGCTGTTCCTGATGGCATCGCGGATCGACAAGATGGCGACCTCGGCGACGGCGGACAACCGACAGCTCGGCTTTGCCGTCGACAGCGTCGTCGCGCAGATCAGCGAGGTGCTGGCGAGAGACGTGCCGGGCGCCTCACCCCCCCAGGAATACTACGACTATCCGGATGCGAACAACGCATGGCTGGCGGACCTGGAGCCGTATGCGCTGAAGTCCGCGTCTGATCCCAACAAGTACGACTATTACTGGCGTCAGATCAGCAATATCACGAGCGGGTCCATCGGTGGCACGAGACACGTTCGTGCCCGGATCGTGGGGGAACGCGACCCTGTGGATCTGACCGGCGCCATGGCCAATGCCGACGCGGACGGCGACGGGGTCGGCGACGCGAGATGGTTCGCGGTTCCGGGCATGACTTCGAGCAAGGGCGATCCGATCTATGCCGCCGTGCGCATCGTGGACAATAGCGCCATGCTCAATGTCAACGCGGGGTACAAGTTCGACTCGGCGGACCCCGACAGGTCCCGGATCGATGGACACAGCCAGCTCCAGGTAAACGTCCTGGCGCTGGCGGGTCCGCCGGGCGTTCCACCGAGGATTGCGGATGAGGCCGCGTTGCTGGGGGCTCGCGCCATCGGCGCATCGGCCGCCGCGGTGGACTTGGCCACGTATGAATTGCACGAGATCTGGCAATACGATTTGCCGAGTGGCGTGTACACCCCATTCGACTTGTCCGATGAGCTGGAGCTGCGATACCGCTATCTACTGAATCAGCGGGACGTCGATACCCGGATAGAGAATTGGGGATGGTTCACGTCATGGGCCGTTACCACCCCCGTGGACGTGAATCTGAGCGACTGGTTCGTCCGGGCGACGGGAGTGAGACCGCCGGCACCAGGTGGAACCGTCGATCCCAACATCTTCACATTCGATCGCCGCTATGCCTACCGGCACATCGCCACGACGTACAACCTGGATCGGATCCTCATGCCCCGACCCGTGTCCAGGGGGCCTGGAATCGATCCCTACAAAATGGTCAATGTCAATACGGCCGACGAGTACGCGCTGAGCCAGGCCGTCATGACGGCTTTGGCGGGCATGAATCTCGCGGATCTTTCCGATGTGGCCCAGATCGCCGCCAACATTCGGGAGTACATCGATGACGATTCGGAGATCACGCCGTCGTGGGGGACGGGCACAACCTCGCCCTATTTCGGGTTCGAGCGGCCGTGCATCTACATTTCGGAACTGGCCTACAGGTTTGTACGCGATAGCAGCACGAATTTAGTGCATAGGTCGTACGCTGTAGAGCTGTGCAAGCCCTACTTCGAGGATCGCGACCCCCACCCGGGGGAGTGGCGGCTGCTGTTGAGCAACGGCGTCAGTCAGATCATCACGTGGTCGGGCACGAGACAATTTCACGTGCTGCTGTCGGAGAATTCTCAAGCCCCCCTGCAGAGCGGTTATGTCTCGTTCAAGGACCTGGAAATGCCAGCCAATGCGGCGTCTCTGCCTGGGTACAACTCAGCCAATTACAGCCAGCCCTCGACGCAGGCATTGGACTCGGCGGGCTTCGATAGGGGTACAACCATTGAGTTGCAGCGCAAGGTCGTTGTGAGCGGCCGGGACCACTGGATCACGGTGGATCTCAAGACGGTGCCCGCGGCATTCATGGTGAACTCGGAGGATGGGGCAGTTCACAGGCTCCAGAGGGATGTTTCGCTGGAGAGATGCATTCTGCGCCTGTGGGGACCTGCCGCTGCGGCGGGGGCAAGCCTCGGCAATGCGCAGGACAATTACATGAGCACGGACACGCGCAAGGTTCAGGCGCATCCGGCAAATGGGCCACTGGTGAATATCGGCGAACTGGGCAGAGTCTTTGCCAAGAGCGCATACACCATGATCGATCCGAACCTGGCGACGGCCGAGAACCTGCTGATCAATTTGAGCGAGCCCATTTACCAGAACCTGTTCAACTACCTCACGACGGTCGATCCCGTGAAGCGCAACACCAGCCTACGGGAAGACGAGATGCGGGTGAGGGGCCGGATCAATATCAATACGGCGCCGCCATTCGTCCTGGCGCAGCTTCCGTGGATGCAGTACGCAGACCCGATTTTCCGGAAGGCGCGTGCCATCGTCGGCTACCGGGACACCTACGGTGCGTTCAAGACCACCGGCGGCCTGATGCTGGTCCCCGAGATGTGGCAGCTTGCTTCTGACGGGGTCAATAACCTCTATGATGTGACGCCGACGGCTACGGTGACGAGGGGGCCCGATCTGACGCTGGACAAGGTAACCGACGATATCGAGGAGCGGGACCTGATCTTCACTCGCATCAGCGATCTCGTGACCGTGCGGAGCGACGTGTTCAGCGCATACGTCCTGGTCCGGCTCGGGACAAACGGGCCGCAGAAGAGAGTCATCGCGATCCTGGACAGGGGCATGACAAGGTCGCCGAAAGATCCGGTGCGTGTCATCAGCCTGGAACAGGTGCCCGACCCGCGGTAACGGGCGGCTACGCATTCATCCATTCGATGAGCTTGGGATGGGCCTTTCGATTGGCCGTCAGGACCTGGAAGCTCTGGCCCTCGTATGTGTCGAGATCGATGGGAAACAGCTTCTGTCCCTTCCAGTCGGTTGTGATCGCACCTGCGGCCTCCGCAATTACCGCTCCGGCGGCAATGTCCCACAGCTTCGGCGTGCAGACGACGGCGGCCACCAAACCGCCCCTGGCCACGTAGGCCATGTGCAAGGCCGTCGTGCCGAAGTTGCGGAACCGCGAGGCCTTGATGAGGTCACACGCCCAGGGTGGAAGATCGTTTTCGAAATGGCTGTCGAGGCCGACGCTCGTGAGCGGCCCAATTAGTTCCTCCCCTGCGACGATGCGCCTGCCGTCCAAGTGGGCCTCGTCTCCCTTGACGGCGGTGAACATGCTGTCCGTGGCGGGTTGAAAGACCACGCCAACAATCGGCTCACCTTCCAACAGGGCGGCGACGCTGACCGTGAATATCGGGATCCCATGGGCGAAGTTGTTCGTGCCGTCGATCGGATCGATCGCCCACCAGATGGCGGGGTCGCCCAGAGGCGGCCGCTTGAACAGCCTGCCCTTTTCGCCCTCCTCGGCGATGAAGCCGTGGTCCGGATAGGTCTCCCGTATCCGCCGTATGATGATCTGCTGGCACTGGGTGTCCGCCTGTGTGACCAGCTCGCTCTCACTTTTCCTGACGGCTTTGACGTAGCTCATCTGTTCCATCGCATGCTGGCCGGCTAAGCGGGCCGCCACGATGGCGGTTTCCAGAATTTGACTTAAATCTTGTTGCTCTAAGGACATAGATACCTCTGTTGCACTTGTTGACACGTTTCCGAGCTTATTCTATTCTACCCACATGACGGATGCACGCCAACAAACAAATAGCGGCGGAAGGATACGCCAGGCCTCTGCAAGGCAGCGTAAGATCGCTGCGCTGGTTGCCTTGAGTGTGTTCGCCCTGTTCGCGAGCCTGTGGCTGCTTCAGCGGCTGCACTTCGACTTCGGCCTGATGTTTGGTCCCTGCGGCATGAAGCAGCGGACGGGCCTGCCATGCCCGGCCTGCGGGATGACCACCTCCGTGCTGGCCTTTGCGCGGGGCGATCTGCTGACGGCGTTCTATGCCCAGCCGGCAGGGGGATTTCTATGTACCCTGCTGGTCGTCGGGGCATTTTTTGCTTTTCTCGCCAGTGTGTTCGGCGTATATTTCAGTGCCTTTGACCGGCTGTTCGTCGAGATTGGAATCGGGTATTGGGTCGTGGGTCTGCTCATTATTCTTGCCGCCGGCTGGGCGGTGACAATGGCTCGCGCCGTGGTGGCACAGACTTGAAGTTGACGATAGATGTTGGGGAACCTGGAGATTGAGCATGATCAGAGTTTTGATCACAGACAAACTGGCGCAGGAAGGAATCGACTTGATCAACGCCACAGAGGGGGCGGAGGCGGTCATCAAAATCGGAATTCCTGAAGACGAGTTGGCGAATGTCATCCGCGATTACGACGGCCTGATTGTGCGCAGCGAGACGAAAGTGACGGCCAAAGTCCTGGCCAACCCCGGCCGGCTCAAAGGCGTGGCGAGGGCGGGCGTCGGCGTGGATAATATCGACGTGCCGGCGGCGACCCGCAAGGGCATTCTCGTGATGAATACGCCGGGCGGTAATACACTCAGTGCGGCCGAACACACCATGGCTCTCATGCTGGCCATGAGCCGCAACGTCGTCCAAGCCTGCAACAGTCTCAAATCCGGCGCCTGGGACCGGAAGAAATATATGGGCAACCAGCTCAATGGCAAGGTTCTCGGCATCATCGGTCTGGGTCGAATCGGGATGGCTGTGGCCAAAATGGCCCGGGGGTTCAACATGAGGATCGTGGGTCATGATCCGCTGGCGGCGCCCAAGGACGCCGAGGAGTTGGGCATCCAGGTAACGGATGACGTCGGGCGGATCTTCCGGGAATCGGATTTCATCACGGTGCATGTGCCGAAGAACCCGCAGACGCTGAACATGATCAACGCGGACCAGATCGCGATGATGAAGCCGACGGTGCGGCTGATTAACTGTGCGCGGGGCGGCATCATCAATGAAGGCGCCCTGTATGACGCGCTGGCCAAGAAGCGGATCGCCGGTGCGGCCCTGGACGTGTTCTCGAGCGAACCCCCGGAGGACACGCGGTTTTCGAGTCTCGACAATTGCATTGTTACGCCGCACCTGGGCGCCAGCACAGAAGAGGCGCAGGTAGAGGTGGCGGTCGAGTCGGCAGAGATCCTTCTGGACGCCATCAAGGGCGGCCCGATCCGAAACGCAGTCAATGCGCCGTCCACGGCGGGCGCCATGCCGCCACTCGTACGCAAGTATGCGGAGTTGGCGCAACGCGTCGGCAGGATGCTCAGTATCATCGCGCCCGGAAACATCAAGGGCGTTCAGGTCGAGTATCGGGGAACCATCGGCGGGATGAGCATCCAGCCGGCTACGCTGAATTTCGCCATAGGTCTGCTGCAAAGGCACTTCGACATGCCGCTGAACATGGTGAATACGCCGGTGCTCGCCAAGGAACGCGGCATCAGTATCGACGAGACGAAGAATACGGAACCCCGGGACGTGGCATCAAGCTTCAGTGCGACCGTGGTCACCAGCGAAGTCACGCGGACGGTCAGGGGCTCCGTGTTCGGCGAGACGCTGCTTCGCATCATCGAGATCGACGACTTTCACGTGGAGATGACGCCGCAGGGCACCGTGCTCGTGATCTTCAATGACGACAAGCCTGGCGTCATCGGGGCAGTTGGCACGATCCTCGGCAACCACGGCATCAACATCGGCACGATGGGCGTCGGACAGAAGCTCGATATCCAGAAGGCGATCCTGGCGGTGAGCCTCGACAAGGAACCCGACGCGGCAACGGTCGAGGAACTCCGCAAGCTCGATTTCGTCAACGAAATCTACGTTTGCACGCTCGACTGACGGGGCGACGTGTATCCATTCTGATGGCGGATAAGCGCTCGGAGTTGCCGGCTGGGCCACGGATCATGGACTGTATGCGCGGGAGTAAGCGCCATGGCGGAAGACCTCATCATAAGCGTCAGTGGAATGCGGGGAATCGTAGGCAAGAGCCTTACCCCAGTGGTTGCGGCGGAATACGGCGCTGTATTCGGCACGTTTCTCAAGGATAACGTCGATACGAGGGGCGAGCGATTCTCCGTCTGCATGGGGCGTGATTCTCGCGTCAGCGGCCCGATGCTGGCGTCCGCTATCGCCGCCGGCTTATGCGCCGTGGGCGTCGATGTCATCGACCTTGGCATTGTGACAACCCCCTGCGTCGGCATCATGCTGCGCGAGCTCGGCTGTGCGGGCGGGATCGTCATCACAGCATCTCACAACCCGATGCCGTACAATGGAATCAAGCTGATGCTCAGCAACGGCGTGGCGCCTCCGGTGGATACGGCCGAGAGGATCCGGCAACGTTTCTTTGCCCGACATTTCCACATGGTAGAGTCGATCCGGTGCGGGCGGATCATCTCCAATGACCAGACGGACCGGGTGCACATCGATAAGGTCCTGGCCATCGTTCATGCGGAGCAGATCGCGAACAAAGGCTACAAGGTCGTGCTTGACAGTATCAACGGAGCCGGGGCGAGGATCACGAAAACACTGCTGGCCGAACTCGGCTGCACAGTCGTGGCCGTCAACGATGAGCCCACGGGCCTATTCGCGCATGAGCCTGAGCCTACGGCCGCGAATCTACAGGGGCTGTGCGAATGGGTGAAGCGGGAGGGGGCCGATCTTGGCTTTGCGCAGGATCCCGATGCGGACCGACTGGCTGTCGTTGACGAGAAGGGCACGTACATTGGCGAGGAATACACCCTTGCCCTGGCCGCCATGCACGTGTTTGCCGCCAGTGGCGGCATCGCAGCCGCGAACCTATCCACCTCGCGGATGATCGACGACGTCGCACGCCGCGCGGGCGCTCGCGTAATCCGCACCCCGGTGGGCGAGGCGAATGTCGCCAACGCCATGCTCGACTACAAGTGCATCATCGGCGGTGAGGGCAACGGCGGTGTGATCGATCTGCGGGTCGGCCCGGTGCGTGACAGTCTCGTCGGGATCGCGCTGATTCTGCAGTTGATGGCCGAGATGGGCAAGAACATCAGCCAATTGGTGCAGGAGATCGGCGGCTATTCCATGCACAAGGACAAATTCACCGCCGACGTGGAACAGGCGGGGAGGATCATGGAGCTGGCAACCGAGAGATTCGCCGATGCCATGCGGAACACCTCCGACGGCTGCCGGTTCGATTTTCCAGACGGCTGGATTCATCTTCGCACGAGCAACACGGAGCCTGTCATGCGGGTGATTGTGGAGGCCAGGGACGAGCCAACGGCACGCCGGTACATTGAAGCCGTGGCCGACATGCGCAGATCCATCCTGGGATAAGCCTGACGCGCACTCTGTTGTGATATGGCCCCGTCTTCAGTTGTGCCCGCGGTGCATCTGTCGTGGCGCGAAGCGGTAGATCGATCCGAACGCCATTATCCGGCGTATGGCATCCGCAGGGTGTCTGCAGTGAGACTGATTGCAGGAGGGCGTGGATACTTCCGGCGGAAAACAGTTGCAGGGGGACCGGCGAGGCAATAGAATGCACCGCTTCCTGGAGAGGATCTTGCGCAAGAAAGGATGACAGCAGCATGGGTCTTGAGAGCTTTTTTAACCCGAAATCGGTCGCGATTGTTGGTGCCTCTCGCCAGAAGGGCAAGGTGGGCTACGAGATACTCGCCAACATGATTCAGGGCGGCTACGCGGGCAAGATCTTTCCGGTCAATCCCAACGCTGATTCCATTGAAGGACTCCAGTGCTTCCCCAATCTCACGGTGATCGGCCAGGTTCCGGACCTGGTGATCATTATCGTTCCCGCCAAGTATGTGTCGGCGGTGATGGAGGAATGTGCGAAGGTTCGCGTGCGGTCGGTAATTATCATCACGGCCGGCTTCAAAGAAGTGGGCCAGGAGGGCAGGGCGCTGGAGGAGCAGGTGGTGCGGATCGCTCGGCGGGCGGGGATTCGATTCATCGGCCCCAACTGCCTGGGCGTGATTGCCCCGTCGCATCAGCTCAATGCCAGCTTCGGCGGGGACTTGCCGACACCGGGGGGGATTGGATATATCTCCCAGTCCGGCGCGCTGCTGGCAGCCATTCTGGATCTGGCTAACGCCAGTGGCATCGGCTTCAGCACCCTGGTGAGCATTGGAAACAAGGCGGATGTCGACGAGTTGGACATCATCCAGGCGTTAGGCTCGCAGAAGGACACCAAAGTGATCGCCGGATATCTGGAGAGTATCACCGACGGCGACGCTTTTGTGCGGGAGGCCGAGGAGATCTCCTACAGGAAGCCGATCCTCCTGATGAAGTCCGGCGGGACCGAGGCAGGGGCGCGGGCCGCCTCCTCCCACACGGGCAGTCTGGCCGGCGGCGAGGTGGCGTACGAGTCGGCCTTCAAGCGGGCCGGCGTCATCCGCTGTGACTCGATCAAACAGCAGTTCGATTTCGCCCAGGCGTTTGCCAACCAGCCTCTGCCGAAGGGGCCGAGGGTGGCCGTGATCACCAATGCGGGCGGTCCTGGCATCATGGCCGCCGATGCGATCGAGCAGGAAGGCCTGACGTTTGCGAAACTGGAGGAAGAGACACGAAAGAAGCTGACGGAGGGTTTGCCTCCTGCGGCCAATGTCTACAATCCTATTGATGTATTGGGCGACGCGCTGGCTGACCGCTATGAGTTTGCCCTTGACATCGTGCTGGCTGATCCGAACGTGGACAGTGCGATCGTGCTGTTGACGCCGCAGGCCATGACGCAGGCGAAAGAGACGGCGGAGGCCGTCGTCCGGATCGCAGGGAAAAGGGCCAAGCCGGTCCTGGCCTGTTTCCTCGGCGCTCAGAAGGTGGAGGAAGGTGTCCGGGTGCTGCGGCAAGGCAACGTTCCCCAGTATGATTCTCCGGAAAGCGCTGTGGCCACGCTCAAGGTCATGACGGACCACGTCCGGTGGCGCAGCAGGCCCAAGCGGGTCGTCCGGCTGTTCCCCGTGAATCGCCGCAAGGTCGAAAGCATCGTCGAGAGGCACATACGCCAGGGCTTACTGGAGATCGGCGAGGCGGAATCCAAGGAAATTCTGGAAGCGTACGGCTTTGCCACGCCGAAGGGCTCCATTGCCACGACCGCCGAGCAGGCGGGGAATATCGCCCAGCAGCTCGGCTATCCGGTCGTGCTGAAGATCTGGTCGCCGGATATCCTGCACAAATCGGACGTCGGCGGAGTGAAAGTAGGATTGAAGAGCGAGCAGGAAGTGAAAGACGCCTTCGATCTGATGATGTACCGCATCCCCAAGAAGCGGCCGGAAGCACATATCCTCGGCGTCCTCGTGCAGGAGATGGTCCGCAGCGGCAGGGAAGTCATCCTTGGCATGCACCGAGACCCCGGATTCGGACCTCTGATGATGTTCGGAATGGGCGGCATCATGGTGGAAGTGTTGAAGGATGTATCGTTCTACCTCGCGCCGTTGACCGGCGAGGAAGCGAAACAGATGCTCATGAGCACCAAGACGTATCGCATCCTCCAGGGCGTGCGAGGCCAGGAGGGTGTCGATATCGAGGCGATTGCCGAGGGGTTGCAGAGGCTCTCGCAGTTGGTGACGGAGTTTCCTCAGATCAAGGAGATGGATATCAATCCTTATGTCGTCGGCGTTCCCGGCACGACCTCGATCGCCGTGGACGCCCGCATCAGCTTAGAGAAATGACATGCAGAACTTCGATTGGAAAGCCAAGTACAAGGACAAAGTCAAAACGGCTGCGGCGGCGATGAAACTGATCAAGTCGGGCCACAGCATTTTCATTGGCACGGGATGCGGCCAGCCGCAACATCTCGTGCAAGCCCTCGTCGAGCACTCCGACCACATCTACGACGCGCATATCATGCATCTGCTGACCATGGGCGACGCACCCTACATCCGCGAGCAGTACCGCGAGAAGTTCAAGATGAACAGCTTCTTCATCGCGGAGAACGTGCGAGATGCAATCGAGAAGGGCATTGGCGATTATACGCCGATCTTCCTCTCCGAGATCCCGGCGGAGTTCGAGACGGGCCGAATCCCGATCGACGTGGCGTTGATCTCGGTGGCGCCGCCGGATGCCAACGGTCTGTGCAGCCTCGGCGTATCCGTGGATATCGTGCAGTCCGCGGCCTCGAATGCCCGCTATGTGGTCGCCCAGGTCAACAGCCGTATGCCGCGAACGTACGGCAACAGTTTCATCCACGTGAACACGATCGATGTGCTTGTGCCCTACGATGAGCCGATCGTGGAGATTCCGGTTCCCGAGCCGGACGAGACGTTGCGACGGATCGGCCAGAATGTGGCACGGCTTGTCGATGACGGCAGCACCATCGAATGTGGCATCGGGCGAATCCCCCAGGCGCTGGCCGAGTACCTCGTCTTTAAGAAGGACCTCGGCGTTCATACGGAGATGTTCAGCGACTGGATCATCGACCTCATCGACTGTGGCGCGATCACCTGCGCCAAGAAGTCGCTCAACCGCGGCAAGATCGTCGCGAGCTTTTGCATGGGATCGCAGAGACTGTACGACTACATCGACAACAATCCGTTCTTCGAGTTCTACCCCACGGAGTACGTCAACGATGTGAACATCGTCGCCCAGCACGACCGGATGGTGGCCATCAACGTTGGGCTGGAGATCGATCTGACCGGCCAGGTGTGTGCCGATTCCCTGGGGTACAAGTTCTACAGCGGCATCGGCGGCCAGGTGGATTTCGTCCGCGGGGCAGCCCGCAGCCGCGGCGGCAAGGCGATCATCGCCATGCCCTCGACGGCCAAGGACGGCCACGTATCGAGGATTGTGCCGCATCTGACGGAAGGGGCCGGCGTCGTGACCACGCGCGGCGACGTTCACTACGTGGTCACCGAATACGGCGTCGCCTACCTGCACGGCAAGAGCATCCGGGAGCGAGTGCTGGACCTGATCAACATCGCTCACCCGAAATTCCGCAAGGGCTTGATTCAGGCCGCCAAGGCGAGGAACTACATCTACCAGGATCAGATCGAACTCGCCTGGGACCAGGTGACGTACCCGGAAGAACTGGAGCACTACGCCACGCTGCGCGACGGGACCGAGATCTTCTTCCGGCCGATCAAGCCGGTGGACGAGGCGGCGCTGTCGGAAATGCTCTACTCGCTCAGCGAAGAGTCCGTGCGAACTCGCTACATGACGCGAACGATGACCTTTCCTCACAAGGACATTCAACAACTGACGAATATCGACTACAAACGCGACCTGGCCATCGTCGGCCTGGTTCCGGGCGTCGGGGGCGAGGACATCGTGGCGATCGCGCAGTATTTCCTGGACCCCAAGACCCAGGCGGCGGAAGTCGCCTTTGTCGTCCAGGACGAGTGGCAGCAGAAGGGCATGGGCACGTTCCTGCTGGACTACATCACGCAGGTGGCCAAGCAGCGGGGCGTGAAGCGGTTCTATGCCAAGGTCTTGCGCGACAACAAGCCCATGCTGGCGGTATTTCAGAACTCCGGGTACAGGGTCAACATCGAGTTCGACGGTGACGTATACAACATCTCATACGATCTGGTGAAAGAGGAACCATAGGAGCCATCTTGCCTGGTAGAAGATCCGCCTTCATACACTCGCGGGAGATTGAGGAATACCGCTATCCTGAGGATAGTCCCTTCAAGACCGAGCGTGCCGGCCGGACGCGGCAGGTCTTGCAGGCGATGGGGCTGCTCTATGGCGACGGCATCCGCGAGGTTCCGCCGACGCCCGCCGACAGGAAAACGCTGAAGAAGTTTCATACCGCTCGTTATCTGCACGCATTGAAGAAGGCGGAAGCAGGGCAGTGGGACCTGGAGGCCCTTCGCATGGGGCTCGGAACCACCGATTGTCCGGTCTTTCGCGGGATGTATGATTATGCGGCGCTCGCGGCGGGGGCGACACTGACCGGCGCCGAGCTGGTCCTTTCGGGCCAGACCGACGTCGCCTTCAATCCGTCCGGCGGATACCACCACGCCTTTCCGGAGAAAGCGGCCGGATTCTGCTATATCAACGACAACGCCCTCGCCTGCATCATTCTGGCCGAGGCGGGCAAACGCGTTCTGTATCTGGACGTGGACGTGCATTGTGGGGATGGGGTGGCCTATGCCTTCTACAGCCGCTCCGACGTGATGACGATCTCTTTGCACGAGAACCCGAAGCTGCTGTTCCCCGGAACGGGTTTTGAGGACGAGATCGGTGAGGGGGAGGGCAGGGGCTATTGTGTCAATTTGCCGCTGCCGGCAGGGACATTCGATCAGGCGTACATGTATGCCTTCGAGGCGGTCGCGGCGCCTCTGATCAAGGCATACACCCCGGACGTGATTGTCTTCGAGCTGGGCGCCGACACCCTGGCGGGCGATCCTCTGGCCCATCTTTACCTGACGAACAACGCATACGCGGAGATCATCCGGCATCTGTTGCGATTCGACAAGCCAATCTTGATGACGGGCGGCGGCGGCTACAATGTCGAGAACACCGTCCGCGCCTGGGCACTGGCCTGGTCGGTCCTTTCCGGGCAGGATATCGAGCACGGCATGGAGGCGGCGATGGGTGGGGTCATGCTCCAGAGCACCGACTGGCAGGGCGGGCTTCGCGATCGCGAGCTTCCCGTCACCGGCCAGCAGCGGGAGACGGTCCTGTCGGCCCTCGATGCCTCGATCGATACCATCAAGGCATCGGTATTCCCCATTCACGGCTTGTAGACCCGCGCAAAGAGATGGCCCGAGCCATTCCATAACCCGGGCCATAGCGTATCACAAACACATGGTGCCGCCACCGGCAACGGATACTGCGACGACCAAGCTGTCGCGGGCTATAGGACGGGGGCAGCCTTGGCCTCCACGGGTTTGAGCGCCAGGGTCCACGCCGATGCCGCCAGGCAAGCGATTCCGGCTGGAATGAACGCCCACATCCACGCGTGCCTGTCGCCCATGGTTCCGCCGAGGATCGGTCCGACGACGCCGCCGATGCCGTAAGCGAGGAAAACGAATGGGTAATTCACGCCCACGGTCTTGTTGCCGAACAGATCGGCGGTGGCTGCCGGGAACAGGGCGAAGTTGCCGCCGAAGTTGAAGCCGATGATCGCGGCCCCGATGTACAGGCCCCACTCGTAGCCTCCGATGTAGTAGAAGGCGATCATCATGATGCCCTGAAGGAGGCTCATCAGCACGATGGAATATTTTCGGCCAAGTCTATCTGAAAGGGTTCCCCAGACGATTCGTCCCAGCCCGTTGAGTAGGGCGTAGAACAGCCCCATTGCGGTATTGGTGATGGCCATGGCTTGTGCCGCATCGACGCCGCTGACCTTCAGGCTGTCCATGCCAAAGAGCTTGATGATGCCGATCACCATCAGGCCCGCCAGCGCGCCCACGGTAAACGTCATGAAGAGAATCCAGTACTGGTACGTCCTGACCATTTGCCCGACCGTGAAGGAGACATGGCCTGCGCCTGTGGCCCCCGTGGAGTGAGGGGTCCATCCGGCCGGCAGCCAGCCTTCCGGAGGGTTCACCAGGACTCTCGATCCGAGACTGACCAGAACAGCGAACAGGATGCCGTACAGGATGAAAACCTTATTCACGCTCCATCCCATGCCGTAGAGACCATTCCACCCGGGCGTCAGGTTGACCCACTCGCCGAATTTGAAGCCGCCGGTCAACATGATCCACAGCAGGGCGCCGAACCCGAAGCCGGCCACCGCGAGCCCCGTGATCATTCCCTTTTTGTCCGGGAACCACTTGACCAGTGCAGCGATCGGGCAGACATAAGCCAGACCGATGCCGGCGCCGCCAAGAATGCCGATGCCGACGAGGATGCCCACAAAGCTGCTCCCGGCCAGGCCGGCAAGGACGTACCCCAGGCCGAGCACCAGTCCGCCCACGGTGGCCACCTTCCGCGGCCCGACCCGCTTCTGCCAATTGCCGGCGATCATCGCCATGACGACCGCAAAAGTGAGCAGGCCCACGGAGAAGATGATCTGCGTCTGCTTCATGGTGAACGCGTAGGGATCAAGCGTCAGTTTCTTGGTGAAGGCCGACCACGCATAGATGGCGCCGAGGCAGAGCTGGATCAGGATACCGCCCGCGACGACGAGCCAGCGGTTCATGACCTTTCCTTCAGCCATGATGTCTCCTTTGTGAGAAAGAGGCCGGGTGCATCCATGACGCGATGCACCCGGCGGACAGACTGCTTTCGATGGGAATTACCGACCCCGGCCTTTGACCAGGGCCTCGACGACGCTGGGGTCGGCGAGGGTGGTGATATCACCGAGATTGTCGGTGCTGTTTTCCGCGATCTTGCGCAGGATGCGCCGCATGATCTTGCCGGAGCGCGTTTTGGGCAGCGCGGGAGCGAACTGAATCACTTCCGGCATGGCGATCGGGCCGATCTCCTTGCGCACGTGCATCACGAGCTCCTTCTTGAGCTCGTCGCTTTCCTTGACGCCCTCTTTCAGCGTCACGAATGCGTAGAGGGCCTGGCCCTTGATCTCGTGCGGCATGGGGGTGACGGCCGCTTCGGCCACCTTGGTGTGGCTGACGAGCGCACTTTCGACCTCGGCGGTGCCGATGCGGTGGCCGGAGACGTTGACGACGTCGTCGATACGGCCCATCAGCCAGTAATCACCGTCCTGGTCAACGCGACATCCGTCGCCCGTGAAGTACTGATCTGCAAACATCGTGAAATAGGTATCGATGAAGCGATCGTGATCGCCCCACATCGTTCGCATGATGCCCGGCCACGGCCGGCGGATACAGAGCTTGCCGCCCTCGTTCTCGCCGCATTCCGCGCCATCGTCTCGCAGCACGATCGGATCGACCCCGAAGAAGGGCTTGGTCGCACTGCCCGGCTTGAGGGTGAACGCGCCCGGCAGCGGGTTAATCAGGATGCCTCCGGTCTCCGTTTGCCACCAGGTATCCACGATCGGGCACCGCTCGTGGCCGATGTGTTTGTAGTACCAAATCCAGGCCTCCGGGTTGATCGGCTCGCCGACCGAGCCCAGGACCCGCATCGTATCGAGCTTGTACTTGGCGGGCCACTCGTCGCCCAGACGCATCAGCGAGCGGATCGCCGTGGGGGCGGTGTAGAACACCGTCACCCCGAACTTGTCGCAGATCTGCCAGAACCGGCCGGCGTCCGGATACGTGGGCACGCCCTCGAACATCAGCGAGGTGGCGCCGTTGGCCAGCGGACCGTAGACGATGTAGCTGTGTCCGGTCACCCAACCGATGTCGGCCGTGCACCAGTAGACGTCTTTGTCATGGACGTCGAAGATGACCTTGTGGCTGAACGCGACGTGCAAGAGGTAGCCGGCGGTGGTGTGCACGACGCCCTTGGGCTTACCCGTCGAGCCTGATGTGTACAGGATGAACAGCGGGTCTTCCGCGTTCATCTTCTCAGGTTCGCACTTGTCTTTTGCCTTGGCCATTTCCTCGTCGTACAGGGTATCGCGGCCGCCCTGCATGTTGCACGGATCGTCGGTGACCTTCACGACAATGACGCTCTCGATCGAGGGCGTCTTTCTCAGGGCCTCGTCGGCGATATTCTTCAACGGGATATGCTTGCCGGCACGCAGCGAGACATTGGCCGTGACCAGCATCTTGCACTCGGAGTCGTTGATGCGTCCTTCCAGTGCGTCGGCGCTGAAGCCGCCGAAGACGATGGAGTGAATCGCGCCGATGCGGGTGCACGCGAGCATCACGATCGGCAGCTCCGGGATCATGGGCATGTAGATGGCTACACGGTCGCCCTTGCGGACGCCCTTGGCCTTCAGTACGTTCGCGAACTTGCAGACTTCCGTGTACAGTTGCTCGTACGTGTATTTCTTGACGGCCTCGTCCGCTTCGCCCTGCCAGATCAACGCCGTCTTTTTGGCGGTCGGCGTGTCCAGATGGCGATCGAGGCAGTTGACCGACACGTTGAGTTGGCCGTCGGCGAACCACGTGTGCTCGATCTTGCGGGCCGCAGTGTCCCATGTGTACTCCAGGCTCTTCGTCGGCGTCTTGAACCAGACAAGCGATTTTGCCTGTTCCAGCCAGAACTTGTCAGGGTCGCTGATGGATTGCTCCCACATCTTCCTGTATTGCTCGACGCTGGACACGTAGGCGCTCTTCTTGATACGCTCCGGTGGCGGAAACACCCTGGTCTCCGTCATCAGAGAGCTAATCGCTTTGTCTTGGGCCATAGTATTCTCCTTCTGTGGTTGATCTGTTCATCACGCAAACAGCATTGCTTTACATCCCCCATCGGCGATTCTCAGCGATTGAGAGAATGCGACAAGCAACGCTGCCGCATGGCCTACAGGGCATGAGATGTAAACCGCACTTTATAGAGCGTGGCTCGGTGATTGTCAAAGGAAAAAATCACGCCGGTTGCGGCTTTCAACTCAGGGTGACAAGACCGTGCAACACCGGGCTTTTTCTAATCTGCCTGGGGCTGCTGCTCTCCACGGAGCTTCTGGACCGCTTCCGTGTGATGGGTCAGCAGGTATTGCTTGGCGGGGCCGCCGAGGTGTTCCCAAGGCAGGATCTCGGCGGCGTCAAATTGTCGTTGCGCGAGGGCATCGAGGTCTATGCCGGCTTGGGCGCATGCGGCCCGCCATATCTGGGAGTCGAAGACCTCGTCCCACAGGTCGAACCGGGCCCCGGCCCGCCACGCGGCTTCGACCACGTCAGCGCATCGCCTGTCGGCCCGGCCGATCGCCGATTCGAGGACGCTTCGATCCATATCGTGGAACTTGAATTGCAGGTACTTGGCCCGCAGGCGCTGTTTCTCGTCGAGGATCAACTGCCGTGCCTGCTCGAAATATGACTTGGGGCTTTGCGGCAGCCACTGAAACGGCGTGTGGGGCTTCGGGACGAACCAGCTCACCGTGACATTGATCTGGCCCGTCTTGCGGTCCACGGTCCTGCGCAGCCTGGCCAGCCGATCCGATAACTCGACGATGGCTTTGACATCGTCGAGGGTCTCGCCGGGCAGGCCGACCATGAAGTACAGCTTGAGCTTCTGCCAGCCGCTCTTGTAGGCTTCCTCCACGGTTGCGAACAGGTCGCTGTCCTTCAGGGGCTTGTGGATGATCTGCCGCAGTCGCTCGCTGGCCGCCTCGACGGCAATGGTCAGGCCGCTCTTGCGCACCGAGGTAAAGAGCTTCGGCACGAGTTTCAACTGCTGGTCCACCCGCAGGCTGGGGATCGACAGGCCGACATGTTTGTCTTCAAAGTACTCATGGAGTCGTACGGCGAGCTCTTCCAGGTGCGGGTAGTCGGCAGTGGACAGGCTCAGCAGGCTCACCGTATCGAATCCGGTTGCATGGTAGGACGCCTTGGCCAGATCGAATACCCTCTCCGCCCCGCGAACCCGGATCGGCCGGCGGCAATAGCTGGCCTGGCAGAACCGGCATCGGCCCGGGCAGCCTCGCATGATCTCCACGCTGACCCGCTCGTGCACCGCCTGGACGTACGGCACGATGGGAGCTGTCGGGACGGGCGCATTCTCGAAGTCCTCCACGACGGCGCTCGCCGTCCGCGTCCGCAAGTCGCTCTGCGTGGCGCTGAAGCTTGCGATACGTGAGTCATCGTAGGTGAACTCATAGAACTGGGGCACGTAGGCCCACTCGAAGCGCTTCGCCGCTTCGAGTAACGTCTGCTCCTTGCTTTGCCCGTCTCTCTTTGCCACAAGCAACAAATCGGCAAACTCGACTACAGCCTCCTCGCCATCGCCGAGGACGAACAGATCGATGAATGGCGAGATCGGCTCGCAGCAATTCGCCATGCCGCCGCCGGCAATGATGATCGGATCGCCCTCGCTGCGTTGGTCTCGCCGGATATGGAGTCCTGCCAGATCGAGCACGTTCAGGACGTTCGTATAGCACAGCTCATTCGTCAGACTGAAGCCGATCACGTCGAAGCTGCGCAGGGACGCCCTGGATTCGAGGCTGAACAGCGGGATCTGTTTCTGTCGCAGGACTTGTTCGGCGTCCATCCAGGGCGAGAACACCCGCTCGGCGGCGACGCCGTCACGCTGATTGAGAATATGGTAGAGGATGGCCAGCCCGGAGTTGGACATGCCGACCTCGTAGACGTCGGGAAAGCACAGGGCAAACGTCAGTTCGGCCCCGCTCAAGTCCTTTCGGATCTCGTTGACCTCGCCCCCGAGGTAGCGGGCAGGCCTCGATACGTGGGGCAGGAACTCCCGCTCCACACGATCGGCCAGCATCTCTATCGTCTTCTCTGTCATGGGGGTATTATAAGAAGAATATGAAAAATAGCATCCGTTTCGTTCTCCTTGCCGGTGGTGCAGCCGTGCTGTTGTACCTTATGTACGCCCGCATGACCGAATCGGGTTCGGTCGAACTCGACAGCGGCCATCGCGTGGTCATGGGCACGTTCTCCCGCGTCGTCGTCATCGCCGACAGCGAGCGAGCAGCGAAGCGATGCGTCGAGGCGGCCTTCGAGACGCAGCGGCGGATCGAAGAACTAATGAGCTATCACCGCGAGGATTCCGAGCTGAGCAGGATCAATCGTGACGCCGCCGACAAGCCGGTCCCCGTGAACGCGATGACGTTCGAGGTCCTGCAAAAGTCCGTTCACTTCAGCAAGCTCTCCGACGGGGCATTCGATGTCACGGTAGGCCCCTTGGTGGATCTGTGGAAGGCGGCGGGGGAGGCCAATGAGCCTCCCACCGAAGAGGCCCTCGCCGAGGCACGTGCCAAAGTCGGCTACGAGAAGCTGGCCCTCGATGAGAAGAACATGACCGTCCGGTTCGCGGTCAAGGGCATGCGGATCGATCTCGGCGGCATCGGCAAAGGCTACGCGGTCGATAAGTCGGTCGAGGCGATGAAGAAGTGTGGGGCCTTCGGCGGAATGGTCGATCTCGGAGGCAACATTCGCTGCTTCGGCCAGCCTCCCCGCGGCCAGGAGCACTGGCGAGTCGGCCTGCAGGACCCCAATGTGGCCCCGGAGGATATGGATGCCTCAAGAATCCTGCTGGTCCTGGCCCTTACCGATCAGAGCGTCGCCACGAGCGGCGACTACCGGAGATTCACGCAAGTCCACGGCGAGAGACACAGCCACATCATAGACACCACCAGCGGCAAAGGCGCAAACAAGCTGATCAGTGACACAATCATCGCCCCGGACGCGACCACCGCCGACGCCTTCTCCACCGCCGTCAATGTCCTCGGTCCCGAAAAGGGCCTGGCCCTGATCGATCGCCTCCCCGACGTCGAAGCCATCCTCATCCCCGCCGGCCAAGCCGCCCAACCCATCTTCAGCACCGGCGCAAAAGCCCACATAAAATGAACTCCGCAGCCGGTAGGATGTGTGGCTCGCCCGCCCATGTGGTGTTCTCTGGAGCGAGCAAGCGCCTCATGCCTTGCTTGGTGCGGATGCTGCCTGCTTGGCCTTTGGCTCTCGGGGGGCGGGGGCGGTTTTGCCTCGGTAGACGATGACGGCCGTGGGGCATTTGTTGTAGGCGGCCTCGGTTTGGCCGGAAGGCTCGTATTTGGCGAAGTCCAGGCGGGCGAGGTTGTCTTCCACCTTGAAGGCGTCGGTTTGCTTGGCGCATAGGCCGCAGGCGATGCAGCCGACCTGGCAAAATTCACGCGTTGTTTTGCCGGTCTCACGGCTGTTGCAGGCGACGATCATCATGTTCTCGTAAGCAAACGGGAGCATCTGGATGAGGTTTCTGGGACAGGTCCTCGAGCAGGCGGCGCAGCCGGTGCATTTGCCGTAATCGACTGTGGCCAGGCCATCGACAACATGAAGAGCGTTGAACTTGCAGGCGCGGGTGCAGTCGCCGAAACCGAGGCAGCCGAACTTGCAGGCCTGGGTATTGGCCAGTGCATTGGCCGCAGTGCAGCTTGGTATGCCGTGATACCAGCCGTGATAGGTTCTGTCGACCGTGTGAGCCCGGCAATGCACGACCGGCCGCAATGGCGGGCCGTGGTCGCTGATCTGGATGTTCAAGATGGCGGCGATCTTTGCCGCTACGTCGGGGCCGCCCGGCGAGCATTTGCCCAGCAGTTGCGGATCATTCCGGACGGCGGGAGCGTACTGCCCGCACCCCGCGAACCCACACGCGCCGCATTCCACATGGGGGAGCACCGCGTAGATCTGCTCGACCTGCGGGTCCACCGGCACCTTCAATCTCTCGCTGGCGATCAACAGGACGACGGCAAAGCCCAGCCCGAGACCCAGCATGATCAAGCCGGCGGGCCAGGCACTCGACCACAATTGATGAAGGCTAATGGATGATTGATGATTGGGAAGAGACGCCGCGATGAGCTTCGCCCAATCATCCATAATCAATAATCCATAATCGATCATTTAATCATTCCCGCAAAACCCATGAACGCCAACGTGAGCAGGCCGGCCGTAATCAACGTGATCGGGGCGCCTTGAAGGGCCTTGGGCACATCGGCCAGAATCAACTCTTCGCGAATGGCAGCCATGATGCAAATCGCGACCGTAAAGCCAATCCCGGTCCCCGTACTAACCACGACGGCTTCAAGCAGATTGTTCGTGCCCCAGACATCCAGAAACAGGCAAATCCCCAGAATCACACAGTTCGTGGAAATCAGGGGCAGGTAGATGCCGAACGCGTCGTACAGGGCGGGGAAGAACTTCCGCACGTACATCTCCACCAGTTGGACGGCCCCGGCGATGATGACGATGTAGCAGATGTAGCGGGCGATCTCCATGTGCAGCGGGATAAGTACGTAGGCATCCACCATCCAGGTCAGTGTGCCGCTCAGGGCCGTGACGAACGTGACGGCCAGGCCCATACCCAGCGCACGGTCGAGCCGGCCCGAGACGCCCAAGTACGGGCAGGTCCCCAGAAACTTCGTGAATACGAAGTTGTTCACCAGGACGACCGACAGAAACCCCATAAGCAATGCGGTGAATCGATCCATGTCATGATTCCTTCTTGCGCGTCAGCACATTGATCAGGCCGAGGATCAGGCCGAGGGTGATGAAGGCGCCGACGGGCATCTGCATGGCCAGCCAGGGGACAAACGCCTTGGGCATCACTTGGATGTCGAACAGATGGCCCGTCGCGAGAATCTCGCGGACGCCGGCGAGGATGCACAGGGCGAGGGTGAAGCCCGCGCCCATACCGACGCCGTCGAGCATGCTGACGAGGGGGCCGGACCTGCTTGCGCGGGCCTCGGCCCGGAAGATGATGATGCAGTTCACGATGATGAGCGGCACGTATGCGCCGAGGGTCTCGCTCATCTGTGGCTGGTAGGCCTTGAGGAACAAGTCACAGATCGTGACGAACGTGGCGATGGTCACGGTGAACATGATGATTCGCAGGTGCGGCCGCAGGAGGTTCCGCATGAGGCTGACCACGAGGTTGCTGCAGACCAACACGAAGATCACGCTCAGGCCCATTGTCAGCGCGGGCTTCACGGCAGAGGTGACGGCCAGCGGCGGGCACAATCCGATCAGCAGGCGAAACGTCGGATTCTCCTGCCACAGGCCCGAAAAGAGCGCGACCGAATAAGGGCTGGAAATGGAACCGTTACTGGCTGACATTGCCGATGGCTCCTTTCTTCTGCATCTGGTCCTTGATCTGTGTCAGGAACGTATTGATGATATTCACAACTGCTTGGCTGGTGACGGTCGCGCCGGTGATCGCCACAATCTGCGAATCGATGGCGGCGGCGCTGCCCGTCTTCACGAGCGTGAGCCGTTCCGCCGGGGCGTTGATGAACTGCTTGCGGTAATAGTCGGATTTGACCTGGTCGCCGAACCCGGGCGTCTCGCTGCTTGCCAGGACGTTGTAGCCCATGATCTTCTGGAAGTCCTTATCGACGGCGATCACCAGTTCGATCGGGCCTGCGAAGCCTATGCCACGGGCGTTGAAACTCCAGCCGACGCGCTGCCCGTCACCCGAGAACGCCTCGACGATCGTGGCTTTCTCCTTCGCGCCATCGGGTAACCGGATCTCGATATCTGCTTCGACCGGCTGGAATCGTTCTGCCGTGGGCAGCAGGGCCTTTGTCAACGCGTTGAGTTTGGCGATCCTGTTCTGCTCGATACGATCCGACAGGGCGGCATTCGTCACGGCGATCAGCATGCCAAAGAAGAAGGAACTGAAAAGGAGCAGCCAGCTTTGCCGGATGAAGTACTTGAGCTTAGACAACATGCGGTACACCTCCCACCGGGACCGGCTTGGCGAACCTGTCGATCAGCGGCCTGACGCCGTTGGCCAGGAAGACGGCGTACATGACGCCTTCGGGGTATTCGCCGACGATGCGAACGAGCATCGTGAAAACCCCGATGATGATGCCGAAGATCCACTGGCCGCGAACCGTGATGGGCGCGGTCACCGGGTCCGTGGCGATGAAGAATGCACCGAACAGCAACGCGCCGCTGGTCAGATGGTAGAACGGTTGGACATACGCCTCCGAATTCAGCAGGTAGGCGATGGAGGCAAAGAGGAACGCGGAGACCAGGATGGCCAGGGGTATGTGGATGCGGATCGTTCGCCGGATGAGCAGATACGCGCCGCCGACAAGCAGTGCGACCACGCTGGTTTCACCGAGGCAGCCGGCCTTCTCGCCGAGCAGGCTCTGCCGGAGCGGGAGCCGCTCATCGTAGATCCAGGCGCCGGTCCTGTCCTTGATGGCCGTCTTGCTCCAGGCCAACGGCGTGGCCTGCGTCCTTGCGTCGATCGCGTTCGTGGGGCTAACGGTCGGCATTGTCCCGTCGAGGGTGGCCGGCACCGTCCACGTCGTCATCAGGATGCCAAAGGAAGCGGTCAGAAACAGCCGACCGGCCATGGCGGGATTGAAGATGTTGGCCCCGAGGCCACCGAAGACCATCTTGCCGATGCCGATGGCGAAGACGGCGCCGATGGCCGCGGCCCAGAGCGGCAGGGCCGGCGATAGAGACAGCCCGAGGATGATGCCAGTCACCACTGCGCTGAAGTCGCCGAGCGAGTTCGGCTTCTTGCGAGCCAGATTGCAGAGCCATTCCGTGGCGGCGCACCATGCGATACACACGGCGATCACCGCCAGCCCGCGGATGCGGAAGAAGATTCCTGCGGCAATCAGGGCCGGCACAAGGCTGATGATCACATCCAGCATGATCCGCCTCGTCGAAAGCGGCCTGCGAATGTGCGGGGCAAATGTAACCGTAATATCCTGGGGCATCGATTGGGTCCTTGGTCGTCCCTGGCCACGGGACTGGAAAGAGATCAGCTCGGCATTTTCTTTTTCTGCCGGGCGCGAAGTATCTTGCCGGTTCGTATGAAGCCGGTCAGATCGATCTTGGCCGGGCAGACGTAGCTGCAGCAGCCGCACTCGATACAGGCACTGATATAGTAGCTCTCCGCCACGTCCATCAGGTTGTTCTTCACCGCATGCGCGATCCGGGTCGGGTTGAGATTCTCCGGACAGGCCCGCAGGCATCGGCCACAACGGATGCAGGGTGTCTGAGGGCGCTCGAGTCCAACGGCGCCGGTCTGCTCCTTCGTCAGGACTGTCACGGCCCCGCTGGCCTTGGAGATGGGTGTGCTCAGATCGGCGATGGCGATCCCCATCATTGGCCCGCCCATGACGACCTTTGCGGCCTGGTCCGTCATGCCGCCGCAATGGCCGATCAGGGCCTCGACAGGCGTTCCGAGAGGCACGTGGTAGTTGCCGGGGTTGGCGATCCCCTCGCCGGTGACAGTGACGACGCGATGGGTGAGCGGCCGGCCGTAAATGACCGCGTCGGCAATCGCTGCTGCCGTGGCCACGTTATCGACCACCACGCCGATGGCAGGGGGGATGCCGCCGGTCGGCACGACCTTGTTCAACACGGCCCGGATGAGCTGCCGCTCGCCGCCTTGCGGGTACTTGGTCCTGACGGGGACGACCTTGATGCTTGCGCCAAGACCCATCGCCTCCAGCATGGCGTTCATCTTCTCAATAGCCTTGGGCTTGTTGTCCTCGATGGCGACAAAGACGTTGGAGGCGCCGCAGGCCCTTTGGGCCAGTCGTGTGCCGGCGATGATCTGCTCCGTCCATTCAAGCATGATGCGGTAATCGCAGGTGATGTACGGCTCGCACTCGCAGCCGTTGATGATCAGCGTGTGCTTTGGGACCTTGGCGTCCGGCTGAATCTTGACGCTCGTCGGGAATCCCGCGCCGCCCATGCCGACGATCCCGGCCTCTCGCACGGCCTCACAGATTTGCTCCGGCGTGTATTTGGCCGGGTCGAAGGTCTGCGGCATTGTGAATCCGGGCAGGCTCGGCTCGGATGCGGATTCGGCCTCGATTACCACGGCGAGGCTCCGCCCCAGCACCGGATGGGACCGTAAGGCGATCTCCTTCACTTTGCCTGCCACTGGTGTATGGACGGGGGCAGAGACAAATCCCTGGCATTGTCCGATCTTCTGCCCGGCCTGGACCACATCCGCCTTCTTGACGGTCGGCTGGGCGGCGGCCCCGATGTGCTGGCTGAGGAAGACAGCCAACTCCTTCACGGCCGGTCCCGGCTGAATCTGCCGGTCCGCTGTCCGATATTTGCTCTCCGGAGGGTGCACCCCTCCGGCAAAAGATGCTCTCTTGCCCATGGTCGAAATCATGCCAATCCGTTCTGGATATCCTCTGCCTCAATGAAGTCGTTTGATCGCTGCGCTGACGACCAGCATCACCCCGGTCGTGACCGCCAGAGCGACGACGCATGCCAGGGGCGTCTCGTAGCGCGGGGCCACCCCGCCGTTCAGAAATGCGCCACATGCGGCAAACGCACCTGCGAACACGGCGATAGGCAGCAAGAACGCAACGACGGCCTTGAGGGTCACCGACGGACCCTCGGCTTTGCCGAGCTGCTCGTAAGCCTTCGCGCACCCGTGCGCCTCGCTGCAGTCTTTGCAGGTCTCTGGCTGTTCCATGGTTTTCACTACCACACGCAGAAAACAGGAATTATAATCTGCCCCCAGTGTTTTTCAACACAGAGCTTCAGGAATATCGCTTATGCCGAACAGAGTGATCATGCTTGCCTTGGCGGGAGCACTGGCTCTTTCCGCGGGCTGTGCCGTCAATCCTGTTACCGGTGACGAGGAGCTGATGTTCTTCTCGCCGGAGAACGATGCCAAGTTGGGCCGACAGTATGCCGCTCCAATTGAGAAGGAACTGGACGGCCGAATCCCGGACGAGAACCTTCAACGGTACATCAATGAGGTGGGCCAGAAGATCGCCCGTGTCTGCCACCGTCCGGATTTGTCATATCACTTCACCGCCGTCGAGACGAAGATGACGAATGCCTTGGCCTTGCCCGGTGGCTATATCTTCATCACACGCGGGCTGCTAAAGGAGATGAAGACGGAAGGGCAGTTGGCGGCAGTGTTGGCCCATGAGGTCGGGCACGTGGTGGCCCGGGATACCATGGCTGCGCTGAGTCGCCAACTCAGCATGACAGCGATAGTGGCGGCGGCCCACGTCGGCGGCGCGCCCGGCAGAGTGACCCGAGCGGTGGATCTCACCAGTGCCATGCTATCCCTGCAGTACAGCCGGGAGGATGAAAAGGAGGCGGATCTGACGGGGCTTTCCTACATGACGCAGGCCGGCTATGACCCCAATGGCATCGTCCAGATGATGCAAATGCTCGGTGAATTGCAGACTGTGCGGCCGATCGAGTTCTTCTCCACCCACCCGAACCCGGAAAGCCGTATCGCCTACCTCAAGGAGAAAATCGCTACGCGATACACGGGGCTGGACACACTGAAGACAGGTCAGCAGGAGTACGAGGAGGCCGTCCTGTCCAAGCTCAAGAAGCACAGGCCCATACCCCCCGTTTCTCCTGACTTGCCGGGCACATCATAAAGAAACCGGCCTGGGATAGCCGGTCTTCATGCACGGCGATACTCACTGCTGGCCTTGCTCAGCCAGGCGTGCCTTACGCGAGTCTTCCGTCTTGCTGTGTTTGCACTTGGGACACCTGTCCGGGAAGTCGTTCGGAATCGAGCCGACGAAAAAGACCTCACCGCAGTTGGGACACTTCTCCGCCAGGAAGACCATGTTCTTCGAGCATTTCTGGCACGTCAGAGGCGGGGTGAGCATCATGGCCGTTGGGTTGGCCTGCATCTTCTCGTTGATGTCCTTGTGGTACTGCTTCTTGCTCATCTCATAGGCCGCGTTGCACGATTTGCACTTGACCCAGACTTGCTCGGCGTCACTGATGGAGTCAATGCCCGTACCGCTGCCGCCGGACCGGGTCTTCATGAACACCACCACGGCCACAAGGATGCAGGCTGCGATGACAATGGCATAGATTGTGTTCTTCATGGCTCAAACCTCCCGAACTGTCAAACAGCGTTTATGATATGGCTACGCGGATTCCGAACGCGGATTCCATTACGCATATACCACTGAGGATGAACGATACCGCCCGCCTTTTCCGATGTCAAACACTTGTTGCTTTTCCTGCGGGGCTCCTGCCCAGTTGCAGAATCCTCGCCGGCTCCTCCGGGAAGCCCGTGCGCGAGGACAGGTAGGCGGATTCGAGCACAGCCATGTTGTTGAGACCCTCGGCGGCCGTGGTGATCAGGCTCGGCTCTTCCGGATTCGTTATGCTTCTGGCGAAGCCGCAGAGCAATCGCCGCATCGTGTCCAGCTCGTCCTGGCCGTACTGCCACCTCTGGTTCTCCTGGCCCGTGGGCGTGGTGAGCGTAACGAGATCCTCGGTGACCGTCAGGAGGGCATCTTTGCCGTAGATCTTCAACGATGTCTCATTCGGCTCTACCTCATTGCGGCGTGTGGCAGTGATACTGCCCACCAAGGCATCGGTGAATCGCAGGGAAACGACAGAGGTGTCCTCGGTCAGGTACAGCCGCTGCTGTTTGTCGGGAGCTCCGTTGGTGTTCAGTGCATACACCTGCTGAGGCACGGGAAAGCTCCAGAGAATCTGGTCGATAACCTGGTAGCAGTCGTGCATGAGCACACCGCCCCCGGCCAGCTTCGGGTCGGCATACCAGGAGGGCCGGTCCGTCACGGAGGCGCTGCAGTAGGCGGTGATCAGGTAGATGTGCTCGATGTGGCCCTGCAGAATCAGCTCATGTGCCGTGATATAGCTCGGATTGAATCGTGCCGGATTGGCGACGGCGAACCTGATTTTCTCGCTCTCGGCCATCTGCACATACTCGCATGCCTCTTCGAAATTCCGCGCGGGCGGGGCGAGCTTGAGGATGTTGAATTTCCTTTTGATGGCCGTTTTGAGGTGCTCGCCGTAGGCGTGAGTATCCGTGGCCAGCAACAGACAATCGAGCTGGTTCTGGACGATCAGCTGCCGGTAGTCGGTATAGGGTTCGCACTTGTACTTGGCGGCCGCCTTATCCGCCCTCTGAGGGTCCTGGTCGGCCACGGCCTTGATCTGAAAGCATCCAGCCTGCACTGCCGCGTCGAGCAGGAGCCAGCCCTTCTGGTCAAGACCGAGTACCGCCGCAGTGAGAGTCTCCGTTGCCATGCTGTGATTATGCGCCAGCTAACGACCCGCAAAATGGTAGTTCTGCCTCATCCTATCCATCGGCATCACGTCCGGACAGACAGTTTTCCGCCGCAACCTCCTGACGGCTGAGCCGTCGGCACGCATCGTCAGTCCACTGCCGATTTGGGCTGCTGTGGCCGTCAATCCCGGCTGCCGTTTTTCGGCGGTATGATGAAGTGCTCCGGCACGGGGAACTGGGAGCACAGCAGCAGCACCTCCTTGCCGACCTGCTCGATGACCGACTCATTGTCGATATTCTCGGCGATCCTGTGAATAAAGGCGGCGACCTGCTGGGCTTCCGGCTCTTTGAAGCCGCGGGTGGTAATCGCCGGCGTTCCCAGTCGCAGGCCACTCGGATTGAACGGCGGGGCCGGATCGCCCGGAATCATGTTGTAATTGGAGACGATGCGTGCCCGGTCGAGCGCCTTGGCCAGTTTTTTGCCGGGAATGCCCCTATTCCTAAGATCGATGAGGATCAGATGATTATCGGTCCCGCCGGAAACCAGGTTGAAACCATATTCGAGCAGTTTCTCCGCCAGGGCCTTGGCATTCTTGACGATCTGCCTGGCATAGGCGACGAACTCCGGCGTGTCGGCCTCGGCCAAGGCGACTGCAACTGCCGTCAGCGTGTGCATGTGCGGACCGCCCTGAAGGCCCGGGAAGACCGCCCGGTCCACCTTGTCGGTGTGTTCCGCCTTGCACAGCAACATGCCTCCGCGCGGGCCGCGCAGGGTCTTGTGCGTGGTTGTCGACACGATGTCGGCGTACGGCACCGGGCTCTGGTGGATGCCTGCGACTACAAGGCCGGCGATATGCGCGATGTCGCTGACATGGTACGCCCCGACTTCCCGGGCGATCTCGCCGAACGTTTTGAAATCGATGGCTCTCGGATAAGCGGTCGCCCCCGAGATGATGATCTTCGGGTGGTGCTGTTTCGCCAGATTGCGAATCAGGTCGAAGTCGAGCCTGCCAGTTTCCGTGTTGATCGTGTAGGACACGGAGTTGAAGAACTTGCTGGTCAGCGAGACTTTCCAGCCGTGGGTGAGGTGCCCGCCGTGCACGAGCGACATTCCCATGATGGTATCGTGCGGCTCGATAAGAGCGGAGTAGGCGGCCAGATTCGCCACCGACCCCGAGTACGGCTGCACGTTCGCGTGATCGGCCTTGAACACCTTCTTGGCTCGATCCTGTGCCACCTTCTCAATCAGGTCGGTGACCTGTTGTCCTTCGTAATACCGCTTCCCGGGGTACCCCTCGGCGTATTTGTTCGTCAGACAGCTTGATGTAGCCATCATGACGGCCCGCGACACGTAGTTCTCCGACGGGATCAGGCGGATCGTGCCGCTCTGCCGGGCCTCTTCCTGTCGTATGAGCTCATAAATCTGCGGATCATACTGCTCGAGAGCAGTCCTCATGGCACTTCTCCGTAGTGAACTTCTGCAAAATGGAGATCGAGGTCAGATAACAACAGCCGGCCCTTATAGCACAATCGGCCTTCCTCCACAAGCATTTATTCAACGGCGTTCAGCAAAATGGAAGGTGGGCTTGCAATGGCCGGGGTCCGTCTTCCCGGACTATGCAGGACCTTTGAGAATGACGCGAAGAATTCTCGCTTCTCCTGAAGAATTGCATCCACATTTCCCGCCTGCCAATCGCCTTAACAAATGGACGAGTTTGCCCGGAATGGTCCCGGCGCGCTGGGCATACGTATTTCTACGTATTTTGCGGATTTGTCGAAATTATCGCTTGACAGATGTGCGGGGGGGCGCAGAGTGGAGAATTGATGAGACCTGTGCAACATTGATGGCGACACCTTTGACGAAAAGATTTTGATTCCGGGAGCGCTCGGTCCCTGATGGACCGGCGAGCCGTAGAGACGCAACATCTTGCGTCTTTGCTAGTAAGGGAGACTGGAGTCAAGGCAATGACGTGCGGAAAGAGGCAACGAGCGGACCGCGGACGGCCGGCAGGCGTCTTCTGGGGATTCCTGGCTCTTGGCCTATTGTCGCTGGGACTCGCGGGCGAGACGACCGATTCTGCAGAGCTTGGCCCGTTGGAACAAGCTCTCGCGACCGTCCAAGACTGCCTCGCGCGATCATCTGCCCCTTGGCCGGACGCGTGGCAGCGCGAATACCTCGCCACGGTTCGCGAAGCCCTCAGCAACGATCCCAATCGACCCGATTACCCTGCGAGAATTGAGATCTTTCAGCGAGGGTTCCTCCGGTATTGGGGCCAAGTCGAAGGGGCTCGATTGACACCGGTTGAATACGACTTGCGCAAGGCCGAAATGCGCTGGTACTGCGAGACGTTGATGGCGGAAGGGCTCGCGTCGGCCTCCGAGAAGGCAATCCTGAAAGGCCAACTCGCCGAGCTCTGTGATTACGCGACCGAGTACCTCAAGGGCCGGTTCCCGTTCTTGAAGCCGGAATGTGTCGAAGCAGCCAAGAAAGCGGTCTTGGCCGAGTTCGACCAGGAGGTAGACAGCCCATTGCTTCCGATCTTTCGCAGACCCCTTTCCGAAGACCGGGTGCGAGCCGTCAAGGCCAGTTGGCTGCGTTTGTACAGACGGTGGCACTTCATCTGTCGCGAGGTGCGATATGGGGGCGGGGGGCGCGGAGATTTGTCCGATTCGCGGGACTTGACCTCCCATGCCCACTATCGGTTGGCCAGACGATGCCTCTCGTACCTGCCTCGGATTATCTGGCCTACGCTGGGCAAGCCGCCTGGATATGTCCTTGAGGTGGTGAGCAAACTCAGCCGCGAAAAGACAGAAAGAGGACGCATCAACAGACAAGGTGCGGACGCAGAACGAGAATTGGCCATGCGTTCCTCCAATCAAGTCGAGCAGGTAGAAGAGTGGAGCTTCATTTTCACCGCGTTACTCGAAACTGCAAGCACGAGCAACGCACAAGGCCCATCGTCTGGCCAGTGCCTCAAAGGAGGTGATGCCTATGATCTGAAGAAACAGCCATAGAGAGTGCTCGGATGAAGTGAAGTAGATACAATGGATTGTGAAGGGAGAAAGTATGAAAGCTTATAGTCTTGCTCCAATTCTGGTAGGGGCTGTCAGTCTTTTGTTCTCTTCGACCCCGGGTTATGCGACCTGGTGGGTGGACTACGATGTCACTGACGCGGTGAAATACGAGGAGAAAGGTGGAGAGGGAGAGTATGGGGCAAATGCGGATTATGCGACCTATTGTTATGCAGACGCGTATGCTCAAATTGAGGGCTCCGAACAAAACGCCTATGGCGGCTGCTATGCGTACCTGTACGAGACGGACACGATCATGGACTACGATCCCGAGGTTGATCCGCCTCTTGTCGCCCATGTGAGTTGCGAGACCTATTCGCTGGTGATGGCATTCTATGACCCGGATGTGAGTCAGTACGATGCCACGGCTGCAACCCAGGGCTACGCCGGTGGCTATCAGGCCGACACGTATGCTCAAATCAGCGAGCCCACCGATTACGACGCGGACCCAGATGGCTTCGATAAGGACATAGATGTGTCGTATAACGGCTATCCCCTCTACCTTCGCGAGTTCGCCTATGCTACGGCATGGACGGAGTCTACCGAGACCATGGTGAAGGCCTGGGCACATGCCCAGTGCGACGTGGACCGCGAGATTGAAGAGAATCCGTAACGCGTCCGATGCGCGAGAGAGTGAGTTGATGGAACAACGCTTCGCCTTCACTGGCGCGCGAGCCTATGCTTCGGCCATAGGAGGCGCGGTCTGAGACGGTGAGATACCTCGCTTGACAGATCTGGGGTTTAGACAATGGCCCAAAGGCAGGAATCGAACAAAGGCCGACAGGGGCCTCGGATTCCCATATGGGTGCGCCGGGCGTATCACAGGAAGGTCCGCTCTCTTATGAAGACTGCCTGGGCCGTTGTCTTTCTTTGTACCTGGGTGCCCGCGTGTGGACGGGAGCAGCCAACGGCAAGCTTAACGTCGCGTTGTGCTTACGATGTGCTTGTCATACTCCAGTCGGATACCTATCGTCCACGCAGATATCGCGCAGTGTTCGCAACCGATGGACGATGTCAGCGCATTGCCTTCTACTGGCTGGGTCCTGTCACAGAGATCGAACCAACGGATACTCTGGCATTCAGCGACTTCCTCTTCGATGCTGACCGGGTTTGGTACTGGCATCACAGAGACCCCAACCAAGTCCGTACTTGGCGTCCGATGGATCAGGTTGCACGATTGCCGACCGATAGGGGCCTTGAATCCACGCTCGGGTCGATCCTGACGCCCGTAGCCCACAACCGCATGGCTGCCGCGGGTCGAGAAGGGACGATGGAGACTTCGCGGTTCTTTGAAGGGGCCAGGAACCAGGATCGTTTCACTTACACCGCCAAAGTACCAATGGAGAACGCGACCGGCAAAGCATTGCTTGCAGCATGGGCAAAAGGCGATTGCCAGATACTCAATCAACTTCCGTTCGGGCGAACATACTCGAAGGAAAGAGGTCCGAAAGGAGATATCATCTGGCGCATATCCAAGGCCGCGATCCCCATGGAAAAGGTGAGGGTGACCCTCAAACGTATGCCCCTGAGCACTGCATCGGCTTGGTCTGAAATATCAGACTCCAACACGCTCGGTCGATGGACTGCAGTTCCCGAAGTTTACCGTGAGTACTGGTCGCTCAAGGATCAAAGCGTCAGGTTGCGACGCTCGCCCAACAGCCACGAGGCACAGGGCCTCTACGCACGGATCACTTCCTGCCTGGCTGGCTCATTGCCGGACGAAGTCAGCTTGGCGATGAAGGAAGTCCGCTTTACAGCCTCGCTCTATGCCGGGTCGGATCAAGCGATGGCATCGTGTGCACGCGAATACTTCGATGCTTACGCGCGTCTGGCGGAGGAACCGGTGGAGCGCGTCGTCATCAACCTTGGCCGAGTCGGCAGGGAACTGGGAGGCGTGTGGTCTGAGGATCAGACTCGTGATTTCGTTCGTCCCTTGCTCAAAGGCATAGTGGACCCGAAGGTGTTCAGCGACTCCGAATTCGTTACGAAGGAAGTCTTGGAGCGAATCCGAATGCAAGGGCGGGCCTGGTCCTGGTATGAGCAGTTAGTTCGTGAGACTGTCCAGGAAGCGACCGGTAGGCGCGTTGAATCTGTCGGCCAAATCTCGCGTGTACCCGATGGACAAAATCGTATAGTGACCACTACCGATTCGGAACCGAACGACTGCACCACGTTGACAGGTGGCTAGGAGCATGAATGAGAAGGAGGTGAATCGTGTTCCAACGAAAGGCGTTTACATTGGTTGAGTTACTGGTGGTGATCGGCGTGATTGCCTTGCTTCTGGCGATTCTGGTTCCGGCCATCGAGAAGGCCAGGAAACAAGCTCGGACCGCCGCCTGCCAGGTGAATCTCCGGCAGTGGGGCACCACGCTGGCTGCCTTCGCGGAGGATAACGACGGTTTGTTTCTGCACGCCAGCTCTTCTCACGAGGATATTGCCGCCCTGTGGATTCTGACGGGCCGGCGCACTGCGGAGATGACGGACCATCTGCAGGCCCCCGGTCGATACCACCCAGTCAATACGAAAGGGATGCTGTGCCCCGAGGCTACGACACCCGGGGACGTCTCGACAACGGGCTTTTCACTGGGCGAGGATGGCACAAGCTGGCATTATGACATCAAGATTGGCGGCACGAACAGGGCGTGGGTCCTCACGGAGTCCGGAGGTGCCAGCGACGAGGTTGGTGTCAGTTGTGGCAGCTATGGACTCAACGGCTGGTTGTTCAAGGATCCGGGCGGACCTCCCACTCTTGCCGACAGGATCAGAGCGATGAAGTCGCCGCCGGCACCTCCATCCTACACTAACATCTTCCTGCTGCGACGCAGCGCAGGCGTGCCCCTGCTCCTCGACAGCATGAGATACGCCGGTGCCCCCACGGAGGACGCCCGCCCGCCCGTGGAGGAGGAGTACTTCAGGGACAGCACCATGGCACCTTTCTGCATCAATCGACACAGTGAACAGATCAACAGCCTCTTCCTTGATTGGTCCGTTCGCAAGGTGGGCCTGAAGGAACTCTGGACGCTCAAGTGGCACAAAGACTTCAACAGGGCGGGTCCGTGGACCAGAGCCGGAGGCGTAAACCCATCCAAATGGGCCCCGTGGATGCGGGGCTTCAAGGACTACTGATGGCAAAGGAAAAGGCGGCCCAGGAACTCGTCGCGGCCAAGCAGGACTTGCGGCAATTGATGACCCTGCGTCAGGAGGCGGAGCTGGTCCTGAGCGGCCTGCTGGACTGAACCGTCGGCATCAGGAGCGTCCTGCCGGCTCTGAGGTATGCGGCACCGCCGATGGGGGGCTTCTGGGAAGAAGGGCCCTGTTCCTGGAGGCTCACCCTCCCACCCCGGAAGCAATTCTCTTCAGATGCACACCCACTTTCATTTTTGCAGAACTCCACTTAGCCATTGACAAAATCGAGCCGAAGAGTACGATGGAGAAATGATACATCATTCGAGTAGATAACGACTTAACGCTATGCCACAGCCAAACGCTCAAGCACAGGTACAGGCCAGGGCCTCTTTTGAACGGGCCCGTCAGGCCGCCGAGGCGGGCGACTACGATCGGGCTATCGATGCATATGTTCAGGGGATCCATCATGCCCCTGACGCCGTCGCGGAAGGCCACATCGAGCTTCGTGTTCTGGCTCTGCGCCGACAGCAGCAGGGGGGGGCCAAGCCCGCGACGGATGAGGCCGACCAGCGTCTATCCGAGGGCGGCACGCCTCTGGAGAAGATGCTCGGCGCCGAGTACCTGCTCGCCAAGGACCCGGAGAGCCTGGTCTATGGCGAAGCCGTGCTGCGAGCGGCTGTAGCGGGCGGGTACCGCCAAGCCGCCGGCTGGATGGCCGATCTGATGTTCCTGGCTAACAACAACGCCAAGAAGCCTTCCACGCCGTTGTACATCCTCCTGAAAGACTCGTATGCATCCATTGGCCAGATCGACCGGGCGGTTGCCGCCTGCCAGCGGGCGCTGCGACTGAAGCCGGGTGATGAGAAACTGAAGGCCGACCTGAAACAGCTCAAGACCAGGCTTGCCGCCGGGGGTCGCAGGACGAGGCACGCAGGTCAACGTCCTGCAGAACCGGCCGGGCCAAAACCTCAGAAGGCCGGCACGATGGCGGGCGGTCCCGATGTGCCTTCGGACGATGCGGCTGTGGAGTCGGCGCAGGCGGCCGCGGTGGGGGCAGCCACAGTGCTAAACATGGCGGAGGCGAGGTCATTTTTCGAGAAGGCCAAAGCCGTGGCCGAGACCAAGAATTACGATTACGCGATCGATCTGTATCTCCAGGGGCTCCACCGGGCCCCGGAGGCGCTGGACGAGGGGCATTTGCCACTGTGCGAACTGGGGCTGCAGCGGCGAGGCAAGGGGGGCAAGAAACCATCCATGGTGGAACGGGTCAAGCGAATGCGAGGCAAGAACCCGCTCGAAGCGATGCTCAACGCGGAGTATCTCTTTGCGAAGGACCCCGACCATCTGCCATACGCCGAAGCGATGCTCAAGGCGGCGGTTGAGGGCGGCTACAACAAAACGGCCCATTGGATCGCCAACCTGATCTTCCAGACCAACAACGTGATGGAACGGCCCTCGCTACAAACCTACCTCCTGCTGAAAGACTCGTATGCTGCGCTCGGGCAGTACGACAAGGCAGTGGCGGCCTGCCAGCGCGCGTGCCGGATGAAGCCCGAGAGCAAAGAACTGGCGGACGAGTACAAGAACCTCTCCGCCGAGTTGACGATGTCCAAAGGCAAGTACGACATGGACGGCGATTTCCGCCAGTCAATCAGAGACCGCGACACCCAGGCCAAGCTCTATGCACAGGATCGCATCGTCAAGACCGAGGATTACCGCGTATTGGCCGTGGAAGATGCCAGGAAGGCGTATGCCGGCGACCCCGACCAGCCCCGGCACATCTTTACTCTTGCCGAGGCCCTGGCGGATTTGGAGACGGATCAGGCGGAAAGTGAGGCGCTCCAACTGCTGGAGGATGCCTACGAGGCGCGCAATGATTTCAATCTGAGGGAGAAAGCCGGCCAGTTGAAGATCAGGCAGATCAAACGGAAACTGCGGGAAGCGAAGAGGCAGCTTGAGGCCCAGCCGGCAGACACCGTGGCCAAGGCACGCGTGGACGAGATGGTCGCCACGCTCAATGCCACCGAGATGGAACACTACCGGCTTTGCGTGGAGCACTATCCGACCGACCTGGGTATGAAGTATGAATACGCGGTCCGGATGATGCGAGGCCGGCGGTACAACGAGGCGATCCCCCTGTTTCAGGATGCCCAGAAGGACCCCAGGCACAAGATCTCCGCCATGGACAAGATCGGGTACTGCTTTTTCATGAAGGGCTGGTACGCCGATGCCGTGGACGTCTTTCTGCGGGCAATCGAGTCCTATGAAATAAATGATGATGCAATTGCCAAGGACTTGCGGTATAATCTGGCCCGCGCGTACGAAGAGCAGGGTCAGAACGGAAAGGC